>ERZ791695.90-NODE-90-length-90586-cov-14.1027_pt1 | contig 90586 bp, 80 predicted proteins | sample MGYA00509956_ERZ791695 | MGnify/ENA primary metagenome ERZ791695 (study PRJEB30046, sample SAMN00715234) | human gut metagenome | study: EMG produced TPA metagenomics assembly of the A metagenome-wide association study of gut microbiota in type 2...
AGAGCATTAGCCTTCCAAGCTGAGGGTCGCGGGTTTGAGCCCCGTCTTCCGCTCTCTTTTCTTGCTGTTATAGCTCAGTGGTAGAGCACTTCCTTGGTAAGGAAGAGGTCCCGGGTTCAAATCCCGGTAACAGCTCATAAAGGATGTAAATGCTGATTATTAATCAAATAAATAACAAGTAAAGCTATGGCTAAAGAGAAATTTGAACGTTCGAAACCGCACGTTAACATTGGTACTATCGGTCACGTTGACCACGGTAAAACCACTTTGACTGCTGCTATCACTACTGTGTTGGCTAAAAAAGGTCTTTCAGAATTGCGTTCTTTCGATTCTATCGACAACGCTCCTGAAGAAAAAGAAAGAGGTATTACTATCAATACTTCTCACGTTGAATATCAAACAGCTAACCGTCACTATGCACACGTAGACTGTCCGGGTCACGCCGACTACGTAAAGAACATGGTAACTGGTGCTGCTCAGATGGACGGTGCTATCATCGTTTGTGCTGCAACTGATGGTCCGATGCCTCAAACTCGCGAACACATCCTGTTGGCTCGTCAGGTAAACGTACCTCGTCTGGTTGTATTCTTGAACAAGTGCGATATGGTAGACGACGAAGAAATGTTGGAACTCGTTGAAATGGAAATGAGAGAACTTCTTTCATTCTATGATTTCGATGGTGACAATACTCCTATCATCCGTGGTTCTGCTCTTGGCGCATTGAACGGTGTTGAAAAATGGGAAGACAAAGTTATGGAACTGATGGATGCAGTTGATAACTGGATTCCACTGCCTCCGCGCGATGTTGATAAACCATTCTTGATGCCGGTTGAAGACGTGTTCTCTATCACAGGTCGTGGTACTGTAGCAACAGGTCGTATCGAAACTGGTGTTATCCACGTTGGTGATGAAATCGAAATCCTTGGTTTAGGTGAAGATAAGAAATCAGTTGTAACTGGTGTTGAAATGTTCCGTAAACTGTTGGATCAAGGTGAAGCTGGTGACAACGTAGGTCTTTTGCTTCGTGGTATTGACAAGAACGAAATCAAACGTGGTATGGTTCTTTGTAAACCAGGTCAGATTAAACCGCACTCTAAATTCAAAGCTGAGGTTTATATCTTGAAGAAAGAAGAAGGTGGTCGTCACACTCCGTTCCACAACAAATACCGTCCTCAGTTCTACTTGCGTACTATGGACTGTACAGGTGAAATCACTTTGCCGGAAGGAACAGAAATGGTAATGCCGGGTGATAACGTAACTATTACAGTTGAGTTGATCTACCCAGTAGCATTGAACCCGGGTCTTCGTTTCGCTATCCGCGAAGGTGGACGTACGGTAGGTGCTGGTCAGATTACTGAAATTATCGACTAATACACAATAATTAATCAGTTCCCGGTTTTCCATCGGGAACTGATTATGTACACACGGGAGTAGCTCAGTTGGTAGAGCACCGGTCTCCAAAACCGGGTGTCGGGAGTTCGAGCCTCTCCTCCCGTGCTAATATTATTGAAATGAAAAAGGTAATAGCTTATATTAAAGAATCTTACGACGAACTTGTACATAAAGTATCGTGGCCTACGTATTCTGAACTTGCTAACAGTGCAGTAGTTGTTTTATATGCTTCCCTGCTTATTGCATTGGTAGTATGGGGTATGGATGTCTGTTTCCAGAACTTCATGGAAAAAATCGTTTATCCACATTAAAAAATTAGGAATTGAAAATGGCTGAGATTGAAAAGAAATGGTACGTTCTACGTGCTATTAGCGGTAAAGAAGCTAAGGTAAAGGAATATCTTGAAGCTGATCTTAAGAACAGCGACCTTGGTGAATATGTATCTCAGGTATTGATTCCTACTGAAAAAGTTTACCAGGTTCGCAATGGTAAAAAAATTGTGAAGGAAAGAAGTTATCTTCCTGGCTACGTTTTAGTGGAGGCTGCTTTGGTTGGTGAGGTCGCTCATCACCTGCGCAATACTCCGAATGTGATAGGCTTTTTAGGCGGCTCCGAAAAACCGGTGCCTCTCAGACAATCAGAAGTGAATCGTATACTTGGTACAGTGGACGAACTGCAGGAAACGGGTGAAGAACTCAATATTCCGTACGTAGTGGGAGAAACTGTAAAAGTTACTTTTGGACCTTTCAGCGGATTCAGTGGCATCATTGAAGAAGTGAATAGTGAAAAAAAGAAACTAAAGGTCATGGTGAAGATATTCGGGCGCAAAACACCGCTTGAATTGGGCTTTATGCAAGTGGAAAAGGAATAACACGGAATTGTTACGCTGTTGTTGTTCTTCGTTTAATGTTTATATATAAATCAATAAAAAAATGGCTAAAGAAGTTGCTGGACTAATCAAGTTACAGATTAAAGGAGGCGCTGCAAATCCATCACCTCCCGTTGGACCTGCTTTGGGTTCTAAGGGTATTAATATCATGGAATTTTGCAAGCAATTCAATGCCAGAACCCAAGACAAAGCAGGTAAGATTTTACCTGTTATCATTACTTACTACGCAGATAAGTCTTTCGATTTTGTAATCAAGACTCCTCCCGTTGCTATTCAATTACTTGAAGTAGCTAAGGTAAAGAGTGGTTCTGCTGAGCCTAACCGTAAGAAAGTTGCCGAGATTACTTGGGAACAGGTTCGTACGATTGCTCAGGACAAAATGGTTGACTTGAACTGTTTCACTGTAGAAGCTGCCATGAAAATGGTTGCCGGTACAGCTAGAAGTATGGGTATCGCTGTAAAAGGGGAGTTCCCGGTTAATAATTAATAAACTTCAATTAGAATGGGTAAACTGACAAAAAATCAAAAGTTGGCTGCAGAAAAAATTGAAGCAGGGAAAGCATACTCTCTCAAGGAAGCTGCTCAGTTGGTAAAGGAAATCACTTATACCAAGTTTGACGCTTCTCTGGATATCGACGTACGTTTGGGCGTTGACCCGCGTAAGGCCAACCAGATGGTGAGAGGTGTTGTATCACTTCCTCACGGTACTGGTAAGGTTGTACGCGTTTTGGTGCTTTGTACACCAGATGCTGAAGCTGCTGCAAAAGAAGCCGGAGCTGACTATGTTGGTCTTGACGAATATATTGAAAAGATCAAAGGTGGATGGACTGATATTGATGTAATCATCACTATGCCATCTATCATGGGTAAAATTGGTGCGCTCGGTCGTGTTCTCGGTCCTCGTGGATTGATGCCGAACCCTAAGAGTGGTACTGTAACTATGGATGTTGCTAAGGCTGTAAAAGAAGTAAAACAAGGTAAGATTGACTTTAAAGTTGATAAGAGCGGTATCGTTCACACTTCTATCGGTAAGGTATCATTCAGTCCTGATCAGATTCGCGACAACGCGAAAGAGTTCATCTCTACTCTGAACAAACTGAAACCGACCGCAGCAAAGGGTACATATATTAAGAGTATTTATCTTTCTAGTACAATGAGTGCGGGTATTAAAATCGACCCGAAATCAGTGGATGAAATCTAATAAAACAGAGAAATAATGAGAAAGGAAGATAAAAGTACGATTATAGAGCAAATTGCTGCTACAGTAAAGGAATATGGTCACTTCTACTTGGTAGACGTTACAGCTATGAACGCTGCTGCTACCAGTGCATTGAGAAGAGATTGTTTTAAATCAGACATCAAATTGATGTTGGTTAAAAACACGCTGCTTCACAAAGCACTTGAAAGCTTGGAAGAAGACTTCTCACCTCTTTACGGTTCTTTGAAAGGTACTACTGCTGTTATGTTTAGCAATACTGCAAACGTTCCTGCTAAGTTAATCAAAGACAAAGCGAAAGACGGTATTCCCGGACTGAAAGCTGCATATGCAGAAGAAAGCTTCTACATTGGTGCTGATCAATTGGATGCTCTCGTTTCAATCAAGAGTAAGAATGAAGTTATCGCCGATATCGTTGCCCTGTTGCAATCTCCGGCCAAGAATGTTATTTCTGCTCTTCAATCAGGTGGTAACACCCTTCACGGAGTTCTCAAGACTCTTGGTGAACGTCCCGAATAATTTTCAAAAATCAACAAAGTATTTAAACAATTAAAATCATACAAAAAATGGCAGATTTGAAAGCTTTTGCAGAACAATTAGTTAACTTGACAGTAAAAGAAGTTAATGAACTTGCAACTATCCTTAAAGAAGAATACGGTATTGAACCTGCTGCTGCAGCTGTAGCTGTTGCTGCTGGTCCTGCAGCTGGTGCTGCTGCCGCAGAAGAAAAAACTTCTTTCGACGTAGTATTGAAGAGCGCTGGTGCAGCTAAACTTCAAGTAGTTAAGGCCGTTAAGGAAGCTTGTGGTCTTGGTTTGAAAGAAGCTAAAGACTTGGTAGACGGTGCTCCTAGCACAGTAAAAGAAGGTTTGGCTAAAGACGAAGCAGAATCATTGAAGAAAACATTGGAAGAAGCTGGAGCTGAAGTTGAACTTAAATAACATTAGCCTGTAAATCAGGTAATTCGGTTAGGAACCCTTCGTGAAAAGGGTTCTTAACCTTTTTGTGTATATATTTAAAATTAAGTTCTACAAATCCATTAACAGATGTCTTCAAATACTGTAAATCAAAGAGTTAATTTTGCTTCGACTAAGAATCCGCTAGAATACCCGGATTTCCTGGAAGTACAATTGAAGTCATTCCAAGACTTTCTACAATTAGATACCCCACCTGAAAAGCGTAAGAATGAGGGATTGTATAAAGTATTTGCTGAAAACTTCCCTATTGCCGATACAAGAAACAATTTTGTTCTTGAGTTTCTGGACTATTATATTGATCCGCCGCGTTATACCATTGATGATTGTATAGAGCGTGGGCTTACTTATAGTGTTCCCTTAAAAGCGAAACTTAAGCTTTACTGTACGGACCCCGATCATGAGGATTTTGATACAGTGATTCAGGACGTATTCCTCGGCCCGATTCCTTATATGACTGATAAGGCTACTTTCGTCATTAACGGTGCCGAACGCGTAGTTGTGTCACAGCTTCACCGTTCTCCGGGTGTGTTCTTCGGTCAGAGTGTACATGCCAATGGTACGAAACTTTATTCGGCTCGTATTATTCCGTTTAAGGGTTCGTGGATTGAGTTTGCTACTGACATCAATAATGTGATGTACGCATATATCGACCGTAAGAAGAAATTGCCGGTGACTACATTGTTGCGTGCAATTGGCTTCGAGAATGACAAAGATATTCTTGAGATTTTCGATCTTGCAGAAGATGTGAAGGTAAACAAGACAAATCTGAAGAAGGTGTTAGGCCGTAAACTGGCTGCACGTGTCTTGAAAACATGGATTGAAGATTTCGTTGATGAAGATACCGGTGAAGTGGTTTCTATTGAACGTAACGAAGTTATTATCGACCGTGAAACCGTACTGGAAGAGGAGCATATTGATGAAATTTTGGAGTCGGGAGTTCAAAACATCCTTTTGCATAAGGACGAGCCGAATCAGTCCGATTTCTCTATCATATATAATACGTTGCAGAAGGACCCGAGTAACTCGGAAAAAGAAGCTGTGTTGTATATCTACCGTCAGTTGCGTAATGCCGATCCGGCTGATGACGCAAGTGCAAGGGAGGTTATCAACAACTTGTTCTTCTCAGAAAAACGATATGACCTTGGTGATGTAGGCCGTTACAGAATCAACAAAAAGTTGAATCTGACGACTGATATGGACGTGCGTGTCCTCACGAAGGAAGATATTATTGAAATCATCAAATATCTGATTGAGTTGATTAACTCAAAAGCAGATGTGGATGATATTGACCACTTGAGTAACCGTCGTGTACGTACTGTTGGTGAACAGCTTTCTAATCAGTTTGCTGTGGGGCTGGCACGTATGTCTCGTACGATTCGTGAACGTATGAACGTTCGTGACAATGAAGTGTTTACTCCGATTGATTTGATTAATGCGAAGACTATTTCTTCAGTAATCAACTCATTCTTCGGAACGAACGCGTTGTCGCAGTTCATGGACCAGACAAACCCGCTGGCTGAAATTACGCACAAACGTCGTATGTCTGCCCTTGGTCCTGGTGGTCTTTCCCGTGAACGTGCCGGATTTGAGGTTCGTGACGTTCACTATACACACTATGGTCGTCTTTGTCCGATTGAGACTCCTGAAGGTCCGAACATCGGTTTGATTTCTTCATTGTGTGTATTTGCTAAGATTAATGAGCTAGGATTCATTGAAACTCCCTACCGCAAGGTGGAAAATGGGAAAGTGGATCTTTCTGATAACGGTCTGATTTATCTGACTGCTGAAGAAGAGGAAGAAAAGGTTATTGCGCAGGGAAATGCTCCGTTGAATGACGATGGTACATTCGTACTTAATAGAGTTAAGTCTCGTCAAGATGCAGATTTCCCGGTTGTTGAACCATCTGAAGTTGACTTGATGGACGTTGCTCCTCAGCAGATTGCATCTATTGCAGCTTCTTTGATTCCATTCTTGGAACATGATGATGCTAACCGTGCATTGATGGGATCGAACATGATGCGCCAGGCGGTTCCTTTGTTGAGAAGTGAAGCTCCAATCGTAGGTACAGGTATCGAACGTCAGTTGGTAAGAGACTCTCGTACCCAGATTACTGCAGAAGGCGATGGTGTGGTTGACTATGTGGATGCTACTACTATCCGTATTTTGTATGACCGTACGGAAGACGAAGAATTTGTAAGTTTCGAACCTGCTTTGAAGGAATATAGAATACCTAAGTTCCGTAAGACTAACCAGAACATGACGATTGACTTACGTCCGATTTGTGACAAAGGCCAGCGTGTGAAGAAAGGTGATATCTTGACTGAAGGTTATTCTACTGAAAAGGGTGAATTGGCATTGGGTAAGAACCTGTTGGTAGCTTATATGCCTTGGAAGGGTTACAACTATGAGGATGCTATCGTATTGAACGAACGTGTGGTACGCGAAGACTTGTTGACTTCAGTTCACGTAGAGGAATATTCTCTGGAAGTTCGTGAGACAAAACGTGGTATGGAAGAGTTGACTTCTGATATCCCGAATGTAAGTGAAGAAGCTACCAAAGACTTGGATGAAAACGGTATCGTAAGAATCGGTGCTCGTATCGAGCCGGGTGATATCATGATTGGTAAGATTACGCCGAAGGGTGAATCTGATCCTTCTCCGGAAGAAAAACTGCTTCGGGCTATCTTCGGTGATAAGGCAGGTGACGTGAAAGATGCTTCTTTGAAAGCTTCTCCTTCTTTGAAAGGTGTGGTGATTGATAAGAAACTTTTCTCACGTGTGATTAAGAATCGTAGCTCTAAACTGGCCGATAAAGCATTGTTGCCTAAGATTGATGATGAATTTGAATCTAAGGTAGCTGACTTGAAACGTATCCTGGTTAAGAAACTGATGACTTTGACTGAAGGTAAGGTTTCTCAAGGTGTGAAAGACTATTTGGGTGCGGAAGTTATAGCGAAAGGTTCTAAGTTCAGTGCTTCTGATTTTGATTCACTTGACTTTACTTCTATTCAATTGAGCAACTGGACAAGTGACGATCATATTAACGGTATGATTCGTGATCTGGTGATGAATTTCATTAAGAAATATAAAGAGCTGGATGCTGAATTGAAACGTAAGAAGTTTGCTATTACAATTGGTGATGAACTTCCTGCTGGTATTATCCAGATGGCAAAAGTATATATTGCTAAGAAACGTAAGATTGGTGTGGGTGATAAGATGGCTGGTCGCCACGGTAACAAAGGTATTGTATCCCGTGTTGTTCGTCAGGAAGATATGCCGTTCTTGGCTGATGGTACTCCGGTTGACATCGTGTTGAATCCGTTGGGTGTGCCTTCTCGTATGAACATTGGTCAGATTTTTGAAGCTGTACTCGGACGTGCCGGAAAAACGTTGGGCGTGAAATTTGCGACTCCTATTTTCGACGGTGCTACCATGGAAGATCTGGATCAGTGGACAGACAAGGCAGGATTGCCTCGCTACTGTAAGACTTATCTTTGTGATGGTGGTACAGGTGAGCAATTTGACCAGGCAGCTACTGTGGGTGTAACTTACATGTTGAAGTTGGGCCACATGGTTGAAGACAAGATGCATGCTCGTTCTATCGGTCCGTACTCATTGATTACTCAGCAACCTCTTGGTGGTAAAGCTCAATTCGGTGGTCAGCGTTTCGGAGAAATGGAGGTTTGGGCACTCGAAGGTTTCGGTGCTGCCCATATCTTGCAGGAAATCCTGACTATCAAATCTGATGACGTGGTAGGACGTTCGAAGGCTTATGAAGCAATTGTGAAAGGTGAACCGATGCCACAACCTGGTATTCCGGAATCCTTGAACGTATTGTTGCACGAGTTGAGAGGTTTAGGTTTGAGTATCAACCTAGAATAAAATAATGAAAGAATGTGAGATGTCAATGCACCGATGAAGGTCTGTTGGCATCCGCACTTTTTTCAATTTCCAATGATTCAATTATCAAATCTCAATTATATAGAGTATGGCTTTTAGAAAAGAAAATAAGACGAAAAGTAATTTCTCGAAGATCTCAATTGGTCTGGCTTCTCCGGAAGAAATCCTTGAGAATTCGAGTGGTGAAGTTTTGAAGCCTGAAACCATTAATTACCGTACGTACAAACCCGAACGTGACGGTTTGTTCTGCGAGCGCATTTTTGGTCCTATCAAGGATTATGAATGTCATTGCGGTAAATACAAGCGTATCCGTTATAAAGGTATCGTCTGCGACCGTTGTGGTGTGGAAGTTACTGAAAAGAAAGTGCGCCGTGAACGTATGGGACATATCCAGCTGGTTGTGCCGGTGGCTCACATCTGGTATTTCCGTTCGCTTCCTAATAAAATCGGTTATTTGCTCGGATTGCCGACAAAGAAACTGGATTCGATTATATACTACGAACGTTATGTTGTTATTCAGCCGGGTGTGAAAGCTGAAGATGGCGTAGCCGAATATGATTTGCTTTCTGAAGAAGAATATCTGGATATTCTGGATACGCTTCCGAAAGACAATCAGTATCTTGAAGATAATGATCCGAATAAATTTGTTGCAAAGATGGGAGCCGAAGCTATTTATGATTTGCTGGCTCGTTTGGATCTGGATGCTTTGTCTTACGAACTGCGTCACCGCGCCGGAAACGATGCGTCTCAGCAACGTAAGAATGAAGCTTTGAAACGTCTTCAGGTAGTAGAATCGTTCCGCGCATCACGTGGACGTAACAAACCGGAATGGATGATCGTACGTATCGTACCGGTTATTCCGCCCGAACTTCGTCCGTTGGTTCCGCTGGATGGTGGCCGTTTTGCTACATCTGACTTGAACGACCTTTATCGTCGTGTGATTATCCGTAACAACCGTTTGAAACGACTGATTGAAATCAAGGCTCCGGAAGTAATCTTGCGTAATGAAAAACGTATGCTTCAGGAATCTGTCGATTCTTTGTTTGATAACTCACGTAAGTCAAGTGCTGTGAAGACAGACGCCAACCGTCCGTTGAAGTCATTGTCTGACAGTTTGAAAGGTAAACAGGGACGCTTCCGTCAGAACTTGCTGGGTAAACGTGTTGACTACTCTGCTCGTTCCGTAATCGTTGTTGGTCCGGAATTAAAGATGGGTGAATGCGGTATTCCTAAATTGATGGCTGCCGAATTATACAAGCCGTTTATTATTCGCAAGCTCATCGAACGTGGTATCGTTAAGACTGTTAAGTCTGCAAAGAAAATCGTAGACCGCAAAGAGCCGGTGATTTGGGATATCTTGGAACATGTAATGAAGGGACACCCGGTACTGTTGAACCGTGCTCCGACCTTGCACCGTTTGGGTATTCAGGCTTTCCAGCCTAAAATGATCGAAGGTAAAGCTATTCAGTTGCACCCGTTGGCATGTACGGCATTCAACGCCGACTTTGACGGTGACCAGATGGCTGTTCACTTGCCTTTGAGTAATGAAGCAATTCTTGAAGCACAAATGTTGATGCTTCAATCACATAATATCTTGAATCCGGCAAACGGTGCGCCTATTACTGTACCTGCACAGGATATGGTTCTTGGTTTGTACTATATTACTAAGTTGCGTGCCGGTGCAAAAGGTGAAGGTTTGACATTCTACGGACCGGAAGAAGCGTTGATCGCTTACAATGAAGGTAAGGTAGATATTCATGCTCCGGTGAAGGTTATCGTGAAAGACGTTGATGAAAATGGTAACATTGTAGACGTAATGCGCGAAACTTCAGTAGGACGTGTGATTGTGAATGAAATCGTTCCACCTGAAGCTGGTTATATCAATACAATTATCTCTAAGAAATCTCTTCGTGATATTATTAGTGATGTAATTAAGGTATGTGGTGTGGCTAAGGCTGCCGACTTCCTGGATGGAATCAAGAATTTAGGTTATCAGATGGCGTTCAAGGGTGGTTTGTCATTCAACTTGGGTGATATTATCATTCCGAAGGAAAAAGAAACTTTGGTACAGAAAGGTTACGACGAAGTTGAACAAGTCGTAAACAACTATAACATGGGTTTCATTACCAATAACGAACGTTACAATCAGGTAATTGATATTTGGACACATGTGAACTCCGAGTTGTCTAATATCCTGATGAAGACTATTTCTTCGGACGATCAGGGTTTCAACTCTGTATATATGATGCTTGACTCTGGTGCCCGTGGTTCTAAAGAGCAGATTCGTCAGTTGTCAGGTATGCGTGGTTTGATGGCAAAACCGCAGAAAGCAGGTGCTGAAGGTGGTCAGATCATCGAGAACCCGATTTTGTCGAACTTTAAAGAAGGACTTTCGGTGTTGGAGTACTTTATCTCTACCCACGGTGCTCGTAAAGGTTTGGCGGATACCGCTTTGAAGACTGCCGATGCTGGTTATTTGACTCGTCGTCTGGTGGACGTATCACACGATGTGATTATTACAGAAGAAGACTGCGGTACACTCCGCGGATTGGTTTGTACGGACCTTAAGAATAACGATGAGGTTATTGCTACTCTGTACGAACGTATCTTAGGCCGTGTTTCCGTACATGATATTATTCATCCTACCACAGGTGAATTGCTTGTTGCCGGTGGTGAAGAAATCACAGAAGAAGTAGCCAAGAAGATTCAGGAGTCTCCGATCGAGAGTGTTGAAATCCGTTCGGTATTGACTTGTGAAGCTAAGAAGGGTGTTTGTGCTAAATGTTACGGACGTAACCTGGCAACGAGCCGCATGGTTCAGAAGGGTGAAGCTGTTGGTGTAATCGCTGCTCAGTCTATTGGTGAGCCGGGTACACAGTTGACATTGCGTACATTCCACGCCGGTGGTACTGCTGCAAATATTGCAGCTAACGCCAGTATCGTTGCTAAAAATAATGCACGTCTTGAATTTGAAGAGTTGCGTACAGTAGATATCGTTGACGAGATGGGTGAATCTGCAAAAGTGGTAGTAGGTCGTTTGGCCGAAGTGCGTTTTGTGGATGTGAATACCGGTATCGTTCTTTCTACTCATAACGTACCTTATGGTTCAACACTGTATGTAAGCGACGGCGACTTGGTAGAAAAAGGCAAACTGATTGCTAAGTGGGACCCGTTCAATGCTGTTATTATCACAGAAGCAACCGGTAAGATCGAATTTGAGGGCGTGATTGAAAACGTTACTTATAAGGTTGAATCGGATGAAGCAACAGGTCTTCGTGAAATTATTATTATTGAATCCAAGGATAAAACCAAAGTTCCTACCGCTCATATCTTAACAGAGGACGGTGATTTGATCCGTACTTATAACTTACCGGTAGGTGGTCACGTTATCATCGAGAATGGTCAGAAGGTAAAAGCCGGTGAAGTAATCGTGAAGATTCCGCGTGCCGTAGGTAAGGCGGGTGATATCACGGGTGGTCTTCCTCGTGTTACTGAATTGTTTGAAGCTCGTAACCCGTCAAATCCGGCTGTCGTTTCTGAAATCGACGGTGAGGTGACAATGGGTAAGATCAAACGTGGTAACCGTGAAATCATCGTAACTTCCAAGACGGGTGAGGTTAAGAAGTATCTGGTTGCACTGTCTAAGCAGATTCTGGTACAGGAAAATGACTATGTACGTGCTGGTACTCCGTTGTCTGACGGTGCTACTACTCCGGCAGATATCTTGGCAATCAAGGGTCCTACAGCTGTACAGGAATATATCGTGAATGAAGTTCAGGATGTATACCGCTTGCAGGGTGTGAAGATCAATGATAAGCACTTTGAGATTATCGTTCGTCAGATGATGCGTAAAGTACAAATTGATGAACCGGGAGATACTCGCTTCCTCGAACAGCAAGTCGTAGACAAACTGGAATTCATGGAAGAAAATGATCGTATCTGGGGTAAGAAAGTCGTAGTAGATGCTGGTGATTCTCAAAATATGCAAGCTGGACAGATTGTAACTGCCCGCAAGTTGCGTGATGAGAATAGTATGTTGAAACGTCGTGACTTGAAACCGGTTGAGGTTCGTGACGCTGTTGCTGCTACCTCTACTCAGATTCTTCAAGGTATCACGCGTGCTGCTTTGCAAACATCAAGCTTTATGTCGGCTGCTTCCTTCCAGGAAACAACGAAAGTCTTGAATGAAGCTGCTATCAACGGTAAGATCGATAAGCTTGAAGGTATGAAGGAAAATGTGATCTGTGGTCACTTGATTCCTGCCGGTACCGGACAGCGCGAGTTCGAAAAGCTCATCGTTGGATCAAAAGAAGAGTATGACCGTATCTTGGCTAACAAGAAAACAGTACTTGACTACAATGAAGTAGAATAAATACAATTCAATTGACTATATGAAAAGGAGCAGTTGCCTGATTGGGCAATTGCTCCTTTTTTTATTTCTTTTTTACTTGCGTGTATTACCATTAGTTTCAGGAAAAATGTGTTATTTTGCAGGATAACTTTTTAATCATATTAAATATGGAAGAACAAAATAACAACGGACAATTACAGATTGAATTGAGAGAAGAGGTTGCACAGGGAACTTATGCAAATCTTGCTATTATTACTCATTCGAGTTCTGAATTCATCCTTGACTTCGTGCGCGTAATGCCGGGCATACCGAAGGCTGGTGTGCAATCTCGTATTATTGTGGCTCCGGAGCACGCAAAACGTCTGCTGCGGGCATTAGAAGATAATATAGCAAAGTATGAGCGCGTATTCGGTCCGATTCGTACTTCGGATGACCCCCCTATTTCTCCTTTGACGGGTGTAAAAGGCGAAGCGTGAGGATGATATAAAAACATTAAAAAAGAAAAAAAAGTTGTAGCGCATTGAATATTCAAATATTATTCGTATTTTTGCAGCCCAAAATGTATAGTTACGAAATTAATATAACAATAATATAAATCAAAAAACAATTAAAATGCCTACAATTCAGCAATTAGTAAGAAAAGGACGCGAAGTGCTGGTGGAGAAATCAAAGTCTCCAGCCTTGGACTCTTGTCCTCAAAGACGTGGCGTTTGCGTGAGAGTGTATACAACCACTCCGAAGAAGCCGAATTCAGCTATGCGTAAAGTAGCTCGTGTACGTTTGACCAATGGTAAAGAGGTGAACTCTTATATTCCGGGAGAAGGTCACAACTTGCAGGAACACTCTATCGTGTTGGTACGTGGTGGTCGTGTAAAAGACCTTCCGGGTGTGCGTTATCACATCGTACGTGGTACTTTGGATACTGCAGGTGTTGCAGGTCGTACACAAAGACGTTCCAAATACGGCGCAAAACGTCCGAAACCGGGTCAAGCAGCTCCTGCTAAGAAGAAATAATCTGGTGGCCTGATTCCCAAAATAGGAAAATTTAAAGTAATAACTTACGTTTTAGTTTGTTGGAAATGCTAAAGGTTGAGTAAATTCTCCGGAGGGAGAGTTGAAGAAGTCAAGAAGTAGACAACCAAGAACAAAAACATTATTTTTCAAACAAATGAGAAAAGCAAAACCAAAAAAACGCCTGATTCTTCCGGATCCTGTGTTTAATGACCAAAAGGTTTCCAAGTTCGTGAACCACTTGATGTATGATGGAAAGAAAAATACATCTTATGAAATCTTTTATGCCGCTTTGGAAACAGTGAAAGCAAAACTTCCTAACGAAGAAAAATCAGCTCTCGAAATCTGGAAAAAGGCTTTGGATAATGTAACTCCGCAAGTGGAAGTAAAGTCTCGCCGTGTAGGTGGTGCTACTTTCCAAGTTCCTACTGAAATCCGTCCGGATCGTAAAGAATCAATCTCTATGAAGAATTTGATTCTGTTTGCTCGCAAAAGAGGTGGTAAATCAATGGCTGACAAGTTGGCTGCTGAAATTATGGATGCCTTCAATGAACAAGGCGGTGCATACAAACGTAAAGAAGATATGCACAGAATGGCAGAAGCTAACCGTGCATTTGCTCATTTTAGATTCTAATACTGTAAGAAACCTAATATAAACTTAAAGTAAAGGAATTAGAAGATGGCTAAACATGATTTACATTTAACTCGTAATATCGGTATCATGGCTCACATTGATGCCGGAAAAACAACTACTTCTGAACGTATCCTGTTCTACACTGGATTGACTCACAAAATTGGTGAAGTTCATGATGGTGCTGCTACTATGGACTGGATGGAACAGGAGCAAGAACGTGGTATCACTATTACATCCGCTGCTACAACAACAAGGTGGAAATATGCTGGTGATACTTATAAAATTAACTTGATTGACACTCCGGGACACGTTGACTTTACCGCAGAGGTAGAACGTTCATTGCGTATCCTTGATGGGGCTGTAGCTGCTTACTGTGCTGTTGGTGGTGTTGAGCCTCAATCTGAAACAGTATGGCGTCAGGCTGATAAATATAACGTTCCTCGTATTGCTTATGTTAATAAGATGGACCGTTCTGGTGCTGACTTCTTTGAAGTAGTTCGTCAGATGAAGGATGTTCTTGGAGCTAATCCGTGTCCGATTGTTGTTCCTATCGGTGCTGAAGAATCTTTCAAAGGTCTTGTTGACCTTATCAAAATGAAAGCTATCTATTGGCATGATGAAACAATGGGGGCTGACTACAGTATTGAGGAAATCCCTGCAGAACTTATCGATGAAGCTAACGAGTGGAGAGATAAGATGCTTGAAAAAGTAGCAGAATTTGATGATGCTTTGATGGAGAAATATTTCGATGATCCTTCTACTATTACTGAAGAAGAAGTATTGAGAGCTCTTCGTAATGCAACAGTTCAGATGGCTGTAGTTCCTATGCTTTGCGGATCTTCTTTTAAGAACAAAGGTGTTCAGACATTGCTTGATTATGTTTGTGCTTTCTTGCCTTCTCCACTTGATACAGAGAACGTAATAGGTACAAATCCTAATACGGGAGCTGAAGAGGATCGTAAACCAAGTGATGATGAAAAAACATCTGCTTTGGCGTTTAAGATCGCAACTGACCCATATGTAGGTCGTTTGACTTTCTTCCGTGTTTATTCTGGTAAAATTGAAGCAGGTTCTTATATCTACAACTCTCGTTCTGGTAAGAAAGAACGCGTTTCTCGTCTGTTCCAGATGCACTCCAACAAACAGAACCCGGTTGAAGTAATCGGTGCTGGTGATATTGGTGCAGGTGTAGGCTTTAAAGATATTCGTACTGGGGATACTTTGTGTGATGAAACAGCTCCGATAGTACTTGAGTCTATGGACTTTCCGGAACCGGTTATTGGTATCGCTGTAGAACCTAAGACTCAGAAAGATATGGATAAACTGTCTAACGGTTTGGCTAAATTGGCTGAAGAAGACCCGACATTTACTGTGAAAACAGACGAACAGACAGGTCAGACAGTTATTTCTGGTATGGGTGAGCTTCACTTGGATATTATCATTGACCGTTTGAAACGTGAATTCAAGGTAGAATGTAATCAAGGTAAGCCTCAGGTTAACTATAAGGAAGCTATCACGAAGACAGTTAACTTGCGTGAAGTGTACAAGAAGCAGTCTGGTGGACGTGGTAAGTTTGCTGATATCATTGTGAACATTGGTCCGGCTGATGCGGATTTCACTTTAGGTGGTTTGCAGTTTGTTGATGAAGTGAAGGGTGGTAATATTCCTAAGGAATTTATCCCAGCAGTTCAGAAAGGCTTTACAAATGCTATGAAGAGTGGTGTTTTGGCAGGCTACCCATTGGATTCATTGAAAGTGACTTTGGTTGATGGTTCATTCCACCCGGTTGACTCTGATCAGTTGTCATTTGAAATCTGTGCAATGCAGGCTTATAAAAATGCATGTGCTAAGGCAGGTCCTGTTTTGATGGAACCTATCATGAAACTGGAAGTTGTAACTCCGGAAGAAAACATGGGTGATGTTATCGGTGACTTGAACAAACGTCGTGGACAGGTTGAAGGTATGGAATCTAGCCGCTCTGGCGCTCGTATCGTGAAAGCGATGGTTCCACTGGCGGAAATGTTTGGTTACGTAACAGCTTTACGTACTATTACTTCTGGTCGTGCAACCTCGTCAATGACCTACTCTCATCACGCTCAGCTTTCTTCTTCTATTGCTAAGGCTGTATTGGAAGAAGTAAAAGGACGCGCTGATTTACTCTAAAATATCTAAAGCAGCAGGCTAGCGAATGACTCTTAGCCTGCCGCTTTATCTTATTATAAATGTATTAATTAAAAAAAATAATGAGTCAGAAAATTAGAATTAAATTGAAATCTTACGACCACAACTTGGTTGACAAGTCAGCTGAGAAAATTGTAAGAACTGTAAAAGCTACAGGTGCTATCGTTAGCGGTCCAATACCTCTGCCTACGCACAAACGTATCTTTACTGTGAACCGTTCGACTTTCGTAAACAAAAAGTCTCGTGAGCAATTTGAACTCTCTTCTTATAAGAGATTAATCGACATCTATAGCTCAACAGCTAAGACAGTAGATGCTTTGATGAAGTTGGAATTGCCAAGTGGTGTGGAAGTAGAAATTAAAGTTTGATAATTAAAAATTAGTGAAATGCCAGGATTATTAGGAAAAAAAATCGGAATGACATCCGTTTTCAGTGCCGATGGTAAAAATGTACCATGCACTGTTATCGAAGCAGGTCCTTGTGTTGTTACTCAAGTTAAAACTGTAGAAAAAGATGGCTATGCAGCTGTTCAGTTGGGTTTCCAGGACAAAAAGGAAAAACATACAACTAAACCGTTGATGGGACATTTTAAAAGAGCAGGAGTAACACCGAAGAGACACTTGGCTGAGTTCAAAGAATTTGAAACAGAGTTGAATTTGGGTGATACCATTACTGTAGAAATGTTTAACGACGCTAGCTTTGTTGACGTTGTTGGTACTTCTAAGGGTAAGGGTTTTCAGGGTGTAGTAAAAAGACATGGTTTTGGTGGTGTGGGTCAAGCTACTCACGGTCAGCATAATCGCGCTCGTAAACCGGGTTCTATCGGTGCTTGTTCTTACCCAGCAAAAGTATTCAAAGGAATGCGCATGGGTGGACAACTTGGTGGTGACAGAGTCACTGTACAAAACTTGCAGGTATTAAAAGTAATCGCGGATCATAACCTTCTTTTGGTTAAAGGTTCTATCCCGGGTTGCAAAGGTTCAATCGTATTAATTGAGAAATAATGGAAGTTAACGTATATAACATTAAAGGTGAAGACACTGGGAGAAAGATTACGTTAAACGAGTCTATCTTCGGAATTGAGCCCAACGACCACGCTATCTACTTGGATGTTAAACAGTTTATGGCTAACCAGCGTCAGGGTACACACAAGTCAAAGGAAAGAAGCGAAATCAGTGGTTCTACTCGTAAAATCGGTCGCCAGAAAGGTGGTGGTGGTGCACGTCGTGGTGACATGAACTCACCGGTACTTGTTGGTGGTGGACGCGTATTCGGTCCGAAACCGAGAGATTACTACTTCAAATTAAACAAAAAAGTAAAGGCTCTGGCTCGTAAGTCAGCTTTGTCATACAAGGCTCAGAACAACGCAGTTGTAGTAGTAGAAGACTTCTCTTTTGAAGCTCCGAAGACTAAAGATTTTGTTGCAATGACAAAAAATCTTAAAGTTTCTGACAAAAAGCTGCTTGTGATTTTACCAGAAGCAAATAAAAACGTATATTTGTCGGCTCGTAATGTGAAGGGTGCTAATGTGCAGACTATCTCAGGGTTAAATACTTACAGAGTATTGGACGCTGGGGTCGTTGTGTTTGCTGAAAGTGCACTTTCTGCTATCGACAATATCTTAATGTAAAAAGGAGGCTTAAATAATGGGAATTATTATTAAACCGTTAGTGACAGAGAAGATGACTGCAATTACTGATAAGACGAATAATCGTTTCGGCTTTATCGTGCGTCCTGAAGCTAATAAACTGGAAATTAAGAAGGAAGTTGAAGCCCTTTACAACGTTACAGTAGTTGATGTGAATACAATGAAGTATGCCGGCAAAAACAAGAGCCGCTATACTCGTGCCGGTATCATCAACGGACGTACGAATGCGTTCAAGAAGGCTATCGTTACGTTGAAAGAAGGAGATACTATTGATTTTTATAGCAATATTTAATAAAAATGGCAGTACGTAAATTTAAGCCCACAACACCGGGGCAAAGACATAAAATTATTGGTACTTTCGAAGAAATTACTGCATCAGTACCAGAAAAGTCTCTTGTATATGGTAAGAAATCATCTGGTGGTCGTAACAGCGAAGGTAAGATGACTATGCGCTACATTGGTGGCGGTCATAGAAAGGTGATTAGAATTGTTGATTTCAAGAGAAATAAGGACGGTGTTCCAGCAGTAGTTAAAACAATCGAATACGACCCGAATCGTTCGGCTCGTATCGCTCTGTTATTTTATGCTGATGGAGAAAAAAGATATATTATTGCTCCCAATGGATTGCAAGTTGGTGCGACTCTGATGTCAGGTGAAACAGCAGCGCCAGAGATTGGTAATGCTCTTCCTCTTCAAAACATTCCGGTGGGTACTGTGATTCACAATATCGAATTACGTCCGGGACAGGGTGCTGCTCTGGTTCGTTCAGCTGGTAACTTTGCTCAGTTGACTTCTCGTGAGGGTAAGTATTGTGTAATTAAGTTGCCTTCAGGTGAGGTTAGACAGATTCTTAGCACTTGTAAAGCTACTATCGGTAGTGTAGGTAACTCTGATCATGGATTGGAAAGTTCAGGTAAAGCAGGACGTTCTCGTTGGCAAGGACGTCGTCCTCGTAACCGTGGTGTTGTAATGAACCCGGTTGATCACCCGATGGGTGGTGGTGAAGGACGTGCTTCCGGAGGTCACCCAAGATCACGTAAGGGATTGTATGCTAAGGGACTTAAGACTAGAGCTCCTAAGAAACAATCGTCTAAGTACATTATTGAGAGAAGAAAAAAGTAATCTGATTAATTGAGTAAACTATGAGTCGTTCATTAAAAAAAGGTCCATATATTAACGTTAAGCTTGAAAAGAGAATTCTTGCCATGAATGAATCAGGTAAGAAAGTCGTAGTAAAGACTTGGGCCAGAGCTTCAATGATTTCGCCTGATTTTGTAGGCCATACAGTTGCAGTTCACAATGGAAATAAATTTATTCCTGTTTATGTTACCGAGAATATGGTAGGACACAAGTTGGGCGAATTTGCTCCAACTCGTACATTCAGAGGACACGCTGGTAACAAGAAAAGATAACAGGATTTATTTGAAATAATAAAGTAATAAATAATAATGGGAGCAAGAAAAAAAATATCGGCTGAAAAAAGAAAAGAAGCCCTTAAGACCATGTATTTTGCAAAATTGCAAAATGTTCCTACTTCTCCACGTAAGATGCGTCTGGTTGCAGACATGATCCGTGGTATGGAAGTGAACAGAGCACTTGGTGTTTTGAAATTTTCTTCAAAAGAAGCTGCTGCAAGAGTGGAAAAATTGCTTCGCTCTGCAATTGCTAACTGGGAACAGAAAAACGAACGTAAAGCAGAAAGCGGTGAGTTGTTCGTAACACAGATTTTTGTTGATGGTGGAGCTACACTCAAAAGGATGAGACCGGCACCACAGGGTAGAGGTTATAGAATTCGCAAACGTTCAAATCACGTAACATTGTTCGTTGGTGCTAAAAGTAATAACGAAGATCAAAATTAAGGTAGATGGGACAAAAAGTTAATCCAATAAGCAACCGTTTAGGAATTATCAGAGGATGGGATTCTAACTGGTATGGTGGAAATGATTACGGTGATTCTTTGCTGGAAGATAGCAAAATCCGTAAATATCTTAATGCAAGACTTGCAAAAGCAAGTGTATCAAGAATCGTAATTGAACGTACGCTGAAGCTCGTTACTATTACTGTTTGCACTGCTCGCCCGGGTATTATTATCGGTAAAGGTGGCCAAGAAGTTGATAAGTTAAAAGAGGAGTTGAAGAAGGTTACCGACAAAGATATTCAAATCAATATCTTTGAAGTGAAGAGACCGGAACTGGATGCTGTGATTGTTGCTAACAACATCGCTCGCCAGGTTGAAGGTAAAATTGCCTATCGCCGTGCCATCAAGATGGCTATCGCAAACACAATGCGTATGGGTGCTGAAGGTATCAAAATTCAGATTTCAGGACGTTTGAATGGAGCTGAAATGGCTCGTTCTGAAATGTATAAAGAAGGAAGAACTCCGTTGCACACTTTCAGAGCTGATATCGACTACTGTCATGCAGAAGCATTGACTAAAGTAGGTCTTCTTGGTATCAAAGTTTGGATTTGTAGAGGTGAAGTGTTTGGTAAGAAAGAATTGGCTCCGAACTTTACACAAAGCAAAGAAAGTGGTCGTGGAAACAATAGTGGAAACAACGGCGGAAAGAACTTCAAAAGAAAGAAAAATAATCGCTAAACGAATTTGAATTTTAGGAAACTATGTTACAACCGAAAAAGACAAAATTCAGAAGACAACAAAAAGGCCGTCAGAAAGGTAATGCCCAGAGAGGCAACCAGCTGGCCTTTGGTTCTTTTGGCATAAAGGCTTTGGAGACTAAGTGGATTACAGGCCGTCAGATCGAAGCTGCTCGTATTGCAGTAACAAGATATATGCAACGTCAAGGACAGATCTGGATCCGTATATTCCCGGATAAACCGATCACTAGAAAACCTGCCGATGTACGTATGGGTAAAGGTAAAGGTGCTCCAGAGGGATTTGTGGCTCCTGTAACTCCAGGTAGAATCATTATTGAAGCTGAAGGAGTATCTTACGAAATCGCGAAAGAAGCATTGCGCTTAGCTGCTCAAAAGCTTCCTATTACAACGAAGTTTGTCGTAAGACGTGATTATGATATTCAAAATCAAAATGCGTAAGTGTTATGAAAATTGCAGAAATTAAAGAAATGACTACTAATGATTTAGTAGAAAGAGTAGAGGCGGAAACAGCTAATTATAACCAAATGGTTATTAATCATTCTATTTCTCCTTTGGAAAATCCTGCTCAAATCAAACAATTACGCAGGACTATTGCGCGTATGAAAACAGAATTGCGCGAAAGAGAACTTAACAATAAATGATCAGCTTGATGGAAGCAAGAAATTTAAGAAAAGAAAGAACAGGGGTTGTGTTGAGCAATAAGATGGACAAGACCATCACAGTTGCTGCCAAATTTAAGGAAAAACACCCTATATATGGTAAGTTCGTTAGCAAAACGAAGAAGTACCATGCTCACGATGAAAAGAATGAATGCAATATCGGTGATACTGTAAGCATCATGGAAACTCGTCCTTTGAGCAAGACTAAAAGATGGAGATTAGTAGAAATAATTGAAAGAGCTAAGTAATTATGATACAAGTAGAATCCAGACTTACAGTATGTGATAATAGTGGGGCAAAAGAGGCTCTCTGTATCCGCGTTTTGGGTGGTACAGGTCGTCGCTATGCTTCAGTAGGGGACGTGATTGTCGTTTCTGTTAAGAGCGTTATCCCTTCAAGTGATATTAAAAAAGGTGCAGTGTCTAAAGCTTTGATCGTACGTACTAAGAAAGAAATCCGTCGTGCTGATGGCTCTTACATACGTTTTGATGATAATGCTTGCGTGTTGTTGAACAATGCAGGTGAAATTAGAGGTAGTCGTATTTTCGGTCCGGTAGCTCGTGAACTTCGTGCTACTAACATGAAAGTTGTGTCACTCGCTCCTGAAGTACTTTAATATTGTAAAAGATTTGAGTAATGAGTAAATTACATATTAAAAAAGGCGATACAGTTTATGTAAACTCCGGTGAAGACAAGGGTAAGACTGGTCGTGTATTGAAGGTTCTTGTTGATAAAAACCGCGCAATCGTTGAAGGTATCAACATGGTGTCTAAGAGCACAAAACCGAATGCTAAGAACCCGCAAGGTGGTATTGTGAAGCAAGAAGCTTCTATCCACTTGTCAAACTTGAACCCCGTTGATCCAAAGACTGGCAAAGCAACGCGTGTTGGTAGAAAAGTAAGTGCTGAAGGCACTTTAGTGCGTTATTCTAAAAAATCAGGAGAGGAGATTAAGTAATGAGTAATACTGCTAGTCTTAAGAAAGAATATGCAGAGCGTATAGCACCTGCATTGAAATCACAGTTCCAGTATTCTTCTACAATGCAGATACCCGTACTTAAGAAGATTGTAATCAATCAGGGATTAGGTATGGCTGTTGCTGATAAGAAGATTATCGAAGTAGCAATCAATGAAATGACAGCTATTACAGGTCAAAAAGCTGTAGCTACCATTTCTCGTAAAGATATCGCAAACTTTAAGTTGCGTAAAAAAATGCCGATTGGTGTTATGGTAACTTTACGTCGTGAAAGAATGTACGAATTCCTTGAAAAATTGGTTCGTGTAGCTCTTCCTCGTATTCGTGACTTCAAAGGTATCGAAAGTAAGTTTGATGGTAAAGGTAACTATACCCTTGGTATTCAGGAACAAATCATTTTCCCTGAAATAAATATCGATAGTATTACAAGAATTCTCGGAATGAATATTACCTTTGTAACCTCTGCGGAAACAGATGAAGAAGGTTATGCTTTGCTGAAGGAATTCGGTTTACCTTTTAAAAACGCTAAAAAAGACTAATAGATATGGCAAAGGAATCAATGAAAGCACGTGAAGTAAAGCGTGCTAAATTAGTAGCCAAATACGCCGAGAAAAGAGCTGCTTTGAAGCAAATCGTAAGAACAGGTGATCCTGCTGATGCTTTCGAAGCTGCACAGAAGTTGCAAGAGTTGCCAAAGAATTCTAATCCAATTCGTATGCACAACCGTTGCAAACTGACTGGTCGTCCTAAAGGTTATATTCGTCAGTTCGGAATTTCGAGAATTCAATTCCGTGAGATGGCATCTAACGGACTGATCCCAGGCGTAAAAAAAGCAAGCTGGTAATTATTGTTTAAATATTGTCAGGGTAGTCCTGATTAATTTAATTTATTTTTATATGACTGATCCAATAGCAGATTATTTAACGAGGTTGCGGAACGCGATTGGTGCAAAGCACAGAGTTGTTGAAGTTCCCGCTTCGAATTTGAAAAAAGAAATCACTAAGATTCTTTTTGAAAAAGGCTACATCCTTAATTATAAGTTTGTAGAAGATGGTCCTCAAGGAACTATTAAGGTTGCCTTGAAGTATGATTCTGTTAACAAAGTTAACGCAATCAAAAAGTTAGAAAGAATATCTTCTCCGGGTATGCGTAAGTATACTGGTTACAAAGATATGCCGCGTGTTATTAATGGGCTGGGTATTGCTATAATATCTACTTCCAAAGGTGTAATGACTAACAAAGAGGCTGCAGAACTGAAAATCGGTGGTGAAGTCTTGTGTTATGTATATTAATTAGGAGGAATTAGAATGTCAAGAATAGGAAAATTACCCATTAGTATCCCTGCTGGAGTGACAATCACTCTGAAGGATAATGTGGTTACCGTAAAGGGACCCAAAGGCGAAATGAGCCAATATGTGAATCCTGCTATCAATGTTACTATTGAAGACGGACACGTAACTTTAACAGAAAACGATAAAGAAATGCTTGATAACCCGAAGCAGAAACATGCTTTCCACGGTTTGTATCGTTCATTGGTTCACAACATGGTTGTGGGCGTATCTGAAGGTTACAAGAAAGAACTGGAACTTGTAGGTGTAGGTTATCGTGCTTCAAACCAAGGTAACATCATTGAGCTGGCTTTAGGTTATACACACAATATTTTCATTCAATTACCTGCTGAGGTAAAAGTTGAAACGAAGTCTGAAAGAAATAAGAATCCTCTTATTATATTGGAATCGTGTGACAAACAATTGCTTGGTCAAGTTTGCTCTAAAATACGTTCTTTCCGTAAGCCTGAACCATACAAGGGTAAAGGTATTAAGTTTGTTGGCGAAGTAATTCGTAGAAAGTCTGGTAAATCAGCCGGCGCTAAGTAATTCATATAAAATTAGATTATTATGACAACAAAAATAGAAAGACGAGTTAAGATCAAATATAGAGTACGCAACAAAATTTCAGGTACTACTGAATGTCCGCGTATGAGTGTATTTAGAAGTAACAAGCAAATTTATGTCCAGATTATCGATGATCTTTCTGGTAAGACACTGGCTGCTGCTTCTTCTTTAGGTTTGACTGAGAAAGTCGCTAAAAAAGAACAAGCTGCTAAAGTTGGTGAAATGATTGCTAAAAAGGCTCAGGAAGCAGGTATAACTACTGTTGTTTTCGACCGTAATGGTTACTTGTATCATGGGAGAGTAAAAGAAGTAGCTGATGCTGCTCGTAACGGTGGACTTAAATTTTAATCATTATGGCAGGAGTTAATAATAGAGTTAAGATTACTAACGATATAGAACTGAAAGATAGATTAGTTGCTATTAATCGTGTTACTAAAGTTACCAAAGGTGGTAGAACTTTTAGTTTCTCTGCAATCGTTGTTGTAGGTAACGAAGAAGGTATCATTGGTTGGGGACTTGGTAAAGCAGGTGAAGTAACAGCTGCTATCGCTAAAGGTGTTGAGTCAGCTAAAAAGAACCTGGTGAAAGTACCTATTTTAAAAGGTACTGTTCCTCATGAACAATCAGCTAGATTTGGTGGTGCTGAAGTATTCATCAAACCTGCATCTCACGGAACCGGTGTTGTAGCTGGTGGTGCTATGCGTGCTGTATTGGAAAGTGTTGGTGTTACTGACGTTTTGGCTAAATCTAAAGGTTCTTCGAATCCGCATAATCTTGTTAAAGCTACAATCGAAGCTTTGAGTGAAATGCGTGATGCAAGAATGGTTGCTCAGAACAGAGGTATTAGTGTTGAAAAAGTATTTAGAGGATAAGGAGGAGATATGTCAACTATAAAGATTAAACAAGTTAAAAGTAGAATTGGTGCTCCAGCTGATCAGAAAAGAACTCTTGACGCACTGGGACTTCGTAAACTGAACCGTGTGGTTGAACACGAAAGCACTCCTTCAATTCTTGGAATGGTAGATAAAGTAAAACACTTGGTTGCCATTGTTAAGTAATTATTTGTTGAATAATAAAACGAAATTACAATATGAACTTAAGTAATTTAAAACCTGCTGAGGGATCTACTAAGACAAGAAAAAGAATTGGACGTGGTGCTGGTTCTGGCTTAGGTGGTACTTCTACAAGAGGTCATAAAGGAGCTAAATCAAGATCTGGATACTCTAAGAAAATCGGTTTTGAAGGTGGTCAGATGCCTCTTCAACGTCGAGTTCCTAAATTTGGTTTCAAGAATATCAATCGTGTTGAATATAAAGCTATCAACTTGGATACTATCCAGAAACTTGCTGAAGCTAAAAGCTTGGCAAAAGTTGGTGTAAACGACTTTATCGAAGCAGGATTTATTTCTTCAAATCAGTTGGTAAAAGTATTGGGTAACGGAACTCTGACTAACAAGCTGGAAGTAGAAGCTCATGCATTCTCTAAGACTGCAACTGCTGCTATTGAAGCTGCTGGTGGAACTGTAGTAAAACTCTGATTCAATGAGAAAAGCTATTGAAACATTAAAGAATATATGGAAGATTGAGGATCTGAGACAGCGGATCCTCATCACCATATTGTTCGTGGCAATTTACCGTTTCGGATCGTATGTCGTATTACCGGGTATCAATCCGGCGATGCTGGCAAAATTGCACGAACAAACAAGTGAAGGCCTTTTAGCCTTGTTAAATATGTTCTCTGGAGGAGCATTTTCTAATGCCTCTATTTTTGCATTAGGAATCATGCCTTATATCTCTGCATCTATCGTAATTCAGTTATTGGGAATCGCTGTACCGTATTTCCAGAAGTTGCAACGCGAAGGTGAGAGCGGCAGAAGAAAAATGAATCAATATACTCGTTACTTGACGATTGCTATATTGTTAGTTCAGGCCCCTTCTTATTTGCTCAATCTTAAAATGCAGGCTGGCCCTTCCTTAAATGCTTCATTAGATTGGACTCTGTTTATGGTTACCTCTACCATTATTTTGGCAGCAGGTAGTATGTTTATTTTGTGGCTTGGTGAAAGAATTACTGATAAAGGTATTGGTAACGGTATTTCATTTATCATCTTGATTGGTATTATCGCTCGTTTCCCTGATGCTTTGTTGCAAGAAGTTGTATCCAGAGTAGCAAATAAGAGCGGTGGTCTGATTATGTTTATAATTGAAATCGTATTCTTATTATTAGTGATTGGCGCTGCTATTCTTTTGGTGCAAGGTACAAGAAAGATTCCTGTACAGTATGCAAAAAGAATCGTTGGTAACAAGCAATATGGTGGTGCTAGACAGTATATCCCTTTAAAGGTGAATGCTGCTGGTGTTATGCCTATCATTTTTGCTCAGGCAATCATGTTTATTCCAATTACATTTATCGGCTTTTCAAATGTAAATGATGCAGGCGGTTTCTTGCATGCGTTTACAGATCATACAAGTTTCTGGTATAATTTTGTCTTTGCGGTAATGATTATATTATTTACGTATTTCTATACTGCAATTACAATTAATCCGACTCAGATGGCTGAGGATATGAAGAGAAATAATGGTTTCATCCCTGGTATTAAACCGGGAAAGAAAACAGCAGAGTATATTGATGATATAATGTCTCGTATCACTTTGCCGGGTTCTTTCTTCTTGGCTTTAGTTGCTATTATGCCTGCTTTTGCCGGTGTATTCGGAGTGCAAGCAGGATTCGCTCAATTCTTCGGCGGTACATCTTTGTTAATTCTTGTAGGTGTTGTTCTTGATACCCTGCAACAGGTTGAAAGTCATTTGTTGATGAGACACTATGATGGTCTGTTGAAATCTGGTCGTATTAAAGGACGCGCTGGTGTAGCGGCATATTAATTCTTTAGATTAGAAATGATATTTCTTAAAACAGAAGATGAAATAGAATTGCTCCGTCAGAGTAACCTGCTTGTTGGTAAAACTCTTGCAGAGGTTGCCAAACTGGTGAAGCCTGGTGTAACTACACGTGAGTTGGATAAAGTTGCTGAAGAGTTCATTAGAGATCATGGGGCAACTCCAACTTTCAAAGGATTTCCGAATCAATATGGAGAACCGTTTCCCGCATCTCTCTGTACTTCTGTCAACGAACAGGTAGTACATGGAATCCCAGGGGATATCGTACTGAAAGATGGTGATATCGTATCAGTGGATTGCGGAACTTACATGAATGGTTTCTGTGGTGATTCTGCTTATACTTTTTGTGTAGGAGAGGTAGACGAAGAGATTCGTAACTTGTTGAAGGTAACTAAAGAAGCGTTATATATTGGCATCCAGAATGCAGTGCAAGGTAAAAGAATTGGTGATATCGGATATGCTATTCAGCAATATTGTGAGTCTCATTCTTATGGTGTAGTGCGTGAGTTTGTTGGCCATGGCATCGGTAAAGAGATGCACGAAGATCCTCAGGTTCCTAACTATGGTAAAAGAGGATATGGGCCATTGATGAAAAGAGGCCTTTGCATAGCGATAGAGCCGATGATAACATTGGGAGACCGACAAGTGATAATGGAAAGTGACGGATGGACTGTGAGGACCAGAGATCGTAAATGTGCTGCACATTTTGAGCATACGATAGCTGTTGGAGCTGGGGAAGCTGATATTTTGTCTTCATTCAAATTCATAGAAGAAGTTTTAGGAGATAAAGCAATATAATATGGCAAAGCAATCTGCAATAGAACAAGATGGAGTTATAGTTGAAGCATTGTCTAATGCAATGTTTCGTGTTGAGCTAGAAAACGGGCATGAGATTACTGCTCATATCTCTGGCAAGATGAGAATGCATTACATTAAAATATTACCCGGGGATAAGGTCAGAGTAGAGATGTCTCCTTATGACTTATCTAAAGGAAGAATCGTTTTTAGATACAAATAAAAAAGAAATAAGATATGAAAGTAAGAGCATCATTAAAGAAACGTACGCCGGAATGCAAAATCGTTAGACGAAATGGCCGTTTGTATGTTATTAACAAGAAAAATCCTAAGTATAAACAACGTCAAGGATAATTTATTATTTTTGCAAAAAAAATAATTTAGTATATGGCTATAAGAATAGTTGGTGTAGATTTGCCTCAGAATAAGAGAGGCGAGATTGCGTTAACCTATGTATATGGTATTGGACGCAGTAGTTCAGCAAAAATCTTGGATAAGGCTGGTGTTGACAGAGATGTGAAAGTGAAAGACTGGACAGATGACCAGGCTGCTAGAATTCGTGAAATCATTGGTGCTGAATACAAAGTAGAAGGTGATCTTCGTTCAGAAGTGCAATTAAACATTAAGCGATTAATGGATATTGGTTGCTATCGTGGTGTACGTCACCGTATTGGTCTGCCTGTTAGAGGTCAGAGCACTAAGAACAATGCACGTACTCGTAAGGGTAGAAAGAAAACCGTTGCTAATAAGAAAAAAGCTACTAAATAATAATTGTTGATATGGCAAAAAAAACAGTTGCAGCTAAAAAGAGAAATGTGAAAGTAGACGCTAATGGACAGTTGCATGTTCATTCATCTTTCAACAATATTATTGTTTCTCTTGCAAATAGTGAAGGGCAGATTATCTCTTGGTCATCTGCTGGTAAAATGGGATTTAGAGGTTCTAAAAAGAATACTCCTTATGCAGCTCAGATGGCTGCCCAGGATTGTGCAAAGATTGCATTCGATCTTGGCCTGAGAAAGGTAAAAGCATATGTGAAGGGTCCAGGTAACGGACGTGAGTCTGCTATTAGAACTATCCACGGTGCTGGTATCGAAGTTACTGAAATCATTGACGTGACTCCGCTTCCACATAATGGTTGTCGTCCTCCGAAAAGACGTAGAGTTTAATTTACCTTTAACTTACACAATGATCTTGATTTTGTTTTTGGATTACATTAATTTCTCTCTGTAATCGCGGCTGCAACAAATTGAGTTCATGAATAAACAATTAAATATTTAAAAGAAATGGCTAGATATACTGGACCAAAATCGAGAATCGCCCGTAAATTCGGTGAAGGAATCTTTGGAGCTGACAAAGTTTTGTCAAAGAAGAACTATCCCCCCGGACAACATGGTAATTCAAGAAAAAGAAAAACTTCTGAATACGGTGTGCAACTTCGTGAAAAACAGAAAGCTAAATACACTTATGGAGTTTTAGAAAAACAATTCCGTAATTTGTTTGAAAAAGCAGCTACTGCTAAAGGTATTACCGGTGAGGTACTTCTTCAATTGCTGGAAGGCCGTCTTGACAACGTAGTATTCCGTTTGGGTATTGCTCCTACACGTGCTGCTGCTCGTCAGTTGGTTAGTCACAAGCACATCACTGTAGATGGTGAAGTAGTAAACATTCCTTCATTTGCAGTAAAACCAGGACAATTGATTGGTGTTCGTGAAAGATCTAAGTCTTTGGAAGTAATTGCTAATTCTCTTGCAGGTTTCAATCACAGCAAGTATGCTTGGTTGGAATGGGACGAGGCTTCAAAGGTTGGTAAAATGTTGCACATACCTGAAAGAGCAGACATTCCTGAGAACATTAAAGAACATTTGATCGTTGAATTGTATTCTAAATAATAATTAATTTCATGGCGATATTAGCATTTCAAAAACCTGATAAAGTATTAATGTTGGAGGCGGACTCCAGATTCGGAAAATTCGAATTCCGTCCGTTGGAACCGGGTTTTGGTATTACTGTAGGTAATGCATTACGCCGTATCCTTCTTTCTTCATTAGAGGGTTTTGCTATCACTACTATCAGAATCGATGGTGTGGAGCATGAATTTTCTAGTGTACCTGGAGTAAAAGAGGATGTTACCAACATTATCTTGAATCTGAAACAAGTGAGATTCAAGCAAGTAGTTGAAGAGTTCGAGAGCGAAAAAGTGAGCATCACTGTCGAGAATTCCAGTGAATTTAAAGCAGGTGACATAGGTAAGTATTTGACTGGATTTGAAGTGTTAAATCCGGAATTAGTTATTTGTCATTTAGATTCTAAGTCAACTATGCAGATTGATATTACTATTAACAAGGGTCGTGGTTATGTACCTGCTGATGAAAATCGCGAGTATTGCACGGATGTTAATGTAATTCCAATCGACTCTATTTATACACCGATACGTAATGTCAAGTATGCTGTAGAAAACTTCCGTGTAGAACAGAAGACTGACTACGAAAAGCTAGTGCTTGAAATTAGTACCGACGGTTCTATACACCCGAAAGAAGCGCTGAAAGAAGCTGCAAAAATTCTGATTTATCACTTCATGTTGTTCTCTGACGAGAAGATCACGCTTGAAAGTAATGATACTGATGGCAATGAAGAGTTTGATGAAGAAGTATTGCACATGCGTCAGCTGTTGAAAACTAAACTCGTTGATATGGACTTGTCAGTTCGTGCCCTCAATTGCTTGAAGGCTGCTGACGTAGAAACTCTCGGCGACTTGGTACAATTCAACAAAACTGACCTGCTGAAATTCAGAAACTTCGGAAAGAAATCGCTTACCGAGCTTGATGATTTGCTGGAAAGTCTGAATCTGTCGTTTGGAACCGACATTTCTAAATATAAATTAGATAAAGAATAAAAAATGAGACATAATAAAAAATTCAATCATTTAGGTCGTACTGCTTCTCATAGAAGCGCTATGTTATCTAACATGGCTTGCTCTTTGATCAAGCACAAAAGAATCACTACGACTGTTGCAAAGGCGAAAGCTTTGAAGAAGTTTGTTGAGCCTTTGATTACTAAGTCTAAAGAAGATACTACGAACTCTCGTCGTGTTGTATTTAGCAACTTGCAAGATAAGATTGCAGTAACAGAGTTGTTCAAAGAAATCTCTGTTAAGATTGCTGATCGTCCGGGTGGTTATACTCGTATTATCAAGACTGGTAACCGTTTGGGTGACAACGCAGAAATGTGCTTTATTGAGTTGGTTGACTACAATGAAAACATGGCTAAGGAAAAAGTTGCTAAGAAAGCTACTCGTACTCGTCGTTCGAAGAAAGCTGCTGAAGCTGCTCCTGCTGCTGTTGAAGCTCCTGCAACTGAAGCTCCTAAGGCTGAAGAACCAAAAGCTGAATCGGCTGAATAATTTTACAGTTATTCTTATAGATATAAAAAAGGCTGCCTTCAAAGGTAGCCTTTTTTGTTTGTCTGCCGTTTATTAATACTAAGATACATTAAAATATATCCTAATTAAACTTTTCATAGAGAGAATCTGTTATATTTGTAGGTGAATATGGCAAAATTTGTAAAGGTAATATTGTTTCTGTTGCTGACAGTTGCTTTTCATAGCATAGCAGGCAATGTCTCTACCGAAAAAATGGTGGATAAGCAGGGGTGTGATATTACATATGTTATGGGGCAGCGTGGGGAAATCTGTGCACCGGATCTTCCGGGTAAGCCTGTGGCTGAATTGACCAATTTGCAGAGCCATCAAATATCTGTGACACGTATTCAACGTGTACAGCTTGGAGAATATTTCTTTTCTTTAAAGAATGCGCTACAAGGTTGTGCTGATCGTGAGAGCTCACTATCACAACACTGGGGGCGGATTTATGATACAACAACTTCCTATTATTGCCAGCCATCGAGTGAATACTATGTATACACCTTGAGGCGTATAATTATTTAGCAGTATATTTATTGGTATTGTTTATTTTGTGGTTACTGGTATCTTCTGTATACTGGTGATACTACTTCTTTTTATCTTTATATTTTTACTAATAAATTAAACTTTAAATATTATGGCAACTACTCAAACGATTGATGCTACTATATTCGCATCTACACACCCCGATATTGCTAAACGCATAAGTGTTTCAGGAGTTTTAATCTCTTCTGTTATGTTATTGATTGGTATTTTAGCTTTTGCTTCAACATTCGAATTGGACGACAAGTCTTCTACAACCAGTATGGCTTTGATGGTTTTGGGGACAGGTTTATTCCTTATGGGAATTTTCCGTCTTTTCTGGAAATCAAAGGAGGTTGTTTATTTACCAACAAAAAGTGTGGCTAAAGAGCATAGTGTATTCTTTGATTTGAAGCATATGGATGCTTTGAAGAATCTTGTAAATTCGGGTTCATTCTCTGCTGATTCGAAAATAAAAAGTGAGGCTAGTGGTAATATACGTATGGATGTGATACTTTCTGCTGATAAAAAGTTTGCAGCTGTACAGTTATTCCAATTTGTACCTTACACGTATCAGCCAATAACATCGGTGCAGTATTTCACTAATGAAGAAGCTTCTGCGATAGTCGCTTTTTTGTCGAAAAGTAAAATACAATAAGTATATATCTACAACACCTGTTTGACTTTGTTTTTTCCGACACATTAAAACTATGCAGTTTGAAACTTTATATTGAGTTTGCTGCTACTAAATAAAACAGGTTTTAGATGTTATTGTAAAAGATAACTTTGATTTTCATACGAAGATGGGGATTAGTCGTTAATGACGGCGATCCCCATTTTTTTCATTAAGAAGCAGGCATTCATGTTTTGAGCAACTCCGTTTCTCATTTGATATGAGAAGGTGAGTTCATTGTTGGTAATGTCGGCTTCGAAACAGTAATTCCGGATATTTTGTGGGAAGGACTCTATTAAAGTCCCTAATAACAAGTCATGGGTGGCGATAATACCGTTGGCGTTCATGTGCATGAATTGTTTGATAAGGGCGAAAGAGCCTTTCTGTTTGTCCATGGAGTTGGTACCTTTCAGTATTTCATCAAGGATGATGAAAAGCTCTTCCCCGGCTTCAAGTTTGTCTATGATTAATTTAAGCCGCTTAAGTTCTGCAAAGAAATAAGATTCGTTGTCAGCTAGGGAATCACTGGTTCGAAGGCTGGTAACGAGACGGGCCGGATATATTTTCATTTGCTTTGCCCAAACGGGGGCTCCTATACATGCCAGTAGATAGTTTACTCCTACAGTACGTAAATAAGTACTCTTGCCTGCCATATTGGCGCCTGTGATTATAATAAAGAAAGGACGTTTTTCAATGTCTATTCCGTTACGCACACATTTGTTGCGATCCATTAGGGGATGCCCCAAAGCTTCAGCTTGTAGGTGGAAAGATTGAGCAGCGATAGTGGGGTAAATATAATCCGGATGATTATATGCGAATGTTGCCAGGGAACAATAGGCATCTATTTCTCCGATTGTTTCTATCCATCGGAAGAGGTCGGAGGCATGAATCTCTTTCCACTTCTCGATTCGCATCACTTGGCGTAGCTCCCAAAATATCAGTCCGTTGAGTATGGTGCTCATTAGCAGGTTGTTTCGTTGATCGAGTGCATTCATTCGTTTAGAGAGCTGGCGGACTGCTTGAGAAGCGGTTTGATTTTGACTTGTAAGGTCAGTTTTTAACTCTTGTAGTATATGACTGTGCATTTCTTTTTGTTCAGTGAGCAGAATTTGGTCAGCGTATGTCGAAAGAATCTGTAGCTTTTCTCCGTAGGTTGTTTGCAGTTTAGTGATTCCTTTAGAGAAAATAGTACTGAATAATACAAAGCTGACAAATACTCCTCCTGCAATGCTAGCCGAGATAATGCCTAAAATGGCTAAACTTATACATAGGACGTTGATGACCGTTACCGCTGTTGGGAGAATACGCAAAAGTGTACGTTTTCGATAATAACTCGGACTGGTTGCCCATTCTTTGATTTCGGTAGTATCGGCAGGTTTTCCTTTATAGAGTAATCCGAGTAAGCGGATTTGTTGGCGATATTCCAAATCTGCGGATAATTCTCGGATAGCTTCCTGGCGGTGTTCAATAGCCTCTTTATTGTCCAGGTGTGCATTGAACCAGTTTGCAAGATGCTGCTTGCCGATAGGAGTTGCAGTGCGGTTGATATATTGGAAAAGAGAGTGCTCTCCAAATACATCTAAATCAAGAGTGTAGAGGTGGGATGGATTAATGAATTCTTTTCCATCGTCAAAATCGGAAAAATCATATTGTATGGCACGTAGTTCCTGCTCATTAATTTCTATTTTCTTTTTCAGAAAGTCTTTCCGGTAAAACCAAAAATTATGGCGTTTTACTAACCAAATGAATAAGATAAAAGGTACGATAGCGAACGCAGAGAGGCAAAGCCAACCGTCAGACCAGAAAACTATGGCATTTGCTACGGCTCCTACGAATAAGATAAGCCGGAGAAGGCTGATGTAATAGATACGTTTCCGTGTATTTTGTAACTCCAGTTCTGCTTTCTGAATGATTTGCTGATATGTGGTAATGATTTGTTCTAGTTTTTCCATGACAAATTTAATTCTTTTGCACAAAGGTAATATAATTCGTAACGGTCGGGATAAGAGCTTGTTTTTGTCATGAGTAGATTTACTGTTTATTAACGGAAGCAGGAAAAAGTGGGCTTGAATTATAACTCGTCTTGATAACGCTTTTGTTAGCTGGAACAAATTTTCAATATTTCTTTTCTCATTCTTGCATTTATCCGCTAAAATTTATAACTTTCCACTCGAAAAGGCGTTAGACAGGAAAGGAGGATGCTTATGAAGAAAGGATGTATCTTATGTTTGCTGATAAGCGTGATTAGCCTTCCGTTAATTGCGCAGAATATTATTTATTCCAACCTGAAAGAGTTGTTGACTCAACACGGTGATACCACTGCTGTGTTGCGTGTAGAAAAACGCTCCAGAAATCAGATCGTATTGACAGGAGGGGCTGATTACCGGATAACGGCCGGTGATGACGAGTCGATGTGCCGGCGCTTGAAGAAGCGTTGTTTTGCTGTGCGTGACGAAAAAGGAAATTTATATTTGAATTGTCGTAAGTTACGTTATAAAAAGTTGCGTTTCGGAGCATGGTATGCTCCTGCCGTTCAGTTGGGTAAAAATATCTACTTTTGTGCAATGCCTTTAGGTTCGGTTATTGGAGGCAATTTTGTGGAAGAAGATGATGTAAAACTAGGAGGGAATATAGGCGATGCTCTTGCCGCTTCAAGTCTGGTTACAAAACGTGTTTGCTATGAGTTAAATGGTGAAACAGGCAAAGTCGACTTTTTAGATAGAATGTTGCAATTATTGAAGAATTATCCGGAACTGAAACAAGCATATTTGAAGGACGATAGTCAGGAGGCGAAGCATACTTTTAAATACTTGTTGGAGTTGCGGAATAAACAAAAGGAATAATTCCGTTAATTTCGGTTGACATAGTACGAAAGAGTGTATCAAAAATAAAATCACTTGCATAATACTATTATTGAGATGTGGGTTATGCCAGTTATACAAATTCCACAGATTTCATGTGCTGATTTTAGAAAGGGCTGCTATTTGCTTTATAAAGATCCTCCTTTTTTAATGAAAGTTTTATCAAAGATCCTTCCATTTGTTTTAATGAAAGAGTTATAATTTGCTTCAAATCGCTGAAATGCCTATCTATCCATTTTGAAGAAAAATCAAGAACATCAATCGACCTTATTGAATGACTTATTTGAAATAAATTATTTATCATCTTCTTAAGCCTTTTGCTTTTGTTATTAACGAAGTTTGAAGTTTACGATTCTCTTTATTCTGTTTATTTGGTGTATTTATAGACCTGAAAGCAATTATCATAGCTATTGTAGTTGCTATTGAGCCTATAGCAGTTCGGCCTATTGTATATAAATTAATATTTATTATAGTTATAGGTTAATACATGGATTTATCTGCTGCATAAAACGTTTTTATATTATGTCTTATCATATTTTAATTCGTAATTTGGGTTATTCTTTAAAATGTAATATTTTGGGGGGACTTTTGAAGAATTATTATATTAAAGATGGTTGTAACCTACACAAATCTGGTTTTATCTTGTCTTTATTATAGAGGTTATATGTTTATATACTTATATTTGTTGTTAAGTGATATATTTATAGATAAGAAATAATGGAGAATAATCTATGGAAACTACTTGCGAATGGTGACGAGCGGACTTATGAATATTTGTTCGACCAATATTATTTAAAACTATGCCATATTGCATTTATGTATGTAAAGGACACATTCGTTGCGGAGAATCTTGTCGGCGATTTGTTTTTTTATTTGTGGAAAAACAGGACAACAATACAAGTCAATGAATCAATAAGCTCTTATTTATTTTCTGCCATACGTAACCGTGCAATTAATTATCAGAATCAGGCATCGGTCAATCGTGAGATCCATTTTTCCCAATATGAAGAATTGGAAGACTTTTCAATGTTTGAGAGTAAAGATAGTCTCCCTCTTGAGCAGATTATAGAAAAAGAACTTGCAGATAGGATAAGAAAATCTGTCAATTCTTTGCCAATGCAGACTAGAAAAGTTTTTGAACTGAAACGCGAACAGAATTTTTCATATGATGAGATTGCATTACAGTTACATATTTCTATCAACACGGTTCGCTTTCATATTAAGACAGCAATGAAGAAACTCAGGGTCGAGTTGGGGGATTATCTAACTGTCTTACTTTTGTTTTTATATAAAATACTGTGAATACACCTACACAAAGCCGAACTTAATTTGTCATATTAATAGAGACTGGTAATGAAAATGAATATGAACGATATAGATGAACTGATTATTGATTATTTGACCTTCAACTTGACAGATGAAGGTGCTGAAGTTTTACGTGATTGGCTTGCAAGAAGCGAAGTCAATAGAATTTATTTCCGTAAGACAGAGGGACTTTGGTATGGAGTTCATACATTCGGAAATGAACCATTCAATAAACAGATAGCATATAAACGCTATCTCTCCCGTATCAAAGAGGATGAGAAGGAAGAGGTGGCAATGGGCAATAAGAAAAAGAATTTTCCTCTTTCAACAAAAAAATGGATATGGATTGCATCCATTGCAGCATTGTTTTTAGGTGTATTCTATGGCGTTAAATTTTGGGAATGGGGTACTGGAAAGAATGATTATTTTGCTGTATCAGTACCGCTGGGCGCTAAATCTCAAATAGTGCTGCCTGACAAAACAACGGTTTGGCTAAATGCCGGAACTTCTCTTGAGTACAACTATGACAATAAGGAAAAGAAACGTAGGGTAAAAATAAGGGGAGAAGGGTATTTTGAAGTGGCCAAAGACAAGGAGGTCCCTTTTGTCGTGGAAACCGGATGTATAGACATACAGGTATTAGGAACAAAATTTAATGTGACTTCATATGATAACGATAATTTGATAAATATAGCCTTACTGGAAGGGGCAATTTCTTTGCATAGGGAGGATGAGCAAAGTTCTCCTATTACGGTTTCTCCTAATGAAATGGCAATATATGATAAATCTCGGAAAGACTTGTTGATTTCTCATATTGATGCTTCTCAAACAATATTGTGGACTAGAGGAATTTTAGAGTTTGAGAATGAAAGTTTTGAACGGATAGTACAAAAGATTTCCCGAAAATATAATGTAAACATTCAAATAGCAGATAAAAAATTAAATGAAAAACGGTTTTATGGAACGTTTGATGAAAAGGAATCTGTTTATGATGTTTTGGACAAAATAACCTTAGGTGATAAAATCACTTATGAAGTAAAGAATAAAACGATCGTTATATATTTAAAGTAGTAATCATTATTTAAATCATTAATTATGTCTTATGTTATTTTTATTACGGTGAACTCGTCGTAATAAGCCCTTCATGTAGAACAATATGGTAATAACTTAATTTATTTAAGCAATATATGAAAACACATATTATATTATTTTTAACTGTACTTTTTGTATCTGTCCCATTGTGGGGGCAACAGAAAAAACTCACGTTTCATCTTGATAATGTGACTGTTAAGGAGGCGCTTGATACGATAAAGTACAAGGGAGGATATTCATATTGGTTTGATGCGGATGATTTGGATGTAAATCGTAAAGTAACCGTCCGGGTGGTGAATGAACCGATTGAGAAAATACTGTCTATTATATTAAAAGGTACCGGGACCACTTATAAGATAGACAAGTCGCATATTACAATATTTAAAAAAGCGGCTGTCACTCCTGCTGTACCTGAACCTGTAAAGCAAAAAAAGCAAAAAATCACAGGTACTATACTGGATGAACGTGGAGAAGCCATCATCGGGGCTACTGTAATGGTGGAAGGGGAATCTGTTGGAGTAATTTCCGACTTTGATGGAAAGTTTGCTATCGAAGCGCCGGAGCATGCTAATTTGAAAGTTACGTACATAGGCTACATTCCTCAGGTATTTTCTGCGAAGAAGGGCTCTTCCGTTAATATTGTTTTGAGGGAAGATGTCAAGACGCTTGATGAAATAGTTATTGTTGGTTATGGTTCACAAAAAAAAGAAACGGTAGTAGGGGCTATTACAACAGTGCGCTCTAAAGATATCATACAAACACCTGTTTCCAATATAACTAACGCATTGAATGGTAGATTGTCGGGATTGGTTGCCATGCAACGCTCGGGAGAGCCGGGGCGGGATGATGCCGAAATCTATGTGCGCGGAATGTCTACCTTGGATTCTAAAGCTGCCGTTCCTCTTTATCTTGTGGATGGGGTGGAACGTAGTTTTGCCCAGATTGATCCTAATGAGATTGAGAGCATAACGGTCTTGAAGGATGCTTCTGCAACTGCTGTATATGGTGTAAGGGGAGCGAATGGTGTTGTTATTGTTACTACAAGAAGAGGAGAGGAAGGGCCGGCACGTGTGCAATTTTCAGCTCAGGTCGGGTTTCAGAACCCCACTCGCAACCCCCGGTTTATAGACTCCTGGCAAGAGGCTGAACTTTATCAGGAGGCTTATTACAATGACAATAATGGAGCCCTTTTTTACACTCAGAATCAGTTGGCTACTATTGCCCGTGTCGTTTTGGGTACGGCTACGGAAGAGGAAGCGCTCCGTTATCCTAATACGAACTGGTATAAAGAGTTGACACGGAAAAATGCTCCGCAACAACAGTATAATGTTAATATTTCGGGAGGAAGCAAGGCTCTTAAATATTTTGTTTCGGCTGGTTATTTCAGTCAGGGTAGTTTTTTTAAGGATTTGTCGGATAAGTATTATGTAGGTAAGAAGAATTATAATAGTAATTTTACATTTGACCGGTATAATTTCCGTTCAAATGTAGATGTCGATGTAATAAAAGGACTGACGGCAACTATTAATATGGCAGGGAGAGTGGAGAAAGTTAATTCACCGCCAGTAAATACGCAGGATTTTTTTGCAGTGTTGGGTGCGTTAAGCCCCAGCGTCGCTCCGATGGTGTATCCGGGGGTTGGATTTGCGGAAATACCTAAGATAGATAATCCTGCCGGAACGTTGGTTCAAAGTGGTTTTAGGAATCAGACGAATAGTGTTATTGAGTCTTCCATAATGTTGAAATATAAGTTGGATTTTATAACGAAAGGACTGAGCGCCCGTGCACACGTGAGTTTTGACAATAGGTTTGAACATACAGCTACATATTGGGAAAATTTTGAAACTTACCAGCGGAATTGGAATGTAACCGACAAAGCAGAATACCAGCAGGTAAAGCAAGGAGCAGCTTTAAAGCTTAAAGATGAAAAATATTGGAATAGTAATAAGCGCTATTATGAGGCAGGGATATATTATGACCGATCGTTCGGGGTGCATGACGTGACTGGGCTTATGCTATATAACCAACAGGAATATAGGGATGCGGCGAAAACTCCCTATGTGTATCAAGGTCTTGTCGGTAGGGCGACTTACGGGTACAAACATAAATATCTGGCAGAGTTTAATGTCGGTTATAATGGTTCGGAGAATTTTGCGAAAGGCAAGAGATTTGGTTTGTTTCCGGCTTTTTCCCTAGGCTGGGTAATATCGGAGGAGCCGTTTTTGCAGAACAACAAAGTTATTTCATGGCTGAAGGTGAGAGGGTCTTATGGAGAGGTCGGTAATGACAAACTTTTTATCAACGGTGTGGAACAGCGTTTTTTGTATTACAATGATTACGTTCAGAGCGGAGGATATTACTTTGGGGATAAACGTTGGGAGAATGGTATAATGGAGGGACGTATCGGTAATGACAATGTGACATGGGAACGTGCGAAGAAATTCAACATTGGTCTGGAAATGAAGTTGTTTGAGGGTTTGTTGGGCATGACCGTGGATGTTTTTAAAGAACGCCGTTCCAATATTTTGGTTGATCAGAATAATACTGTTCCCAAAACGACCGGGGTTGTTTCGCTTCCGGCTGTCAATATCGGTAAGACACAGAATAAAGGAATAGAATTGGAACTGATGCACAATAACAGGTTGAATGAGAATTTTTCTTATTACCTGAAAGGTAATTTTACCTTTACACGTAACAAAGTGGATTTTATTGATGAATCTTCTTCTATAGTGGCATGGCAAAAGCAGGAAGGACGTCCTATCGGACAACGTTACTTGTATGAATGCATCGGATTGTTCCACTCTCAGGAGGAGATAGACAAGTCTCCTTCGCAGGCTGCTATCGGTAATCCGACAGTGGGTGACCGCAAATATCGGGACTTTAATAACGATGGGAAGATTGATGAATATGATAAATTTGCGGCAACATATACCAGTGTGCCTGAAATAACTTATGGGTTGTCATTAGGTGGACAATACAGGAACTGGGATTTCAGCGTTTTATTTCAGGGGGTCGGAAATGTGACTGTTGATTTTTGGAGAGGACAGATAGATGACCGGTTCGGACGCTGGTCTCCATTCAAAACTACGGAACAAAATATTCGTGAAGCTACTTATCCGGCTTTGCATACTACTAATACGAGTAACAATGCGGTGAGTTCTTTTGGGAAGTTTGGAACGGTATATAGCGGTTCTTATCTTAAACTGAAGAATGTGGAACTAGGCTATAGTTTCCCGAAAAAATGGACAGACCAGCTTGGTATAAGCGATATACGAGTTTATTTTAATGGTTCTAATTTAGCTATCCTTCATGATTTTTTGAAATATCTTGATCCGGAGTCTGCATCTGGAGGAGGGGATTTTTATCCTCAAATGAAAGTATTCAATTTTGGCGTAAATGTAACATTTTAAAAGCATGATGTAATGAAAAAAAATGTCAGATTTAAAATATTGTTCGGTATTATGTTGCTTATGAGCTTAGGTTCCTGTTCTGATTTTCTGGATAGGGCTCCGACGGCAGAACTGGATGTAGATCAGGTCTTTAGCGATTTTGAATTGGCTAAAAAATATCAACTACGTTTATATGCCACATTGAGAGGAGGGTTCTTTGAATTTGCAGAAGATGATTATTCTGTTGACTGGGGATATGATTTGCTGTCGAATATGGACGACCACAGTCTGCATTCGAAAAGTGATTGTTCCACTCAGGAACTGATTAAAGGAGGATGGACTGGAGTACGTTCTGAAAAAACGACATGGGGAGCGGGGTTGGCTGTTGCCCGAAAATGGCGGTTCTCTTATCAGGCTATTCGTTCAATTAATATTTTTTTGGAGAACTATAGCCGAGTGCCGTTAGCAAGTATGGAACAGCAAAAGGAAATGGATATACTGGTAGGGGAGGCATATTTCTTGCGGGCTCACCATTATTTGGAATTAGTGAAGCGTTGGGGAGGAGTGCCTATTATGAGAGATATAATCGCACCTGATAAGAATTATCGTCCTGTACGGGAGGATGTAAAGACTTGCTTGGACTATATTGTGGAAGATTGTATGTTTGCTGCAGAAAAATTGCCGGTAAAAGTGTCGAGTTTATGGGAAGGGAGAGTCACGAAAGGGGCTGCGTTAGGATTGAAAGCGCGTACATTACTATATGGGGCCAGTCCTTATTGGGTTCAAAAAGGCTCGGGCATAACGTGGAAGCAGGCTGCGGACGCCGCCTTGGAGGTCATAAACCTGAAAGATGAGAATGGGGCTCCTGTCTATGAGTTGCTTTCTGACTATCGGGATGTGTTTTTGAAAAACTTTAATAAAGAAATTATTTATTGTGAGAATACCTCTACTAAACAATTTTGGGGTTATTATACTATTGTCCCTACATTGATGGGCGGCTTTTCAAATGGGATGATGGCTTCCCAGGAGTTTGTGGACTGCTATGAGATAAAGGATGAAGTTTCTGGTAAATATGTCCCTTTTGACCGTAATAATCCTGAGCACATGGCTAATATGTACAACAAAGACCGCAGGGATCCGCGTTTTGATATGACACTTTTTTATAATGGCTCTAAATGGCAGGGTGAGACATTGGGATTCTATGAAGGCGGGAATGTCTGGCCGAAAGAGGGAGATAAAAATTTCTATTTGGGTTATTGCTTTAAAAAGTATTTGAATGAAAGTGTGCGTGGAGCTTCTATGGGAGGAATTGGTGCCGGCGGTACATTTGTCTTTAATTGGATTTTTATGCGTTACGCCGATGTGTTGTTGATGTATGCCGAAGCACAAAACCAGGTAGGAGGTCCTAATAGCATAGGAGGTGACGGAGTTGGTGGGCTGACGGCCCTCCAGGCATTGAATCTGGTACGTAACAGGGGAGGACATGGTATTTCTGAAATAGCGTCATCCATATCACCGGACGATTTTGACGAGAAAGTACGCAATGAAAGGGCGGTCGAGCTGGTAATCGAGGACCAGAGATTCTTTGATGTGCGTCGTTGGAATATTGCCGACCAGGTTCTTTCCAAGCCCTTACACGGGGTTAAAACTATAAAAGTAGGTGATACTTTCCAATATGACTTCAATCATACGGATGGTCCGGTACGGAAAAAATGGGATAATCGTGAGCAGTATTTTTTATATCCCATTAATATCGAGGAATTGCAACGGAATCCTAATCTGGAACAAAACCCGGGATGGATAGATATTGTGAGAGAGTAACTTACGCTTTAGTTGTCACATAAAAGTTTGAAAATATGGAACTAAAATACATAAATAAATATCGTAATATCTTTTTGGGCATCAGTCTGCTGATGTTGGCAGGTTATCCCGGGAAGTCGTCGGGTGGAAACTACGTTGTACTTCAAGATACGATTGCTCCGATTATTGGGTATAATATCAAGTCTTCTGCCGCTGCTGTTTCATCCATATCAGGGGATGTGATGAATACGCATGCGACCGATAATCTAAGTAATGCGTTGGGGGGATTGCTGGCAGGCGTCCAGGCTCAACAAAAAGGAGGGGAACCGGGGAGTGATGGAAGCACTTTATTGATTCGAGGGTTTCGTACTCTTTCCAATGGTGTGAATACTCCTTTGGTATTAATAGATAATGCTCCCGGAGATTATACTTTCCTTGATCCTAATGAGATAGAAACTGTACAAATCTTGAAAGATGCTGCAGCTACGGCCATTTACGGACAGCGTGGAGCAAACGGAGTTATTCTGGTAACTACAAAGAGGGGAAAAGAGGGGCCTTTGACCTTAAAAGTGAATGCACAATTCGGACTTCAGCATCTGACCGGATTACCGGAGTTTTTAAATTCCGCCGAATATGCACAACTCTATAACGAGGCGCGTTATAATGAGGGAGATAAGTACCCATTTTATAGTCAGGAGGATATTTATAAATATGCAGATCAAACGGGGGATAACATTTATACTCATCCAAGTGTCGATTATTTGGACCAATTCTTGAAGTCACTGGCTCCTATACAACGATATTCACTGAATTTTTATGGGGGAAGCCAGTTTGTGAAATATAATATATTGCTGGGTGTAATGAATCAGGGCGGATTTTATGAATATGCTGTCCGTGATTCGAAATATTCAACGAATGCCAGTTCCACCCGTTATAATATGCGTACTAATCTGGATATAAATATTACCCGGAAACTGAATCTTATGTTTAATATCTCGGGGCAAATGGTTCGAAATAAATCTCCTTATGGGGGAACCAGCCAGATTTGGTCGACATTAATGCATGAATTGCCTAATGCTTATCCGATCTTTACACCGTCAGGGAATTTGGGGGGAACTTCTACTAACTTTAATAATCCGGTAGGGCTGATGTCACGTTCGGGGTATCGTGAAGTTAATGACCGTAATATTCAGGCAATGATGGAGGCTACCCAACAATTGGATTTTATAACAGACGGCCTTTCTGTCACGGCATCTGCTGCATATCATGGGTTTAATACCTATGGGTATCAAAAGAGACAAGAATACGCGGTTTTCTCTGTGAATGACTTTTTGGAAGAGACTCAATATGGCTTGGACAAACCTTTGCAGGATGGAACTGATTTAAGTAATGATATGGATTATACCGTATCGGCATGGGGAGCGCTGAATTATAACAGAAAATGGGGGAAACATTCTTTGCAGGCGGTTGCTATGGCATATTTGGACAAGAATTATCCACCTAAATATTCTCCATATTCTAATCTCAATTTTGGGTTGGCTGTGGATTATAATTGGATGGGACGCTATTTTTTAAGTGGCAGCCTTTCTTATTCCGGAAATGATGATTTTGCTCCGGGAGAACGTTTTGGTACTTTCTACGCTATTGCAGCAGCATGGGCGTTGGATAAGGAGACGTTTTTCAGAAATGATGTGGTAGACCGGTTGAAGCTCAGGTTGTCTTACGGGCTTACAGGTAATAACCGGAATAGCAGTGGAGAACGTTATCTTTATCAGACACAATATGCGACAGGGGGAGGGTATCCTTTTGGTAACTCTTTTTCCAATGTGGCCGGCACAGTTGAGCGTAGAGCGGGAAATCCCTATTATACTTGGGAGAAAGCCAGACAGTTCAACGTCGGAATGGATATGGAATTCATGAAGAAATTTAGCCTGACGTTTGATTATTTTACAGACAGGCGTTTTGATATTCTGACTTCTCCGGGAGGGAGACTGGCGGACATATTTGGCGGCAATTTGTCTTTAAGCAATATTGGCAAGGTGAATTCTTGGGGGATCGAGTCCGTACTGGGATATAATGACCAATTCGGAGGGGTTAAATTGAATGTGGAGCTAAACGCTTCTTTCTCTACCAATAAAGTAATAGAGAATGGTGAAGTTTATGGCTTGTCGCCCAATCAACGAGGGATTGGTAAACCGGGTTATGGCGAATGGGGACTTAAGGCCATTGGATTTTTTTATGATGAAGATGATATAAAGAACAGTGTGCCACAAGGTTTCGGAGACTATAAACCGGGTGATATAAAGTATGCAGACCTGAATGATGACGGAATAGTTGACGGTCAGGATGTAACCCGTCTAGGTGGAACGGGCATACCTAATCTTTTTACTAGTGCTAATTTTAAAATAGAATATAAAGGAGTTGATTTGGGCTTTCAACTGGTGGGGTTGTTTAATAGGATGGTTTATGTGCCTTTTGAATTCCATAATGGAATACCGGAAGGTGGAAAATTGGCTAAAGGTGCTTATGAACGTTGGGCTTATTACACGGATGCCAGTGGCAATCTGGTTGATACCCGTAATACTGCCAAATATCCGCGGTTATTGACAACCAAGTCTACTAATAATACACAAAATTCGACCATGACTTGGCGGAAGGCCGATTTTATCCGTATTAAGAATATAGAGTTAGGCTATACGCTTCCGGCACATTTGTCTAAGAAGATTGGGATGCAGAGTCTCAGGATTTATGCAAATGCTTATAATCCGGGTTTGCTTTATGACCGTCTGAAAATAGGAGATCCTGAATATCCGGGTGCTTGCATCTGGAGTTATGGGAAGACTGCAATTTATAGTATTGGTACTACAATTAGTTTCTGATCATCATAATCACAAAATCTTGATATAATGAATTTGAATAGAATAAAAATTAGCTTGTTACTGTCCGTATGTTTATTGATGGCATCATGTGGCTTTTTGGATAAAGACCTTGATGACACTGTTACAGATGAGCAGATATTGAGAGATCCTACTTTGATGGGAGGTTTGCTGATCAATATCTATAATTACATACCACGAAATGACAATTCGTTTAATTGTATTGACGGGGCCATGCTTGATTGTGCTACGGATGATGGGATTGATTCATCTCCTTCTTCAGATATTCATAATATGAATAACGGTGCATGGGGACCTAGCAAGGTTATAGATGACCAATGGGGACGTTTGTATTATGGGGTTAGGGCCTGTGCTTTATTTTTCAGTTATATAGACCGGTCGAATGTACCTGATACTGAAGTGCTGGATAATGACGGAATGCCATCTGAGGACTCGAATCTGAAAAGCCGTTACAAGGCGGAAGCCAAAGTTTTGAGAGCTTTGATTTACAGTGAACTGATTAAACGTTTTGGAGATGTACCTTTGGTAGTAGATTTGTTGGACCCGAATGCTGAGGAGTTGAATTTGCCTCGCACGCCTTATGCTGAAATAGTGGACTCCATTGTTAAATGGTGTGATGAAGCGATTCCTTATTTGCCTTTGAAATATTCTGATTCGACGCAGGGGCGTGTTACAAAAGGGGTGGCTCTGATGGTAAAGTCGAGAACACTTCTTTATGCTGCCAGCAAATTGAATAACCCGGAGAATAATAAAGATAAATGGAAAAAGGCGGCTGATGCGGCGAAGGAGGTCATTGACCTGAGTGAGCAGAATGGTAATCTTTATGTATTGAACAAGGATTTTTCAGCGCCTTTTTCCAAGCCGTTTGATCCGGAAATTATTTTCCCCTGTAAATATTATCAACGGAACGACATTGAGTTGAATAATACTCCTAATGGATATGATAGAGGAGGGGGACGTACCAATCCTACGCAGAGTTTGGTGGATGCTTATGAGATTAAGATAAATGGAACATATGTATCTTATGATCCTCAGAATGCGGAACATCTGAATAAGCGGTATTCGGCAGACAGGGATCCGCGCCTGGCTAAGACTGTTTTATATAATGGTGCGGTGTTTAAACAACGCCCTGTCGAAACATTTGTTGGTGGTCGGGACGGTTTGAACCTTCGTCAGGGATTTACTCGTACGGGATATTATCTGCGGAAGTTCTTGTCAGAAGATATTGATTTGAATGCGGATAATTCAACTTTACCGAGGGCATGGATATTTTTCAGATACGCTGAGGCCTTGTTGAACTATGCTGAGGCTCAGAATGAATATTTGGATACACCGGACCAATCTGTATATAGCCGTTTGAATCAGGTAAGAAAACGTAGCATGGGAGATGCCGGTGTGATATCGGCAGGTACATTGGATAAGGATGAAATGCGCAAGCGGATACGGAATGAAAGAAGGGTTGAGCTTGCTTTTGAAGAACATCGTTTTTTTGACATACGCCGTTGGGATGAGGGGATAAACTATTTTAATAAGCCGGTTTATGGGATGAAAGTTACTAAAATAGGAAATTCTTCTTATTCATACGAACAGTTTAAAGTGGAAGAACGGATATTTGACCCAAAGATGAATATGTTTCCGTTATCTCAAAGCGCTGTGTTAAAAGCTCCGTTGACAGGGCAGACCAAAGGATGGAATTAATTATATGTAAAGGATACTGAAATGAAAAATATACTTGTTGGATTGGCTTTTCTACTGTGCAGCGTCTTATTGTTTGCTGGCAATGAAGATAAGCAGGTTCTTTTTCTTCAAAAAGGAGAGAAGGTATGGACCGGAGTAGTGAATGACGGTGCCAGAATGCCTTTAAAACCGGGATATAAGATGGATTTTAAGGGTGATAATAAGTCGAACCAGGTTCAGCCTTTGATTTTGACTACCGCAGGGCAATATGTCTGGTGTGAAGAGCCGTTTGCATTTGAGATGAAAGAGGATTGTGTGGAAATTAGTTCCACACAAGGAAAAATAATAATGGGAAAGGTGGGAAGTACATTGCGTGAAGCTCGACAGTATGTGGCTGACACTTTTTTCCCGGCGAGTGGTTTATTGCCTGACACTATATTGTTTTCTTCTCCTCAGTATAACACCTGGATTGAATTGAACTATAACCAGAATCAGGAAGATGTGTTGAAATATGCCCGTGCTATTTTGGATAACGGTTTCCCACCGGGAGTTATTACGATTGACGATTCCTGGCAGGAGGATTTCGGAGTTTGGAAGTTTCATCCCAAACGTTTCCCTGATCCCAAAAAGATGATTGGCGAACTTCACAGGATGGGTTTTAAAGTTAGTCTTTGGGTATGTCCTTTTGTAAGTCCTGACCAGGAGCATTTAGTGCGTGAGTTTAGGGAAAACAATCCTTTGCTACTTCGAAATGTCACGGATAAATGGGGAAATACCTCTCAGGTTCCTTATATAATCCAGTGGTGGAATGGATACTCTGCAATTTTGGATATGTCTAATCCGGATGCTTGTAAATGGTTTGAAGCTCAATTAAACTTTTTGATGGAGGAGTATGGGATTGACGGGTTCAAGTTCGATGGGGGAAATATGGAATATTATCCTGATGATGCAATTAGTTATGGCGATGTGAATTCAAATTTACAGTGCCAGTTGTATGCAGAGTTAGGTTTGAAATACTCAATAAATGAGTTTAGGGCTTCTTGGAAATTAGGAGGGAAACCTTTGGTGCAACGTCTTATTGATAAGCAGCATGATTGGAATGATCTTAGGAAACTGATTCCTGAAATGATCGTGGAAGGCTTTTGCGGACATTATTTTACTTTGCCGGACATGATTGGAGGGGGAGAAATCTCAGCTTTTGAAGGACGTGACAAACTGGATCAGGATTTGGTTGTCCGTTCGGCGCAATGTCAGGCATTGATGCCGATGATGCAGTTCTCTGTGGCTCCTTGGCGTGTTTTGGATGAAAAACATATGAATGCTATAAAGAAAGTGATGCAATACAGGGAACAGTTCAAGTCGCTTATTCTTGATTTGGCGCATAACGCTGCCAGTGTCGGAGAGCCAGTTTTACGCAGTATGGATTATGTATTTCCCGGTGAGGGATTCGAGACAGAGGTTTCCCAGTTCATGTTAGGTGATCGGGTATTGGTTGCTCCGATGCTGGAAGCTGGTAAGGCTGAGCGAATGGTTGTTTTGCCGAAAGGGAAATGGAAAGATGAATTTGGAATAATCTATAAAGGTGGAAGGAGTCATCTGGTTCAAGTTCCTTTGGAACGTTTACCTTATTTTATAAAACAGAAATAAATTAGTATCATGAAAAGATTTTTGAAATATTTTTTGCTCTTGACTTTTATCATTCCTTCCTGTGTCATGTGCTCCAATGATGATTTCCAGGAAAAGATAGTTATTCCTTCGGAGGTTCACAAGACTTTTAGGGAAATAGATGATTTAATAATCAATCCGAGCCAGGGATGGCTTAGCAGTAGTCGTTATCCAAGTACGGTAGTGTATAAACGGTTTCAATGGGCTGATTTGGAACCGGAAGAGGGACAATATAATTGGGAGGTTATTGATAATGAGATAGCGATGCTGGATAAAGAACGGGGGGAATTGCTGGGATTCCGTATTATGACCTGCAATTCTCATAGTGCCGGGAAATACACTTCTCCCAAGTGGCTTTTTGATAAAGGATGCAAAGGGTATTCCTATACGAGAGGAGGGAATGATCCCGGTGCCGGGGAGATGATTGAACGAATTGAGCCTGATTATGGAGATCCGTTGTTTGTTGAAACTCACCGGAATTTTATCCGGGCTTTGGGAGCGAGGTATAATGATAACCTAAATATAAGCTTTGTTGATATTGGTACTTTTGGTAATTGGGGGGAATGGCATTTGTCTACTTATACCAAAGTTCCTTATCCTTCAGAGAGTGTATTGAAAAGTTTCGTTGATATGTATGTAGAAGCTTTTCCGGACAAACGGATGGTTTTTATGACAGATGCGGATAAAATATTGCCTTATGCTTTGGACAAATCTTCTAATATCGGTCTAAGACGAGATGGTGTGGGATCACCCAAGCTTGCTCAGGAATGGGCGGGCTCAGACCGCTATGCCGCAGCAACCGGTATGGGAGAAGTCTGGAAACATGCTCCCGTTATTTTTGAGTGGTGGGGGGATTATGATTATTTGCGTAGTCAAGGGTGGTCTTTTGAAGAAGCTGTCGAGTGGATGTTGGACAATCATGTTTCTTTGATTAATGATAATATAGGCAATGTACCGGTTGAACAGCAGTATTTGATTGATAAATTATCTAAGCTGGCTGGTGCACGTATTGTCCTAAAAGAGGTAACCCATCCTCGTTATCTGAAAAAGGGGGAAACGTCTTTGGATATAACTCTTAAACTGTCGAATATAGGGGTTGCGAAGATCTATGATAATTATATCCAGCGCTTTTATTTATATGATTCTCGTGGTAATATTATTTCTTTTACCGACGGAGTGAATGACCCGAATGATTGGGTGACGGGAGAGTACGAATTTGTAGAACAAATGAAGATTCCTTCAGATTTGGCTCCGGGCAATTATAAGATTGGATATGCTTTGGAAAATCCTGATAAACATTTGCCGATGTTTAATTTGGCAATTGATTTGGCGCCTGCAAAGGGCTCATATATTATTAGTGACTTTAAACTTCAATAACTTGGGAGATACTATTATGATAAAACAGAGAATAAAGACCGGAAATTTTTTCTTGTTCCTATTGGTTGTCATATTAAATGTTTTCTTTCTCGGTTGTCATGATGATGAAAAGAATATCAGTAGTGAGAAAGGGATAAGGAGTTTTGCGTTTCTGAAAGACAACAATCCCGTGCTGGAGGAAGATGTAATTGGGATAATAAATGAGGACGAAAAATGTATAATATTGGATATACAGCAAGAAAATGTAGATTTAAGCAGTCTCGTTGCCAGTTTCGAGATCGATGGGTTTTCGTCCGTTGCTATTGGTAACCGCTTTCAGGAAAGCGGAAAGACTGCTAATAATTTTTTCCAACCCCTGAATTATACAGTTACTGCTTTGGATGGTTCCAGTGTCACATATCTTGTCCGAGTATCATATATTCAGTCATCAGCTTGTGATTTGTTAGGGATGAAACTGGAACAAGCCAGGAACCCTATGCTGGATGATGATTTTGACGGAATTATTGATGGAGGGAATGTAAGTTTCTTGTTACCGGTTGGCACAGACCTTTCTTCTTTAGTAATGAGTTATACTATTTCCCGTAACGCCACTGTGGAAGTTGATGGTATAAGGCAAGAAAATGGAGTGACTCCGCTGGATTTCTCTGAACCTCGGATAGTAAAGGTTATAGCTGAGAATGCAACCGACTATAAAGAATATATTGTAACGGCAGAGATTATCTCATTTAAGAGTTATGTCATTACTTCTGTTGATGACGTGCCTGAAACTTTTGATGTTGATTATATCAATAATTTGACAATGAAAGGGGCGGATGTTGACGATAGAGTATTAAGGACTGTTGCAGAAAGAATCGGTTCGAAAGAGATTCGTGGTAATGTAAGGCTAGAAGGGACAAGTGCGACTACATTAGTGGGATTTGCAGATGTGATGACTATTAAAGGAGGATATGAGTTTGTAGATAATAAGGAGATTACGGAGGAAGGTTTGGCTCCTGTCAGTACACTGGCAGAGATAGAGGGAGATCTTGTTTTAAGTGGCTTTAATACAGGAAAAGTATGGATGAACTCATTTGTTAATCTAAAAAAAATAGGAGGAAGTTTAAGATTGATATCTGCGAATTTTGACACTAACAATACTTTCTCTAATTTGCTGGAAGTTGGTGGGGATTTGGAAATCAGCAAGATTGTCTCTAGTTGGACTTATAATCTCCAAGGGATGAAGGTAGTTCGTGTCGAAGGTGATTTGATAGTTAATGAAGCTGATTATTTATGCTCTTTTAAAGGCTTTGAAAAAATAGAATATATTGGTGGTAATGTTACAATTACCAGAAATGGTAAGAATGTGGCAGCAGATAATTTGACTTGGGAAGCAGAAGGATATAAATTGATAAATCGCTTTGTGAGAGATGGGGTTATACAACCGGATGCTTTGGTCTACTTTACTGATAAGAATGGCGAAGAGGGTGATATTAGCCAATATGGATATTGAGATAAGACAGAATCCGCCCAATTGGGCGGATTCTGATAAAAGAGTTTGTTACATAAGTGTTTGATAAAAATATGAAGTTACTGCATACATTTCTTGCTTTCTTAATGACTTTGGCAATATGTGCTTGTCATGGAGATAGTGCACAGTTTTCAGAGAATATTTTATTTAATGATGACTGGGATTTTTTTAGGATGGACTCTTCTGTCTGTATGAGCGAAATGCAATTAATAAATGGTACTTTTCCCAAACAGGCTATTAAAGTACAATTGCCACACACTTCCCGTATAGAACCTATGGTTGTAAATGATCAATGGCAGGGTACTTGTTACTATTTGAAACGTTTTACATTGAATGATACAGATAAGGGACTTAATTTATTTTTGAAATTTGAGGGGGCGATGAATATTGCGGATGTTTGGCTTAATGGTAAACACCTGAGTACGCATGTTGGGGGATTCTTACCTTTTTGTGTAAATATATCTGACGATGTGAAATACTGTACCTCCAATGTACTTGTCGTTCGGCTTAATAATGAGGACAATAAAATAACGGGGCCTAAACCATTGAAGCAATTAGACTTTAATATGTATGGAGGACTTTATCGTGATGTTTGGTTAATAAAAAAGGGTAAGGTATATATCAGTGATCCTGTAAATGCGGGCATCAAGGGTGGTGGAGGCATTTATGTGCAGACAAAAAATATAACCGGGACTTCTGCTGATGTATATGTAAAAACGCATTTGGTGAATACTATTGAACAGGAGACGGAACTCATATTGGAACATACTTTGTTTGCACCTGATGGAGATATTATAATACAAAAGAAACAGAAGGGGATAATAGGTGCATGTTTGGATAAGGAGTTCTCTTTGAAATTTTCAATAGGGGAGCCGCCTCTTTGGACTCCCGAAAATCCAAATCTGTGTACATTGTCTACAAAAGTGTTTGTGGATAATATACTGATTGATGAAGAGGACAACAAAATAGGTATTAGAGAGATAAGAATCTCAGAGAACGGTTTGTTTCTTAATGGGGAAAAAACTTTTTTAAGAGGAGTAAACAGGCATCAAGAATATCCTTATATTGGTTATGCATTATCGAATGAGGCTCAATATCGGGATGCTTATAAAATTAAGAATGCCGGATTTGATTATGTCCGTGCATGTCATTATCCACAATCTCCTGCATTCTTGGATGCTTGTGATGAGCTTGGTATATTGGTACTTGATGCAATATTGGGTTGGCAATATTTTGGAGATTCATTGTTCGTGGAGCATTCCCGCCAGTCGGCAAGAGAATTAATTCGGAGAGACAGGAATCATCCATGTGTATTGGCTTGGGAATTGTCAATAAATGAGACTCCTATGCCGAAATATTTTATGGAAAGCATGAATAATATTTGTCGGGAAGAAGCACCGGATACGTATACGGCTGGTTGGATAAAAGGTGGATATGATATTTATATAGAAGCCCGGCAACATAGAAAAGACATTGATAGGACTGTGCCATTACTTGTGTCGGAGTATGGTGACTGGGAATATTATGCACAAAATGCAGGCTTCAATCAGGATAATTGGGGGGAGTTGCTACAAGAAGAACGGACTTCACGGCAGCCGCGCGAAAGCGGGGAACTCCGGTTGTTGCAACAAGCTACAAATATTCAGGAAGCCCATAACGATAATCTTTCCACTCATGCTTTTGCTGATGGCTACTGGGCTATGTTCGACTATAATCGTGGGTATGCTGATGACCTTGAATACTCTGGTATTATGGATATTTTCCGGTTACCTAAATTTGCTTATTATTTTTTCAGAAGCCAGAAAGATATATGTATGGATAATCTGTTTTCAGCCCCTATGGTTTATATTGCTTCTTATTGGGAACCGGAGATAAGTAAAAATGTCCGTATATATAGTAACTGTGATGAGGTAGAGTTATTTTTGGACAATAAGTTTATCGGGAGGAAATATGCGGATAATGATGCTATCTCGCAGAACTTGAGTCATCCGCCTTTCACTTTTAATATTGCATGTAAACAACCGGGAACCTTAGAAGCTATTGGATATTGTAAAGGAGAGAGGGTTTGCTCACATTCTGTTTCTACAGCTGGACAACCTGCTAGAATCAGGTTGCGTGTAGATATCAGTGGCATATCTCCGGTACCTGGCGATATTCTGCTTGTTTATGCTGATATTTTGGATGAAAACGGAAATATCGTTCATAATGCTTCTCCTGATGTTAAGTTTCAGATAATCCAGAATGGGCAGTTGCTTAGTCCGGAACATGTTGATGCGTTGGGAGGAATTGCTACTGCATTGATTAAGGTAGGAAGGTTAGAGAGTGATATACTTCTTAAGGCTACGTCACACAATCTTGAGTCAGATCAGATTGAAATACTAATAACTAAGTAATAAACAGTAAGGTAAGATAGGCTTTGAAGCCTTATTAGTTATTGGAATATTTACGTAATCAGTTAGTCTTTGTTGTATTGACGGCTAGTATAGTTGTGAATTGTCGCAATATAGGAATGTTTAGGGGCTTGGCGTAAAAGTAAAAAATAAAAAATCAGAGAAGACAGTTATCTCTAATTATCTATTTCTAGCTTTAGTGAAGCTCCACTATTCGTTTTAATGATAGTTCTGCTATTTATTTTAATGACAATCCCGCTATCTGTCTCGGTAAAAGATCTGTTTATCCGTTTTGAGAAACAGCCTGTATTCGTGTCTGTATAAAAACATAAGAGAGTTTTGACATCACCTGTATCTTATCATTCTATCAAACTGTAAATGTAACAATACCTTTCTGATCAAAAACTTGTCATTTCTCTTGCCTTTTATCTTCTTTTTTCCTATCTTGCGAAGAGTTATAAGACTGTATCGCTTACAGTTTGTAATCCTTAATTCTGTTTATTATGAGAATAACTCTTGGCAACACACTACCTCCTTATCCGAATTTCGTAGAAGGTATTCGGAGAGCTCCCGACCGTGGGTATACACTTACTCCGGCGCAGACAATCACAGCATTAAAAAACGCTTTGCGTTATATTCCCACCGAGTGGCACGAACAACTGGCTCCTGAATTTATGGAAGAGCTACACACTCGTGGACGGATTTACGGATACCGTTTTCGTCCTGCCGGTGACTTGAAAGCAAAGCCGATTGACGAATATCGGGGACAATGCATTGAAGGCAAAGCTTTTCAGGTTATGATTGACAACAACCTTTGTTTCGATATAGCATTGTACCCTTACGAACTAGTTACTTACGGTGAAACCGGACAAGTCTGTCAAAACTGGATGCAATATCGACTGATAAAACTGTACCTGGAAGAACTTACCCAAGAACAGACGCTGGTTATTGAATCCGGACATCCATTAGGGCTTTTCCGCTCCCGTCCCGATGCTCCTCGTGTCATCATTACTAATTCGATGATGATCGGACAATTCGACAATCAGCATGATTGGCATATTGCCGCCCAAATGGGAGTTGCCAATTACGGGCAAATGACAGCCGGAGGTTGGATGTATATCGGCCCTCAAGGAATTGTGCATGGCACTTTCAACACTCTCCTCAATGCTGGGCGATTGAAACTCGGTATTCCACAAGACCAGGATTTGCGGGGACATTTATTTGTATCTTCCGGCTTGGGAGGAATGAGCGGCGCACAACCCAAAGCGGCGGAGATAGCAGGAGCAGTCTCCATCATAGCCGAAGTAGATAGTTCGCGTATTGAAACCCGCCACCGCCAGGGATGGGTGGGACACGTGACTGCGGATATAGCCGAAGCATACCGGATGGCATCTCAAGCAATGCAACGTCGTGAACCCTGCTCGATAGCCTATCACGGCAATGTCGTAGATCTGCTCGAATATGCCGAACGCGAAAGAATTCCTATTGAATTATTATCCGATCAAACCTCCTGTCATGCCGTTTACGAAGGCGGTTACTGCCCTGCCGGACTAACCTTTGAAGAACGCACACGCCTTCTTCACGAATCTCCGGAACAATTCCGTCACTTGGTAGATATATCCTTGCATCGTCATTTCGAAGTTATTAAGAAACTCGTAGCTCGTGGAACTTATTTCTTTGATTATGGCAATTCCTTTATGAAAGCCATATACGATGCCGGAGTAAAAGAAATCTCCCGTAATGGTGTTGATGAAAAGGACGGATTTATCTGGCCAAGCTATGTTGAAGATATTATGGGACCCCAACTCTTTGATTATGGCTACGGCCCGTTCAGATGGGTTTGCTTGAGTGGCAAACACGAAGATCTGATAAAAACAGACCATGCGGCTATGGAATGTATCGACGTCAATCGGCGCGGTCAGGATCTTGACAATTACAACTGGATACGGGATGCCGAAAAGAATCAGCTCGTGGTGGGTACACAGGCACGTATTCTGTATCAGGATGCAGTCGGGAGAATGAACATAGCCCTCCGTTTCAATGAGATGGTCCGCCGGGGAGAAGTAGGTCCTATCATGCTGGGACGAGACCATCACGATGTAAGCGGAACGGATTCTCCTTTCCGGGAGACATCGAATATCAAAGACGGAAGCAATGTGATGGCAGATATGGCTGTGCAATGTTTTGCCGGAAATTGTGCCCGCGGAATGAGCCTGGTAGCTTTGCACAATGGTGGGGGAGTCGGTATTGGCAAAGCAGTCAATGGCGGCTTCGGTATGGTATGCGACGGTAGCGAACGGGTAGATGAAATACTTCGTTCGGCAATGCTCTGGGATGTGATGGGCGGAGTAGCCCGTCGCTCATGGGCGCGTAATCCGCATGCGATGGAGACAAGCGAAGCATTTAATGACTCCCATGCAAGAGACTATCAGATAACAATGCCGTATGTAGCGGACGAAGAACTTATAAAGAAGATAGTCCCATATATTGTGGGAAAATAGTATCATATATTATGGGAATTTATTCTCTTAATATGAGAGAATAAATTCCCATAATATATGGAACTGTTTAAACATATAGCTGTTTAGTATAAACCATGCGGTGATTTGGTATGAAACTCGTGTGAACCGTGCCTGATTATATAAGGACTATTGGGCAAGAGCACTTGTTTAATGTAAAACATATAATTATTCAGTTGAATATAACCTCTATAATAATAGATATTTGATATGAGTTGGAATAAAATTATTGAATGCGTCCCCAATTTTAGTGAGGGACGTGATTTAGAGAAAATAGATCAGATAGTAGCCCCTTTTCGTATTAAGGCCGGGGTAAAACTGCTTGATTACAGTAATGATGAAGATCATAACCGTCTGGTTGTAACCCTTGTCGGCGAGCCGGAAGCTCTGTACGAAGCAATCGTTGAAGCCGTCGGTGTGGCTGTCCGTTTGATAGACCTGAATCAGCATACCGGGCAACATCCCCGTATGGGAGCAGTCGATGTCATCCCTTTCATCCCGATTAAGAATACTAGCATGGAAGAAGCCATCGAACTATCCAAGAAAGTAGCCGCAAAAGTAGCCGAGATCTATCATCTTCCTGTCTTCCTGTATGAGAAGTCCGCAACTGCGTCGCATCGGGAAAATCTCGCTTCCGTTCGTAAAGGAGAATTTGAAGGCATGGCCGAAAAAATCAAACTACCCGAGTGGCAACCAGATTTCGGACCTGCCGAACGTCATCCAACCGCAGGTACAGTCGCCATCGGAGCCCGTATGCCGCTCGTAGCCTACAATATCAATCTTAGTACGGACAATCTGGAAATAGCTACCAAGATAGCAAAGAATATCCGCCATATCAATGGAGGGCTCCGTTATGTGAAAGCAATGGGAGTGGAGCTAAAGGAGAGAAACATCACCCAGGTATCCATAAACATGACCGACTATACCCGTACTGCCCTTTACCGCGCCTTCGAACTGGTACGTATCGAAGCCCGCCGCTATGGTGTTACGATTGTCGGTAGTGAAATCATTGGTCTCGTACCGATGGAAGCCCTGATTGATACAGCTTCCTATTATCTCGGACTCGAAAACTTTTCCATGCAACAAGTCTTGGAAGCCCGTATCATGGAATAGCCGGTAAAGAAATATGTTAGCGAATATTCAATCCAAATCAGAACGGATGTTTACAGGGGAACCTGCCTGATAAAAAACAACGGATCAAGAAGCAGGATGAATGAAACAAGAATAAACCAAGATAATTCGGATAATTTATGAGTGAAAACTTAATCATATTCAATGCCCGTATCGTAACTCCCATCGGCTTTTCCGCCCGTAAAGGCGAAGAAATGTCCCAACTGCAAGTCATAGAGAACGGAACCGTGGAAGTCACCAAAGGAATCATCACTTACGTTGGTGAAAACCGTGGCGAAGACCGCGACGGTTACTATCAACACTACTGGCATTATAACGCTCGCGGACACTGCCTCTTGCCCGGCTTCGTTGATTCCCATACCCATTTTGTATTTGGCGGAGAACGTTCCGAAGAATTCTCCTGGCGTCTGAACGGCGAAAGCTATATGTCGATTATGGAGCGGGGAGGCGGAATCGCAAGCACCGTAAAAGCCACCCGGCAAATGAATTTCCTGAAACTGCGTTCAGCAGCCGAAGGCTTTCTGAAAAGAATGAGCACAATGGGCGTAACCACCGTAGAAGGTAAAAGCGGCTACGGACTGGATCGGGAAACCGAACTATTACAGCTAAAGGTAATGCGCAGCCTGAACAACACCGAGCATAAACGTGTCGATATAGTCTCCACCTTTCTCGGTGCCCATGCCCTTCCCGAAGAATATGCAGGAAGAAGCGACGAATACATCGACTTCCTGATTCGTGAAATGCTTCCCCTTGTCCGTGACGGCGAACTGGCAGAATGTTGTGATGTCTTTTGCGAACAAGGCGTTTTCTCTATCGAACAGTCCCGCCGCCTGCTTCAGGCAGCCAAGGAACACGGCTTTCTGTTGAAACTCCACGCTGACGAAATCGTCTCCCTCGGTGGAGCTGAACTGGCAGCCGAACTGGGAGCACTGTCTGCCGATCACCTCCTGCACGCTTCCGATGCCGGCATCCGTGCAATGGCCGATGCCGGAGTAGTAGCCACCCTGTTACCTTTGACAGCTTTTGCTCTGAAAGAACCCTACGCACGCGGTCGTGAAATGATTGACTCCGGCTGTGCAGTAGCACTCGCCACCGACTTGAATCCCGGCAGTTGTTTCTCCGGTTCTATCCCGCTGACCATTGCTCTGGCCTGCATCTATATGAAAATGAGCATCGAAGAAACCATCACCGCCCTAACCCTGAACGGAGCTGCCGCCCTTCAGCGAGCCGACCGGATCGGAAGCATCGAAGTAGGCAAACAAGGCGATTTTATCGTCCTCAATTCCAACAACTATCATATTCTACCTTATTATATAGGCATGAACTGTGTAATCATGACTATTAAAGGTGGCATGTTATATCCCGTCGCTTAATAGTTGACCAACTCATTCATTAATCACTTAAAACAAAATACCATGTTAGCAGATTTAACCGTAAAAGATTTCTTAGATAAAGTAGCTTGCAGCGATCCTGTACCCGGTGGAGGTAGTATTGCCGCTTTGGATGGAGCACTGGCTTCCGCCCTTTCCACAATGGTAGCACGGCTCACCGTAGGAAAAAAGGGATACGAAGCAAGTGAAGAAGTAATGCAGCACGCACAAACAATCACCCTCCGTTTGCTGGACGAATTTATTGCACTTATCGATAAAGATTCCGCTGCCTACAACGAAGTCTTTGCCTGCTTCAAACTTCCTAAAACAACCGACGAAGAGAACGCCGCGCGAAGTGCCGCCATTCAGGAAGCAACCAAACAAGCCGCCCTCGTTCCGTTGGAAGTAGCCCGCAAAGCACTGGATATGATGTCCGTCATAGCAGATGTTGCCCGATTGGGCAACCGAAATGCCGTCACAGATGCCTGCGTAGCCATGATGTCCGCCCGTTCCGCCGTATTGGGAGCCTTGCTGAACGTCCGTATCAACCTTGGTTCGCTCAAAGACAGAGATTTTGTCCTCCAACTGCAAACCGAAGCCGATACAATCGAGCAAACCGCCTGCCGGAGAGAAAAAGAATTGTTGGATGCCGTAAATCAAGACCTGCGCGTATGAGTAAGAATGTATATCATATCGGTTCCGGAGCATTGACCTTCGAAATCATCGAACGAATTATCAACGAAAACCTGAAACTGGAACTAGCTCCCGAAGCCAAGTTGCGCATCCAGAAATGTCGCGACTACCTCGATCACAAAATAGCTTCTTCCGAAGAACCGCTGTACGGTATAACAACCGGTTTCGGCTCTTTATGTACCAAAAATATTTCTCCCGACGAACTCGGTACGCTTCAGGAGAACCTGATAAAAAGCCATGCTTGCAGCGTAGGCGAAGAAATCCGCCCCGTCATCATCAAACTGATGATGCTCCTCAAAGCCCACGCTCTCTCATTAGGACATAGCGGAGTACAAGTAATCACCGTACAGCGCATCCTCGACTTCTTCAACAATGACGTCATGCCCATCGTCTATGACCGCGGCTCCCTTGGAGCTTCCGGCGACCTTGCTCCGCTCGCCAATCTTTTCCTCCCCCTGATCGGTGTCGGCGATGTCTACTATAAAGGGAAAAAGTGCGAAGCCATCAGCGTACTCGACGAATTCGGCTGGGAACCCGTCAAACTAATGAGTAAAGAAGGACTGGCCCTGCTCAACGGCACCCAATTTATGAGCGCCAACGGTGTATTCGCTATGCTCAAAGCCTTCCGCCTCTCAAAAAAAGCCGACCTCATAGCCGCCCTTTCTCTCGAAGCCTTTGATGGTCGTATCGACCCGTTTATGGACTGCATCCAGCAAATCCGCCCCCATCAGGGACAAATCGAGACAGGCGAAGCCTTCCGCAAACTACTGGCCGGTAGCGAACTGATCGAACGTCACAAAGAACACGTTCAAGATCCCTACTCCTTCCGCTGCATCCCGCAAGTACACGGTGCCACGAAAGACGCCATCCGCTACGTTGCCTCCGTACTATTGACCGAAATCAATTCTGTCACGGACAACCCCACCATCTTCCCCGATGAAGACCGGATCATCTCCGGCGGAAACTTCCACGGGCAACCGCTTGCCATCTCTTATGACTTCCTTGCCATCGCTTTGGCCGAATTGGGAAATATCTCCGAACGCCGTGTCTCCCAACTGATTATGGGACTCCGCGGACTACCTGAATTCCTGGTTGCCAACCCCGGTCTGACCTCCGGCTTTATGATTCCGCAATATGCCGCCGCTTCGATGGTCAGCCAGAATAAAATGTACTGCTATGCGGCTTCGAGCGACTCCATCGTCTCCTCCAACGGACAGGAAGACCACGTAAGCATGGGCGCCAACGCCGCTACCAAACTTTATAAAGTGATGGACAACCTGGAACATATCCTTGCCATCGAACTGATGAATGCTGCACAAGGCATTGACTTCCGTCGTCCGCTGAAAACTTCTCCCGTTCTTGAACGTTTCCTTCATGCCTATCGGAAAGAAGTGCCTTTTGTGAAAGATGATATCGTGATGTACAAGGAGATACATAAAACAGTCGCCTTCCTGAAGAGGACACAAATTGACTATTGACCATAAACCAACCCTTTTTCGCTTTTCGTTAATAATGGTGACTGTTGTTGCCGGGTAAGTGTTGATTCTATCGACATTTATCCGGCATTGGTCGATTATAATCCCTCTGCCGGCGATAAAACTTTACTTCGTATTCCCCTCATTCCTACCTTTGCCCTATGTTTGTTCCGTATTTCCTATTAACACTTGTTTTCATTTTACTCTATTGAATGATAATAATTCCCAAATGCATTATAAATAGAAGGAAACTTGATTTGTTAATTGAGTTTTCTATATATCTTTGTTCCGTTTTTCCTTTGGAAATGAAAAGAAAACGAAAACTGCATTTTAATAAAATAGAAAAACGGATGATGGCAGAGCATGGAAAAGACGCTTCCCAACGGGTAGAGTTAAGAGAACGGATCATAACGGCAGCAACAGAAGCTTTTACTTCAAAAGGCATCAAGAGTATTACGATGGACGACATTGCAGCAGCATTAGGAATATCCAAACGTACCCTCTATGAAGTCTTTTCGGATAAAGAATCGTTGTTGAAAGAATGTATACTGAAGGCACAGGCCGACAGAGATAAGTACTTACAGAAAATCTTTGAACAGTCGCATAATGTGTTAGAGGTAATACTTGCAGTCTTTCAGAAAAGTATTGAGGTGTTCCATCAGACGAATAAACGCTTTTTTGAAGACATCAAGAAATATCCGAAGGTATATGAGATGATGAAGAACCGGCAGGACAGCGATTCGCAGAAAACGATGTCCTTCTTCAAGACGGGAGTAGAGCAGGGCATCTTTCGTCCGGATGTGAACTTCGCTATCGTTAATTTGCTGGTACGAGAGCAGTTTGACGTACTTCTGAATACGGATATCTGCAATGAATATCCTTTTATTGAAGTGTACGAATCCATCATGTTTACTTATATACGCGGCATCTCCACCGAAAAAGGAGCAAAGGTACTGGAAGACTTTATACAAGAATATCGTAAGAACCGCATCGCAGATTAGAGCAAGAGTGAGGTTCTATTGACAAACAAGTAAGATTAAATTAGAAATTCAGTTTATGGACAAGATGAAAAGATTGACAGGCAAGAAGATTCTTCTGGTAGCTGTGGCACTCTGTGCATTTGGTTTTGCAAAGGCACAGGACACACAGGCGGAGAAGAATATACTAACCTTAACCTTAGACAAAGCCCTGGAAATTGCATTGGATGAGAATCCGACAATTAAAGTGGCAGAAGAAGAAGTCGCATTAAAGAAAGTTGCCAGCAAAGAAGCCTGGCAAAGTCTGTTGCCGGAGGCTAGTATTGCCGGTTCGGTAGACCATACCATTAAAGCGGCTGAAATGAAATTGAACGATATGTCGTTCAAGATGGGACAAGACGGTTCGAATACCGCCAATGCGGGGTTGAGTATTAACCTGCCACTCTTTGTGCCGGGCGTTTATCGTGCCATGTCGATGACAAAGACGGATATTGAACTGGCAGTAGAGAAGTCACGCGCTTCCAAACTGGATCTCGTGAATCAGGTAAGCAAGGCTTATTATCAGTTGATGCTTGCGCAGGACAGCTATGAAGTGCTTCAAGGCAGTTATAAACTGGCAGAAGATAACTACAATGTGGTGAATGCCAAATATCAGCAGGGAACTGTGAGCGAATATGACAAGATCAGTGCGGAGGTGCAGATGCGCAGTATTAAACCGAACTTGATTTCGGCAGCTAATGCGGTGACTTTGGCTAAGTTGCAGTTGAAAGTCCTGATGGGGATCACAGCCGATGTGGAGATAAAGATTAACGATAGTCTGACCAACTATGAGACGGCCATGTTTGCCAACCAGTTGAGAGAAGAAAATGTAAATCTGGACAACAATACCACCATGAAGCAGTTGGACTTGAACATGAAGTTGCTTGAAAAGAACGTAAAGTCTTTAAAGACAAACTTTATGCCGACTCTTTCAATGAGTTTCTCCTACCAATATCAATCACTGTATAATCCGAATATCAATTTTTTCAATTACAACTGGAGCAACAGTTCCAGCCTGATGTTCAATCTTAGTATACCTTTATATAAGGCAAGTAACTTTACGAAAGTGAAATCCGCCCGTATACAGATGCGCCAGCTCGATTGGAACCGTATTGATACGGAAAGACAATTGAATATGCAGATTGTCAGTTGTCGCAATAACATGAGTGCCAGCACAGAACAGGTAGTCAGCAACAAGGAAAATGTGATGCAGGCAAAGAAAGCGGTAGTGATTGCCGAAAAACGTTATGATGTAGGTAAGGGCACGGTGCTCGAACTGAACAGTTCCCAAGTGTCACTGACACAGGCTCAACTTACCTATAATCAGTCCATATACGATTACCTGGTTGCTAAGGCAGACCTCGATCAGGTTCTGGGAAAAGAATAAAGATAGACAACTAAAAAAATACAATTAAGGAATATGAAAAGAAGTATCCAATTGGTAGCCCTGCTGTTAACTGTGTTTATGGGCTCATGTACAGGTGGAAAAGACAAAGCGGCTGCGGAACATGTGGACGCGAAGCCCATTGTGAAGCTGGCAGACGTAAAAGCCCGTCCCGTAGATCAAATACAAGATTACACAGCAACGGTGGAAGCCGAAGTAAAGAATAATATAGCCCCTTCGTCTCCCGTACGTATCGACCAGATTTTTGTGGAAGTGGGCGACCGCGTATCCAAAGGCCAGAAACTTGTGCAGATGGATGCAGCCAACCTGAAACAGACGAAGCTGCAACTAGATAATCAGGAAATAGAATTCAACCGTATCGACGAATTATATAAAGTGGGCGGTGCGTCCAAATCAGAGTGGGATGCTTCGAAGATGCAACTCGATGTGAAGAAAACCGCTTATAAGAATCTGCTGGAGAATACCTCTTTGCAAAGCCCTATCAATGGTGTGGTCACTGCACGCAACTATGATAATGGCGATATGTACAGCGGTGGAGAGCCCGTACTTGTAGTAGAACAGATCACTCCGGTGAAACTCCTGATTAACGTGTCCGAAACCTACTTCACGAAAGTGAAAAAAGGTACTCCTGTCGATGTGAAACTCGATGTATATGGCGATGAAGTATTTACAGGAACCATCAATCTGATTTACCCTACCATAGATGCCACTACCCGTACATTCCAGGTAGAGATCAGACTGGATAATAAAGACCAGCGTGTGCGTCCGGGAATGTTTGCCCGTGCGACATTGAACTTCGGTACAGCAGAAAACGTCGTTGTTCCCGATTTGGCAATCGTAAAGCAGGCAGGTTCCGGCGACCGTTATGTATTCGTTTATAAAGACGGTAAAGTATCTTATAATAAGGTCGAACTGGGTAGACGCATGGGTACGGAGTATGAGTTGAAATCCGGTGTACCGGATAACTCACAGGTGGTAGTTGCCGGACAGTCACGTTTGGTGAACGGTATGGAAGTAGAGGTGGAAGCCTCTTCCCAGCCTTCTTCCAAATAAGAGATGTTCAGTACCTTTCGCCCGATGCATTTATTAATTAACTTGATTTCAAAACGATCTTCCGGCTCCCTCTTTTGGGGAGAGGAGCAGGGAGAGGCTTTTAAATAAAATAACATGAGTTTATACGAAGGTGCGGTTAAGAAACCGATTATGACCTCCCTCTGCTTCCTGGCAGTGGTGATTTTTGGTCTTTTCTCTTTGTCCAAGTTACCTATCGACTTGTATCCGGACATTGACACGAATACAATCATGGTAATGACCGCTTATCCCGGAGCAAGTGCTTCGGATATAGAAAATAATGTGACTCGCCCGCTCGAAAATACGTTGAACGCGGTGAGCAACCTGAAACATATTACCTCCCGTTCTTCCGAGAATATGTCATTGATTACATTGGAGTTCGAGTTTGGTAACGATATTGACGTTCTGACCAATGATGTGCGTGATAAACTCGACATGGTAAGTTCGCAGCTTCCCGATGATGTCGAGAATCCGATCATTTTCAAATTTAGTACGGACATGATTCCTATCGTGCTGCTTTCCGTACAGGCCAATGAAAGTCAGTCAGCGCTTTATAAGATATTGGACGATCGTGTGGTAAACCCGCTGGCGCGTATTCCGGGAGTCGGAACCGTGTCTATCAGTGGTGCGCCGCAACGTGAGATTCAGGTCTATTGCGACCCCAATAAACTGGAAGCCTATCACCTGACTATCGAAACAATCAGTTCCATTATCGGTGCCGAGAACAAGAACATTCCCGGTGGTAACTTCGATATCGGTAGTGAAACATACGCGTTGCGTGTAGAAGGTGAGTTCGATGATTCCCGACAGTTGGCAGATGTAGTGGTAGGTACGCATAATGGGGCAAATGTCTTTTTGCGTGATGTAGCCCGAATCGTCGATACTGTGGAAGAACGTGCACAGGAAACCTATAACAATGGTGTGCAAGGTGCGATGATTGTTGTTCAGAAGCAGTCGGGAGCTAATTCGGTAGAAATCTCCAAGAAAGTGGCCGACGCATTGCCGAGGCTTCAGAAGAACCTGCCGAGTGACGTGAAGATTGGTGTCATTGTCGATACCTCCGACAACATTTTGAACACCATCGACAGTTTGACGGAAACCGTTGTTTATGCCTTGCTCTTCGTTGTCATCGTCGTGTTCCTTTTCCTGGGACGTTGGCGTGCAACATTGATTATCTGTATCACCATTCCGCTTTCGTTGATTGCCTCGTTCATTTATCTGGCTGTTAGTGGAAATACGATTAATATCATCTCGCTTTCGTCGCTTTCTATCGCTATCGGTATGGTGGTGGATGATGCGATTGTGGTACTTGAAAACGTAACGACCCATATCGAGCGTGGCTCCGATCCGAAACAGGCAGCCGTGCACGGAACCAATGAGGTGGCAATTTCTGTAATCGCTTCTACGCTGACTATGATTGCCGTGTTCTTCCCGTTGACAATGGTAAGCGGTATGTCTGGTGTACTTTTCAAACAGTTGGGTTGGATGATGTGTGCCATCATGTTTATTTCTACGGTCGCCGCACTATCTTTGACTCCGATGCTCTGTTCCCAGTTGCTTCGTTTGCAGAAGAAACCATCGAAGATGTTCAAGCTCTTCTTTACTCCGATAGAGAAAGCACTCGACGGGCTCGATACCTGGTATGCGAAGATGCTGAACTGGGCTGTACGTCATCGTCCGATTGTCATTGTGGGATGTATTGCTTTCTTCGTTATCAGTTTAATGTGTGCAAAGGGTATCGGTACGGAGTTCTTCCCGGCACAGGATAACGCCCGTATTGCCGTGAAGTTGGAGCTGCCGATCGGTACACGAAAAGAGATAGCGCAGGAACTTTCAGAGAAGTTGACTAACCAATGGCTGACGAAGTATAAAGACATCATGAAAGTCTGTAACTATACAGTCGGCCAAGCTGACTCTGATAATACCTGGGCATCTATGCAGGACAACGGGTCGCATATTATTTCGTTCAACATCAGTTTGGTGGATCCGGGCGATCGTGATATCACTTTGGAAGCAGTCTGTGATGAGATGCGTGAAGATTTGAAAGCCTATCCGGAATTCAGTAAAGCACAGGTAATCCTCGGAGGTAGCAACACAGGTATGTCCGCACAGGCTAGTGCCGACTTTGAGGTTTACGGATATGATATGACGGTAACCGACAGCGTGGCAGCTCGTCTGAAACGTGAATTGCTGAAAGTGAAAGGTGTGACCGAGGTAAATATCAGCCGTAGTGATTATCAGCCGGAATATCAGGTAGACTTTGACCGTGAAAAACTGGCAATGCATGGTTTGAATCTTTCAACTGCCGGTAACTACCTGCGTAACCGTGTCAATGGTGCGGTAGCGTCTAAATATCGTGAAGACGGAGATGAATATGATATCAAAGTGCGTTATGCGCCCGAATTCCGTACAAGTTTGGAAAGTCTCGAAAATATCCTCATTTACAATGCGCAAGGACAATCCGTTCGTGTGAAAGACGTCGGAAAGGTAGTCGAACGTTTCGCGCCTCCTACCATCGAACGTAAAGACCGCGAACGTATCGTGACCGTTTCCGCAGTAATCTCCGGTGCTCCGTTGGGCGACGTAGTGGCTGCCGGTAATAAAGTGATAGATAAAATGGATCTTCCGGGAGAAGTCACCATTCAGATTTCCGGTTCGTACGAAGACCAGCAAGATTCGTTCCGCGATTTGGGAACACTCGGTATCCTGATTGTGATTCTTGTATTTATCGTGATGGCGGCACAGTTCGAGTCACTGACTTATCCGTTCATCATCATGTTCTCCCTGCCGTTTGCGTTCAGTGGTGTCTTGATGGCGTTATTCTTTACGGGTAGCACGTTAAGTGTCATGAGTTTGTTGGGAGGTATCATGTTGATTGGTATTGTGGTGAAGAACGGTATCGTGCTTATCGACTACATCACCCTTTGCCGCGAACGCGGATTGGCAGTGTTGAACTCTGTAGTAACTGCTGGTAAGAGCCGTCTCCGCCCGGTATTGATGACCACTGCCACTACCGTTCTCGGTATGATTCCGATGGCAATCGGTGGCGGTCAAGGTTCTGAAATGTGGAGTCCGATGGCGATTGCCGTAATCGGTGGTTTGACGATCTCTACAATTTTGACATTGATTTTGATCCCTACTTTGTATTGCGTATTTGCAGGAACAGGTATCAAGAACCGTCGTCGTAAACTCCGTCGTCAACGTGAATTGGATGTTTACTTCCAGGCGAATAAAGACAACATTATTAAGAAATAACAGAAAAGAAATATGAAATCAGTATTGATAACATTCGATCAGGCTTATTACGAACGAATCATGGCATTACTCGACCGTTTGGGTTGTCGTGGCTTTACATACCTTGAGAAAGTACAGGGACGTGGTTCGAAAACAGGCGATCCGCATTTCGGAAGCCATGCCTGGCCAAGTATGTGCTCGGCTATCCTGACAGTAGTAGACGATAGCAAAGTCGATCCGTTGCTGGACACCTTGCATAAGATGGACTTGGAAACGCAACAATTAGGTTTGCGCGCATTTGTGTGGAACATTGAACGGACCATTTAAATGTAGTCCGGCAGATAGATAAAAAGGAAAGGAGAATCTAATAAATAATGTAGATTCTCCTTTCTTTTTGTGGCTTTTGTCTATCTTTGCGGTCGTTTTGGATTTTAGGAACATTATGGAGATAATAAAGAATTATTTGAAATATTCGTTGTGGTTCGTACTGATTGTATTTGCAGCCTTACTCGGGCTTCATTGGCTTCCGGCGCTGACTATTGACGGGCACACGATGAGGCGTGTAGACCTTTTGAGCGACCTTCGTTATCCGGAATCAGAGACTGCCGCAGCTGATTCGGACAGCATCCCTTTGCCTCCTGTTGTAAAACCTGCCTTTGTAGATACCTGTCGTACAGGTATGACTTGCATTGAAGATTACAGTGATTCCACTCTCCGGGGGATGACTCCTTTTTATAAAGCACTTGACCGTGTCTCTTCCGATGACTCCGATGACAAACAGGTGCGTATTGCCGTATTCGGAGATTCCTTTATCGAAGCGGATATCTTTACGGCTGACTTACGCGAAATGCTTCAGAAACAATTCGGCGGTTGTGGTGTAGGTTTTGTTACCATCACTTCCATGACAAGCGGTTACCGTCCTACGGTGCGACATACGTTTGGCGGATGGTCCAGTCATGCGGTAACAGACAGCGTCTATTTCGATAAGAAGAAACAAGGCATATCCGGTCATTATTTCGTTCCCCGCAACGGAGCTTATGTAGAACTGCGCGGGCAAAATAAATATGCCTCCCTGCTCGATACTTGCCAGCGTGCCTCCATCTTTTTCCATAACAGAGACTCCGTTCTCCTTTCTGCTCGTGTGAACAAAGGAGAAAACAAGAATTATTCATTAGGCCCTTCCGACGGATTGCAGCAAATTCAGGTAGACGGACGCATCGGCTCTATCCGTTGGACAGTAGACCGTGCAGACTCTACATTGTTCTATGGTTTGGCAATGGATGGAAAGAAAGGAATCATTCTCGACAACTTCTCGTTGCGTGGCAGTTCCGGTCTTTCTCTGCGGGGCATTCCTTCACAGATGTTGAAACAGTTTAACCGCCAACGTCCTTACGACCTCATTATCCTCGAATATGGTTTGAATGTAGCTACCGAACGGGGACGCAATTATGATAACTATCAAAAAGGACTGCTCACAGCTATCGAGCATTTGAAAGAATGTTTCCCACAAGCAGGAATCCTGTTGTTGAGCGTCGGCGACCGTGATTCTAAAAACGAGAACGGTGAACTTCGTACCATGCCCGGTGTGAAGAATCTGATTCGTTATCAGCAGAACATTGCAGCCGAAAGCGGCATCGCCTTTTGGAATATGTTTGAAGCAATGGGCGGAGAAGGCAGCATGGCAAAACTGGTGCATGCCAAACCTTCTATGGCAAATTACGATTATACGCATATAAACTTCCGTGGCGGCAAGCATTTGGCGGGACTACTTTATGAAACGATGATCTATGGTAAGGAACAATACGACAGGAGGCGTGCTTATGAGCAAGAATAATCTGCAGTCTGTCTTTATTCTTATTCTCGCCGGTATGTTGAGTGTTCCTTGTTTCCTTGCAGAAGCAATCGCGCAAGACCGTATCCCTGTATGTCCTCCACTGGGAAAGACCGCAAAACTTATAAAGCCTTTACGGGAAATGAACTGGGCGAATGATACGATCACTGTACAAATATCCTTCCCTTCAGCTTTCCGCGAAACCGGTCGGAATGAGATTATTGACAGTATCGCTCTGCTAGCTCCCGTCTTCGAACATCTTCGCCAGGTGCGTGCCGGACTCTCCGAAGATACAGTCCGTATCGTTCATATTGGCGACAGCCATGTACGTGGACATATCTACCCTCAAACCATCGGTGCCCGTTTGACAGAAACTTTCGGTGCTGTTTCTTATATAGATAAAGGCGTCAACGGAGCTACTTGCCTTACCTTTACCCATCCGGATCGTATTGCCGAAATTGCCGCCCTGAAGCCCGAATTGTTGATTCTCTCTTTCGGAACCAATGAAAGCCATAACCGGCGTTATAATATAAATGTGCACTACAATCAGATGGATGAACTGGTGAAACTGTTGCGCGACAGTCTTCCTAACGTACCCATTCTTCTGACTACCCCTCCCGGTTCTTATGAAAGTTTCCGGCAGCGAAGGCGTAGACGCACGTATGCCATCAATCCACGTACAGCGACAGCAGCGGAAACCATTCGTCGTTATGCAAAAGACCATCGTCTGCTCGTGTGGGATATGTACGATGTAGTCGGAGGGAAGCGCCGTGCCTGCACGAACTGGACGGACGCAAAACTGATGCGGCCCGATCATGTACATTATTTACCCGAAGGATACATCCTGCAAGGAAATTTATTATACCAAGCACTTATCAAAGCATATAATGACTATGTTTCCCATTGATATAGATTTCAGTAGACTGAAAGAGGTACTTACCTACGATCCGCAAGCGCCAATGATATTCAGCAGCGGTATCTTCCTTTGGTTGTTCGCTGCTTTCATGGTGGTGTATGTGTTGCTACAACGCAAATACACCGCCCGTATCATGTTTGTTACTCTCTTCTCCTATTATTTTTACTATAAGAGTAGCGGCACCTATTTTTTCCTGCTTGCCATAGTCACCGTTGCCGACTTTTTCCTTGCGCAACTTATGGATCGTGTAGAGGGTTATTGGAAACGTAAAGGATTGGTCGCTTTGAGTTTGGGAGTTAATTTAGGACTTCTTGCTTATTTCAAATATACCAATTTTCTGGGTGGAGTGATTGCGTCATTGATGGGAGGAGAATTTACCGCTCTCGATATATTCCTGCCGGTCGGCATCTCCTTTTTCACTTTCCAGTCATTGAGCTACACCATCGACGTTTACCGAAGAGACATAAAACCATTGACCAATCTTTTGGACTATGCCTTCTACGTATCTTTCTTCCCCCAGTTGGTGGCAGGACCTATCGTGCGTGCCCGCGACTTTATTCCGCAAATCCGGAAACCCCTATTCGTCTCGCAGGAAATGTTCGGACGCGGAATTTTTCTGATCGTTTCCGGTCTTTTCAAAAAAGCCATCATATCCGATTATATCAGTATCAACTTTGTGGAACGTATTTTTGACAATCCTACTCTCTATTCCGGTGTTGAGAATCTGATGGGAGTCTATGGTTATGCTTTGCAAATTTACTGTGACTTTTCCGGATATAGCGACATGGCTATCGGTATCGCCTTATTATTAGGCTTCCATTTCAATCTCAACTTTAATTCACCTTATAAGTCTGCCTCTATTACGGAATTTTGGCGTCGTTGGCACATCTCTTTATCCAGTTGGCTAAAAGATTATTTATACATTTCTCTGGGAGGAAACCGAAAAGGTAAATTCCGGCAATATCTCAACTTGATAATTACCATGTTCTTGGGCGGTCTGTGGCATGGTGCATCTTGGAATTTCGTACTGTGGGGAACCTTCCACGGTGTTGCTTTAGCATTGCATAAAATGTGGATGACAATCACCGGACGTAAGAAAGGAGAGGAGAGTCACGGTTGGCGCCGTGTGTTTGGAGTAATTATCACTTTCCATTTTGTCTGCTTCTGCTGGATATTCTTCCGCAATGCCGATTTCCAGAATTCAATGGATATGCTGGGACAGATATTCACCACTTTCCGTCCGCAACTGTTCCCGCAATTACTAGAAGGATATTGGAAAGTGTTTGCGTTGATGTTACTTGGCTTCCTGCTTCATTTTGCTCCCGATAGTTGGGAAAATGCAGTTTGTCGGGGTGTTATTCGTTTGCCGTTCCTAGGAAAAGCAGTATTGATGGTCGCTTTGATTTACCTGGTTATTCAGATGAAGAGTTCGGAGATTCAGCCGTTCATATATTTCCAATTCTAATTAGTTAAATTCACTCCTGTACATTGGTTTAAAACCAAGAACTCGTTTCTCACCGAGAAACAAGTGTTTCCATACCGAGGAAACTACAGTTTCTCGGTGAGGAACAAATTGTTGGTTAAAATGCGGAAATGAAGTTTCCAATAAGTTTCTCTAATAAATCTACCCCTGCACTGTTGTATGGCAAAGGTAGACTTATTAGAGAAATTATAGAATATCGATTGGCTTTGCTGTTGCTAATTCAACGGAATGTCTTTGATGCAACGTAGCCGATTTTTATCTGTAGAGGTTTTATTAGCACCTTCGTATATAGTAAGACCATAATTTACATCAATAAGACCACTCGTGGCTTTGTCTAGAGAGTATAAAGTAGAACTTTGTTCTGTGGAACTCCAATATCCATTACTGAGATAATTCGCCGCTTTTGCCTCGTATAACTTCTGAAAACCTGTTTCTGAAGAAAACCGTTCTAATTCGTGAGCGAATACTAAAATCATGGATAATTCTCGACTATTTGGCACGCGCCAACTTCCGGGCTCGTCTTTCCCGCTCTTACCTTTATAGGCATAACATCCGGTATTCATTGCTTTTGATGGGATATTCCAGCCTTGACTATTGGCAGTATTGAGTCTTCCGTTCGCTTCAGCCCAAGTCATTGTGATACTATTGGATTGTGGAGTACCTTCAGTGTCTTGAAGTATACTGCTTGCAGAGTTACTTTTCGTGTCGCCATCATTATATACGTCTGTAGGTGATACGATAAATCTTGGTGAAGAAAAAGAGGACACTAAAGTTTGGAGTGTGACGGTAGTAGTAGTCTTACTCGGCGGATAATTTTTTCTTCCGCGGAAAACTTTTTTACCTAATGGTTGGGAAGCATCTTTTTGAGGGTTCTCCGGGTCATATTCCGTACCTTTTGTAGAATAACTGTATAGGTCCAGTTCCTCATATAGCTCGGTTTTCCCTTCTGCAGTGGTTCTATCTGTGATTCCGTAAGGCAGAGTTGATAAATCTATCAGGGCATAGGTGTCTCCATTGTCTATATATGTGGTTACTTTGGTTCCTGTTTTTCTTTCTGGAGGAACAGGTATGTCTCTGACACAACGAACCCATTTCCAACTGTTTTTACCTGTGTTGCTGGAATACCAGCCTCCCCCCTCCATCATCCAACCGGTAGCTAGGGTTGCATTACGTTCCAATGCTAATGCGTTCGGGGCATCATAAATAATAGTTCCTGCGGAGGTCAGTATCCCGAATGCCTGATATGTGGATGGCAAATACCATTCAAATTCATTCTTTTCAGGATCATCCGGTAGATAATCTATCACACCGTTTCCGTTTTTATCTCTGTTTAAATCATGACAGAATCTTGCCTGGAAACTATTATAGTAATTATATTGATATAAATCTATATTACCATTGATTTTCCGCATAGGTGGAATGATGCTTTCTTGCCCATTATTAACAACATAGTTCTTAGGGTTTGTTGCTAAATTGAATGTTGCTTGCTTGCCGTTCATAAAACTGCGGTAGTTTGTCTCGGGATCTTCTCCTTCCTTCCATACATAATTGGTCATGACATTATAATATCCGAAGTACATGAAGGATGCTGTTGCTATTTCATCGTCAATTTGGAAATTGTTCTCATTAAATGCATCAATGATGAGTCCTTTTGTGTACTGTCCGTCCTCTATATCACCGCCAAATAGACCGACATAATGTCCTTGTTTTTGCTTAATGGTATACTTCCCTTCTCGTTTTTTGGAGGTTCCTTCAGCGGTAATTTCTTCGGTCGTTACTTTTACATAGAGAGTTCGCTCAGACACGAATTTGGTCGGGTAGTTGTCTGTAGCAGCATTATAAACCTTGTTTCTATCGAATTCGGGGTCTGTAATCACTCCATTCTCGTCAGTGATATACTCGTCTGCATATAGGTATAGTTTGAACCGTGTCGGTACGAAAATATTGGTTTCTATCTGGTTTGTGAGCACATTTGCGCCACCATTACGTACCACTTCCGTATAATTGGGGTATGATGACAGTTGAAGCCAGTTTTCCGTTGCAGAGTTCATGTTGGCTAATTGCGTACATTGTGCATCCTTATAAATGCCGACAGTCACCTTACGCCCTTGTGCATAGATGATAACAGGCCGCCATCCGTAGTGAGCGTCAAAATATACATTGGTTTTTCCGGTTATTGTTCCAGTTCCGCTTCCGCTGCTTGTGGGATAGGAAGAGGATGAAAGATAAACTTTCTGGACGGCTGTGTAGGAGCGGATACGTCCGTCATTAATATCTACAGAATTGATGATTGTTCGAAGATCATAGTAGCTGTTTATTTCCACATCGAAATTGTTTGTGTTGTTATTTCCAACGTATATCTGGTGAACTGTATAGAGCTTTCGGTCACTTTTAGAATATGACCACGCTTCGATATTTGTGCCGGCTTCGGGTGCTTTTCCCGATCCGTCAGTCACTTTCCGATATCTGTCTCTTTCTGATACTATATCTGATATGGTTCCTTGTTTATTTTGCGCAACATACCATTGCGATGTGAAGAAACCATCCGTGTCCTTGTCCGCATCCCCGAAAGCATTGTCGCTTTCCAGGTCTGCCATCGGGATATTGTCTATTACGTCTTTATCTGCTGATGCGGGATTGATACACAGTTTGGTTGGTACTTTGAGCAGTCTCATGCCTTCAAGCGTGTTTTCCGTGACATCGAATTTGTGCTTCAGTGTGATGCGTGATACCAGACGTTTGACTTCTATGCCACCGGAGAAACCATCAGGTGTGCCGTAAACAATCTCACCGTTGTCGCTATTTCCTGTTTTATTTACGCTGATACCTTTCGCGGCTCCGGCGTATGGGATTTCGCTCTCATTGGTTATCCGCGAATAATAGAGTCCGTTTCTGTTGTCGACATAGTCCAGTTGCAGGTTTTCAAGTTCCTTGATAGTCCGTACTTCCATCAGATTGCTCGCTACGGTTACTTTTTTGCCAAGTGCTACAATGTAGAGTGTCTGGTCAGTACCTACACGTAGCGTGACGTTTAATAGAGCCATTTCGTTTACCATCGTCACCTGGTCGGATACTTGCTGGGGCGAACCATGTATGGAGCCGTCACTATGAAACTGAAATAACCACAGATTATATAGCTCTGCCACCTCACCCGACCGCGTTTTTGTCAGAGACGCCTCTTTGAAGAATTCTACAGAGAAAGCATTATCAGTGGACATACTTCTCGATTGTAGTTCCTGCGGACTCGAAGCCGGAGGTATCTTAAAGCTAAGTTCTACTTTTACGCTTTCGCCTTCTTCTCCATTGCGGGAGGATGACAAAAGTTCTTCTCTGACACATGAGGTCAGAGCCATTATTGCCATTACTATGATTATGTTTGTTATTCTGTTTTTCATTGTCACTAATTATTTTGGTAATAAGAATCTGATGTTATCTCGCGATATCCCAAACTGCCTTTTTCGTTCATGTATACATGAAATACCAGTCCGATAACATCCGGCGTATTATTAGGGAGGATGTTCAGTTCCACGTCATATTCACGTTGGTTGTCATTTATAGTGGTGGCGATTGTGCTTTCTTCACCACGGGAAGCACCAAGATAGGTATATCGAACTTTAAGTTCAGCCCCTACAGGCATAGGTACGTCATCAGGAGTGAGTTTAATATGTATGGTATACTTGCCTCCCTCTTTTTTAATTCTATTATTATCTTCCAGATTATTGATACTTAGTTTTCCGCTGATGCTATATCCATTCTGTTTTATAGTGAAATAATAAGTATTCTCTTCACCAGTGAAGTGCATGGAAGTGAATTTTACTCCAAAAGTACGGTCTTCGTTTCTTGATTCTCTGCGCGCAATGTACGCTTTGGGAGTCTGGGTATAAGAACCTTCGATTTCGTGCGTCACTCCTATGGCTAAAGGCTTGAATGAGAAGTCATCGAAATCGATGGAGGTTCCTACGTGGTCTCCGCTCTTGATAAGTTCCATTTTCCAGTATGGCACGTTGCTGTCTATATAGAAAGGAAGTCCGTTGACGGCTGCCCCCTTATAGTCTACGGAAGTAGGAGGATTGATTGTTATACGAGCTTCAGGAATGCTGTTTCTTACGCAACGAACGGTATATCCTTGTCCGGGAGCGGCTGCGTCGAGTGCTGCTGCTGTCGGATTCCGGCTGTCGAAGGAGAATGCCTTGTTGCTTTCCGTGCTCCAATAGTTTCCCCTGTAATTATGGGAGGAAACCAGCACTCCGCTTTCATTGCGGTACTTGACGTTGGGTATCAGCAGTTCATGAAAAGAACGGTATCCATTATCATTTTTACTTTCTGCCCCGTTGGCTGCCTTCATCAATATGGCATATTCGGTAGAATTGGCCATGTGCCACTGTTGGTTGTCTACCTTCCCTTCCGCACCTATCTGATGAGGGGATAATGCTGCCAGACGACAGGGATCTCCCTTACCCTGTGCTACCAGTTCGAGCGTATTCCCTGACGGGATATTGCTCGCATCCGTGATATAAGGGACATCATTCCAGCTACCGATACCCGTCACATTGAAATTTCCGGGATACCAAATTACATCGTTGGTCGTTTCAACAGCCGTCGGGGCAGTGAACTCCTGCTCTGTAGTAGCCGTAGCATCATTACCGGTAGCTATCAGGCTGCCGTATTTGAACAGGGCATCGTGGTAGGCGTCGCCTTTATATACTTTAAGTATGCCGGAATAAGCCGTGTAGTCACTCCACACATTGACATTCTTGTTGAAGTCCGCCTCCCGGTCACTCACGATGACCAGTCCTTCTACCGGAGCCCAATTAACCGCGATATTGTACAGTTTGACAGGTTCAATCACCACATAGATGCCTTTGCTGCCTATTTGCTTAATTGTAGCATACACATTGTAATTGGTATTACGAAGGAGCCTGAAATTAGCATCTCCTTCACGAAGCAGTATCTTGTACGTAGTGGGTATGCCCCCGTAGGTTGCGTTGATAAATATATAAGCGGCATAATCTGGGTCGGCGGCTTTTGTCTCGTCGTCTGCTCCATCCTTATAGAACGATTTTTCCGCAATAATGGCGGTAGGAAAGGGGTGGTACTGTTTGCCGTTGTACTCTTTGCCTCCCCCGGATGCGGAAATTGTAAATTCGGGACCGTTGAAAAGATTCAGATTGGTATTGTCGGTATCCTGTTGGTCTATCAGATAACTGTAACGCGGTATATTGCTAACCTGCACGTTGCTGATTTTTATTTCTTCCGTCACCGCATCGTCCTGTCGCAAAAACACGGATACTTGCGACATCACGCGGGGCATATCGATGCTTGCGGTTGTGGATGCTGTCGTGAAATCACCTTTGTATCTGCCGCCTTCCGAATTGTATACGGGGCGCAGTTGCGCCATTCCTTGTCCGGACGTCGTTCCCGGTTGAATCTTTATCTCTCCCAGATTGGCCAACGGCATATTGCCGGAGGTCAGCGCGCTGCTTTGCCAGTCGAATCCGGCGCCGTCGATATCCGTACGCTTCGTCACGGCATTCAGTTTCTCCGTCAGTTCGGGCGTCTCGTTGATGATGGCGGCGAAATAATATACTCCCGGGCTGACAGCAAGATTGAACAACCCGCTGTCGTCAACGTTCAGCGTCCCGTTGGAAGTGGTATAATTATTTAATAATGTCTCATTCTGAAAGAGCATGAAACGCACTTTCTCTATGGTCACTCCCTCCACCACGCTGCCGGTAAGGGCTTTGGTCTTTATCTGTACGGTCACTTTCTCCGCTTCAGGCAGGTTCATCACAGCGGACTCTTTGGCGCAGCCCGACAGGAGCGCGGCCGCGGCCAATGCCAGTATTCTATATCTTATTCTCATTTTCATATCCTATTCAGCAGGTTTCACGTTCACAATTTCCCATTCTCCGATAAAGATTCTGATGTTCAGGTTAGCGCCGATGCGTACTTCCACCGGATGTTCGTATATCCGGTCGAAATCGCTCTGCGATTGGTAGATATACGCTCCCGTGTCGGGGTTGCGTGCCTTGAGCAGCATACTGACGATGTCAATCGGCTGTTCCGGAATCCTGCGTCCGCCGGGTGTCTCGATATATAAAAGCACCGGGCGGTCCATTGTCAGCCGCAATACCTTGATGTCGGCAGAGAGCGTGTTCGCGTCCATCAATGTCTTGAATGGAGAGTAGCGGACGGAGCGGGTGTACCTGTCAAATGTGTTGTCGGACTTATACCTCTCGTCGGTAGCAACCGCCCACAGTTTGAAGTCCATATCCCGGTTCGTGGCGGGCGTGTCCCGGACTTCCGGCGTGAGATGCTCCGTTCCGCTTAAAGTGATTTTCAGTAGGTTGGTGTTGCGGATTAGTTCGATGCGGCGTGTAGTGACCACGCTGTTTTTAACTTCCACGGTTTCATAGGTATACATATCGCTTTGGGGATGGCGGGAGCCTGCCGCGCCATACCACAGGTCGTTTATCTCCTCTGCTTCCGGAACAAGTTCTTCGGGCAGTCCGGATGCCGTCCGGCATTTTAAGAACATATAGAGGTCGTCCGCCATTGTCGCTCCCAGCGTGACGTCTTTCCTTAAATTATGGCTTGCCGGATTTTTCATTTCTCCATGAAAATAAGTAGTGTTGTCTTTCTGCCCGTTATCCGCCCATGATATAATTCTGTATTTTCCCGGCGGCACTTTATCCAGATTCATCACATACTCGTCAGAGAGCTTTCCCCACGGGTTCGGTTTTGACACCGTCTGTATCTGTCCGTTTTGCAGGTAACTATATTCCAGTTTGTCTCCGTTGTCTGTCGCGTGGAGTTGAAGTATGCCGTCTGTGTCAAACAGGTACACGTGAATCCGCCGCACCTTTTCGCCGAAGAGATTGCCGTTGCCGGTATGATGGGTGAAGTAGAAATCGAGTCTGAGTCCCGAAAAGCAATCTTCCGTGTTCTCTTTGGTGCATCCTGCGAAAAGAGATGCAGTAATCAGGAGTATTCCTATGAAGTATGTTCTATTCATTCTTTCTTTTATTTTCTCCGGTTAAAGTTCTACTTCCAAGTCTTTGTCTCTCCACTTGGAGACACGAAGCCCGAGTGCTAGATCTGCGCCTTCAGGTTCGGGCACGTGAGACGTCTGATCGAAATCTTTGATGATGGGATCTGACTCCGTCACTTTATCGCCATCGGTAATGCGAACGTCCAAACCCAATGACCATGGGGTGATAACGACATCATCAAGGTCGAGGGAATAGCAATACCCCGGCTTAAATGCGTTGATAATTTCATTATTACTTTTGTCGCTGAATGCCCTGACCGTCAGCCAGCGTTTTATCTTATCGGTACTAAAGCCCATAATCAGATGAGGCATTCCGTCTTTGATTTGTTGCAAAGTAGCGTCTGCCGCCACCGATTGGGGAAAAAGATGAAAAGCGTTCACCTTTGTAGTCTCTGATGTTCTTGCGTCATACATATTGGACTGCTGTCCTCCTTTCTTGTATTCAGCAAAACCTGTGGTCATGTTCCAGTCGGAGATACCATCGTTAGTGTTCTCTATGATGGTGGCGGCGTTGAGGCTCGGCTTGAAATAATTCATATAAAAATAGAATCCGGTTGGCGTGCTGTTGATATCGAAGCCGTCGGGGAAGGGCGACCGGATGAGCCGGACACGATAGGAATAGATAGCGGCAGCGGTAGCGTCCGTTCCGTATTTCTTCCTGAAATTCTCCCGCGCGCCTGCTTCGGCTACGGTGATATCGGCTTCGGTGAAGTTCTTGATTTTGTCTCTGCCTGCGGTTCCGTCCGTCCAGTCGAATGAAGCGCCTGTGGTTGCAGGGTTGGTGACCACGATTTCGCCCGGTATGATTTCAAACCGGCTCAATACGGGAGCCACTTCCACGATGGCTTTCACCTTGACGGAGAAAGGGTCCGATTCCTCGGGGATGACGATAATTTCTTTGGTAACTCCTTCGTAAGGAATCTCTGTCCGGTTCATGGTAGGGGCGGGCGGGTCGTCCTGGCTGCTCACCTGTAACTGGTTGATAAGCGGATTCTCCTCTTTAAACCGGTTTATCGTCACTTTCACGTATTGGGTTGTTACCGGAATCTTGGGTATGGAGAGTCTTGCCAACTTTCCGGTGGCGGTATTCCTGATGCCAGCAATCTCTGCATCGGTGGCTGTATAGGTGAATATGGGGGCGGCTTCAAGAGATTTATATAAATCGACTTTCAGCGTTTTTACCTCTGTGAAAGGCAATACATATCCCTCTCCGTCGTTGCCGGTGATAGGGTCATCTACGGCTCTGGTGGAGACGCTGCCTAACGATAAATTAATTTGTAGCTCGATACCGGAGTCTTCCGGCGAAGAAACGCGGCTCTCCTGGCTACAACCTGTCAGTATGGCAATCAACCCTACGAAAAAGACTTTTCTCATAATTCTGCATCAAAAAATGAATCTCATACTAACCGTTACAGGGTGCGGTTATCACCCGTTGCCGTTATTCTTTCCGGGGGAAGGGAGACGGCTTTGTGAAGGGAAGTGGTAATCAGCCACGTCCCCCCTTTTTTTATGCGTCGTTTAACGTCCGGTAATGGTCGTAATTACCACTCGGGTTTCACGTTGACAATAGTCCACTCGGTGATCTTGACAAGAACGTCGAGGTCTTTGCCTACCGGTTCCGGATTCGGGTCTGTCGGGTCTACGGGTTCCGGTATTTCAGGACCTGGTATATCGTTGTTAGTGGTAACTTTCAGCTTGGCGGAATATTGATTGATATTAATATCGGTGGCATTCAGTACGTATACTTTGCCGGCGTCGAAAGAGGTAACCAATACATCCGCAGCTTTCAATGCACGGATTGTCAGCCATCGGGGGGCGGTTGCACCGTTTGCTTTAGTGGTAAGTTTCAGAACGAAGTGCGGCATACTTGTTTTTACATCGGTGGTGCTGGCACCTGTGCCGTTTGTCGCTGTTTGAGGGAATAAATTGTATGCGATAACTTTGTCTGCTTCTACAGTGGTATCGAACATTTTTTCCATATCGCCACCTATTTTATATTTTTCCTTAGCAGCATCGTTCCAGTTGCCTGCACCGTCGTTGGCATTTAAGACTAAATCTCCATCTTTGGTGAGAGGTATATTATTCATATAATATTCGTCAATACTTTCAATCGTGTATGCGTCATCGTATGCATACGTGACGGTGTATTTGAAGCTCCATGTCGAAGGATCCGCAGTTCCCGGATTCGCTTTTCTCCACGCTTCTTGAGCGGCCTTTTCTGCCGCTGTAATTGTAGCATCGCTTACATGGGCTTTAGCCTGGTCTTTTGTTCCGTCTGCAACTCCGCTTGGTAGTATACCGCTTGCCGAACTATTCACCTTAATGTCTGATGCCTTGCCGTGAAACTCGAAACGTGACAATACAGGCGCCACTGAAACTTCGACACTGTAAAGGTCGTTCGTATTGTCGCCTATTCTTTCCCCTCCTGGTGTTTTCAATGTGATATCTTCAGGTGTACCACGATATTCCATCTTCGTGTATCCTATCTGCAAGTCATTGATGTCGGCAGCGCTCTTATCGACGTTCATATAAACGTTCACTTTAGTCGTAGCGCTGGGAATGTTGCTAATATTAACGGGTTTGCGGCCTGCAGCAGCGGCAGTCTGGTCGTCACCTTTTGCCGTAGCTACCTGCTCGGGTGTAAAGTCATACGTGCCAAGCGAAGCATCGGATGCGTTGAAATACTCGATGGTAATGTTTTGAATATTGCTTCTGACCGCTGTTATTGCTGTGGTCACTTCGTCATCGCTCATTCTCGTTTTAGGAGTAGCGACATCAAAAGAAAAATCGAGTGATTTCAGGTTCGTTGTTTCTTGGGGCACCTCGTTGTTCTCATTGGAGCAAGCGGAGAGAGTGGCGGCGAATAAAGCCATGAAAATAATTTTCTTCATTGTTTTTATAAATAAAATGTTTAATAATTGCGTCAGCTTTTGCTTTAGCTTTTGTTTTGCCCGTTTGATAGTTTGGTCCCTAAACAAACTATAGGTGAATGCTTACCTGTAGGAGGTTGTTTTTTGTTATGCTTTCCTGTTTTTTAAAAGTGTTTATAAATCAGTTATTTATCTCTGTTATTAATCTTTGTTGTTTATCTCTGCTGTTTTTTCTTTGACTGTTGTTGCCTGATAAGAATGGTATTCTCCTGTTTCTTTGTCATTTCTGCCAGATTTTGTTTGGCTTCCGGCAGTCCGGCTTCCGTTGCTTTGTTCAGGTGTGATGCTGCTTTGTCATAGTTGCCGCAAAGCGTTTCCAGTACTCCCATTGTGTTGTGGTATTCGGGGATATCGAGTGATTTTTCTATTTTGCTCAAATATCGCTTGGCGTAGACCGTATCTTTGCGTGACAACGCGGCTGCTGCTGCATTCAGATTGGCGGTCACGTCGTCGGGATATAGCTTCACGGCAGTTTCGAACAGGTCGATAAACTCTTGTGATCCCTTTTCGTAGGTGTTGGCAACAAGGAACATCTCATTCAAGCTAAGGTTTTGCGGACGGCTTTTGAATACCTCTTTAGCCTGTTCGATGCTGAAATTTCTGACGTCAAAGTCAATCTTACAAATCGCTTTGCGAAGCAAGGGGCAGAACTCCCGGATGATGTATCTGTATGGCTCGCCGCCTTTCAGATTCATCAATGTTTTTTTGCGCCTCACTTGGGCAGCGTAGTCACATTCGGCCGGGAAAGACCCGATGAACTCCAAAACTTCTTTACGATACGGCATTTGGGACGCCTCTACACATTCTTTGAGTCCGTCCCAGTTCTCACCCGCGAAAGCGACTTTGTATAAACTCCGCGGATAATCGAATTGTGAAGCCAAATAATCGGTCAGTGCTTTGGCCCGGCCTTCGGACAACCGTTGATTGTTGGACAGCAAGCCTTCCGGTGAAGCGTAGCCGATTACGTTGATTGCGCGGACTGTGACGTCCGGGTCGTCTTTTATCTCGGCAACGAGGTCGGTGACTTTCTTCAGTTCCTGCGGATTATTCATGTAATCGGGGCGGATATCGGTCTTGTTTACAACGAAATCCAGAAAAGCCTCGCTGATGATTTCGCGTCTTTTTACCGGTTCGACGACAGGTTGCACGTATGCCATGCTGGGAGTTATTTCGTACGGCTCTATTATTTTCTCTAGCGTTATACGGTTGGCAAGCATGGTGATGCCTATCCTCCGCGCAGGATTGCCGCAGCCGCAAAGGTCTTCATACATATCCAGCTTTGCGTCCGCCATCCACGGGTTGTATTTCACGGCTACGCTGTATGCAATTGTTTTTGCGTTCCCCGATTTGAATCCGGGGACGACTGCATACGGAGCTTCTGCGGCATACGTCGCTTTTTCCCGGTTGCTCATCAAGGCGGTTTCCCGTCGGTACACGTTATAGTTTTCACGTCCTTTGACGACTACTTCGGGCAGGTCCAGCCTGTCGCCTGCCGCTACCAGAGCGGGAATCAGGCTGATCGAACGGCGTGAATCTACGTTTACCCCGGAAATGTCGAAAGAGAGTTTCACGTACACTGAATCCCCTTCCTGTTGCAGGGACAGCGCCGTGACGTGTATTTTCCCGGAATACTCTTTTTGCTGTGCTGATGTGTTCGTGCAGAACAACAACACGATGACGAATAGCATATATTGTCTTTTCATGTTTGTTTGTCTATTTAAGGTAATATATCAGTGATATTCCCGCTTTCGTAGGACCGAAATAATTTCTGCTTTCTGTTCCGATTTTTTCGCCGCACTTTTGGCATTTGTACTTGTCATAGTGCAAGCGTGCATATCCGATTCCTAGATTGGCTTCAATACTCCATCGTATGCCTAGAAAGAAGTTGTAGCCGTATGAAATTCCCCCTCCGTAGCCATAGCCTTCGAAGCGGTATTCTTTAGAACCTTTCCCGAATATGAGTGGCAAATCCTGTTGCGCAATATTATATTGGCTACCGAGAACGTGCACTCCGAGAAAGTGTCCGGAGAAGCGTTGGCATAGCCAGTAACGATATTCTATTTCGCCTAGCCAGTGGACTAGTTTTTTGTTGTTTTCAGCCGTTCCGTCAAGATTCCAGGGATTATAGCCGCCGCCTAAATCGAGTGTGCTTCTTTTCCCCAAACCTATTTCAAGACTAAGATTCGGGGTATAGGTATAACCTCCGTAAAGTAAATTTGTTTTTATGGCTATATCCTGCGCTCTCGAGTATGAAACGAGGAGAGTTAGGATGAGGAGGGTGAAAATACTTCTTATTTTCATTATATTTACTTGTTGATTATTTTTGTATGTGTGTTTTTAAGCTTGTACTATTTGCCAGTTTGTTTCGTTAATTGAAAAAAATGTAATATCTACCTATTCTTTCTCTTCAAAAGAGACGGAATAAAACTTGTATTATGTGCGTAATCGTCTTATAATTAGATGTGTAGTTGTGCGCTTGGCTGACGGAAAGTTCCTTTTATTTGTGAAATATGGGTAAATATATTTGCGGTAGCTTGAATTCATAGTGATCTGATTATTTTGAATATAGCTTAAATATTGTTTGAGAAATACTTGCGAGTAAAGATTTAAATTGTTTATTTTGCAAATAAATATTTTATTCCGTCTCTTTTGAAGAGAAAGAATTGCAGTGAATAATAATTTGTAAATCAATTGATTATGCATAGACTTTAATTCCATCTTGCAGTCCTGCATATATTCTTATATACCGGAAATCAGTTTGGCATTAGCATCATCAATCACGGACCTGTCAAGAGATGAGAGATATATTCGGGTTGTCTTTTCGCTATTATGTCCCATACTTTCACTGATGATTTGTGTAGATATACCTTTTTTCTTGGCTAGTGTAGCCCAACTATGGCGCGCCACGTATGAAGTCAAAGGTTTGGGAAGTCCCATGAAGCCGGAGATTTTCTTTAAATGAATATTATGGAGTCTCAAGGCACTATCATAATTCTGTGTACTTTCTGATAAAACAGGAAATAAGAAAGTTCCGTTACTGTTATGAGAGTATCTATCAATAATAGTTTTTAAGCATATTTCTAGTTTTATGCTAAGTTCTTGTCCGGTCTTATGGCGTCGGTAAATAATATATTCTCCTTGAATATTCTCTTTGGTTAGGTACGCCAGATCAATAAAAGCCATCCCTCGTGCATAAAAGCTGAACATAAACATATCGCGTGAAAAAGCCAATCGTGGTTTTGACGATAAATCCAATGTTTTTAATCTTGATATGACATCTTCGTCTATTGCCCGTTTGATGGTTTTATCATTGCCTACGAATACTTTTTTAAATGGATGCTTTTGTTCTGTATAGCTTTCTTCGACAGCTCTATTATAAATGGCTCTTAGGTTTCGCATATAGAATGAAATAGTATTATTACATATCTGCTGCTCTTTCAGATATCTTTCGTAGTCTGAAATAAGTTTAGGAGTCAGTTCTTCGAAAGAAATGTCAACTCCGTTTCTGAACCGGAGGAAACTTTTTACTGAAGCTATATATGATTTTGCGGTTCGGGGTTGGTTCTTGATATACAAATCATTTGTGACACTCTTGCTGAATACGGATAATAGGCTTTCACCTTGAATTTTTTTGAAAAGTTTGATGATGGTATCAATGTTGTTTTCACTTGTCAGAATGTGCTGAAGGTGTCGAATATCCCGGATGATGGAGTTTTCAATGAGCTGCAGTTCATATCTGCGCTGGTATTCGGCATTCGATATCGCAATTAGCGAACGCTTGTCATTCCACTCGTGTGAATGAATCTTATACGGAGTTGTTATCTCTCTGTATTCTTTATTCCTTGTCAACAGATAATAGATGGTTCCTTTCTTTTTCTTAATTGTTGATTCTCTGAATTTAACCTTGATAGTTATCATATTTTTCTATTTTTTTAGGTAACGTGGACTACCGGCTATTGTTTTTTGTAAGGGGTAGAACGGTTTTATATTTTTGTTTAATTGTCTCAAGTAAAGAGACTGTCAGGGTTGTTATGGAAATTTTATTTAAATAATGCTGCCGTAAAATTTAGGCTGGTTCAAAAGTATTATTAAAATATATTTTCCTTTCTTTGTGAAAGGAAAATATAAACATTCTGTTTTATGGAAAACTCTTTCAGTTATCAGCCGGCAGCCGGACGTTACGAACGGATGCCCTATAAATATTGTGGCAAGAGCGGCTTGCAGTTACCTTTAATCTCTTTGGGGTTGTGGCACAACTTCGGTAGTGTGGACAATTTCGATGTGGCAACCGACATGATTAAGTATGCATTCGATCATGGTGTCACTCATTTCGACCTGGCGAATAATTACGGTCCTATTCCCGGAAGTGCCGAAATTAATTTCGGACGAATCTTGCGAGAGAATTTCCAGGGTTATCGGGATGAAATGATCATCTCTTCCAAAGCCGGTCATGAAATGTGGGCTGGCCCTTATGGCGGAAATAGCTCCCGTAAAAATCTGATGGCGAGCATTGACCAAAGTCTCCGCCGGACAGGATTGGAGTATTTTGATATCTTTTATAGCCATCGTTATGATGGAGTTACTCCGGTCGAAGAAACCATTCAGACATTGATTGACATTGTGAAACAAGGGAAAGCGCTGTATATCGGAATCTCCAAATATCCTCCCGAACAAGCACGTATGGCCTACGAAATGATGGCAAAAGCCGGTGTTCCCTGTCTCATCAGCCAGTATCGGTATAGTATGTTCGACCGTGAGGTGGAGGCCGAAACACTTCCGCTGGCAGCAGAATATGGTTCCGGTTTCATCGCTTTTTCTCCTTTGGCGCAAGGACTGTTGACAGATAAATACTTGAATGGTATTCCGGAAGGCTCTCGTGCCGCACGTTCTTCGGGTTTTCTCCAGCTTTCGCAAGTGACGCCTGAAAAGGTAGAAGCCGCCCGCCAGTTGAATGAAATAGCCCTCCGACGTGGACAAACACTTGCTGAAATGGCACTGGCATGGGTATTGAAAGACGAACGGATGACTTCGGTGATTGTGGGCGCAAGCTCTGTCAACCAGTTAGCCGACAATTTAAAAGCGTTGGATCATTTGGAGTTCTCGGCAGATGAGTTGAAAGAGATCGAACAGATTTTACCTGAATAATTTCAGCCTGAATCGTATGCTGATTTCACCTTATTATTGAAAATGATAAGGTGAAGTCATCTATTTTAAGGATGCTCCTGTCCAGTCATATACATATTTCCAAGATTTAACCATGCGATTGCATCTCCTCTGGCTGCTGCTATTTTAAAATATTCAAAAGGTTTTTAAAGTCACTAGCATCTATATCATTTAATAACAAAAGAATGGAATATTATTGAGTAAAAAAACAGAAAAGTGTTAGGAATGCTCGAAAAAAATATATACATTCGTATAATATTCACCTTAAATACTTGTGATATGAAGCAATTAACTGTAGTATTCGCTCTGTTGTGTATTTTTGCTTGTAGTAGCGAAGATATTGTAAGTACCGTTGAGGAATCTGTAAAGCCGGCTAATGAAGTGGCTATACAAACTGTTAATTTGCTTGATAGCCTTGAAATTATGGATTATATTTATAGCATTATTGGACCGATGGCTAAGACACGATCAAATCTACCAGGGGGAGGGTATATTCTTCCTGATAATTGGGATTCTCAATTAACAGATGAACAGCGCGAATTGATCAGGAACTCTTTCCCACGACCTCTCTTTTCTGCTGAAAGGAATGCTTTAAGGAAATCGTTTCCTTTAGTTGAATATTCCAATACAGTTGTTATGAATTATCCGTCATCTGGATATAATTGTTTTGCCTATTCGTTGGGGTTTAATAATAAGTGGATAGAGTTTAGTACTTGGGATCAAGTAAGATATGGATATGAAAATGCGAGTTCCGTGTATCATGCCGCTTATGATTACATGAAAGGGGCAACCTCAATATCAAGATACTATCCTGTAGTTTGGGGTTGGGGAAATACCCCTCTGCATGCATCTCTTGGAGGTAGTCCCCATTGCGAGGCACCTTATTCTAAGATGGGGCGTATGTGGCTATTGTGGCACCTTGTAAGTGTGTTTTCTAATGGAATGTATGGAGTTCCTGTGGAAACCTATGGGGCAGTTTCTCCTACCCGTAGTCTAAGTGAAATAGATGCTAATGCAATGAAAGAAATAAGTGAGGATATTCACGAAAATATAATCTTCTCACCGGATGAGTTGATGATGATTGCTAGAAAAGTAAAAACATGTAGAGATAGTTCAAGGTTTGAATCTCTGTTTAATGAATGGAAGGAAGCATGGCATTACTCGCTTAGTAATAACACTGCTACTACAAGAAATTTACCTCAATATGCCGATTTAAAGGCTATGGGAAAAGAAATCATTCCATTATTGATTGAGAAGATGGTAACAGAAGAGGATAATTTCTTTGCAATAAGATTGTATGAAGATCTACAAGATAATCCTAATCTGATAATACGATATGCGAACGATGATCCACACCAACTTGAAGGATTACAACAAACAACCAAAAAAACTATAAAGAAGTGGTTAGAATATAATTCCAATTAAAGTTATCTTGGGAATGATAGGTTGTTGGATATTGCGTATACCTTTAAATTAAGAATATCGGCTCAAATTGGGCCGATATTTGAATATAAATATTCAAGAAATGGGATATCAATAATAATAGAGATAAGTCTGTTTTTAGGATCTTTTGCTGGAGTGTTTCTCGTTTGATTTTACTGTGAAAAACTTATTTGTAGTCTTAATCGAAAAATGAATTTTTGAGGTAAAGAAAATATGAATAATATTTCTCTGCTTTTGAAAGAACTGAATGTCATATGTGAGGATTATGAACGTAGGGAAAACTTACTGAATACTTTCAGTTCACATCGGATATACATCGTATGATTTATACCATAAATACAGTTGAGGACTGTCATCATCAGATACGGAAAGTGACAAAAAAACAAGGGCGTGTTCCCTAACAACACCGCCCTTAAAAAACTGTTTTACCTCGCTTATCGCAATATATGTAAGAAATGGACCATGTCATACTGGCTAACTGGGGAGCTAGTGCACGACAACTGGCGATAAAATTTGTAGATAGGTTTAAAATGTTGCAATTTTACGTCCGTTGGGACGGGTAGTCCTGCTCCTTGGCGCTGGCCGTTCACCGACCGATGAGATTGAATGAGAATAAAGCATACATAGTTTAATTTACACATCTCCCTGCCTGGTGAATGATTCCTCTTGTTCTTTTCTTCTGCAAACGATTTTTCATTTTCATTTCTCATATTCTCATAAATAATACGGTAATTATATGTAAATCAATAATATAATAGTATGAGAAATAAAATATAAAATGGTATTTCTCATACTATTTCTATCATTTAGCCTTAAAAATGATGCATTTCTCATAGGTTTTAAATCGTTTCTCATCTTATTCTCATACTCCTTTTATCTATTTTACTCCTTTCTCATGCATTACGGCTGTATCTTTTCCCAGACTCTCGTCGAACTTTACGATTATTCCTTTTTCTTATGTCGTTTATTAAGCAACTTCCTATTGTTTACTGCTTTCCTGTGTATCATGCACCTTATATCCTTATGCTTTTCCTTAATCATTACCATTTTTTCCTACTACTATCTGTATCGTTGCACTCGAGTGAACAGATCGTTTCACTCGAGTAGACGGTTCTTTCTACTCTAGTGCACAGGCCTGTTCACTCGAGTGCAACGATACAGATGCAGGTAGGAAAATATGCGAATGTCTGCTCTATATACTTTCAATAAGCACTGATAATATATTGTAAAGCTGTGTCTAGTC
>ERZ791695.94-NODE-94-length-88022-cov-11.594_pt1 | contig 88022 bp, 73 predicted proteins | sample MGYA00509956_ERZ791695 | MGnify/ENA primary metagenome ERZ791695 (study PRJEB30046, sample SAMN00715234) | human gut metagenome | study: EMG produced TPA metagenomics assembly of the A metagenome-wide association study of gut microbiota in type 2...
TTAACTTCTTTAACTGTTTTTTATAGGCCTATTATTTGCATAGGTCTTAGAATTCCGTGGTGAATAGGCCCGTTTCAATAAGGACGTCCTCCTCCTTAATAAACGCCAAATAATGTAAAACCCGGAAACTTTCAAAACTATCTGCTGTTGTTGTGGGAAATTCGACGGGGAAAATCCCCATCGCCCTAAACCTTTAAAAAAACAAATTAGTATGGAAGATTTAAATTTCAGAAAAGGTGATGCAAAAACCGATGTATTTGGTTCAGACAGAATGTTACAACCCTCTCCGGTAGAGAAAATACCTGATGGACCTACTACTCCTGAAGTCGCCTATCAAATGGTGAAAGATGAAACATTTGCTCAAACCCAACCACGTTTGAATCTGGCTACTTTCGTTACCACTTATATGGATGAATATGCCACTAAGCTGATGAATGAGGCCATTAACATCAACTACATTGATGAAACAGAATATCCGCGTATCGCAGTGATGAACGGTAAATGTATCAACATCGTTGCCAACTTGTGGAACTCTCCTGAAAAAGACACTTGGAAAACAGGTGCGCTGGCTATCGGTTCTTCAGAAGCATGTATGTTGGGTGGTGTAGCTGCCTGGTTGCGTTGGCGCAAGAAAAGACAAGCACAAGGCAAACCGTTTGATAAACCAAACTTTGTTATTTCTACAGGTTTCCAGGTTGTTTGGGAAAAGTTTGCACAGTTGTGGCAGATTGAAATGCGTGAAGTGCCTTTGACACTCGAAAAAACCACTCTCGACCCCGAAGAAGCTTTGAAAATGTGTGATGAAAACACCATCTGTATCGTGCCTATCCAGGGTGTTACATGGACTGGACTGAATGATGACGTCGAAGCATTGGACAAAGCACTGGATGCTTACAATGCCAAGACCGGTTATGACATTCCTATCCACGTAGATGCCGCCAGTGGTGGTTTCATCCTTCCGTTCCTGTATCCGGAAAAGAAATGGGACTTCCGTTTGAAATGGGTACTTTCTATCAGCGTATCCGGTCATAAGTTTGGTTTGGTATATCCGGGACTCGGATGGGTTTGCTGGAAAGGCAAAGAATATCTGCCCGAAGAAATGTCATTCAGCGTAAATTATCTGGGTGCCAACATTACACAGGTAGGTTTGAACTTCTCTCGTCCGGCTGCACAAATCCTGGGACAATATTATCAATTCATCCGTTTAGGATTCCAAGGATACAAAGAAGTACAGTACAACTCCCTGCAAATTGCTAAATATATCCACAGCGAAATAGCCAAGATGGTTCCGTTTGTCAACTACTCTGAAGATGTTGTGAACCCATTATTCATCTGGTATCTGAAACCGGAATATGCAAAGAACGCCAAATGGACTTTGTACGATTTGCAAGACAAACTGTCTCAACACGGTTGGATGGTTCCTGCTTACACCTTGCCTTCCAAACTGGAAGATTATGTAGTGATGCGTGTCGTTGTCCGCCAGGGATTCAGCCGCGATATGGCAGATATGCTACTGGGCGACATCAACAACGCTATCGCCGAACTGGAAAAACTGGAATATCCTACCCCTACCCGTATGGCTCAAGAAAAGAATCTTCCAGTAGAAGCTAAGATGTTCAACCATGGTGGTCGTCGTAAAACCGTAAAAAAATAAGAAAGATCTATGGATAAAAAAGTAACACTCGCTCAATTGAAAGAAGTGGTACAGGAGGCATACGATCAGGTAAAGACTAACACCGGCGGCAAGAACGCCGACTATATCCCCTACCTGGCAAATGTCAACAAAGATCTCTTTGGAATCAGTGTCTGCCTGCTCAACGGGCAGACCATCCATGTGGGAGATACTGACTACCGCTTCGGTATAGAATCCGTATCCAAAGTACATACGGCTATTCTGGCACTGCGCCAATATGGTGCCAAAGAAATCCTGGACAAGATTGGAGCCGATGCAACAGGCTTACCTTTCAATTCAATTATCGCCATCTTGCTGGAGAACGACCATCCGTCTACTCCATTGGTAAACGCCGGAGCTATCTCCGCCTGCAGCATGGTGCAGCCCATTGGCGACTCTGCCAAGAAATGGGATGCCATCGTAGGAAACGTGACCGATTTATGCGGCAGCGCCCCACAGTTGATTGATGAATTGTACAAGTCCGAATCGGATACCAACTTCAACAACCGTTCTATCGCATGGTTGCTGAAAAATTATAATCGGATTTATGATGATCCGGATATGTCATTAGACCTCTACACCCGTCAGTGCTCATTGGGAGTGACTGCATTGCAGCTTTCCATTGCAGCCGGCACAATCGCCAACGGTGGTGTAAATCCGGTGACTAAGAAAGAAGTTTTTGATGCCACGCTGGCTCCTAAAATCACTGCCATGATTGCCGCAGTAGGTTTCTATGAACATACCGGCGACTGGATGTACACTTCCGGTATTCCTGCCAAGACAGGTGTAGGCGGTGGTGTGATGGGGGTACTGCCCGGACAGTTCGGTATTGCCGCCTTTGCTCCTCCTTTGGATGGATCGGGCAACTCCGTGAAAGCGCAGTTAGCTATTCAATACATCATGAACAAGCTGGAATTAAATGTGTTTAGCAACAACCATATCACCGTTGTTGACTAAAACTCTCTCTCGATCTCTTTTATAAGTAGGTAAAGGTTACTATCTCCCGATAGTAACCTTTTTCTATTCCTCCTTATCCCATTGATTTCCCGCTTGACTCCCCACCAGTGTTTTCAATACAAACGGTATTAATTATCAAATACAACAAATTAAATTTACCCCTATGCAACTCCAGTTATTAAAATGAGCATATCAGTGTCACTATTATTCATCCGGATAAGGTGGAACTTCTTCATTTAGAGACAGCAACTAACAGCTGTTTGCCTCTGTCTCTTTTCTACAAAGATAGAAAGTTATTCCACTTTTCCTCCCCTTTTCCTTCCATGTTTATAAAGAAAAGTGACAATGCTATTAAGAAAAGTAATTTCCTACTGGTTTCCAACACATTACGTCCAACGTTGCTCCATCAGTTTTTTATCCATCCGCAAACATATTATGTATTAACCTTCTGTACGACAGCTTTTTCTGCCGATTCCTTTTGGGCGGAAGCCTTTTTCTGTTGTTCCTCCTCTTCGTAATATTGCTTTCTACGCTTGTTGGATTGTTGAATCAAATTTGTAATATAAACCGTAAAGATAGGAAACATCATCATACCCAAGGCGGCCAGCAAAACGGAAAGCACGCGCCCGGTCACGGTCTGCGCTATAATATTCGACCCCACGGTAGTAACATCCATAAAAGCCCACCACAAGGCATCTCCATAATCATTCACCAATGGATTTACCCGATGCTCGAGCACAAAAAATGCCAGACTGGAGAAATAAACTGTTGCCAGCAACATCGTCAGATAAGAGACAAACAGGCTCGAAGCCCGGTTGTAAGTCAGCCAGCCGACCACAATAGCAAGCGCATATCCTCCTCTTAATAAAGGAATGAAACGAAGCAGGTAGGTAATCTCATCCGAAAACGTCCATCCATAATATGCGATGATATTCTGATAAGGGATAGCCACCAATAAAAAGATAAAGTGTGTCCGCAGATAGCGTCCTTTATGTTTTGCCAAAAAGAACTCCAACACAAAATCGAAAAGAAACCAAAGGCAGATACATAGCTGTACCTTCATGTAAGAAGACTGTGTATAGAACGGAATTCCCTTAAAAGTATCCACCGAGATACTGATAACCAGAAAAAGAGACATTATTAATATAATAATGTGAAGAATACCATAAATCCCCTTTTTCCCGGAAATAAAATCTGAAAACGCTGATTTCATAACTACTTAGTTTATAATAAAATGGTTCACATATAATTTAGATTGTTTAGAAACAATCGAGAAAAGTAATTGTTCCGAAACAGGTAAATCGGGGGTTGCAATATCCCGTTCCGGCGATGTTAATTAACGAACTTTGAAAGAGATTGCGGAAACATCTCGCGCAAAATGTTGTTATAACACTGACTTTAAAATATTTTTCACTTAAAACCTTAACTTATGGCAAATATTAAAAATGCAGTGAAGCTGGGTGTGTTTACCCTTGCTATCATGAATGTTACGGCAGTAGTATCCTTGCGTGGACTACCAGCCGAGGCCGTATACGGAATGAGTTCGGCCTTCTATTATCTTTTTGCAGCTATTGTCTTTCTAATCCCTACATCGCTCGTTGCAGCCGAGTTGGCAGCAATGTTTCAGGATAAGCAGGGTGGTGTATTCCGGTGGGTAGGCGAGGCCTACGGCAAGAAACTGGGATTCCTCGCCATCTGGGTGCAATGGATCGAAAGTACGATCTGGTATCCGACAGTATTAACGTTTGGTGCCGTATCTATCGCTTTCATCGGAATGAATGACGTACATGACATGTCACTGGCAAACAATAAGTATTATACGCTCGTCGTCGTACTTATCATCTATTGGCTGGCCACTTTCATCTCCCTGAAAGGTATGAGCTGGGTAGGTAAAGTAGCCAAAATCGGTGGTATGGTCGGTACCATTATCCCGGCCGGATTGTTGATTATCTTAGGAATCATTTACCTGGCAACGGGCGGACATTCCAATATGGATTTCAACAGTAGCTTCTTCCCCGACTTTACCAACTTCGATAATGTCGTTCTTGCTGCCAGTATCTTCTTGTTTTATGCCGGTATGGAAATGGGCGGTATCCACGTAAAAGACGTAGATAACCCTTCTAAAAACTATCCGAAAGCCGTATTTATCGGTGCGCTTATCACAGTGTTGATCTTCGTTTTGGGTACTTTCGCATTAGGTGTGATTATCCCTGCTAAAGACATCAACCTGACTCAAAGCCTGCTCGTCGGTTTCGACAACTATTTCAAATATATTCATGCTTCCTGGTTGTCACCAATCATTGCGGTCGCTCTTGCTTTCGGTGTATTGGCTGGTGTATTGACATGGGTTGCCGGTCCGTCCAAAGGTATATTTGCCGTAGGTAAAGCCGGTTATATGCCTCCGTTCTTCCAGAAAACAAACAAGCTGGGTGTACAAAAGAATATCTTGTTCGTACAGGGTATCGCTGTAACCGTATTAAGTTTGTTGTTTGTTGTTATGCCTTCCGTACAGAGTTTCTATCAAATTCTGTCACAGCTGACAGTTATTCTTTATCTGATTATGTACCTGTTGATGTTCTCCGGAGCTATCGCATTGCGTTATAAGATGAAGAAACTCAACCGTCCGTTCCGTATCGGTAAATCCGGCAACGGCCTGATGTGGTTTGTTGGCGGTCTTGGCTTCTGCGGATCATTACTTGCCTTTATTCTTAGCTTCATCCCGCCCAGCCAGATTTCTACCGGTAGCAACACCGTTTGGTTCTCCGTACTAATTATCGGTGCAATTATCGTTGTCGTTGCTCCGTTTATTATCTACGCTTCCAAGAAACCATCTTGGGTAGATCCTAATTCCAATTTCGAACCGTTCCATTGGGAAGTTCAGGCTCAACCTGCCACTGCAAATGTTAGTGCAAGCAGCGTTAATGCTCCGCGTCCTGCTAATGCAACTTCTGCACACACAGGAGGAACAACTGGGGCAAGCACAGCTACCCCCGGTGCAACCGCTTCTAATGCAGCAACTTCAGGCACAGCATCCTCCGGTTCAGCTTCCTTCGGAAGTTCCTCTGCCAGCAAAGCATCTCCGGAAACCGGAGACAAAGATAAGGATGCACCTAAGTCGTAAAGACTAAACATTCATCCTGTTCATTAAGAAGTTCAAGACAATTCGAAAAGCCTTGAATTTATAAAATCACCCTCACTACAGTCAAGTGAAGCATCTCCAAAAGTCAGATTTAACACTTTTGAGATACACTTTACAACTGTAGTAAGGGCGATTTACTTTATGGCTGTGGCTTAATCAATTCCGGCTTAATCACCCTCGGCAACACAAAGCTGAAAGTAGATCCCCGGTTGACCTTCGAATCGAGTTCGAGGTTTCCACCCAGGTTTTGGATAATCGTTTGCGAAAGAGTCAACCCAAGTCCCGTTCCTTGCATTTCACGATCAAGTTTTATGAAACGTGAGAATATCTTTTTCTGTTCCTCTTCCGGTATACCAATGCCTGTGTCGGACACAAAAAAGTAAACTTCTTCCATTCCTTCCAGGCGGCACCCGAAACGGATTTCACCCGACGCAGTAAATTTCATCGCATTATGTAAGAGGTTAGACAATACCTGAATGATACGTTCCCGTTCCGAATACATTATAATAGGTTGTACATGCGCCTCACAAATCAATTTTACCGACGAGTTATTCAATTTCGTCTTAAATATTCCGTCCAACTCTCTCAACAAATCATTGACATCAAACTCCTTATATACGAAATCTACCGTCCCGGATTCTATTTGAGAAAGATCGAAAATATCATTCACCAGGCGCAACAATCGTTCATTATTCTCTGCGAGAATATCAGCATACATTTTTCTTTCCTCTTCGCCGGAAGCCGACACCATCAAACCGGAAAATCCGACAATAGCATTGAGCGGTGTACGAACTTCGTGACTCATATTAGCAATGAAGGCAGATTTCAATTTCTCGGCAGAGATGGAATGTTCTTTTTCAATGGTCAGTAACCTTTGCACATTTTTCAGTTCTGTCACATCATAAACAGTCAACACCATATAATCTTGGCCATGAATATTCAAATAAGTACCCGATACTGATACATCGCAAGGAGTCACTGTCATTTCATCCTCACTCAACAACTTCATCGAAGCTTCCAGATTCTTAAAACTTGCTTTCTTATAAAAAGCCTTACCGATAGACGCACGAATACAACATAGTTTACACTGTTCGTGCTGACCACATTCACCGGCTGCTATCGCGTTTCTACAATGCAACAAATCCCCCACTCTTTTTGTAACTCCACCTACCTGAACAGGCAGACGGTTCAAAGAATAATAATTGGTGTCACAGACTACAAAATCCTTGTCAATCAATAAGAAGTAGGCATTGATGTTCTGCAAAACCAAAGCCAACTTCTTAAGTTCATTCTCTTTATTTTCTTTCGAATGTACCTCTTTTTGAAGTGACTGGCACTTTGCCCACACATAAATGAGGGTAGCTGATAGAACTATTATAATGATAATTGCCAGTGATGACATAGGATTAGAGTGTTTATAATGTTTTGATAGTTTCAGTGCGTAAATTTATAAAATATGCTGCATAAATAGTGAGTTATCTACATATTTATTCTAACACAAATACATTAATATTTTCATCGGTCAGAATTTGGCGAAATTTTCCCACGAAGTTATTGCGGTATTAAAAAATATACTTATCTTTGCACCCGCAAACGAGAAAGGTGCCATAGCTCAGTTGGTAGAGCAAAGGACTGAAAATCCTTGTGTCCCCGGTTCGATTCCTGGTGGCACCACTATCGATTCGGTAATTTCTCAGAACCCATTGAAATTCAGTCATTTCAATGGGTTTTCTTTTATACTCCAATACGCAAATTCCAGCCGATTCGAGTATCTGGAAATGTCCCATTCGGTGGCTTTTTCAGAGTCCCTTTAAAAAACCACCGTTTGCACTATATTTCACTCATTTACAATAATTTGCGCTAATCATTTTTAGGAGCAAAAACATACTTTTGCATACCTGCTTGAATGTAATGGAAATAGCGGAAAAAGAAAAGCAAAAAAGATTCTTCATTTACTGACAAATATAAGATCAAGGAAAACAAAGAGAATCTTAAAACTAAAAAAAACGGTGGTTTTTCAGAACATGTCTACAAAAAAGCCACCGATTTTAACTTTTTTACCGACTTCCAACTCATCTTTCAAGTTGACAGAATAACTAATTGTATTTACCAACTTAAAGAAAAAAGGTTATGAAACAAGGAACAATGAAGATTCTGTTTTTCGTTCTCAAAACGAAATTATTAAAAAATGGTGAAGCACCTATTCTAATGAGGATCACAATTAACGGTCAATACGAAGAAATACGAATCCAAAGAAGCGTTCCTCTCAAACTGTGGAACGCAGCCAAAGGATGTAGTAAAGGAAAAGACCGGGCTTCCAATGAACTCAACAGTTATTTATCTGAATTAGCCACGCGAGCATTGGAAAAGTATAAGGAACTTATACTGGAGCAGGCAATATCCACTCCCTCCTTAATATTAAAACGTGTATTCGGCAAGGATACGGAAATGCGTACCCTGCTTGGAGCAATACGACAAGAAATTAAGGAGATGGAGAAAGTTGTGAATATTGACTATGCACCAGTGACCATCAACCGTTACAAAAATGTACTGAAAAAACTCGAAAATTCCATTCCTACATTTTATGACAAAGAAGATATTACTTTCCATGAACTCACTCCGGAATTCATAAAAGCCTTTGACCTTCATTTAAAAACAGAAGTCGGTTTATGCCGCAACACTATTGTACGATATATGAAATGTTTCAAGAAAATCACAAATATGGCACTGGCAAAAGGTTGGATGAAGAAAGATGCGTTTTATGGATACAAAATGGAACAGGATGAAACAGCTCCTGTATTCCTCACATATGACGAATTACAGACCGTTATGAATAAGGAATTCACTATACCCCGACTAGCACTGGTACGGGATATTTTCATTTTCGCCTGCTTCACTGGTCTGGCATTTGCCGATGTGTCCACGCTCAAAAAAGAAGATCTGATGCAAGATAATAATGGAGACTGGTGGATCAGAAAAGGAAGAATCAAACTGATGCATCGACGTAAAGCATCTTCCATCTGTAACATACCTCTACTTCCCGTTCCGCTTGCCATACTAAAGAAGTATGAAAATAATCCTATTTGCATCAAAAAAGGATGTTGCCTCCCAGTTCCCTGCAACCAAAAAATGAACAGCTATCTCAAAGAAATAGCAGATTTCTGTGGGATTAAGAAAAATATCACCACTCATGTTGCCCGACACACATTCGGAACTACCATTACGCTCGCTAATAATGTACCCCTACAAGATGTATCAGTTATGCTTGGACATGCTTCCACACGAATGACCCAACATTATGCCCGAGTCATGAATGCCAGTCTAAAAAAATCCATGCTCAATGTCAAGAAACGATTAACACAATAAACGTAAGCATCCGACGAACCAATATAAATACATGCATTATATTGATATTAATTGCAACCTCACTGTTCAGAACCGATGAAAGCATTGCTTCTCCAGACTCCGTAAAGGCATAAGGCATATATCTTGTACCACTTTTTGTTTGAGGTGCAAATTTTGCACCTCAAACTCTCGAATTCATCTTTAGTGAATTAGCACCCGGTTCATTATGTCGCACACTTTCTGACAACTGTCCTGATCCGCACAAGCAGGATAGAGGAATGAATTGGTTATAATTACATTTTTGTCCAAAAGGATGATATTTTTATCTGTGCCATTTCAGACAGCATATATTTCTTATCTTTACCTTTCTGTTCCAACAGTTTAGCTCTAGACAATTCTCTTAGATCAATCTTTATTTGCTCTTCGGTTAATTCTAATTGTTCTTTTAGTTCTTTCTTTGTAAGTTGTCCTACAACATAAATAGCAGCAATTTCTTCAGCCATTCTAAGAGCTATTTTATCACTAACCCCAGAAACAAATTCGGAAACAAGTGCAGTACCTATAGAAATAGAAGTTAGTTTATCTACATTCACATTATTATGATCTACAGCACTACCTACTTCACAACTTTTCACACTCATAGCAGGTGCATTTTCACACCTATTCACATCACTGGCTTGTACATCACCAACAACATCTCGATAAGTCATACTAAAAACAAAACGCTCATTATTCAGTATTTCAATCACGCTATTATTATAGTAAAGAGGAGCAAACTTTTTAATATTACGGCTTCCCGAACCTAATTCTTCACCCCAACCCAGTTCACGAAATACCTTGAACAATAATGGATTCTTAGTATAGTTTTCCAATTCATCTATACTTATAGAACCTGTTCTCAAAGAAGACGTGAACTTTGTGGCATTACACGTCCTTACTTTATCAGCAAATATTTCAAATAAACCAACTTCATTACTTGCATATTCTCTATGTACACACAAGTTTGCTATAATCTCCCGGAATATATTCGCCCTAAGATCGCCTCTTTGTGTTGATCCATCCTGAAGATAGAATTTTTCCGGCAAATGTTTATAAACAAAATCCATCAACAAGCCATAAGCCTTGATTAGATTGGTCCGTATTGTTATTCGATCATCATATCTAGTACTATCTGTCACTTCATTTAAAACAAAACGCCCATAAGTCTTATTCCTATATATAGCTTCAAACCGATATGCCGGAATAAAAGAAGCTATACTTTCATCCTTTCCAAACAATAGAAGAGCAGCCACTTTAACACCAATCTTTCCAGTAACAGGATCCTTTGCCATTAAGCCACAGCTTTTCAGCAATTCTTCATTAGAAAGTTTTATCCAGGCATGAGTGTCATTTCGTGCAATAACAAGTTTACGACAATAATCAAATGTTGCATCATCCAGATCCGTCAGATCTAACATGGGAAGTAACCGATTTTCATAAGATAGTGTATCCTTACGAGAAAAGAGAGAAGCTACTAAAGAAGGATTGTCAGTAACATTAGTATCTGCCTCATTATTTCTATCATAATACTTATGTTTGAAACGATGCACGTACTGGCTTTCTTCAACCCTTACAAAAATTATTACTTTACCATCAATCTCTATATCTTCAGGTGTAACGTATGCCTTTGGAGAAAACGCAGTCGGATCATTAACTACATGTACGAAGTTTTTCTTCATTGCCTCCAAGTTGTTTTTATTGACTCCAACTATCTCTTTATCATCATTTACACCGATAAAAATATACCCGCCAGAACGATTTAAAAAAGAACAAACCGTTTCATAAACGGAGGATCCTATCTCATTCTGACAACTCTTAAATTCAATATTAATTCCTTCTCCTTTTGCTATAATATTTTTTGCTTCCTCTGATGTCATAATCACATATTTTATATATTGACAAAGATAATAGTTTACCCACAATCAGTCTACTTTATCAAACAACAATTGTGTTATTTTCATTAATTAGACGCCCTCTTAACTTTCTAATAAATAACTTCAACTCCTAATTATCTCCATTCAACCTCATTTAATTCGTTTATATTTGTAAAAACTCATTTTTAATGTAACAATTTGAAGAACTAAAAAATAGATGAAACACTCTTCATTGCTTCACTGATAATCTTCTATAATATTTTACTCATAAAATCGCATAATAAAACTACTCAATAAAGATATATCCAATATAATACTGTTACTATTTTCAAGTTAACCCTATTCCTAGGTTCATATTTCAACTTCTTACCTGCAAAAATAGTCCGTGTCCTACGGATTGACCAAGGCAGCCCTATGGGCTGGTTGGCAAGCAAAAAATCATCCTCGCTACGCTCCGGTATTTTTTCCTGCCAAGCCTTGCACAATCCCGGACACGAACAACCCGGCAAGTAAGAAATCGAAATACTGGCTCCACGGAGCCGGTTATGTCTAATTTTAAATGATTAAAGTATGGCTGAAATGACCGAAATGCAGGTTCACGAAGAACGAGTAATGAACCTCGTAAAAAGTAGCAGTGGTAACCCGACAATCACTCCGCTCACAAAAACAAATGCGCACCGTGCAGAATCCATCCGGCGGATCGGAACGGACAAAGATGCGGTCGCCTTCCATTTCCGCAAGAAAAGCAAAGGTATGTATATGTATATCCATACCTACACGGAAAACGGTGAAGAGAAAGAATTGCATGCTTCTGACTTCAAAAACTGGGAAGTAACAGAATTCAAGTATCCCGGCTATCTGGAAGAACTGGAAGAAATCGCCGTCAATGCCTACCGCTGGAACTCCCATGATCCGGAAACAAGGGCTGAAACGGACATCATGGGATATGAAAAGCAGCTTCATGAAGACCTGAAGAAAATACCGGAAGCAAAAAAACAGGATTACATCAATACTTACAAAAGTAAAATATCCGTTTTATTCCACAGCCTCTCACGCTGCGCAAACCCGATGGTAACAGGACGGGGCGGATTCAATTTCCAAAGGAATGAAAAGGTCCAAAATACCTATCAGAACAGATACGACGAATTCCTGAAATGGCGTGAGAAATTTCTAAAAACCATGCAACTGCTCACGGAAAAAGACAGGCCCGAAGAAGAAAAACGGAAGGAAACATGGCGCAGGCTGAAACGTGACATTGCAAGCAGCGCAAACACGATCCATGAGATTGATACGGGAAAAGCCAGAGGATACAACCGGGCACTCTTCGTCAGCAGTATCTTCAACAAGGTCAGCACATTTGCCGGCCATGGCGACGTGGAAATCGTACAGAAGGCAATCGACTTCATCTCCGAATATAATGCCGGCATAAAGAAGCCTGTCATCACACCACGTCACCGGTTCTTCCAACTGCCTGAAACTGCCAGTCGCATGCGGGACAAGTTAAAGAAAACCAAAGAACAGGAAAATAGGGAAGTAACGTTTGAAGGTGGGATCCTCGTTTGGAACTATCAGGAAAGTCGCCTGCAGGTTTTCTTCAACAAAATACCGGAAGAGAGCAAACGCTGGGAACTCAAATCATCCGGTTTCCACTGGTCGCCCAAGAACAAGGCATGGCAGCGGCAACTCAATCCGAATGCAGTGTCTGCGGCAAAGAGAATCTTAAACCTCCAAAATATCTGACCATGAAAAAAGAACATCTGAAATTTGTTATTGACTCCCGTTGTTTCCGAGGAAGCTGTGTCACATCCATGTCGGACGGCATACACTGTGACTACTACGGCAGCACACTGGAGGAACTCAAGAAACAGGAAAACAATCCTTTTCTAGTTGCGGTAACAAGAAATGCCATACACAAGAGGTCGCGTATTCATGACAAGTCATTGTGCCGACCCTTCCGTGAAATTACAGAGGAGAACTATTATAACTGCATGAACGAACTGCCTCCCGTCCGTCTGAAGCGCCATTCATTCTTTTTCGGCGAACCCTACCATGGCAGCCTGTACATGTTCTGTTTCACCATCGGAAAACGTTTTTTCCGGGGACTGCGTCCGGTCATGACACCACAGGCCGAACTGGAGCGGCAAATGAACGAGCATTACCGCAACATCACATTCAAGGGAAAAGTTACCAAAGGAAAGGCGGAGAGAATTACAAGCAAGGACAAGCAGGAGATTATCACCATTCCCTATTCATTCACCGACAAGGAAAACAGGGAACGTTTCATCTGCAACATGGTGACCGGAGGGAATGATGGTAGGGACACCTGCAAGGCCAGAAAAGACATGGCGAACATACTGCTCAGCCTGAGGAAACATCATTTTCTGTATTTCTCCGGATATGGCAGGCATGACGACATGGAAACATTGCTGGATGAAGTGGAGGAAAAGAGATACACCATAATAGCAAGCGGATGCCTCTTCCAGTTTCCTCCCTGCCGTGATTCCGTCTCATTCACCGGAACTGTCAAGGAAACCGGAGAAAACTTCTTCTACAGGATTTATGACCGGGAGCTATTCCTGCACATTATGCACAGGCTCAGAGCCGTCAAAAGAGAGAAAACACCGGCTGAAGCAAAAGCAATCCTCCTTAAATGCAAACGCTATGAATAATACGGAGTCATGGAAAAAATATGTTCCCGAAACGGTCAGCCTGTATCATGTGGACTACCGGGAGAATCTGGATGAACGCGAAGACCTGCAGGAACAGTGCATCCGGAACAATAACATGGAGAGGCTATATGAAACAGTCATGGAATGTTATGCTGAACAGGAAGCGGAAAGTCTGCTCAAAATACTTGAGGAAATCAAAGAGAAGATGGCAGAAGAGAAAAGGCAGGAAGAATTCGAGGAACACCGTGAAGAGATTACGGACCTCATCTTGAACAGGAGTGATACCGACCCGGCGGAAGAACTCATAAAAAATTCCGCCGCCGTCAACATGTACTACTCTCCCGGTGCGAAAATAGAGGAACGTATCGGAAAAGAATCCAGAGCCATGTCCTGTTACAAGGTCAGGCGCGCCCTGAAACTGAAGAAAGGACAGTTTGACACACTAATTGAAGAACTGGTGGATAATGCCACATACGGTGGTGAACTACGTATTTATTTCAATGCCGGGTTCAATGAACTTGTCACAAACGACAACGGAAAAGATTTCAGAACCATCCGTTTCCACGGGGATGTCATCATAGCCGTCGCCAACAGTTTCAACGGTTCCGGCTACCACATCAGCCTGCCCCTGGACATTACGTTTCCATTCGTCAGGGACAGACTGTTCGTAGACTCACAGGTACGTTATTCCTATGCAACCGAAGTATGCGGAATGTGCAGGGACTGGTGCGACTCCACCAGCTGGGAAACTGAATACAAAACCGTCAGGAATACAGGCAGGAACAGACAGAAGGAAAAAACATTATCAACCAATTAAAATGGAATATCATGAAAATCATGTGCAAACAGGAGTACTACAACCAGGTAGTACAGTATGCGGAATCAATCAAGGACACTTCACTGCAGAACTGCATGGAACGTCTTGAAGCATGGGAAAAGAATCCGGACCGCCCGTGTGAGATAGAGCTCTACCACGACTGGGCGCCCTATTCGTTCGGGTTCACCCAAAGGTACCCGGACGGCAGCAGAGGGATTGTCGGAGGGCTGCTCTATCACGGTTCACCGGATGAATCGTTTGCCGTACAGTTGACTCCCTTCAAAGGATGGCAGATACACACTTAAAGTTTCCGGAACATGGAAGAATGGATGCAGTATGCCAGGGACATGGCAAAAGCGGAAAAAGAGCTGGAGATCGAGCTGTGGGTGATCATCTCCTTTTACAGGACTACGGAGCAGGGCGGTAAAGTCCTGCTATTCCGATATGACCTGCCACGAAAAGTGGCGGACAAATATGACTGGGTCGTCCGGTGGAGAATGGCAAGACTGACCTGCCAATATCCCAAAGGGAATGTTACACACACTTACTGCCTGTATGACAGGCACAGCGGTGAAGACTATTCATTCGGCTCCTGCCTCTCCTCGCTGGCAGCAGCCAAGGCACAGGTCACCAGGATGGAACGGAGGATAAGGGAATACACCGCATGGCAAAAGCAGAACAACCTCTTTTTTGACGAACAGACGGACGAAATGCTCCAAAAGGCTGTCGCCAAGCTCAAAATAAAAAAAGAAAATGTACAGGAGGCAGAAAGAAGGCTGCAAAGGAAAGCCGAAAAACACCAACGGGAAATGCGGAAATAGCAAAACAAATTCCGCATTCCCATTTCTTGCCGCAAAGATAGCCGTTTGCCGGACTGAATGCGCAAGGCAGCCCTGCGGGCAGGTTGACAGGAAAAAAATCATCCTCGCTACGCTCCGGTATTTTTTTCCGTCAAGCCTTGCCGCAATCCCCGACAAACGGACAACGCATCCAACAAGAAATAAAAATGCCCGTCTCACGACAGGCTCATGTATAACTAAAAAATGATCGGCTATGATTACGGATGAAAGAACCCGGAACAGACTGTATGCGGATACGGAAACGACACTTTTCACACTGGAAGACAAACCAGGGGCAATATTACGGATAATGGAAATCATAAGGGACACCCCCGAATATGTGCAACTTTCGCCCCTTCTTCCGGCATATGCGGAAGAAGACCGGCAGGCAGAATGGTGGTGGGGCAAGGAACCGGACTTCCTTCTGGCGGAACTGCTGCATGTACTTCAACTATATACACCGGAAGGATTCATACTGGGACCGATAACCGGGAGAACGCATGCTTTCGGATATACAAACCCGGAATATGAAAAAAATCTGATCTACAGGACAGAGATCGAGCTTGACTGGGGATATGTGTACGGGAAAAAGAACGAATACAGAAAGAAAAGGAAACTTTATGAGGAAATCGCGGAAATATTCACCATGGACGGATATACGACAGAGATGGAGAAAAGAGGAAAAGGATGCCGGATAACCAAAGGAAATACAAGGCTTTATTCACATTACGAATGGATAACCGGACAGTGTGAGGCCACACACCTGACCGGAACGCTTATCCGGTTACTCAGGGAAAGCAGGAGATTCAATCTGATTAAGTGCACCCTGCTTGATTTCATATTCAGTTTCACGCAGGAAGAGGAGCTGGAATTTTACCGGCAGCAAAACGAAACAAGCATATACTACCGGATATTCGACCTTTTCAGAAGGAAACCGTGGACTATTACCGAAAATCTCATGACGGTGGCTTCAGAAATCAGCATACCGACTCAAAAATATCCGGAAGGGCCCGACCGGGACTCCCCCGCTTACAAATATGTCAGGGAAGCCTATCAAAAACTCATAGACAAGGGATATCTGGAAGAATACACCCGAACCTGGATAAGGGAGGAACTCCTTTGTGCAAAAACAACCCCGGAAGGAATATCAAAAAACATATTCTATGGAACTCAGCTATAACCGTCTGCTACTCATCTTCCTGTGGCAGTACAACCACCACGGGGAGGAAGGGCTGAACCTGCACCTTTTCAAGGAGACCTTCGGAAAGACACAGGGCAGTCATTATTACGACAAATGGATGAACTGTTTCAACCGGGACCTCCGGGACATGATCATCTATTTCAGAGGGGAGGGTGAAAACGGACAGAAGTTCTGTGACATGGTGGCCCGACAAATTGAAGTATACCGTAAAAATCGAAAACACTATGGAATTTACTGACCTTTATACAGTGGAAAGCCTGCAATGCTTCAACGGTTTCCATTACCACGGATATCGGGTAAACCAAAGTGACACGGACAAGGTAAACCGTCTCATTGCAATAATCCGGCAAGAACGGGAAAAGAATATCGGACCGGCAGCAGGTGACATTATCGAGTATACCTGCCGGAACGGTGACTGGTTTCAATCGGCACACATCGAAGAGATATGCGACGGACATTTCAAGATCTGCCTTTCCGGAAGCATCCCGTTCTGTTATGAAAGCGGGGACGGTGTCGGCTATAACGTCCATGAAGGGATATGGACTTATCCGAAGAGAGCCGCCTTAAGACCGGCAGGTATCAGGGAAAAGCAGTTCAGGACATGGGGACATGCCGGAAAATGCGCCAACGGGGAAGTATACTTCACAGCCTGCGTCCGTGCGTGGCAATATACGGAACCGGAACCCCTGTATGGCAGATATACTACCAGAAACTGGAGCAAATACCACATCAACAGGCAGCCCGACCCGGAACATGATGGCGAGTTCTTCTACATGACCGAAGGATTCACCCTATACTCACGCGAGGAACTGGACAGGCTGACCGGAATCCTTCACGGGAAACTCTTCGACGGGATATACAGCAACTCACTCGTTCTATGGGGATACTACATGAAATGGGAAATACTCACGGAACAGGAATGGAACGAAACAAAAGCCGAAATACACATATCCTTTCTCGGAAAGTCTCCCGTGAAAATAATAACCTGCGATGATACCCGTACAATAACCGTTTATAAAAAGAAATAACAATGGCAAAATACGAAACCCCTCCCCCGATCCGTCCGCTTGAGAAGCTGATAACGGATTTCTCCTACACAAACGGACTCGATCCCGTCAATGTATTCAACGATTTCCTGACCTACATCATCCACGGGTTTTCTCCCGGTGCTCCCCCACTGCAGAGCTGGAAGTACAAACGGCAGCAGAACATAAAATTTATGGAAATGCTCACCGGGTGGGTACGGCTCATGGAAAGCCGGATAAAGGATGATACAAGCTGGTATGACCCTTTCGGGGATTTATATATGGCACTGGTTTCCAAAAGTACCCAGCAGTCACAGGGACAATTCTTCACTCCGGTACATATCTGCGACCTCATGGTGCTGTGCACCCAAACGGAAGAAAAAAAGACCGGACAGAGGATAGGTGATCCGACCTGCGGAAGCGGAAGGCTGCTGCTGGCCTATCATGCACGGAATCCGGGAAACTACCTCATAGGGGAGGATATCAACCGAACCTGCTGCCTGATGACCGTATGCAATATGCTCATACACGGATGCGTAGGGGAAGTTATCTGCCATGACAGCCTGAATCCCGGAAACTTCGTGGACGGTTGGAAGGTCAATCCCATGCTTGCATGGACAGGCATACCCACGATAAAAAGAATGAGCATGGAGGAATACCGGGCAGGCAGGAATCTTCCGGCATCCCCTTATATCATACGAAAAACGATGCCAGCGGGTGGCAGGAAGCGTAAGGCGGATTCCCCTCCGCCTTTACAGGCCGTTTTCAAGATGTAACAACGACATAAAATATGATACCAAACCCGATCATTAGCACAAAAAATGATTACATACTATATTTTATAAGCATACCACCGGTATGCCAAATTTATTTATTAACCCATTAAATACAGCAATTATGGAAGTTACAGTAATGCCGGCCGCTGCACCGGTACAAAAGCAACAGGGATTGAACCAGGTAGTCATAAACAAGGTTCAAAAAATGATCGAAGGAAAACAGCAGGGTGTCATGGCTACAATCACCCGCCTGCTTGAAGAGGGAAAAATCGCGCAGGACTTCATCGCACCCATAGGAGTGAACCTGCGTAATGAGGACCGCCATCCGGTCATTACATTCCAGGCAGAGGAACAGGTACAGATGAACATGCCGGAAGGAAAATTCAACCTGCACGGAAATGCCATCAGCCAGATTTCCGAGAAAATGGGCATTCCGGCAAAATATCTCAGGGAGCTTTCCGCAGGAGACGCCTGGCAGAAACAGCTGTGCGCAACCATTCTTAACGAACATTCGGGATGGACGGGGCGCACACGCGTGCTCATCCGTGCGGTAGGAACGGAAATCAGGGGTGTACTCTCAGACTCGTACCGGCGACTCAACTCCGTGGACATACTAACCGCATTCATCAGGGAAGCGGCAAACAACGGAGCCGTCGTGTCCGACGCCTATATGAATGACACCAAAGTATGGTGCGAAACGATTCTTCCTACACCGGTTGAAATACCCACCCGTAAAAACGGGACGGTAATCATATTCGCGGGAGCAAGATTCAGCACATCCGATTTCGGAAACGGTTCGGTGGACATGCGCTCGTTCCTGCTCAACGGAGCTTGCCTGAACGGCATGGTACGTGAATCGGTCATGCGGCAGATTCATCTGGGAGGACGCTTGCCGGATACGCTTGCGCTCTCGCAAAGAACCTATGAACTGGATACGAAAACTACCGTATCGGCTGTCAAAGATTTGACTAAAGGACTTTACAGCAAGGATACGATCATGCAGAAAGCCATCGAAATTCAGGGAGCGTCGGAAATAGACGTGGACTTTGACAAGGAACTTAAATCCCTGGTACAGCGTGGCGCGTTGCTGAAAAACGAAGGACGGGAAGTCGAAAAGCTCCTGATGAACAACAACCCCGACGACGGCATAACAGGAGGGGCAACACTCTGGAAACTGGCACAAGGCATCACCGCCTTTGCACGGGAACAGGAGCCGGAACGCAGCAGGGAGCTGCATGAGATATCCGGGCAACTGATGAACCGGGTGAAAAACAACTGAAATGGAAAAACGACAATCATAGAATGAAAAATCAGCAGAACTTGCCGGACCTTCCATTGTCCGGCAAGCAACTGTAAAACAGAATCATTCACAATGGACAAATTGCCGGACTATAAAAATAGTTGATATGATGAAACGGATGTTTTAACCAAAAGAGCAGATAGAATTGTCGTATTCACCAACTTATTCTAGTTCCCCTATACTCTCTCTGCATCTCCCCATAAACAGTCAACCGTTCTTCCAGTTCCCCTACTTTATTAAATTCAAATTCATCCGTCTATAAATTTACACAGAAACTATTTTTTGTATCTTTGCTTCCCTTTTACAGACATTTATTGAAAGAGAAAACTTATATCAATACTCAAAATGGAAAATAATAATTCGAGCCTGTATGCACAAAAGGCCGTTGAAAGTTTCTATCTGGACCGTCCATACGGTATAAGAATTGATTACTCCAGAAAAGGTTTCGTCCTGTTCAACCGGAAACTGAACCTGCTTGGAATGGACAAATGGAACTCAATTGAGGAATTACCGCTGGAAGAATATGACAACCCGGAAGAAATACCGGTTGAAGGGGTGGATATTCAAAGAAACAGCAGTAAAGTGGATGTATTCTTCTACACGGACAAATCCAGTCCCTACCATAACGGAACACTGGATATGGAGTGTCTCAAAAAATACAACAAATATATCTACCGTCTGTCAGTACTGCTGGGCAGAACCCTATAATAAAAGAGCCGCAAGCAATATGGCATACTGTTCACGGCTCCGGTAACATGTAATCTAAGGTATATAGAAAAGTTCAAACTCCCTCTTCCGCCTTGTCAATCATGGAAGGCGGATTTCCGGCACGGGCGGAAAAGGCGGAAATCGAAAGAACAATAAAAAAGTTTTTCCCATAATCCATTTTTCCGTTTGTGCTTTCAAACAACGCCGAAGGAAAGTCCGGCGTCTTCTTCCGCAATATTCCGATTCAAGTTATCCACATCCCGATGCATACGGCTGTAATCATTCCGACAGACCGCCAGTTCCTCAAACACGATTTGTTTAGGCAAAAGACGGTGACAATAATAGCTGCTGCCAAATGGGACACCTCCCCCTTTGTCAAACTGGATGCGTTTGTCAAACATCAGCAATTGAAGCTCCCTGTCCTTAAACAGCCGGCACGGACCGACACTGTTCAGCCAAAAATTGGACATCAGCAGGGCGAACGGCTTGTCCAGTTGCAGGCAGCGTTCAAAAACTTCAATTTTTCTGCTGAAAGGCGGATTAGATACAATAATATCCCAACAATCCGGCTCGTAAGCAAAAAAATCCTGTCCGGTATCTATATGCGAGTATTTTACCTGAAATCCGGCTTCCTGCAGATGAAGCACGAACTCGCTGTGGCACGTGTCAAAAGGGCACCATATGATCTTCCCTTCAGGCAGATACTTGATGATGGGAGCCACTCCGTATCCCGGAGTGTATTTCTCGTCACTGCAGTTCAAGAACATCCTGCTCAATTTACTGGGCACGGGCTCCTCCTTCCGTTTTCTCCGCCCCGTCATTCCTGTTATTGAAACTGAAACTCAGCTGCCGGACATCCTGCCAGTTATTTTCAAAGTACAAATCAATCGTTTGTGCCTCATTCGTACTCCTTGAAGTGTAATACAACCGGAACTTCTTCTCACTCAATAAATAGCGGTCATTGGGTTTCAGAACCGTACCGTCTTCCAGCTTCAACAATCCATTCCCGTCAGGCTGGAAATAGCGGAGAGTATAAAGCGTTCCGGAAAAATTACCTTCCTCGGTAATTTCCAGACGGATTTCCACCGTCTGGCCGCCGGCTATCTTGTCCGCTACGGGCATCGCCTCTACCGTGAACGGATATTCCTGCTGAATATCCAGGTCATCACTACAAGAGATAAAACAAAACAAGGCGGCTGCCATGCTGCACAATATCATTATCTGATCAAGTATCTTTTTCATTTTTCGTATGGATTTAGTCATTATAAAATGTATTTGATGCCCAAGCCATATTGGGTATGGAAGTGCTTTGCGGCACTCCCCCAAAGAACACGTTCACGAAGACGCAGTAACAGGACGACCTTGTCTGAAAGATAAGTTTCCGCTTCCAGTGTCACTGCACCGCCATAAATGAACGATTCGTGTTTTTTCAGGACGGCACCGTCAAAGAGCAGTCCCTTTCCACCGTTTACAGTTTCATACCCCATCAATCCTGAAGCACCAATATTCAAAAATACATTTTTCCCCGGGTCGGAAAAGAAATTGTAGTAGTAGCCGCCTTCCGCAGTATACTGTTTCAAAGGGATACGTGTATTACGGTAAGGATAATACCGCCGCATGATTTCAATACCCGATACCCATTTATTTCCTCCCTTGACATAGGTAGAAACGGCAAGTCCGAAAGCGAATCCCGTATCATTACGCTCCTTCCCGCAATAAAAACCGTCAACCATATCCGCCATTAGCTGCACACCTTTCATACCCGGCAGGCAGCGTTGGGCCTGCGCCTGCCCCAGAAACAGGGCAAGCATAGCTGCAAGCAACAACACAAATTTTCCGGTCATTCTCATCGTACCTTCAATTCGTTGACGGGTTCAGCACGCACAAGGTCCTCATTATCCACCTCAAACATCTGGTGGCGTCCTCCCTGTTTCTCATACATCTCCACCACCAGTTTCTTGTCCTCCGGTATCGTAAATTTGGGTAACGCGAACACCGTACGTTCCGAGGACTTTCCATCCACACGGGTCACATAGTTGCAGGCACGCAAGGGATAGATCATCTGTTCCTGCATGGCGGTACGTTTCACGATCTTTTTGTCGACAATCTTGAAGGTCACGAAATCCACATCAAACGGGACATTCGTCTCATTCCTTAGCTGTGTATGAAAGTACAGCAGGTCATTATGGGTATAAAGCCCCCTAAGCAGGAACTGAACCCCGAAACGTTTACAGCCGATATGTCTGACCCGTCTTTTGTCCTGCCTGTGCACGGACTTCATAATCAGGCGTACCAGACGCGGGGACTCATTGCCCAGTTCCTGCAAATAGATTTCCATGGCATTGTTCGGACGGTTCACCGTTTCACCGTCATGGATGAAATCGCACATCTCCACGTTCAGCAGGAGCGGTTCATCCGCATACCTGACATTGAACGTGTAAAAATTTCCATCTTCAGTGATCACGCTCATGTTCGTCTCATCCCGGAAATGCTTTTTAGCAGCTTTCACACGGATCACGTTCTCCGCCGCATCCGCCTTTCCGGCTATCAGATTGGTGGACCCCAAGTCCACATACTTGATCGGGGAAGGAAATATGACATGTACCGTTTTATCATAAGTGATTTCCAGCCCGTGCGGGGCTATCATCCGGCTAAAGCCGATCTTACGGCTCAGTCCCTCAAAATAATCCCCGCTACTCAACTGCGCACTGGCAGCCGTCACACCCGTCATCAGGGCAAAAAACATCATCAGAATCTTTTTCATATCCGATTGCATCTTGATTGGTTGGTTAATGATTGATTTTCTTTTACTGCTTTTGTGTCTCACTGTTCGGGAGAATGAAGCAACAGCCTGTGTCCTGCTTTCAGAGTGACCTTCACCGTCCGCATCTTTTTAGCGACATATCCCGACACGCCCTGTATCACTCCTTTTCCCAGGTCCGAAGCGATCTGCGCCCCGGCATCCGTAGAGATATTGATACTACCGTTCATGGAGGTTCCCATATTTGCCGCTATCTCACGTGCCGCATCATACTCCATCGAGTTGGGGACCGGTATTCCCCGCTGGCCGTCCGCATCGTAAACCTCCAGTTCTACAGGAATAACCGTACCTTTATATTCAACCGCCTGAACAAGGATATCAAGCCGTTCACCTTCCATACGGACTCCGCCGGTCAGGATCGTCCCCTTGGGAATAAACCGGTCATCGACCACCATCGGTTCCAGCAGGCGGATACGCAGCGCCTGACCGTCCGAAACAGTCTGTGTACCGTGTACGCAGGCAGGAATGGTATTCCTGTCAGAAGTCAGCACTTTCCCCACAGGAGTATTGAACCCTACATTCCTTTCCCCCGCAAATCCGTTTCCGGATTCCCCGTTGCTCACGGGTTGTGACAGGGAAGACACCACCTGGTGCCGGACCTGTTTTACCGGTTTGACAGCCGTCCGCTGCCTTTTATCCATTGCCGGAGAAGTCGTCGCCGCCTGTTTCCCGTTGTACCGGGCAGCCAGTTCATAGGATTTCTCCATCAGCGCCATTTTCTCTTCCATCGTAGTCTCCTGCGACGGCTTTTTCATCTGCCGTTCATGCTCCAGCTCTTCGATGCGTCGGAGCAGTTCATTCCTTTCGGAGTTCTCCGCACGGGTATAAAAATTATCCAGCGTACGGTTCATGTTACGGTAGGCACCGGCAGAAGAACGGACAGTATTATGGGAACCTGTAGAGGGGTTATCCGCCTCTTCCACCGGTAATTCCGCCATGCCTTCAGGCAGGTGCACCGTATCCTTACCGGAACTGCCGAACAGCGAGGCCATCTCCTGAAATGCATTTTTACGGCACTTATCCTTTTTCTCCAATTCTTCACGCTCATAAGCGTCCACCTTGTTGCCGTCCATCCTTTGCTGTCCGGGGGAGGGAATATCCGTATTGAATCCCTTCTCTTTCTCCTCCGCCGCCCTCTCCTTCTCAGACGGCGAATAAATCAGCCATAACGAACCTGCAAAGAGCAGGCACATGGCGGGATAGACAATATACCTGATACGCCTGCGTTTTTCCTCGGGACTCAAAGGTCTGTCAGCAGACAAGCCTAACAGTGTCCTGATTTTCTGAATGTCCATAATCATAATAGTCTTTAAAGTGAATGGTTGTATCTTTCTCCGGCTTTATATCCAAAGGACGGATATGCTCAATTTTCAGTCCCCCGCCCGGTTCTCCGAAACCCAAAAGGGAAGAGAGGATCATATACAGGCAGCCTGCCATAAACAGGGCAAATGCAACGGCGATGACAGCCAACCGCTGCCCTGTCGTCAGTCTGCCGCAGTATCGGTGTATCAGGATGTCCGCCTGTTTCCACGGGTATTTTCTTCTTCTCATCGGTCGGCACTCCTTAAATCCTTGTTTTCCATAATGGTAAAATGCTCGATAATGAACCCGTTCGGATTGTCATCCGACCTGACAGCATTCTGAAGCCGGCACTCCGTCACCAGGCTGCGTTCCGTCACGTTGCTCTCACGGATGATCATCTGCCGGGCATACGTCCTCGCCTTATAGGGATAACTGTTGAAGTCGCAGGCCACGCTGTCCACCTGGACAACCTGGTTGATGTTACCCGAAATCAGACGGTTGTAATACCCTTTCTCGGCAAGGTCCACATAATAATGGTAGGCACTCTTGTCGGCCAGCAGCAAAGCCCGGTGGATATTGTGCTCGATGGCGTCCTTCTGCGGCGAAAGGCTGAAGAAGAGTTCATGGAAGCGCCTCACGTGCTCCCTAGCCTCCGCCGGACGGTTCTGGGAAAGATCCTGCGAGAGCGCAAGCATCAGCGACTTCCCGCCGTCCAGCACATAGATCTTTTCACGCTGCTTCTCGGCAAAGCTGTAAGAGCTCCACAACGAATAGCCGGTAATGAGCGTGCAGCAGCATACAAAGGCTGCCAGCATCAGGCGGATACGCCTGAAGCTGCTTTCAATATTAGTCAATGACTTGAATTCCATCTGTGAATCGTTTTTGATTGTTTATTTTCCACGTATACGCCCTCCGATATTACCCAGTGCCGCACCGCCGGCACCGGCAGTGAAACCACCGGCTTTAGTCGCCGTACGGTTCAGATTGCGGGAATAGTTGCCGCCACCTCCCGCCTGGACAATCCAGCCGGAAACGGTCGGAACGGTAAAATAACCGACAATCCCGATCAACATGAAAATGATGTACACGCAGTTCGAATTGTCCAGTGAATAATCGGGATTTCCCTGCAGTTCGGCAATATCGTTCTGAAGCATGAGCACCTGTATCTTGGCAAGCATGCAACTGAACAGGTCGCTGACAGGAAGCCACAGGTAGACCGATATATATCTTGTGAACCACTGCCCGAGCGTGGACTGCAAGCCGTCCCACACCGAAATGGAGAAGGCTATCGGACCCAGCACGGAAAGTACCACCAGGAAAAAGGTCCTTACCGTATCTATCAGCAACGAAGCGGCTGCAAAGAGCAGTTCCAGCAGGCTGCGGAAAGCGTCACGGATACTCTTCTCCAGATTATACATGCCCACTTCCATATACATTCCCAGACGGGTGGCGGCGTCTCCCGGAGACCAGCCGAGCTCGTCCAGCTGGCGGTCAAACTCCTCATCACTGACCAGATAGGCGGTTTCGGGATTGCGCATCATGGTCTCCCTCTCCAGCCGGTCTTTCTGCGCCCTGTACTGCTGCATGTCCAGTGTCTGCCCTTCCAGCATCCTGTGGGTCCCCTGCACAATGGGACTTAAAATACTGTTCATCGTTCCCAGCACCAGTGTCGGAAACAACAGGATACAGATACCCAGCGCAAAAGGGCGAAGCAGCGGATAGACGTCCACCGGCTCGGCACGGGCCATCGACTGCCAGACGCGGAGGGCGACATAAAACAGAGCACCCAGTCCCGCAACGCCCTTCGCCACACCCAGCATGTCCTCGCAAAGAGGCATCATCTCATTGTACAGACTCTCCAGTATCGCATGGAGGCTGGCAAAATCTATCGACAACAGTACCATAGCTACCAGTATCTGGAGGTTTCATCACCATAGAGCCTCATTACGCGGTCCATGTCGTTCCTCTTCCTGGCACGCAGGTAGCTCACGGCGATATTCCTGTTCGTATAATAACTGACAAGGTTCCGGTAACGGCGCATGTCACGGTAACACTCATCCACCACGTCCATGCGGTCCTTGTCCGTCATGGAGAGGGTACTGACATCGATTATCTGCTTCAGATCCTGCAATACGCCGTTGCTCTCCTCCAGAAGTTTCGTATAACCGGAAGCGATGGCGTCCAGTTCCCTTGCCGAAAAATTCTCATCCTTCATCATCCTGCCGAAGCCGGTGACATAGATATCCGACACGTCACCCACCATCAGGATGATTTCACGCACCTTGCGGGCGTCCCTCACCAGGTTGTTCACGGATTTAAGGGCGTCATAGTATTTTTTTGACTGCTCATAGATCTTGACCGTTTCGGAAAAGCTCTGCGCGGTGTTCGTGGCCGTCTTGGAGGTATGCGCAATATTGTCCGACATGTTGATGATACCCTGGGCCAGGTTTCCGGGATCGGTAACCACCCACTGAGCGCTTGACTGTACGGTTGCCAGCAGAAACACCGTACAAACAAGGCTTGCCTTTTTCCATACGCCTCCCGTTCTCATCGTCTGTTTTCATTACGTACATAATCACCGTGAGGGGAAAAAGTCAGCACGTCGGTCGCTTCATTATAGGATACGTCAATGCGGTATCCGGTGTTGATGAAAAGGTTGCCGTTCTCCTCGACCAGCAGGTAGGTCCGCGGTTTCAGGACACGTGCCTTTCCGCTGCGGGAAAAGACCGTCACCTTATAGGCTCCGCCTTCCTTGTAGACCAGCACGTCAGGCTTACCCTCCACGCTGCTCCACGAACCGCAGAGTCTGTCACAGTCCGTTCCGTTTGCTTCCATACAACTTTGCAATACCATGGCGGCCATGCCGACCAGGCATACCGCCAGCCTCACCAATTGTCTGTTTCTCATAACTTCGTTCATTTAGGGGTTGATACTTGTTTTTGTTCCTCTCTTTTCCTTTCAGCCAGCCGCCGGACGGCAAGCTCCAGATTGCCGCCCAGTTCCCGCGTCAGTTCATGGAGTTCCAGCTTCTCGGATTCCTCGGTCGTGTACACCGTATACTCCTCCGCGCTGACCTCCGTCGCATAAACGGCGGAGTGTGTTCCGCCCAGCCCGATCCAGACTTCACGGTAGAAAGGTCCGGGACGGTTCGCACGGTTGATGGAAAGGATCTGCCCCCTCTCCTTCTCCGTCAGTCCCAGAAGTTTCTGGATATGTTCGAACTTGTTCATATATTTACGCTGGTCAAGCAGTATCTTGCAGTCCGAGTTGTTGATGATCGCCTCCTTGACAATATCCGAGGAGATGATATCGTCCACCTCCTGTGTCACTACCACGGCCTCACCGAAATACTTTCTGACGGTTTTAAAGAGATACTTGATGTATTCACTCATGTTGGCGGACATCAGGGCTTTCCAACATTCTTCAATCAATATCATCTTGCGGATTCCCCTGAGCTTTCTCATCTTGGATATAAAGGTTTCCATGATAATAAGCGTAACCACCGGAAGCAGGACCTTGTTGGAGGAGATGTTGTCCAGTTCAAAGACTATGAACCGTTTGTTCGTCAGGTCCAGCTCCCTGTCCGAGTTCAGCAGGAAGTCATAGTCCCCGCCCTTGTAAAACGGTTCCAGCACATTCAGAAAGCCGTCAATATCAAAGTCCTTTTCACGCACCTTCTTTTGCTCGATCATACGGCGGTAGTCATCACGGACAAACTCATAGAAGCCGTTAAAATCCGGCCTGGACGCCCTGTCATCCGTAATCCGGCGGATATAGGCATTCACCGCACCCGACAGGGCCACCTCCTCCGAACGTTTCGGGGCTTCGTCCTCCCGTTTCCACAAAGTCAGGATCAGCGTCTTGATACTCTCACGTTTTTCAACGTCAAACTGTCCGGAATCCGTATAAAAAGGATTAAAAGCTATCGGATTATCCTCCTCATACGTTATATAGATGCCGTCCTCACCGTGCGTACGGTCATGGATCATACGGCACAGTCCCTGGTAGCTGTTGCCCGTATCCACCAGCAGGATATGCGTGCCCTGTTCATAATATTGTCTGACCAGGTGGTTGGTAAAAAAGGATTTGCCGCTACCGCTGGGACCGAGAACGAACTTGTTGCGGTTCGTGATGATACCGCGTTTCATCGGCAGGTCGCTGATGTCAACATGCAGGGGGATGCCGTTCCGGCGGTCAGCCATACGGATGCCGAACGGGCTGGGAGAACTCCGGTAATTGGTTTCAGCCGTAAAGAGACAGACGGCCTGTTCCAGAAAGGTGTAGAACGACTCCTCTGCAGGAAAATCGCCCGCATTGCCGGGAATGCCAGCCCAGTAGAGCACCGGGGCATCCACCGTATTGTGCCTCGGCGTGCATTCCATCATGGCAAGCTGGCTGCCGGTATCGTTCTTCACACGTCTGAGTTCCTCCCTGTCTTCTGCCCACGCCGTCACGTTGCAGTGGCAGCGGACGGGCAATACGCCCTTCGTATGGGCTTCATCCAGATACATCTCCGTCCACTCCCGGTTTACCGCATTGCTCCGGCTGTACTTCGAGAGGGAGAGCATGTTGCGGGAAGTTTTTTCCATCGTACGGAGAATCTCCTGCGCGTCGTCTATAAACACATACTGCGAATAGATATGGTTACAGGGAAGCAACAGACCGACGGGAGCGGCGAACGAGAGGCGGCAGTCACTGCGGTCGGTGGACATACGTTCATAACGCATATCGGTGGACACCCTGACGGGAAGGTCCTCCGTATCAGAAAGGGTATGCACACACAGCCGCTTGTCACCCACACGCATGCCGCCGGGGGTAAGACAGATGTCCTGAAGCACGGCGTTTTCATCCTCCAGCGACAGGGAGAAATATTTCTCCACCAGTCCGGGACGTCCCTCAGTGCCGGTAATCTCGTCCGCCTCCAGCCTGCGCAGGCTGACATGGCCGGAATCGTTCATGATACGCTCGAACTGTTCCACAGCTTCCAGAAACCGGACCGCCGTGTCCTTGTCAACCATTTCCTTGGGCAGAAGGGAGCCGCGACAGAGGCTGTTAAAGTCACTCCTCTGCCGGCTGCGCTCACGCGTGGTCTTCGTCAGATACAGGTAGCATTTGTGGTTCAGGTACGGGCGCTCGTTGAAATGACGCTCATAGCTTTTCGACAGGAAGCTCTGTTCACCGTCCCGGAAATCAGGACGGTAGGTCTCCTTCGTGAACCAGTCCTGCTTGCAGACAACCGAAAAATCCGGCAGCACTTTGACAGCCTTTACCCAGGAAGAGTGGACAGCCTCGTATTCGGCCGCAGTCAAAGTAAACAGTTCGGGAAGTTCCACCTCAAAGGCCACGGTCAGGTCGGCGTCCTTGCTGACAATGCAGCCGTTCTCCACAGACAGCAGGGGGAACTTACGTTCAAGCGTTTCCGCTTTCAATACATTTCTCATTTCTTTCTTCTTTTGGTCAGTAATCGGAATAATCTCCTGCGGTGGATCAGATAACGAGGATGGCGTTTCCCCGACAGCAGCTTCATAAGGCCGTGTTCACCATACCGGGCATTCAGGCGGAAGGTCAGCCAGACCAGCAGCGAACCGGACAGGAGCCCGAAAGGAATGCATATCCACTGGTTCACACCGGCTATATAAAGGATGACCACCACAAGCAGCACCGCGACAAGCCCGCCCGCAAAAATAAAAAGGTACTGTGATTTCAGGCCCTTGAACTCCAAAGGATTACCTGCGCCTTTATTTATCTCGTATTCCATAGCCTTTAGAGGAAGAAGGAACGCAGGATGGTGGCGGCCACAATCAAAAATATACAGGCGAAAAACCAGCTGGCTGCCGTCTTGCTGGTATCGGGATCACCGCTTGAAAACTTGCTGTAGGTCTTGATACCCCCGACCAGCCCAAGCACCGCGCCGATGGCATAGCACAGTTTGGTTGCCGGATCGAAATACGAGGTCAACATGCTCGTGGCTTCGTTGATGCCAGCAAGCCCCTGCCCCTGCGCAAAAGAGCCGGCCGCGAAAAACGCGAAAAGCACTGAAAAAAGGATTCTCTTTCTCATTGTAGAATCGTTTAAGGTGAGACATAAATTTGAATTCGAACGCAAATATAGGAGGGGACAAAAGACCATGATACAAACATTTCATCAGGTGGCAGCAAATGTCAGCAGATGTCATATTTTGCAAAGCGCAGACGCCTTTCAGCCCGGTTAAAAGAGAAACAATCTTGTTAGCAGAAATCATAAGTTCAAGAATCCAGATTGCACGCAAGATAACCAGTGCAACAATGGAATTATATTGAAATATCGGCAAGGAACTGTCCGCACAACATTTGAACAAAGGATATGGAGCACAGGTGGTGGAAATACTTGCTTCTGATTTGCAGAAAGAATTTCCCGGAACTACGGGCTTTTCTTCGAGAAACCTCTGGGAAATGAAACGGTTTTATGAACGATATTGCGGGGAAAGCCGGAAACTGCAACAGAGCGTTGCAGTTTAACCTTGAGGACATAACCTATTGTTAATGAGCAAGTGCAAAAAAACGGAAGAAATATACTTTTACCTGAACCTGTTGGACAGACAGGTAAAGATGCCGGACGAAAACCCGTCCATCGGTATTATATTGTGTGCGGACAGGAACAATGTGGAAGTGGCCTTGCAAGGTTCAACGGCTCCGATTGGGGTTTCCGAGTACAGTTACCTGATTCCACAAAAACAGATCAAAGAGTTAATCAACAACGAATTGTCCGGAAATAAGGAATAGAAGAAAACAGCCGTAAAGAAAACGAAAAACCAAAAGCGCATCCCGGAACAAATGCCGGGCTGCGTTTTTGGTATACCCGAAAGGTCACAGATATTGCTTCCAACCGTCCGATACAGGTACGACAGATTTTGTTTTCCGCACGGGCAGAGGGTTCCCGTTCCCGTCCAGATATTTTCCCATCAGACTGTCGATGACATTCTTATTCTCGACCTGGGAGGAAAAAATCTCAAACAGGTCCGTTTCCCGGATGGTATGCAGGGTAAGAGCCGCACGAAGGGATTTCTCCTCATCCTTGTCAGCATCATTCAGTTTAAACAATACATTGCCGGCATTGTCAAGATCATCAGGCGTTACGGCCTGTGAGACGGCATCCACTACCGGGTACGTTCCGTCCAGTTCTTCCTGTTCCTCTTTCAGCATTCTCATCTCCTCCAACGGTAATTTACATTCCACTTCTTCCTCAGCGACATCTTCCTCCTCACCTATAAAATCCGCAGCCGTTTCCAACGGCTGGCTCATATAGGGGGCAACGCCCTTTCCGGCATCCTCATCCAGATAGACAAAACAGGTGCTGCCCATGACGCCGGATTCGCCGCCCGGTTCCGACAAGACGTTTTCCGGCTCTTTCTTTTTTACGGGAGGTAACTTCGCATACAGCAGGTCGCAAATTTCACGTATCTTCTTTTTCTGCCCACATACCTTATATAATATATAACAGGCACAGACAAGGCGTATCGACAAATAAACTATAGTTCCCATTCCACCGGTTTTTGGGTCGCTTCCCGATTATACATTCCGTTAATTATATCCTGATACCTTTTCAGATGGTCCGACAGTACACTGTTCACAAATGTGGGGACAGACATTTCCGGTGCAATAACCGGAAGCACCCTGGCCAGGACCTTATACAGTGAATCATGTATATAAGTCTGTCTTCTGGCTCCAGTCAGTTTCTGTTGCAGGAATTGTTCCCGGTAATCATCAAAGCCGTATGCCCGCGGTGTTTTCTTCCCCGCGAACGGTTTCTTCTCAATGGAGACATCAGGTTTCTTTTCTTTTTCTTCCGACACTCCGGAGGCACCGGCATCTTCTTCCGGCCGTTCATCCTGTTTCCTTATCTTTTCCAAGGCCGTTGTATCTCCGGCTACCATACGCTTGAGCGCGTCCTCGTCCACATTATAGACGGATCTGTTCTTGTTTGACATAGTCATGTCCGGTTAAAGTCCGAGTATGATTTCCATTTCAGCGGCAAGCAAATCGAGGTTGCTTCCTTTCAGAGCGGCGGCGGAAGGCGGAAACAGGGTGCTGCGGAATATCTGCCCGTTCAAACCGACATCCTTTTTATAACGCTCCGCAGCCGGAAGAACCGTATTCAATACAGGTAGTCCCAAAGAACGGATGATTTCCATATAAGCGTCATACAAGTCCCTGGAGACGCGCTTGTCCATTTTATTCCAGAACATATGGATATCACGCAAGGGGACTCCCTTGTGATGAAGCAGATATTCCCGGATGGACAGGACAAATGACATGCTGCTCTGCATGACCATCCTCTCCTGGGTGATCGGGGTAAAAACATAGTCCATATTGATGATGGACTGGAAAACGCCCGTGGTATTGACCGTTCCGGGAAGGTCCAAAAGGACAAGGTCATATTCGGTATCGGAACGGTCTATAAAACCATAGGCAGTTTCCTTGGCCTGTTCGGGCGTGGAAGCCAGGATGTTGTAGGCCTTTCTGCCCGTATCCCCGAACTGCTCCACCAGCAAACTTTGCAGACGAGGGGTCTTTTCCACATTTTTTATGTCCCATTCACGCATAGTCATCATGCTGTGCTGGGGATAGTCACAATCTACCACAAGCACGTTCTTTGCCTTATGGTAATGGAAATAGCTGGCAAGCAACACGGTTAACGTTGATTTACCGACTCCGCCCTTCTGATTGCTGAGGGCTACAAATAAAGGTTCCTTCTTCATAACTTCATGAAATTAAGGGTTAATGACTTATTTTCTTTTCGCCTGTATCCTTACATCAAGTGACGCCGCACAATACTGTACGGCAGCATGAATACGGCTGTGTATCACTGTTTCCATACATGGACGGTATCGCATCCAACCGGGGTACACAGTACCGTCCCGTCACAGTCTGCACCACATCAGTACGACTTCTCTTGTGCCGGACCGATACGATACATGCAGCCTTGCGTCACACTAAAAACGGAATGTACCTTTGATGCCAAACGTCAATATTCGTTATGCACGACTGTATCTATACAAAAGCTGCCTCATGGCATCGATATTCCTACGTATCATTGCATCGGAACGGTGCCGTATCCAGACATGACCGGCGTCACATTCAACCGGGATACACAGTATTGTCCCACTACCATAGGCACCGCATTGATAAAGCATTTTTTATACCGTACCGTTCCGTCCCTTGCTGCATTGCGTCACGCCAAAAGTAGAACGGATTTTTGATACAATAACTAAAATCCGCTTCACCTGACATGACATGTCATCAGATGTCATCACTTGTCACATAAACTTCTATTTCACAAGCACTTAATCAGTCATAACTTTGCAAAGTCGGAATAAGACTATGGAGGAAACCATGCTTCATCGGACAACAGCACGCCGTGAACGTCGCGCAGCAATCCGACGAAGGAGGATTCTATGTTCAAACGAACATAGCAAGTTGTGTTTTCGTCCGACAGGAAGTGTCCTGTCCGACGAAAACCACTTGCCCGACCTGACAGTCGGGGAATTTCCTCCAAAGTCGGAAATTCCGGAAGAGAAAAAAGGACGGACCATAATTATGCAAAGAGTATGAAGGAAGAATCGAGAGCAAAAACGGGCAGAAAGCCCAAAAGCGATCCGGCGGACTACAAATACAGCTTCCGCCTGAATGCCGGAGAGAACACGAGGTTCGAAAAGTTGGTTACCGAATCAGAGGCAAAAGACAAAACACGTTTCATCAAAAAAGCCATCTTCGGTGGCACAATCAAAGTGGTTAAAATCGACAAGGCGACAATGGATTACTACATCCGCCTTACGGAATTTCACAGACAATTCCAGGCCGTCGGTAACAACTACAATCAGGTCGTACGTGCCATCAGGACCAATTTCGGGGAGAAACGAGCGATGTCGCTACTTTACAAACTGGAGAAAATGACACTTGAACTGATGCTACTGACTAAAAAAGTAATAGCACTAACCGAAGAATACCAAAAGAAATGGTTGCAAAAATAAGTCATGGAGCCAGCCTGTACGGGGCACTGCATTACAACCACGAGAAAGTAGAGAAAGGGACGGCTGAAATACTCTCCGGCAACCGGATGATTTCAGACCGCATGGGACGACCGGGCGAGGACATGCGTCTTGCCTTGCTCTCCTTTGAGAATTACCTGCTGGCAAACAGGAACACGGAGAAGCCTGTCCTGCACATCGCACTCAGTCCGGCACCGGAGGACAAACTTGATGATGGACAGCTGGCAAAACTGGCGCAGAATTATATGCAGAAGATGGGATATGGCGACCAGCCCTACATTGCTTACAAGCATGGTGATACGTACAATACGCATATCCATATCGTAAGTGTATGCGTGGATGAAGAGGGACGGAAAATCAATGATTCTTTCGAGCACCGCCGTTCCATGACCGCCTGTCGGGAATTGGAAACAGACTTCGGATTACGCAATAGTGCGGATATGGAAGAACGGAACCCGAAAGCGGAATTAAAGAAGGTAAATACGTCCGGGGGAGACATACGGCATCAGATAAGCAACACCCTAAAAGCTGTATTAGGAAGTTACCGCTTCCAGACATTCGGGGAATACAGCGCGGTATTGTCTACCTTCAATATTGAAGCCAGGCAGGTACGGGGAGAATTCAAAGGCGAGCCTTATACCGGTATTATCTATTCGGCTACCGATGACAGCGGAAAAGTGGTCAGCCCGCCTTTCAAGAGTTCACGCTTCGGCAAACGTTTCGGAAACGAACGTCTGGAAAAGAGGATGCTTTCACACACCAGGGATTTCAAGGATGGTAAATGGGCACCGGCTATTCATGCACAGGTGGTTTATGCCATGCGGCACGCACGTTCGCGTGAAGAACTGGCCGGACTATTAAAGAAAGCCCGCATTGATGCAGTATTCCGGGAAAATGAGCAGGGACGTATCTACGGTGTCACGTTCATCGACCATAACAGGCGGGAAGTATTTAACGGTTCGCGCATGGGCAAGGAATTTTCCGCTAACATTTACAATGAACTTTTCAAATGGTGGGACGGTATACCTGCCACAGAACGTTCCGCACATACCGGCACCGAACTATGGCAGCACCATTCGCACAAGGCGGAACCGGGAAGCGCATTGGAACAGGCGGCAGGCATATTCTCCATAGAAACCAATCCGGTGGATTACGAGGAGGAAGCCCTTGCACGCCGGATGAAGAAAAGGAGAAAAGCGAAACGAAAGTCCCGCGGTATTTAAGGAAAACTGATTATTACCCCCATTTACACATAAGTATTATGCAACAGGAAGACGATTTGAGAGCACTCGCCAAAATAATGGAATTCGGAAGGGCGGTGAGCATTTTTCTTTTGGTGGTACACGTATACGTGTATTGTTATCCGAGCATTGCCAGTTGGAATTTAAATCTGGAAGTGATAGACAAAATAATTATGAACTTCAACAATACAACCGGGATCTTCAATTGCGTCCTATGGAGCAAACTGGCAGCTATCCTGCTGTTGGCCGTCTCGTGTCTGGGAACAAAAGGTGTCAAGGGCGAGAAGATCACCCGGCACAAAATCCATGCAGCACTCTTCGCAGGATGCATCCTTTTCTTTCTCAACTGGTGGATATTGGATTTGACCCTGCCCCATGCGGCTGTCACCGCACTTTATGTATTCACATTGGTGTCCGGCTATCTTTGCCTGCTGATGGCAGGATTGTGGATGAGCCGTCTATACAGGCACAACCTGATGGAGGACGTGTTCAATCTCGAAAACGAGTCTTTCCAACAGGAAACACGGTTGATGGAAAATGAATACTCAGTCAACCTGCCGACAAAGTTTCAGTATCAGGGGAGGCTCAATGACGGATGGATAAATGTGGTGAATCCATTCCGCGCAACCATCGTGCTTGGTACACCCGGTTCGGGAAAATCATACGCAGTGGTAAACAACTACATACGCCAGATGATTTCAAAGGGATACAGTTGTTACATTTACGATTACAAGTTTGACGATTTATCCACAATTGCATATAACACATTGTTAAACAATATGGATAAATACAAGGTTAAGCCCAAATTCTATGTCATTAATTTTGATGACCCGCGTAGATCACATAGATGTAACCCTATCAATCCGGAATTCATGACGGACATCTCGGATGCATATGAAGCAAGCTACACAATCATGCTAAATTTGAACAAAACGTGGATTGAGAAACAGGGGGATTTCTTCGTGGAATCACCCATCATTCTTCTGGCGGCAATTATCTGGTATTTAAAGATTTACAAAAATGGCATCTATTGTACATTCCCGCATGCGGTGGAACTGCTGAACAAACCGTATTCTGATTTATTTACTATATTAACCTCTTATCCGGAGCTGGAGAACTACCTTTCACCCTTTATGGACGCCTGGAAATCCGGAGCTCAGGATCAGCTCCAGGGGCAGATTGCCAGTGCAAAAATCCCGCTCACCAGAATGATTTCGCCACAGCTTTACTGGGTAATGACAGGTAATGATTTTTCCTTAGACATCAACAACCCGAACGAGCCGAAACTGCTGTGCGTAGGCAATAATCCCGACCGGCAGAATATCTATTCGGCGGCACTGGGATTGTACAATTCCCGCATTGTAAAGCTGATTAATAAAAAAGGACAACTGAAAAGTACGGTAATCATTGACGAATTACCGACTATATATTTCAGGGGACTGGACAATCTGATTGCCACGGCACGAAGCAACAAGGTAGCGGTCTGTCTGGGCTTTCAGGATTTCAGCCAGTTAAACCGCGATTATGGTGAAAAAGAATCCAAAGTGGTGCAAAATACTGTGGGCAATATTTTTAGTGGACAGGTGGTCGGGGAAACAGCCAGGACACTTTCAGAGCGGTTCGGAAAAGTACTCCAGAAGCGGCAGTCCGTATCCATCAACCGGCAGGATGTGTCCACCTCAATCAACACGCAACTCGACTCTCTTATTCCTGCCTCCAAGATAGCAAATCTTTCACAAGGAACATTCGTTGGTGCCGTATCGGACAACTTCGGAGAGAAAATAGAACAGAAGATATTCCACGCCGAAATCATCGTAGACCACGAAAAAGTCAGCGGGGAAGAGAAGAATTACAAAAAAATACCCGTCATCAATGAATTCAGGGACAGGGAGGGAAACGACATCATGACGCAGCAGATCGGGCGGAACTATGACAGGATCAAGGCGGATGCGCAGGCAATCATCAACATGGAAATGGAACGCATTAAAAATGACCCGGAACTCTGCAGAAGGCTGGGACTGGAGAATGAAGATGCCAAAAAGAAGAGAAACGGGAAACAGGAATAAATGCGCATTTCCCCTCCATGATTTTGAAAGATGAAACATCCTCCGGAAAACGGGGGATGCCCTATATGTATTATCATGTTCCCTTATTCACACAATCCCGTATTTCCTCAGCTTGTAATACAGGGCAGTCCGGCTGATGCCGAGTATACGGGCGGTAAGAGTGCGGTTGTTGCCGGTCTGCCCAAGTATCCGAAGTATCTGCTGCTCCTCCTTTTCCGGACGGACAGTCATGTTTCCCAATTTCATGTCCTGATCCAGATTCAGTTCCTGTGCGGATATCCGCCCCTCCCCGGCAAACACGACGGCACGCCGGACGGTATTCTTCAGTTCACGGATATTCCCCGGCCAGCCGTATTGCCGTAACATGGCAGCCGCTTCCCGGTCGAAGCCCTGAACCGATTTCCCGTATCTTGCGGAAAACTGCTTCAGAAAGAATTCAGCCAACGGAAGGATATCCTCCCCGCATTCGGAGAGCAGGGGAACCCGGATAGTGAACTCGTTCAGCCGGTGGTACAGGTCCTCACGGAAACTCCCTTCCGCAACGGCTTTCTCCAGATCCGCGTTGGTGGCGGCGATAAGGCGGATGTCAAAGGGCCGTTCCCTGACTGTCCCGACCGGCAGGTAACGCTTTTCTTGCAGGGCGCGAAGCAGTTTCATCTGATTTACGGGAGCAAGGTTACCGATTTCATCAAGGAACAACGTACCACCTTCGGCAGCCTGGAAAAGTCCCGCCTTGTCACTGTCCGCACCGGTGAACGCCCCTTTGCAGTACCCGAAAAATTCGGATCTGACAAGGTCATCGGAAACGGCACCGCAGTCCACGGCTACAAAAGGCTTGTGCCTGCGCAGGCTCCGCTCATGAATCTCGGCGGCAATATGTTCCTTACCCGTACCCGATGCTCCACGAAGCAGGACGGACATGTCGGAACGGGCCACAGGGCCTATCAGCCGGTACATCTCACGGGCCTTTTCACTTTCACCACGGTAGAATTCCGTGCTGCCATGCTGCGGACGGCTGAACTCTTTTTCTATGACTTTCCAAAGCCGGTCCGGATGTACCGGCTTGCAAAGGTAATTGGAAGCCCCAAGCTGCATGGCTTCCACCGCATTCTCCACCTGGCCGTAACTGGTCATAATAAGGAACGGAATGGAATAATGTTTTCCTTTCATCCACTTTAGCAGCTCTATACTGCTGCCGTCCGGCAGGCGCAGGTCAGCCAGAACAAGGTCGAACTCTTTGGCCTGAAGTTCCTTACGGGCTGCCGAAAGTGTAGCCACATGACTGGTTGCCATACCCTTTTTCTTCAGCCAGTTACTGATACTGCGGCTGAAGACAACATCATCCTCTATAATCAGTATATTTTTCATTTGCTTATTTTATATTCTTCTTCATATTTTCAGCACAGGCAATTAGTTTCCCTGCTGCTTCTCCTACTTTATAAATACACCTTATCTGTTCTTCCGTCCAGAGTTCCGGATCGGACAGTACAATAGCCTGCAGTTCCTCTATCGGATAATCAAGGCGGACACTTGTCCACAGGGGAAGGTTCTTGTGCAGAATCTCACGGACTGTCTGACGATCATCCCTTTCCAACGCCCCGTGCAACCTGTCAAGATCCTTGCGGCTTTCCCGGATGAAGATACCAAGCATCTCCCCCTTGTTGTCCTCCCCGGTCAGAATCAGGGAAAAATCCGGTTGCCATGCCGTCCGCCTATTCCCTCTGACAATTCTGGAAACGGTTTCCAACAGCTCATTCATCCGGAAGGGTTTACGGATACATCCGGCAAATCCCCGGGAAAGGTACTCCTCTTCCGGATCCGTATCGGCAGTCACGGCTATGACCGGAATTGTTCCGGCCCTTTCCATATTGGATGAACGCAACAACTCCAGCAACCCGAACCCGTCCATGTCAGGCATGCGGATATCCGTCAGCAACGCATCATAATCCTCATCCCGTAATTTTGCAACCACCTGCCGGAAATCGGTATAACAGTCACATTCAACCCGGTTTCGCCTGAATATCTCACGTGTTACGGAAAGCTGTCTCGGGTCATCATCAAGAAGAAGAATACGCAGGCCTTCCATTTGATAATCAGACGGAAATTGTAACTCCTCCTTCAAGGAACTACTGTCAGCAGGAAAAAGGGGCAGAGATACGGTAAAACAGCTGCCTTTCCTCGGGTGACTCTCCACCCCGATGGAACCGCCCAGCTGTAAAACAAGCCGGGAAACGATGGCAAGGCCAAGTCCGAAACCGGAAACACCACGGGCATTGTCAAGCCTTTCGAACGCATCGAATATCCGCTTCTGTTCCTCATCATTCATTCCCGCTCCCGTATCCTGTACTTTAATACACAGTTCGCCGACGTTGAATGTCACCTCCAGCCGGATATATCCTTTCCCGGTAAATTTCAGAGCGTTGGAAAGCAGGTTGTTCACAATCTGCTGTAAATGTCCCTTGTCATAACTGACAACAGCGTTCATGCCGGAATACCGGGTCAACAGTTGCAATCCTTTCTTTTGAACGAGCGGCATGTAATTGTTGGTAATCTCCCTGAACAGGGTTTCCAGACAAAAAACAGAAATATTCTCCCGTGCCTGTCCTGTATCAAGCAGATAGAAATTCATCAGTGTGTCAACCAGAGAAAGCATATAGTCCGATGCATGCCGGATATTTTCGGCATATTCCTCCTGTCCGGCCCTTTCCTTTTCACCGGGCAGCAGTTCCGCCGTTGCTCTGATAGTGGCAAGGGGAGAGCGCAGGTCATGGGCGATAGTCAGCATCATACGCTTCCTGGATTGGAGGAGTTCCGTGTTTTCCAAGTTGGAAGCTTCCAGCTGACGCCGGTATCGGTTCCGCCGGTTCAACTCCCGATGTATGATGATATAAAGTAAAATAGTCAGCAATGAAATAAAGACGGCAAGGGTGGAAACCGTATAAAAGGACCGGTCTCGTGCCCAAAGGAACTGCATGTAACGTTCCTCAAGGCGCCGGTCGGTCTCCGATTCAAAATCCCTGATGATACCATACAACCTGCAATTTAATGCCATATTGTTATTGTACAGACGCTCCATTTGTACCAGCAGCCGTTCACGCTCAGTCTCCTGCCTGCCGGTCAGTTCCTTGTTTAGAGAATGAAGCATACTTGCAGTTGAGATCTCCCGGTCTTTTTCTGCAGGTTGCAGCCGTTCCCGTTTTTCCTTCTGTTCCGAATAAACGGATTTTCTCTTCTTACGTTTGAGGAAGGACCAAAAACTTTTCTTCGAAACTTCCTCTTTGACTCCAACAGACACTTTCTCTTCGCGGATATGGGATGCAATCACCGGGATTTTCCGGTTTATGATTTCACCGGCTTCACGAAAACGGCTGAACGTATGCATTACCGTGTCAAGCAACTGTTCCTTTCTCGCCAGAAGCAGGCACAGCGAATCTATATGCACCCGTTGTCCGGATGCATGGACATATTGCTTCAAGGACTGTAATGTGCCGCATACCTCGTTTCTCCTTTTCTGATAAGTACTCCGGTCATTCTCGTCCCACACACTGACCGTCTCTCCATAAGTAGCCAGATCCAGCAGGCCGGCGTAGGCTTCTCCGGTCAGATGCCAGAAATGAAGCAGTTCCTGTTCATCCTGTTGCAAACAGTTTCGCTTCATCTGTTCCTTACGGAAGAGACAAATGGTCAAGACAAGCAGGAATATCAAGATAATATATCCCGAGAATATTTTAATTTTTAAACACATAATAATCTATACTTACATCCTTCATTCCTGCTTGACTACCCCCAAAATAAGTAGTGAGAAAAAATTCCCTAATCAGCCATATAATATATTTTTCAATATCTAGGTCTAGTCGTATTAGATTCGTTTTCCATTTGAAGTCCATAATAGTACTAGGCTTTGGCTCAACAGAATATTATTATATACAAAACAGCCTTTTCAATAAAAAATATAACTACACATTTTTTTATTTTCCGACAATCGCCCAGTATAGTTGAAATTTCCATCCCTATTCTGTTCCTTACTCTTATTTCAAACAATTCAATTGCTTTCCTACGAGAAACCCCAATAAATATTTACATATTACGAGTTATATTAAAATTCAGATCTTATTTTAATTCAAACAGAACAATTCCCTTAATATCTCTTGATGAACTTCCAATAACCGCTTCAAACTTGCCCGGTTCGGCCACCCATTCGTGTTTGGCATCATCAAAGAAGCTCAATGCTTTCTTATCAATCGTCAGCGTTACCGCTTTCTCTTCTCCCGGAGCCAATTTCACTTTTTGGAAACCTTTCAACTCTTTTACCGGACGAGGGAGAGAAGATTTCTTATCGCTGATATAAAGCTGAACAACCTCCTGACCTTCACGAGTGCCTGTATTCTTCACATTGACTGTGAAAGAAATGGTATCATCTGCAGTCATTGTTTTCTTGTCGGCCGAGGGTTTTCCATAGGCGAAAGTAGTGTAGCTCAATCCGTGTCCGAACGGGAACAACGGTTTGATTTTCTCTTTATCCGCCCAGCGATAACCTACGAAAATATCTTCCCGATAGATTTCATTAATGGTGTCTCCTCTATGTTTAGACTGTGCCAGTTCTTCTTTATTACCCGGATATTCGCCCAGTTTATGAGCACCTACATCTTCCAGTTTTGCAGGGAAAGTGAAAGGAAGTTTTCCTGAAGGATTAGCGTCTCCCACCAATACGGAAGCAAGAGCTGTTCCGGCTTCCGACCCCAGGAACCAACCTTGAACAATAGCAGGCACTTCATTCACCCAAGGCATGGCCACAGCATTGCCGGAGATATTGACAACAATCAGGTTTTTATTCACCTTTGCCAGTTCGCTTATCACTCTATCCTGCGCGTAAGGCAAACCTAAAGAAGCACGGTCCGAATCTTCACAATCCTGATGATTGCTCTTGTTCAAGCCACCGAAGAAGATAACATAGTCGGCATCTTTAGCCACTTGCAAAGCCTCTGCGAGCAGTTCATCTTCCGAACGGTTGTCCTTCAAATCCTGACCGGTTTTCACACCGTTATACTCTCCTGTCGGATCACCTACATACCCACGGACATATACTACTTCCGCTTTTGAGCCCACACGGTTTTTCAGTCCATCCAATGGCGAAATCTCATATTTCACTTTCAAAGAAGAACTACCACCGCCCACAGTCATCATCTTTATCGCATTTTCACCGATCACTGCTATTTTCTTCGTTTTATTCAAATCGATAGGCAATACGTTACCGTTGTTCTGCAACAATACAATTCCTTCTTCAGCTATCTGACGTCCGGCTTGTCCGTGCTCGGGAGAGCCTAAAGAGCCGAACGGTTTGTGCGGATCCATTGAAGTACGGAATATCAGACGAAGAACATTGCTAACCTTTTCGTCCAGTTCCTTTGTCCCTACTTTACCCTCTTTTATCAGTTTCAGGTAAGGGAAAGCAAGGTAATAATTATCATACGCATTTCTCGTTCCGGCAGACAGTCCGCTCGTCCAGGAACCAAATTCCAAGTCCATACCATTGTGAATAGCCTGTTCGGTGTTGTGCACACCACCCCAGTCGGACACTACCACGCCGTCGAAGCCCCATTCATCACGAAGAATATCTTTGAGTAGACGTTTGTTGTGACAAGCATGCTGCCCCTGATAAAGATTATAAGAGCCCATAATCGACCATGTTCCACCTTCCTGAACAGCCGCTTTAAAAGCAGGCAGGTATATTTCATAAAGAGCACGATCACTCAATTGCACATTGGTGGTATGACGGTTGAACTCCTGATTGTTCAAGGCATAATGCTTCACACAAGCAGCTACCCCGTTCTCTTGTACACCTTTGATGTAAGGAACCACCATAGTGGCAGACAGATACGGGTCTTCTCCCATATACTCGAAGTTACGTCCGTTCAAGGGAGTACGGTAGATATTCACACCGGGACCCAACAAGATGTCTTTCTTGCGATAACGCGCCTCTTCACCGATACTTTTCCCATAAAGATGTGACATTTCAGGGTTCCATGTAGCAGAAAGACACGTCAGTGCCGGATAGGCAATACAGGAGTCGTTTGTCCATCCCGCCTGATCCCATTCATCCCACAACACTTCCGGACGGATACCGTGAGGACCGTCGGTAGCCCATACTTCGGGGATTCCGAGGCGGGGAACGCCTGCCGAACTAAATTTAGACTGTGCATGAATCATCTTCACCTTTTCTTCAAGGGTCATCCGGTTCAATGCATCTTTCACTCGCTCTTCGATTGGTCTATTCGTATCCAAATAAACGGCAATATCGGATGTTTTTCGTTCTTGATCGCTAAATGAGCTTTGTTGTCCCATTACGATTGGCATACTCATACAAAGTATCCCTAAAATTGTCATTTTTCTTTTCATATCTATTGTAAATGATGTGTAACCTTCATACCAATATGTATCATGCCCACAAATAAACACACTTATTAATAAATAGAAAGCGAATATTTTGTCTAAAAAAGACAATATTTTACTTTTTAACCATTTCACCACTTATCTAACTATTTTATTAGTCGCTATATATCCTAAAATCTGTTTGTCCTTCTTTTCGATATCCAGTTTATCGCTTAATTCATATAAAATATCCCAATCATTTGTTTCTCTTCAACGTCAGCACCGGTAAGAAAATAAATACCCCGATTACGGACATTATCAATCCCCCGATAGTGCCTGCCGCCAACGGAAACCAGAAACCTTCTTTCTCCGCTCCCACCATGAAAGGGATAAAGCCCAGGATAGTGGAAGCCACTGTCAGGAAAATAGGGATTACTTTCGTGTTCCAGGCTTTCACATAAGCCCGGAGCGGCGATAGACGCGGCAAACGCTTGCGAACGGAATTATATTCATTCAGGATATAAATACTTGCATTCACTGTAATACCGCAGAGCAGGACAAAAGAAGCAAAACCGCCCTGGTCGAAGTTCAGTTTGAACCAGTAGAATGTAAGGAACACGCCGATATAGGATACCGGAATCACAAAGATAATCGACAACGGCTGTTTCAGAGAATTGAACAGGATACTTGTGATAAAGAAGATGATGGCAATCACTATCAGGAGCAGACGATATTGCTTGTTGTCCTTTCCACCCCATGACCAGTTGTTTTCTTCCGATTTGGCGGTATATCCCATTGGAAGAAGCTCGTTAAATTCTTCCAGGTCTTTCTTCAGCAGTTTGTTTCCCTGTTCCGAAGAGCCGATATACTCATATTGCAGGCATAGCCGGTACTGCTGGTTCTCCTTCGCCACTTCCTGCGGCATCTGTCCTTTCTCTACCGTTGCCAGTTCCGAGAGCTTATATTCCTTACCGCCCGCCTCGAAAGGGTAATACTGCATCGCCCATACATCCCTCTCTTCCGACTGCCGCGAAGAGAGCTTTATCTTTTCCGTACCCTCTTCCGTCACCACCGAACCGATTTCCATATTCCGCCCATATACCGGACGGATAGCGGAAAACAGTCTCCCGGCTCCAATCCCTTCCTCTGCCATCCGCCGTTTGTCCAGATTGAAATAGAATTCCATATAATCATCCTTCCACCAGGAGAAATCGGAACCGATGGTCACTTCCCGGATACGGCGGTGGGACAAAAGCTTTTCTTTCAACTTTTCCGCCTGTGCATACAACTCATCATAATTGTACCCGTACATCTTCACCCGGAAAGAGCCCGCATTCTCACGTACATTATTACTGAATCCCTGGTCCTGCAATCCGTAGATGCTCCAGTCACCACCGCCCAGTTGGAGTGCCTTGCCAATCATATTGGCCTTCAGTGTATAGGGAAAACCACTTTTCTGATGTTCTTTCGTGAAATAGATATGGATAGATGCCCTGCGGGCACTTTCCACAGAGGTCTGGAACTGCCTGATTTCCTTAAATCCGCTCAGATAGGTTTCCATCTTCTTAACCAGTGCATTCATCTGTTCCAGTGTGCTGCCATTCGGCAGATTGGCATTGGCATGAAGCACCACCTCTTCATTGCGGGTAAAGTAACTCCCCTCATATACCTTTTGCACAAACAGCCTTAACGTTCCGCCCAATGCCTTGTCCACTACCGGTTTCACCTTTTCCTTATAAGTGGAAGTGCCCAGCGTCTTATTATAAGCTTCCGCCCACTTGTCATCCCCTTTCATCTTTTCCGGCAACAGGAACACCGGCAATCCGAAAGCCAGCAATAACAGTATGCAGACCGCCATCCGCCAACGGCAGAGAATCCCTATCAGCCACCCGTAGAAACGGCTGAAACAAACCGGAACACGCCGCATTTTCGAACGTATCCACACAAAGAAACGTACATTCCCTATCCGCTGTCCCCATTTCGGTTTCAACTTTGGTTCCAAAGGAGAAATTCTTGTCCGCCGTTCCAGTCCGATTTTGTCAATCAGGGAAGGGACAAACAACAGGGCGACCAATAACGAAACTACCAGATTGATAATCACCACAGCGGCAAAGTCCTGCAAATTAAGACGTATCTTCTCATCCAGGAAGAAGATGACAGCCAGTGCCCCTATCGTCGTCAACGTGGCTGCCAGCACGGACATGAACGCCTTCCGGTTCCCGCGCCTCAGATAGTGGTCGCTCATCACAATGGTATTGTCAATCACAAGATTCAAAGAGACGGTGATGCCTGCCAAAGAGTATAATTGCATTTCCAATCCGAACGCATAATAAAAAATAACGGCTATCGCTATATTGACGGACAGGCTGACTACAATCAAAAACAGATATTTGGGACTGAAAGTAATCAGCAATACAAACAGAAGCAGAATGGCCACCGTCACTCCCGTACGCAGATAAATCTTGTTCAGTTCTTCCCGGATAAACTCCGTCGCGTCATAACTGGTGTGAATCTCATACCCCGCCGGAAGCAGCGGCCGGATACCGTCCATATACGCTTTCACTTCCTTGCTCAATGCCAACTGGTTAGCCGTTTCTTCCGCCACGACAGACAGGTAAATCGAGTTCAGCCCGTTAATCCGGTAATAGCTCTGCGGCTGCTCTTCCACGCGGGAAACCTTTACCAGTTCATTCAGGCCGATGATTCGTCCGTCTTTCATCTTTACCTGTATGCGTGTCGCATCAAAATCCCGGCTTTCCGGTTCGAAGTCTTTGTTTTCAGATTCGGGAACCAGTGCCAGACGTATCCATTGCCTGTCCGAAGCGCCCTGTTCCACATCATAAGTCCCAATGAACTCTTTCTGATAATGCAACCGGACCGCCTCACGGATATCATCCGTACTTATCCCAAGCGCGCGCAACTGTTCGGAGTCATACTCCAACCGCCACTCCATCGGGGTAGCACCGCTAAGGTTAATCTTATAAATCCCCGAAAGCTGTGCCAGGCGTGTTTTTATATGTTCTTCCGCGTACTGCTGAATCAACACAGGCGTAGCGGGCGCATTGATTGTAAACGTCATGAAAGGAGACTGGCTGCTCTGTCCCGGGCTCTGCATCTGAATATACGGGTAGCTCACCCCGTCCGGCAGTTCCGGCCACGTCTGGCGGATAATGGTAGAAGCCTCGAAGCGGGCGACTGCCGCATCCACATGCTTGTCCAGGTTCACGCTGATACTTCCCCACCCGTTTCCCGAAGTGGAGTAAATTCCCCGAATCCCTTTCACGCGGGCAAGCATCGCCTCCAGTTTGCTGGTAGCCGTCATCTCCACCACACGCGCCGAAGTGCCCGGCATGCTGAAACGTACCGTGAAGCCGGGCAGCGTCCGTGACGGGTTCAGTTTGACAGGCAACAGGGGAACAAGCGCCAGCCCGACCAATGCCACACAGACAAAAGCCACAATCAGCGTAAAGGCGGAAGCCTTCGGGGATTTATTTATTTCTGATTCCATAGTTTGTATTATCATCATTCATATAAACAGGAATCATCATTTAACCAACTTCCCCCCATTGAAATCGAACCTGTCCGAAAGTGAAAGCTTCGCGGCGAAATCGAACAGGGTAAGCCGGCGTATCTTATAATAATTCAGCCAATAATTCTGCAAGGCTGAAATATAATTCCGTTGTGCCTGCTGCTGCCTGTTGAGTGAAAGTGTCAGGCTGTTTATATCCGCCTTGCCGATGATAAAACGCTGTTTCGTCTCATTATAAGCAAGTACGGACAAATCCAGCGCCTCTTCCGCGCTTGCTATCAACTGCTGCTGGATATTGAAATCGCTCACTGTCATAATCACTTCTTCCTCAATACTTATCTCGTCCTGACGTGCCGAAATCCTCACCACGTTCAGATTATTGCAAGCCATATTATACTTGCCCTTGCGGACACCCCAATCCAGTAACGGGATGGAGACACTGACCGCCACCAGGTCCTGCTGCATCGGCTTATGATACACGTCCCCGAAATTATCCGCCACCTGGTTAAAACCGATGCTCGCATTCACGCTTGCGTTGAAACGGGATTCTTTCTTAGTCTTGTCCACATTCCGCTGCGCTTCCAGTACATTCTGCTTCAATTCCAGCAACTGGGGGTTGTTGCTTCTTCCCCAACTCAAAGCCTCATCCACCGGAATATCCATCATGCCCGGACGGGAAGGGAGTTTCAGCTCGATTTGCGTATTCTTATCCAGATTAAGAAAAGACGCTAAGGAGAACATCGCCCGTTTCAGGTCGCTCGCCTTGTTCTGAAGGGTGTTCTGCGCGTTGACACGGTCCAGTTTCAATGTCAGCAGGTCGGCTTGTGAGATGGCGGCTATCCGGTGGCGCTGCTGCCCGATGCGGTAAAGCGTATCGGTGGAAGCCAGGTTGTCCTTTGCCAGTTTATATTCAGCCTGCGCCATGGCGAGGGAAAAGAAATAGTTCGTGGCCGTTTCCGAGACTTTCTCCACGTTATAAAGGAACTCCTTCTTCACGCGCTCGTATTTCAACGGTTCGATTCGGCGCTCCCACTTGAAAGGGTTGTATCCTACCAGGCTCTGCGAATATCCGAGCCTTATCGGGACACTGGTGAGTTGTGTCGCGCTATTATCCCCGAAGCTGCGCATATAGGCAAGGTTCGATTCCAGGTAGAATGTACCCCCGGTCAGGTCGAGGTTCTGACGCACACTCAGACCGCCGTAGGCGTAAAAAGACTGCTGCGTGCGGTACACGTCGAGGTTGGAGCCCGAATCGTAACGCTTCGTTATATCCCGGTTATATTGTGCCGGGGTCAGGTCCAGCGTCAGGCTGGGAAGGCGGTTTGCCTTGTATGTCCGGTATTCCCAGTAACCGGAAAGGTACATGTTCTGCGTGCGGAACGACTCCAGGGAGCTGTCGTTGGCAAGAGCGATCGTACGCTCCAGGTCGAGCACAAGGCGCTGCTGCGCATGCAGCCCTTGCAAGCCGGTGCAGGAGAAAAACAACCCGGCAAGCAGGCTGTTATGAATGAGACGGGATGGATGGGTCATGGTTATCATCTTTTTATATAAGAGTTATGCAAGTAATTCATAATGTAACGGATTGTTTCAAGCAATGGGAACTGTAGTTTCAAGCAACGGAAACTGTAGTTTCAAGCAACAGAAACTGTAGTTTCAAGCAATAAGAAACTATAGTTTCAAACAACAGAAACTGTAGTTTCAAACAATGGAAACTAAAGTATCTCCCAACGGAAGCAACCCCGTCAAGCCGGAGGCGCTGCCTTGCGGCGGTAAATGAACCAGTAAAGCAACGGTATGATGAACAGGCTCACTGCCGTGCCTACCGACATCGTCCCTATCATGGCAATGGACAACGGCTTTTGCAGTTCCGAACCCATATCCGAAGAGAACAAGAGCGGGACCATGGCGAAAACCGTAGTCAGCGAGGTCATGATAATGGGACGCAGGCGCCTGCGTCCGGCTTCATGGATGGCTTCCAGCAAAGGGACGCCTGACTTGCGCAGCTCATTGATGGCGTCCAGCTTCAGGATGGAGTCGTTGATAACGATTCCGCAAGTGACGATAAGGCCGATGGCGGACATCAGATTCAGCGTATGCCCGCAGAGCCAGAGCAGCAGAAGCGCGAATGCAACGTCTATCGGAATTTCCGCCAAGACAAGCAGGGGTTGCAGAAAGCTCTCGAACTGTGCCGAAAGGATGAAATACATCAGCAACAGGGAAATCAGGAGTATCACTACCAGTTCGTCCAGCATTTCACGGTTCGAGAAGAAGCTGCCGGAAAAGCCGGCATCCCACTCCCCTGTATTCCCGGCTACCTGCTTCACCTCTTTTATCAGCCTGTCCGCATCGCGCACTCCATAAAAATCGAAGGGCACAAATTCACCGTTACGCCCGGCAGTAATGCTTTTCAGGTCTTCGGCGGGAGCCACCTTCACCAGTTCCCGGAGCGGGATATATTCTATATTGCCCCGGTCATCCGGCTGTGTCTGTACCAATGTCTCCTGCAAGACCCTGTTCACGGTCTTTTCATTCCCTGCAATAGTAATCGGGAGATATTGCTGGTAGGAATGCAGCATCGTGACGCTGTTTTCGCGGAAAGCCGTTTTCAGGACACGGTAAAGTTCATTATAGGAGACACGGTAAAGCAGCAGTTTTTCCTTGCTGATGCTCAGGTCCAACTGGTTCTCGAAAGCAATGCCCGTAGGATTGGTTCCGGTTTCTTCTGCCAGTTCACGTTCCAGGTTGCGAATCGTTTCCGCAACAGGAGCCTGTGCCCTGTTCCGTGCATAAAATTCGGCTACGATATCCGGCTCACCCGTTACAAAGAGTTTCTCGAATACCGTTTCCGGCGGAGAGAAAGAAATGACGGAGAGCGGATAACGTTCTTTCAGCCGTCGGTATATCTCCTGTTCCAATGGGGCAATTTCACCGGAAGTTTCCGTCCGGAAATAAAGTTCCGCTTCGGAAGAGGAAAGCTCCCTCTCCCGGTTCAGGATAAAATCCTGCCTGCCGACAGAAGCCGTCTGTTCCAGGGAGCGGCCGTCCAGTTCCTTAAAAAGTGCGTCCACACGCTTCCTGTTTTCATCCACGTGGATATTCTCATTCCATTCTATGCGGACAACCAGTTCGTTTTCTTCGATATCGGGCATCCGCTCCTTGTCTATAAAGAAAAAGAAGAATACGCAGAGCGGAATGGAAATGACACAAAACAATACGCCGGACGTTTTATGACGGAACACCCAGTCTACTCCGGCGTCATAGAAACGGTCCAGTGTATGGTCTTTTACCGGGTTATTGAACTTAAAGGAGAGCCACTTCCATTTCCGAGTGTGGATACCCGCACGGTAGACCAGCAGATAAAGGACGGGAAGCAGCATGATACCGGTAAAATAAGACACCATCAGCCCTACCGTGACGGAGAAAGCCTGGTCGTAGAAGATGGCTCCGGCAATGCCGCTCATAAAAATCAGGGGGGCGAATACGGCAATGGTGGTCAGCGAAGAACTCAGCATGGGGGTCACCACTTCACTGGTTCCTGTGATACAGGCACGACGCAGGGAATATCCCCGTTCGCGGTATTGCGAAATATTCTCGGTCACGATAATCGAGCTGTCAATCATCATTCCCAGAGCCAGAATCAACCCGGCAAGGGAAATGATATTCAGTGACATATTACAAAAGTAGAAGAACACGAAACTGATGACGATGGAAACCACCATGCTGAGCCCGATGACCAACGGGGATTTCACGTCACCCAGGAACAGGACTGCTACCAGGCAGATAAAGAGGAATCCTAAAGAAAGGTTCTGCTGCAGATTGGAAATCGTGAAGTCCAGCAGTTCCGTCTGGTTACGGCTGATACTGAAATCAATCTCCGGATAGACCCGCTGGAAATACTCCATCGTTCCTACCAGGGAGTTCCTCATCTTGTCCATATTCTCATCCGCCTGCTTGATGACAGCCAGTGTCACCGCACGCTTTCCGTTCGACAAGGACACGCCCTTTTCCTTCACAGGCACGATATTTACCTTGCAGAAATCCTTTAACTGTACAATGCGGTCGCCCTTTCGCAGATAGATATTCTCCACATCTTCCGCCGTACGCAGCAATGTCGAGAATTTGATATTATATTCGTAGTAACCGTCACGTACCGTCATGCTGCCCGGTTCCACATTGTTGGACGACAGGGCGGACTCGATATCCCCGATGGCAAGTCCCATCATGGCAAGCTTGTCCTCATCGGGCACAATCTGCACCTGGCGTTCCACCAGTCCGGTCACGTCTACCATAGCCACTTCTTCAAGCTGCTCTATCCTGCGCTTGATAACCGATTCGGCAAATTCACACAAGTCAAGAAAGGATTGCTGTCCCGTGGCAGTAGTACCATAAGCACTGTCATTCTTCAAGGTCAGGTTCAGGTAGAACACGGGAATATCCGTTGCGCTCGCCTTGATTACTTTCGGACGTTCCGTTTCCTTGGGAAGATAGTTCATCGCGGCGTCTATCTTCTCATTGACCTCGATAAAGGCAAGGTCCGTATTCGTGCCGAAATCAAAAGACAGGCGGATGATGCCCGCCCCGTCCCTCGATTCGCTATGAATGTCTTTCAAGGTGGAAACTTGAATCAGTTGGCTGCGCAAAGGTTTCACAATCGTGTTTTCCAGTTCGCGGGCGGATGTATTGGCGGCAGAAACCTGTACGGTTATCTCCGGAATGGCGATATCCGGAAGCAGCGATACCGGCAGTGTGGAATAAGTCACCAAGCCGATTATAAAACAGGCGGTGAAAGCCATCAGCACGGCGATAGGACGCTGGATTAAAAATTTTATCATGCTTACTTGATTTTTAGTCACGGATTATCTTACATTTACTTCTGCTTCATGCGCCAGATTCAGATTCCCGGTCACAATTACCGTGTCTCCTTCCAATAAACCGTCTTCAACACCTTTCCGGGATTTATCGGAAACAACATATTCCGTTGCGTTCTCCAATCCCGTATGCACATAGTTCCACATGGCCCTGCCTTCTTTCAATGTAAACACCACTTGCTTGCCGGAACGCAGAACAACAGCCGTCTTGGGAATCACCAGCTGTTCACCCAGGTTTCGCCTGACACTGACCCGCACATTCATACCGCTGAACAGCTTGCCTTCACCGTTTACGCCAGCCTTCACTTTTACCATTCCATTGGTATCCACCAACGGATTGATTTCGGATACGCTGCCTTCAAAAGAACTTCCCCCGGCATAAGGAATGACCGTCACCTTATCCCCTTTTTTAATAAAGGCAAGTTCATTCTCCAATACGGTAAATTCTGCTTCCATCCTTTTGGTATCAAGAATAGTACAGAATACTTCCGAGGTATTGGCCGGGTTATATGGCTTCGAGAAAAGATTAGCCACCACCCCGTCAAAAGGCGCGGTAAGTGTCGCATGCTCCGTCTCCCTTTTTGCCAGTTCGTACTGGGATTTCGACTGCTCATAACCGCTCTTCACTTTTGCAATCTTCATTGTCTCCACAGGAACCTTTCTGAAATCATCCGGTGTATATCCCTGCCCGATGAGCACATCTTTCAATTCCAGTTCAGCTTTCAACAGAGCGTCTTCCGCCTGGGAGAGTTTCTGCTCCAGACGGAATTTGTCCAGTTCAGCTAGTTTCTCTCCTTTATGTACACGGTCGCCATTCTTCACATAAATACGGGCAATGACTTCACCCGTTTCAAAACGCAAATCGGCTTTACTGCGGGCATTCACCTTGCCGTTACTTACCAGTTCATGGTCAAAATTACGCTTCTTCAGAATCTGGGTGGTAACTTCATTCTTTGCGTCTGGAAGAACGGTGGTCACTCCTTTCTCCTGTTCATCAGCACTATTTTTCTTGTCAGAGCAAGAGGTGTTTACTCCTAATGCCAAACATAACAGTAACCATATACATTCGTGTTTCTTCATATTTATTGGTTCTTTTATTTCAATAATTTCTTTACTTCCTCTCTCATTTCATAATCCTCTCTGTTTTTTATTTTATCCGCAACTTAAAGATGACAGGATTATCATCATCATTAAGTTCATCATAAAGACTTTTAAACGCTTGTCTATCTTTATTATTCGCAAAAGATTTACTTAAATAAATTACCTCCCAAGACTTTCTAAAAGAATAAGTGGACTGGACGAGATAAAAGTTATTATTCCATCAGAACCACTAACGCTTCCGTCAACCCATATTTCCATAGTACATTCTTTCGGATTATTAGATTGATCAGGGACATAATAATCAATAGGAACATTTTCTGCCCAGCCAAGTTTCTCTATATCTAACAAAGTCAATATATCCTCATTCTTCTTAGAATTTGAATACTGAATTACAAATAAATATATTGCAACAAGCACAATAATATTTAAAATTTTCTATTCCATAAAATGATACAATTTATACATAATTACACATTCTGTTCTCAAATTAACAAAGTGTTTTTATCCTTCATTTTATCCTACATCAAACGCCACTTCCTTTCTTTAATTATAATCATTTCAATTTCTTTCTAACCCCCAAAGAAAAGCATTCACAGAGAGACTTTAGAACAATATTCTACCTAAAAAAGACAAAATTCTGTCATATCGCCTATTTTCTATATTTCCTCCTTTATCTGACTTTTTTCAGAATCCGCTCCCAACGGATTTTTCCTGAATATTTATCTTCCGAATACCAGATGCGGACTACTTTACCTACAATATACTCTTCCGGTAGCATCCCCCAATAACGCGAATCCTGCGAATTTGCCATATTGTCACCAGCAACAAAATAATAGTCTTTTTCAAAACGATATTGTGTAATCGCACTATCCCCCAACAGAATCCGTCCGTCTTTCAAAGAGAGCTTTTTCTTCTGTTCCCAGTCTATCAACTGCCTATATAGAAAGAAATTCGTACGGTTCATTACTACCTTCCGCCCCTTTTCGGGAATTGCCAAAGGTCCGAATTCACAGACAGTCTATCCTTGCTGTTCATCGTAAGGAAATGTATCCACTGCAATGCCGTATTGTTCCGCATGTTCCAACTTCTCAATATACCGTTCGTCTTGATTCCCCAACCTCTCGCCACAGCCACGTACCTTATATCGCCCTCCCCGAATCTCCAACGTATCTCCCGGCAAAGCAATACACCGTTTCACGTAATATCGCATAACATCCATGCTGATACTGTCCCAACGATTCTCCGGATAAGGAAAATTGAATACCAGCACATCATTCCTCTTAAAATCACCAAAACCGGGTATCCGATAGATATCTACGTCTTTACCCTCGACAGCCGCAAATACATCAAACAACCGGGCCCCCTTTATCATCTTATTAACCAGAATGTAATCGCCATTTACCAATACCGGCTCCATCGACTCGGAAGGAATTCGAAATGAAGTATAACAAAACACCTGTACAAAAAAGAATAATAACACCAAATAGCACACTCCTGTAAACAGTTTCACAAACAATGTCAGTAACTTCTTTATAACAGCAAGAAATTTATCCATATCGCACTTCTTTATTATCCAATGATTACTTTACAGCTCTCTCCCTCTCCTCAAGCAATGCTCGTACCTTTTTCCTCATATCTTCTATCGCCTTCGACATCACCTTCGGCTCCTTAGTTAATACCACTTCTGCCGCACACTTCAATTTTTCAGGTTGCAGATATTTTGATTCCGCATAAAGTTTCGCCAAAAGATAATACGGGTAAATCCGCCCTGGAAGCCGGTGCGTGGAACGAATCAGGTACTCTTCCGCTTTCTCGTACGCTCCCGATGCCTGATAATTCTTGCCGATGATATTCAAAATCATAGGATCGCAACTCACCCGTTCGGCTTCCAGCAATATACGGTTGGAAGTATCGTATTCTTTCAATTTATGCAGGCAGCGCCCGTACTCAAACAGAAAGCGAGGACGACGCTTTAGAAGCGGATAAAGCTCCTCATAGCCTTCTTTTGCCGAACCATATGCCTCCACACCATAGAGCATCCGGCACTGTGCCCATTTCCGGCAAGGCTCATACGTACTATTATGTATCAGCCATCCTCCCGATATGCCTGCCACAAAAGCGAACGCAAGCATCCATCGGGACGATGACCAGAATGATGTTTCCCCAAAACACGCCGCCAGGAGACAAAGGAAAGCGACAAGGAAACAAGGATACGACATCGGATAAGAGGAGAAAGAGAAAACAAGCAACGACACAATCCCGCCACAGATACCAATACGCTGCCGCCTGATACCTTGATGCAAGCAAAAAAACACCATTCCCAACACAAGTAGCAACATCGGTATGCCACACTCTACAGCCAACTGCAAATACTCATTGAAGGCATACTCCGGACTGCCTGCCACACGTTCTTCATCCTCACTATAATCCCCTTTCGCAAAATACGCCTCCTGCGACTGCCCGTAAGCATCAACAAAACTACCAACTCCATGCCCGCACAGAGGTTTCTCCGCCACGACAAGGCAACTTACCTTCCACATAAACAGCCGCCCCTTGGCGGAATCGGCTTTCAACCGGTAAATGCCGGAACTTCCAGCTATCAGCAAGACAGCAAGCAACAGCCCCACCGCTGCCACCTTCGCACGATGTTCTCTCCAGACTTTCTGTAACCTCACTCCCCACGAATAATGCATGCCGCACACGAATACGCTCCCGAACATGGCCGCCAGCCATGCCGAACGGCTCATTCCTGCCGGAAGCACACAAAGAAGCAGGCACAATACCATGCCGGAAATGTAATGTCCTACTCGTTTTCTCCAAGCATGCCTGCTCGCTCCACCCGTCCGCAACCACTCGTACAGACAGACCGGAAAGACCAAGGCAAGATAGCCAGAATAAGGTCCGGGATTGTAGAAAGAACCCGTCACTGCATAAAGCGAATGGTTGGAAGCCGCAAACCCATAGATTTGCCGCAAGCCCCACACCGCTTCCACTCCGCCCGTCAGGACAAGCCCCCAAGCCACCGAACGGTGGAAACAGCGTACTCCCTGTACGGACAGCCATACCGACAAACACGCACACACGGCAAACGCCACGGATGCCCACCCGCACCACAGCCACTGGTAGGATGCTTCACCGGCAGGGATAGCAGAGGTATAGGCACAGACGGTACTCAACAACCCGACAATACCCGCAGACATCAGGGTGATGGAGAGGGCACGCTTCCAATGGAAAAGTTGTATTTTATTCATGGATAATCAGCTTTTTATAGTTATACAGTGGGGTCCCTTCGCACTTCATATCTTTTTCAGTATCTTCTCCCAACGTTTTTTTCTGCCCTCCCTGTCTCACGAGAGCCAAATGAACCTACCTCCAGAATAAAGTCTTTCGGTAGCATTCCCCAAAAGTGAGAATCGTAGGAATCGGTGGCCTTGTCACCACAACACAAAGCAATAGTCGTAGCGAAAGCGGTAAGAGTGTATCAAAGAGTCACTCAACAAAATCCTGTCACCGGAACGGGTGAGACTAGCACCCGTCTCGTATTATATGTTCCTGCGGTAGTCCTCATAGTTCGTCGGGTCCACCAGCAATTCTTCTTCCGCAAAAGGCAGGTAGATGCGGTGGCTTTCGAAGTTCCACTCCCACACGCAAGTCTCTCCCACCACGCCCATACAGCGTTTGCAATAATAGACTTTCGATTCAAGTTTCATCCGGTCGGCATCCGTCGCGTAAGGGAAGTTGAAGACAAGTACATCTCCCTTTCGTACCCTCCTCACGGTGAACTGTCAGACGTCCGAAGCTGTCTTCCTCCCATATCCGGCGTCCGAGGATCTGCTGGAAGGCTATGATATAGTCACCGCCAAGCAAGGTTGGAGACATCAAATAAGTAGTATCACGCACGAAGCAAACAAATATAAACGTGCTAATACATAGAACAGCACGAAGAGTACCAAATAACGATTTGCCGATTTTCTTGAAAATGCTCATTGTAAAAAGTAGCGTTTTCGATAATTATTATTTTTCCACACATATATTTTTCAAATACTCCAGAGTCTTATCCGGTAATTCTTTTTGCGGAACAAACATATCAGAAACATTGCCCGCTTCATCTATCCGAAACAGATAAGGGATCCACAGAGCATCAAAAGCAAAAGGCAAAGAATCAATACGAAATACCGGAGAATTGAACAAATCACTCTTCATTACATGCATATCTTTTACAGGGACATTGGCAAGCAGGAAAATAACATCTACATTAGAATGTTTTTCTTTTAACTCCAACAGTTTGGCTACTGTAAAATTAATGCATTCCTTGCAAGAATATGCAGAATAGCGGACTACAATTTTGGGAGAAGTGACAATACTTGACAACGAAACAGAATCATTCTTTGAATTAACGATTTGCAGGTCCATGTTCAAAATTGTATCATTGAAGTAAGATTCCCCGTATAACTTCTCATAAGATATCACCTGTTCCGGTCCTTCTTCCAACACTTGTAGTTGTTCAACCTTTGCTTTTTGAGAGAATGTACATGAATGTAACAAAACAAAAAATAGAACCCACACACCACAAACTGCATTTACTTTCTTTTTCATCTGTTTTTATCTAAAGTCTTTTTATCTACAACCAATAATCCGCAATTTTTCTCAACATCCTCTTTGTCCTCTACCGCTATCAATATTTGCTCACCGATAATCTTAAAAAACGGCATTGTCTTATAACGTTCATCCTTGAATTCATAAACTTCCGGTTGAGGATTTTCTTGCTTAAAACGACACAAACAAGCACGACCGGCCCACGAAAAGATAAAATAAATATAATCACCGTCGATTTGATAAAAACGACATAACGATGCTATCTCTGATTTATTAAAATACATTATTCTATCATATACATCTTTTGCAGCCTCTTCTGCCGGAATAGAATAATCACCAAAATTGATGGCATACATAGAAGAGACCCTCTTATCCTTCACTGTAAAAAGAGTATCCTTCATTGGCTCCCAATAAAGAATTTGATTACCATCAGCATCTGCATGCAACCAGTCGGCAATCATAAAACCGTTTTCGCGCAAACGACCTGTCAACGTGTCTTGCTTCGTAAAATCAGAATTCCAGATGCTTATAGCAGGAGTCTTTACATTATTTCCACCACGGAATCTATTAATGCACAAATAATGGTCTTTGCCAAAAGGTATTATATTGGCAGGAGAAGGACTACCGTCAGCTACAACAATATGTTGAGATTTCTTTAGCCTGCCTTCCGGATTAAAAGAAAGGAGTATTCCACGGTCTAAATCATAAGCACAAACATTATTATCTTTGGCAAAGACGCAGAACAAACTGACATACTCATCAGGACCTTGTCCCTTTCCTGACACATTATAAAGGTATTTCCCTTTTTTATCAAAAACTTTAATCATACTTCGTGACCATATAAAATACTTATTGTCCAATTCGTACAACCCGCAAATGTCATAAAGCAATGAACTGTCGTTTGTTTCTAACGAAACAATCTTATTGGTGTCCATTATGATAGTCTGTGCATCTTTCAAATTGATATTTAGCTCGGAAACTTCCACTTGAGGCTTAAAACTACAAGACGCTAACAAGACAACTAATAATATATATAATAAACGCATAACCTAACTTTGTTACAGAGTTTTGACACTCTCTTACAATTACCTAAGCGAATTATTAAAAGGAACGTCAAAACTCTAATTTTATACCTTATTTACTCTTACAAGTGCACCGCAGTCCACAACAAGCATAATATCCACTTTCACAACTCACAGTACAGGATGTTGATACACCGCCACCTTTTATATCTATTCCTGCCTCTATTGAACACGACGTAGAACCAGGGCCACCATTATAGCAAATATTCCATCCTCCATCTGCTTCACCACCACTAGTATTGCTTGAATAATCATCATTTTCCCCAGCCAACGATTCAATATTCATCAATGACAAATTCGCTAACTTCGTGTTCGTTTGAACAGAATTATAAGTAGTATATCCAGTAACAAAGGAAACTACTAAGAACAAAAAGACTTTTAATTTCATTTTATTTCATATTTTAATATTTATTCTATTTTCTTCTGTATATATCTTTTCAACAGAACAAGGCAAATTTGCCCATTACACATTAAATTACTAAGTTTGCATAAATACCTCCTTTCTTCTTAAGGAGCTGTATCCGGAATGGGCGATTGTACATCTTTGGCGAGGCATACATCGTCCATTCCCTTTTTACAGCCGGGTTAATAACCTGTCTTCTTTAATCGCAGACTGCAGACAGTCTCACTTATATTCCTAGAAGTCTAAGTTTTCTCATCAAAGACATAAGACAAATTGAATAATAAGACATTTTTTCATTACTTCAATATGTTAGTATCTAAAACTTTTAGTTTGAACATCTTTCAAACCGATATTCAACTCAGCAATCTCCTCTTTAGTCTCAGAGATACAAGCCACCAATAACAACATACACGCTTGGAACCTCATATTTCAAACCATTTATCTTTTATTTTAAGTATATCTCTCAAAAACGAAACCAACACGGTCAAAATATCCATTCATCAGCTGAAATGAGTTTCCAAAGAAAAGCATTCATAGAGAGACTTTAGAACAATATTCTACCTAAAAAAGACAAAATTCTGTCATATCGCCTATTTTCTATATTTCCTCCTTTATCTGACTTTTTTCAGAATCCGCTCCCAACGGATTTTTCCTGAATATTTATCTTCCGAATACCAGATGCGGACTACTTTACCTACAATATACTCTTCCGGTAGCATCCCCCAATAACGCGAATCCTGCGAATTTGCCATATTGTCACCAGCAACAAAATAATAGTCTTTTTCAAAACGATATTGTGTAATCGCACTATCCCCCAACAGAATCCGTCCGTCTTTCAAAGAGAGCTTTTTCTTCTGTTCCCAGTCTATCAACTGCCTATATAGAAAGAAATTCGTACGGTTCATTACTACCTTCCGCCCCTTTTCGGGAATTGCCAAAGGTCCGAATTCACAGACAGTCTATCCTTGCTGTTCATCGTAAGGAAATGTATCCACTGCAATGCCGTATTGTTCCGCATGTTCCAACTTCTCAATATACCGTTCGTCTTGATTCCCCAACCTCTCGCCACAGCCACGTACCTTATATCGCCCTCCCCGAATCTCCAACGTATCTCCCGGCAAAGCAATACACCGTTTCACGTAATATCGCATAACATCCATGCTGATACTGTCCCAACGATTCTCCGGATAAGGAAAATTGAATACCAGCACATCATTCCTCTTAAAAACACCTGTACAAAAAAGAATAATAACACCAAATAGCACACTCCTGTAAACAGTTTCACAAACAATGTCAGTAACTTCTTTATAACAGCAAGAAATTTATCCATATCGCACTTCTTTATTATCCAATGATTACTTTACGGCTCTCTCCCTCTCCTCCAGCAATGCTCGTACCTTTTCCCTCATATCTTCTATCGCCTTCGACATCACCTTCGGCTCCTTAGTCAATACGATACGGGCATTTTCCTTCATCTTCTCAGGCTGAAAACATACAGGGTCTGCATAAAACTTCGTCAGTACATAATAAGAATATATACGTATAGGCAGGACATTGCGGGAACGAATCAGACATTTTTCCGCTTCTTCATATCTGTTCAGCTTCCAATAATTCATCCCCTGCAGATACCAAACGACTTGTGTATTACATAATTCCAACGCCTCTTCCACGATATCGACCGACTGTTCATATTTCCCCAACTCATACAAAATGTGCCCATATTCATATAAGAAATTATGATTGCCTTTCAATAACGGATACAACCGGACATATTTCTCTTCCGCTATCTCGTATTTCCCATTATAATACCATCTACTATCTTTTTTCCAATTTACGTAAGCAGAATATGAATTATCGGTACAAATAGCCCATCCTGTTCCTCCCAAAAACAATACAATCAGAACAAGCCAGAACCTACTGCGCAGAATATCCTCCCAAAAACACATGCCAATAATAGCATAAAAAGTAACTTGCAGCACTGGAATCTGCAATGGATAAGAGAAAAAAGCAAATACAGACAACGACATCAACACCGCACAAAATCCATACTTTTTTCTCCTATACGCCCTATACCATGCCAGACAAATAATAGCCAAAAAGAGAATTAAGACCAACAGCCCCTTTTCGACAGCTATCTGCAAATAATCATTAAAAGCATATTCCGGTATTCCCGCCACATATTCTTCCCAAGCTTCATAATCTCCACTGGCAAAATGCTTTTCCTGCAACACTCCGCAGACATGCATAAAACTGCCATCCCCATATCCGGTGAGTGGTTGCCCGGCAATAGCCTGTATACATAATTTCCAGATAAACAGCCTTCCTAATGCAGAATTTCCCTTTATGACAAATCCCAAGATACACAATAATCCCACGCACACCGATAGCAACATCACTCCACCGGATATTACTTTCCATTTGTTCTCATGCAGATAATGCGATAATCTCCTGTGCCATGAGTATCGGACAAAACACAACCAAACACTTGACACAACTACAGCCAACCACGCTGCACGGCTCATGGCGGCAATCAGCACACACAATAAAAGAACAAGCACAATCTCCACAACAAAGTAAACAGGCGTACGCCTGCCCTTTTCTTTCAACCCTAGCCATTCATTGAAGCAAAGCATATATCCTACAGCTACATACCCACTATATGGTCCGGGATTATTGAATGTTCCCGTAAGTGTAAACAAGAGATTGCCTGGCATTGCGCAACCAGCCAGCTGCAACAGTCCCCATACAGCTTCTATAGAACTTAAAAGTATCAATATCCAACTAAAAAGAGAACCAAGTTTGTCTACTTTTATAGGGGGGCTTAACAGCAATGCAATCAATACCAAACTTATTGACAAACTTATAAAAGCCCGGCCAATCCATAACCAATGTCCCTCAGTTGCTCCTACAGGTATATCTTCAAACCTCAGAAGAACAACACTCAACATGGAAACAATTCCTAACCCACCCAAAAAATATGCAACAGATTCTTTTTTAGTCAAACACATACACTTCAATGTTTAAAAATCAGTTTGTTTACAATCAACACATTTTCACTCATACGCAATTCATCATATTTTTCCGGGAAATACTCGTCTATAAATTCATCATTAAAACAAGTAACCCAAGTATTGGAGAGATTGGACGGCATCCAATTGCCGAGATTGATCAAACCTGGAATATCCATTTCGGGATAAGAGCAGTTCTCTACTTTCTGAGTATTTTTATCCAATAAAGTAAAAGAAGCAGTCATATCAGGCAAAGACCAAATAGACAAAAGATACCTGTCTGTATTTACAATTATATCACAATTCGCATGTTCTTCTTTTATATAATAGTTACTTTTAACGCCTATAAAATCACCGGTCATTTTATAGTTCGATTTATGCTGGAAAATCTTATGTATCGATTCATCTTGAGGATTGAACGAATAGAATATGCCAACAGGAGGATCGTAAATTTGAATAGTTCCATCTTCCTGCAAAGTCATTGTATCCCATCCGGAACTACTAAAAGGATATATCTCTGAAATCGCTAAAACTCTTTTAGAAAGTTTTCCTTGTCTGTCCATAATCCAAACTCCATGGGTATTTTCATTAACACCACTCACGGTATGACACAGAAAATTACCATTTGGCAATTCCCGTATATAATCGTATACTAATTCAAAAGGATGTGAAATTGTACCTATATAGTCTCCATCAAAAGAATATTCATAAATCCTGCTTATGTAAATATCGGCTATGTAAATTGAATTCTTTCCTAAAAAGCAGGATGTAAGGTCGGCATACTCTCCCGGACCTTCACCTCGTTTGCCAATCGTATTCAGAAACGTTCCATCCGAATTGAAACGATAAACAATGTCTTGTTTTGAATCGACTACATAAATGCCGGAGTCATCAAACAAAATATCTCCCACCCTTCCAAAAAAGCAGGATTCCGGCAATTCCAAACGAATGAACTTCACCGTATCAATAAAAGTTGATAATGGATAACTTTCTTTGATATTGGTATGATCATACTTTACTATTTCATAAGTGTCGTCATGAGTAGAAGTACATGAAACACAAAATAGCAATACACATAAAAACAGATTTGTTATTCTTCTCATAGTACTATATTTATAATAGTAAACATATATATCCTTTAACGCTTAAAAATCAATTTATACACAAACAATGTTCTTTCGCTCATATGCAATTCATCACGTTTCTCCGGGAAACACATTTCCATGTATTCGTCGCCAACATAAGATACCCAAGTATTAGGAAGATTTGAAGATTTCCAAAAATGAAAAGAAAACACTCCAGGCACATCCAATTCAGGGAAATTACAAGTTTCCGACTTCTTCGTCTTTTTATCATATAATGTATAATATAGATGGTCCGTTTCAGGCAGACTCCAAACAGAAAAAAGATATCTATCCCCATTGAGTACCCAGCCGCCATCAGCATACGATTCATTAATAATGCTGTTAAGTTCTTGCCCGACAAAGTCACCTGTCATTTTGAAATTTGACTTATGTCGAAGCACTTTCTTTATAGATTCATCTTTAGGATCAAACAGATAGAAGACACCCACCGGTGCATCATATATCTGAATCCTTCCATCTGCCTGCAAGGCCATTGTATTCCATCCACATCTGCGGAAAGGATATTTTTCAGGAATGGACAGCACAGTCTTTTCCATTTCCCCTTGCCTGTTCAATATCCACACTCCATGCCCGTTTAGAAACCCATCTACAGTATGACATAAGAAATTTCCATTAGGCAATGCCATAATATAATTATAAAGCAACTCAAAGGGATATGAAATCGTCCCTATATATTCACCGTTAAAGGTATACTCGTGAATCTTTCTAGAATTTCTATCACTTACATAAATCGATTTTTCTCCTAAAAAGTGGGAAGACAGTTCTACATATTCTCCAGGGCCTTCACCACGTTTACCAATTGTATTCAGAAAAATCCCATTTGCATCAAATCGGTAAATCACTTCTTGTTTGCTGTCATTTATATAAATTCCAGATTCATCAAATAAGATATTGCCAACTCCGCCAAAGAAATAAGGCTCGGGCAATTCCAAACGAACTGTCTCAACTTTATCGACAAAAGAAGATAAAGGGAAACTTTCCTTTATATCGGTGTGGTCATACTCCACCATTTCACAAGTGTCATCATGGGTAGAAGTACATGAAATAAATAGAAAAAAAGAAAAGAATAAATAAGTTGATTTCATAATAAATACATTTTAATAGGGCAACTATGTAATTACAACAAGTTGCCCCATTGGATTAATTGTTTTCAGGACACTTTGGAAGATAACTTGAACATCCGCTAAATGGATCATTGACTTTTTCACAGCAAGGCCATGTAGTAGTCTTCGGTTCGTTTTCTCCTACAATTGTTATAATTGTAAAGGAAGAAGATTTGTAGTACTTATTAAAACTTTCCGATTCATCATTAGCCGCAGAAAAAGCCTCAATATTCGCCACTAGATTTAAATCCTGATTTCTTCTGTCTTTCAGGTTCACCGCTATTGTTACAAGAACAACTGCGAACAAATAAATAAAATACTTTACTTTCATGTTAGTTCATTAAATTAAAATACAACTCGCGTATCCTTTTACGGAGCAAAGGATTACCCACACATATTATTTGATTGTTTTGGTCTAACAAGAATACATGAGTGCCCGGAAATTCCATTTTATTGATTTTTCTAAACTCGGCACCATCCGTACATACCGGAATCTGAAAATCTTCATCCTTCAATACATCGTACAGATTTCGCTCAGAAACAGGCTTCATCACAAACAAATATCTTATGTTGGCATTTGTCAATGAATCCACATCCGTAATAAAACGTTTCCAGTCGTCTATCCTCAATTGACACTCTATGCAGGATACAGAATCCATGAGTGCCAATATCTTATAGTCTGCTGTAGAGTAATCGTAGTCTACCGACTCTTTGCCATACAAGCGAAAAGTCATCTGCTCCGGAAAAATCAGTTTTTTACCGTACCATTCCTTGACATAACGAACCTCATCTTGCACAAAAAACTCGCTTCTCAAAACTAAAAATCCTAAAGCCGACAATACCAATAGTATGGATATTGTCTTTACAAACTTTATCTTCATCAAATAAACTGTTATTGGGAAAAGTCCTTCCCACTTATGATACATTTTTCTCGTTAGCTCGCTTTTATCATTTCAGCGAGAAGTAGCCGGACTACTTACAGAAAACACAACTGTTCTACTATCGTTTCACCTCCTTTTTTAATATGTTATACTTTTTTCTTTCACCCTTTCTCTTTCCAACGGACAAGCTCACGATATGCGGACAATCCCTGTTCTTTTTTAGTACGTTCTAAAGAAGCATCCGAAGATGCCACATTCCTGATGGTATAATTCTCCAAGAAATCCGCCCATTGACATAGAACCGCCCAATGCATACCCGCAAAAGCAAAGTCCTGTTCCTCCTCCACAATGGCAAGAACCATCTCCAGCATATCGGCAGTGGTCTCTACCACACTATTCCCTTCTTTCACTTGCCGGGAAGCCACGGGATACAACCCCATGTCATAAGGTGGATGCTTTCGCTGCCAACAGGAACTCCCACAATACTCAAATACCGGTTCGAGCAAAGCCTTCATCCAATCAATGCGGTGAAAAAAACTCAATACGGGAAAACTCTCGTAGGCATCTCTTACATTGCCCAACGTATCAGCAAAGCAGAAAAGCTTGTTGTCCGATGAAAGGAAAAAACGGTGCGACGCTACAAAATCACGATATGCAGGCAACATCTGCCGTGCGAACACGGTATCACGTTTGCCAAAGGCTTTACTGTTCCATTTGCAATCGAGCCTGTCGCAGTCCGCTTTTATCTCCTGATAGTGATTACCGACCGATTGCATCAGTCTGTTCATCGTTCGTTCACCATTCCCATTCCAAACAGGATGCAGGCTTTCGCCGGCAAACAACAAGTGTTCTCCTTCCTCATATCCAACCACCAGTATCCCCTCATACCCATTTTCCACACCCAACTTTTGAGAAAGAACGATATGTCCTTCTTCGCTCGTAAACGCAGCACCCTCTTTCATAGCCAAATGCAACCCCTCACACCGGACAAGCCGCCATCCACCGTCTACCCGACTCTCTGCCTTGGCTTTACCGAACATACATTTCACATCCATATCGAACAATATTTCCACCTCGTGGGTACCGTCATCGTCTCCTTCTATCCGATAGGATACAAAGCCTACAGGCCACCCTGTCATATTCCATTGTTCGGACATGGACGAGGATACAAAATCAAGCCGAAGATGCAGGTCACCGCATTGAAACACATAGTGTGCCTGCGTGGCTTGTATATCCACATATTGCAACAGAGCAGTGTCGGCATCAGCATAGGTCTTATTCTCTACATACAGCCCGAAATCCATTAAGGCAGGGCCACCCGTGTTGCGTCCGTAAACTGCCAGAAGGTTATCTCCTGTCCGAATAGCCTCCATGTCCTCGTCCGTCAAAACATGGCATTCGGCAGAGGGAGTAAAGCATTCCTTTTTAAACCAATATTGTCCGTTGCAATAAATGGTCAGTTGGTCATCGCAGACATATCGGACATACATTTTATGTCCTCTCAAGGCTTCTTTGTCCGTCACCTCGAATTGCCGGCGAACATACAGATTGTCCGCCACCCATGCTGTATGCACCGGATAGTCTTCATACCCGAAACCAAATCCTCCTCTGCCCGACTGCCACGAAGATTCATCACATCCCGGTTGTTCCCAGCCTTTTCCCGGAAATAAAAAAGTATACTTACACTCCCAACCGGAAATATCATCTTCCGAAAACGAAGCCAAAGGAAACATACGCAAGGAATCTCCGCCACAAAAGCGGTACGTCTTGCCATCCACCCTCACGATTCCCGTCAACGGAAAAGTTGAAAGTCCGGGCGACACCGTCCAATCCACATGCCCGACGGAAGAAACACCGGAAAAAGGAATATTCCGACTGTCCGAACAGGAACAGGAGCAGATGCAAATCAGTGAAACACAACTTACTCCCTCAATGATTCTCTTGACAATTGTTGTCAATCTGCCATTCATTCTTATTTCCATAATTGAATTCCGTTTTCGTAACTAAAAATCCGTTCATCGACTCCACGTGTATGATTGCGTAAAAACAACAATGCATTTTCGGGAATCCCACAAAACACCAACGAATCGGAAGCAGCCTTTACAGTGCCTGCCGATTTCCAATGGCAGTCGCAATAAAACAGTTCATACACATCTCCGGGACGGATATAATTGTCCCGATTGCGGGGAGTATACACAATGTGATCTATGCATGCCTTTCTACCCAAGTCAAGACCTGCCCAGCCACCGGAAGGATGAGAATAATCAAAGGATGTCCAAGTTTTACCGTCAAACGCGTTCATATATTCGTGCGTACCGTCATTGTAGAAACATCCTGGAGTGCCTATTGGCTTCCCTTTGACGGAAGCCGTATCGCCTTTCTCATAAAAAGCGATTTCCGCCACGTTGCAATGAGAGTCGGCAGGTCCCTTATATCTAAGATAACGATACGCTTTGTCCGAGTAACTTCCCGCTACGGTATTTAGCCGGGCAGGCACATCCGTTATTATGTATAATGTATCCGCATCCACAAAATCCGGCCGGTTGCTTCCTTCGAAAATACCTCCCAACATACGTTCACGGAATAAATCTTCTCCCCCAAAATCGCATTTTGCATACAACACGACCTTCTGCTTGCCTGTGCCGGCAGTACAATAATGCACTTTACCACTCTGCCTGTCGATATAAAAGGGATCGGTCAGGAAGGTGAGTAAACCATTCTCTATGGTAGCCACTCTCATCACTGCACCATTGCGCACATTCCGGAAAATCAGATGGCGGGCATCATACTCTGCCCAGTCCACAGGCACCCAGTTGTCTCTTCTACTCGCACACAGATAGGCTATTCGCCCCTTACGTTTGTCGTGATACTGCCTTTCGAGAGAGATAGACAATTCTTTACTAAAAGAATGTCCATAAGTGGAAGTAACGTCGATGAACTTAGGAAAATTCCAGAAAGGATACACCTCCTCCCCATATGCTGTCATCTGCTTGTGCAGCTCTCTGTTCACACTGAAAGTATACCTATATATTTTAGGGCTGAAATCATCATTATACAATGCACTCTTATGTATTTTTTCCAGTTTCCCCATAAAATCGGATGTATATTCCTCTCCATTTTTATCCCAAGTGACCACCCAAAAGTGTCCTGCATTTGTATGTCCGCGAAGAGGCAAGAAATCGGTGGCGCAAGGAATGCCCAACGCACGAAACAGATAAATCTCAAAGTCGGTCAGGTCTTGGCAACGCCCCACCTGATATTGCACGTAATGAGGGCCGATATGCCCGAAAGGAAAAGGCGAAACAGATGTATAAAAAGAACTGTTGTCCTGCAGCCGATCTCTCAGATATTCGGCTACCACAAACGGGTCTTCACAATCCAGTGAGTCGGACGACCGCAAAGAATCAAGCATCGAATTGTACTTCTCATAGTACATCTCCCGCCAGTAGGTCAACGGTTCGTCTCCGATACGGTAAGGAAGCAGATACTCGCAAAAGGTTTCAAAAGAGACGTTCTTTCCCCAAGGCTGTTCATGCCAGACTTTAAAAGCCCAGTCAATATTGTGGCACAAGTAAGCGGAATCGACTTCGAGTATATCTCTTTTCTGTTGCATCCTGTCTATCGGTCCGAACAGTTGTCGCACAGAATCCGCCAACTGTTCAAACGACCTTGAACGAGTCTCTTTCAACCATATATAATAGGATTTGTAATTCTCCAATTGCTCGCTCTCGGGATACGTATAAAAAGGCATATTCTCTATCAAAAAGCAGGCAGCGGCATATTTCAGACTGTCGACAGCATTCGCATGGTAACGCCGGAGCACTTTCTCCAATTCTACACGATTGTTGCCCGCCGCACGTAAGGCAAACTCCAAAGCAGTAACAGATTCCTGAGGAAGCATTTTATTCAGAATATCTGTCCCAGTTATCATAAACACCAGAATCAGAAACCCGTACATGTATTTTAAATATACCTTTACCATCTGTGTTTTTTTATTATAAGTATTAGTTTCGATTTCCAAGCACGCTGCAAAACAAGTGGTTTCAGTACGAAATCCAAGCTAATATTTTGCCTAAAAAAGACAAAATTCTGTCATATCGCCTATTTCCTACATCTCTTCCTTTATCTGACTTTTGCAGAATCCTCTTCCTACGGATTCTTCCGTTCTCCTTGTCGCTCAGCCGTGGATTCCGGTTTAGCAACTTTCGCATCGGATATGTCAGTCCTATCAAATTAAAACAGCTTACATATAAGAGGACGACTTAAGTTGTCCAATCGGCCGACAGCGGTTGTCCTATTGGTCGACCTCTGTCGGCTGAATGGACAACTACCGTCGGCGGTTAGTAATTAGAAATAAAATATATGATAAGAATGGCAAGTTTCCACTTCTTTGCCTTCTTATCATATATCTCTGAATAATAGCCATGCCAGTTCGTTTATACCAGCATCAGAACGTTGCCGGAAGTGCCAACAACTGATACAGCAAAGTTTTTGCCATCCTGCGATGGCCTGTCGCATTAGGATGCAGCCTGTCGGTATCCGCATCATGAAAATAAATGGAGCACGAATCGTTCAGCGGGTATAATCCGCTAAGGCTATGAAGATCGATGACGGGTACTGCCCATACATTGCCAGCTTCTTTAACAGCTTGGACGTATTCATCTATATAAACGCCTATTTGATTGGCGAATCCTTCGTCGGGCTGTACATTTTCACTGCTGAAGCGGGCTTGCGCACGATGAAGCGGAGTCAGCAGAATCACTTGCTTGTCCGGATAGTTCGTTTTCAGAAAGTGAAGCACCCTATTGATTCGCCCTTTGAACGTATCGTTTTTCAGCAATGGCATACGATATTTGCGGGAAGATTCCAGTTGCGTGTCCGCTACTCTCGGCTTTTTACATATAGGGTCCGTATACCACTCTCCTAACGGGACATTTGCAAAAAAGTCGTTGGTACCGGCAAAGATGACAATAGCGTCTACCGTATCCTTCTGCTCTTCCCACAATTTATGCGCCTGCTGCAGAACTCCGTTCCATTCGTTTCCATTGATGCCATATACCAAGGGACACAAGCCGAGCCACTCTGCCAAATACTCCCAATAACACTTTGTGGTACCCACTCGTTGTTCATCCGTAATGGAATCACCCAAGAAAGCGACCCTCTTTCCTTTCCATTGATTTTCCGTTATAACGACACTTGGCGTAACGGTTCCTTTGCATTCGCCAAATGAATACGTATCTGCCGCTAAAAACAGGACAGACAACAAACAAGTCACAAATTTTCTTTTCATATACAATACAAATCAATTAGTAAACTATATTATCTACAACTTATTAGAGCGACCATAGAGAAAACTCTTTCTTCGGGATTTTTTCCCAAAGAAAGAGTTCTTCCTTTCTTGATTAAGATAGGTGATAAATAAACGCTATTTGGCGTCTTTACCCCACAGATAAATTTCAGCAAAACCTATCCAACTATTGGGATTTCCTTCCATTTCTGTAACTTCTATCATGAAATAACGCCCTTTTGCATTTTCATTATTGATTGATATTTTTTGGAAATTCGCACTGCTTTCTAATGTTATATCCGCATTATTCACCTTTGTCCATCCCTCACTCCATTTTGTTGTATCAAGAGTACCATTTCCACCATGAGTATTCCAATGCCAATCACCTTCATAGCCTTCTGTTCCTCCTAAATCTCTCAATGGTTCTCTCCATTCCCATTGGTCTGTAACATAGAAATTACATTTATACGGACCTGTGATGTCTCTATGTTCCATAATTTCCACTCCCGTAAACACATAGTTGGCATTCTCACCAAGATCAATAATCACATAATAAGGTTTGTCACATCCCCGATAACACCAATCGCTACGCCAGAATGTATTCGTATCACCATCTATAAGCTTCATAAATGATTCATCCTCATTCTCTTCAAATTTACCGGTTACTCTCCAACCTGTACGTTCCAATCTTTTTGCTGCCGTTACAGTCAAGGTTCCCTGCAACGTACCCTCGGTCCAGTCTTCCACAATCGGATCGGACAGTGTGGCGCCACGTTCACCTACGTAAAGGTCGTAAGTATAACTTTTACCGGCTTCGGCTGGTTTGATGCCTGTAATCTTTCTTGTACCGCCAGTCGTCGTTCCTACTTCAACAAACGTTTCCGTATTGCTACCCTCGCCCGGTATTACCAAAGCGGCATACGTATCATTGCCCATTGCATAGGGTGTGATGGATTTCACGGGGCCTTCCACGTTCACCGGAGAAATGGCGGCATACTGAGAGCTGACGGTCAGTGACGCCACACTGCCCAGCCCTTCTTCTACACCGGCTATTTTGATGATAACACGTGCCATCCGACGGTTCATATTCAGTTTCAATACACCATCGGCAGGCTTTTCGGATATTTCCGTCGTACCGGTCATGTAGTCCGCATTGGTGATGTTTTCGTTCGATGATTGGTCGGCAGGCAGAATGAAAGTGTTGAAAGAGACACTCGCCACTGCGGGATAATACGCATGATAAGCTACCGCTTCCGGATAAGATTCCGCCCATGCCAGGCCGTTTTCCCCTTCAGTTGCCCAGTTCTTATCCGCGCCCATCGTGTATACCACAGGGAGCTCATCGCCACATCCAACCGCCAGTTTGTCACCTTGATTAAATGTCTGTTGGCTGGCATCATTCGCCCCCATAGGGTTGCTACGCGTGAACAGCGAATTGCCGTCCACCACAGCGTTTATCAGAACCTTGTCAGCATTTGTCGCCGAACCTTGTCCTTGCACTTCATCGTCGTCGTTGCTGCAAGCCGAAAATACAGTAAGAGCTGCAAGCAAATAAAAATATCTGAATGTTTTCATTGTATATTCTACTTAATTGAGTGACTAATTGTTATCTGCCTATTTGATTGCCTCCAGATTCGATTCAGAAGTAACCACATCCATCGTCAGAGTATAGCAAGTACCCTCCGTGAGTTGAGCTTCATCAGATTTCCATTCATAATCCGTATCACCGATATTGAAAGTAACGGTTAACGTTCCGGCATTTTGCGGCAGCAAAATACACTCGTAAGCTCCCTCCGCATTCTTGAAAGGCGTGATGCTTGCCGTGCCGGCAGCAGAAGAGGCTACTATGGCCGGTGTTGCCGTCGTCAAATCGCAGGTTCCGCTTAAAATTACGCCATTCGCCTTCAGGTTGTCCACCGGTGCTGCAACTCCACCGCTAACGGGTTTGATAATCAATTTGCACAATTTATGTTTCAATTTGATATCAAGTCTGCCATCCTCATTTTGAAGATTGACCGCTCTCTTCGCCAACAGGAAGTCTGCCGTCTTCAAAGCATCTTCCGTGCTCTGATTAGAGGGTACTTTTACTTCAAGACTTCTGTTTGTCAATTGCACGTCGTCTTTAGCAGGCGCAAAGGCACATACTGTTATATTCGGAGTATTGGGGTCCCACATCAATGCCTCGCCACTGGAAGTATTCCACCCATCATCGCCCTTTTGCATCAGAATGTTGTAGTTATACTCCGCATTTCCGGGGTTGTCGATAATCAACTGGAACTGTTCTAAGTTTTCACTGTTATAACCGGCACGCGTCTGCAAGTCGCCTACCCCCACCGAAAGTTGTATCCGACGGCTATCTGCCGTAGAATTATCGACAGACAGTCCTTCTGTCTGTGAGCAACTTGCAAGTAGTCCAATAACCGCTGCCGACAAAAAAATCTTTTTCATATTATCTAAAAGATTAAGAAGTTTAAAAATCAATTAAAATCCATTCGCGAAATAATAATCTGTTCAGACTTCGCTCCAAAGATTCACTTCGGGACCGACCATATATGAACGGTCCCAAAGCTGCTTCTTTCAATTAAGAGTTGTCATTCAATCTACCGTCTGAAGATCGATTTCTGCAAACTCAACCATATCCCGAGTACCACTATATGTCACTTTGATAATGAAGTACCGGCCTTTCACGCTACTATCCAAATCAAAATATTCATATTCGGGGTGATGCAGACTCTTCATCTCTGTCACCTTGCCCACAGGCACCCAGTTGGCTTGATTCTCCCAGTTGGTATCTGTCTTCCATCCATATTCAGTCCAGTCGACATCTCCATTTTCTTTTCCTTCCCAGAACTTCTCATGGTCAAAATTCCACCAGGTTCTGGAATCGGAACTAACATAAAACTCAAGTTGGTAATTATGCTTATCCTTCTGACCATCATTATCTATATGCATAAATCCGATTTTACCGAAAGAATGCTCTTCTTTCGTATCTATAACCAGAACAGGAGGAAGATCTCGCGCGTTAGGACCATCCCAGTGGCTTGCCCAGAATGTTTTAGGATCACCATCCAAAAGATGTTTGAATTTACCTCCCGAATTATATCGTCTTTCTTCATATTTACCTGTAACCTCCCAGTTACTGCTATGATGAATGACCAGTACGTGCATATTTTTCTCCGGTGAAGAAGCAACAGGATCACTACTCATACGAATCGGAAGCACATAATCTCCCCATTCCAATTTCTCACCGGTAAAGGTTATAAACAGGTCTGCGATCTTTTCTCCCTTGCGCAACTGTATATTTTCGGAGAACTCATAACATTCTGCCGGCAATAGCTTATACGTAGGATACATTGCAGCCGCATATGTTTCATCAACCGCGAATGTACATGTAAGCCCCCACTGGTTTTCCGCATCAATACCAAACTCAACCGAGTTGACGCGAGGAGTGCCATTCTCATACTGTACAATCCGTTCGACAGCACTATTGAAACCTACAGACGGACTAACGACGTTGATTTTCATGAATATCTCATTTTTTGCAGCATTCACCAGGTCGCTCTCACTATGTAAACATATGGGTAATACCCATGTAGAATTGGGGGCAGTGTTTATTTCATCCTCAATGACTTTGGGTGTCATAGACACAGTAACCTGTTTGTAGAACTCTTCCGTTGCAAAATCCAAATGCAAGTTGTCAATGGAATAGCCTTTGGTAAGTACCTTGTAATTGGTCCCTTCGGGAATGCTGTATTTTTGGTCTACCTCTGCCTGTGTCAGCGTACGGATGTCGCAAGCAGCCGGCTGCGCCATAAAGTCCTTACCTCCGAGATTAACAGAGAAAGAATATGTACTCTTCTCATCAGCATTGTATAAGGTTATTTCAGGAGTTCCGTATTCCTTGATGTACAATATCTTGTTGTACTCTTCGGGAACCAAATTGTCCAATTCGTATTTATCTTGATCGCAAGCCGCCAGTAAAGCGAGCATACTTGCAATTCCTATAAACTTAGCTTTCATAATGTATTCTTTTATTTATTAATAACCGGGTGCCTGCACTAACTGTGGATTGCTGTATATCTCCGTGTCGTCCGGTGGAAGCAGATACAAACGGTTGTACCATCTCAAGGGTTGTTCCGCCAATATCGGCTGGTTAAATTCCTCGAAAGTCGGATCTACTTTGTTGTTGTTCAAAACATAAATTTTACCAGCACCAGATACTTGAGGAGCAATTGTCCAACGACGCATATCGTAGTAACGGTGTCCTTCCTTGAACAATTCAACAAAACGTTCGTTACGAATCAAATCGACCACACTCATATTCAATCTTGGCATATCTGCCTCCGTCAATCCATCAAAGCCGGCACGTTCGCGTACGAAATTGAGTTGCTTCAAGGCCTCCCCATTATTCCCTAATGCCGCATAACATTCGGCAAGATTCAAATAGAGTTCCGCCATGCGGATAAACGGCAACCGGGTGGTATTTCCCGTCACTTTGTTTGTCTTGTCATACTTGATATCGGGTGTCATGAACTTCTTTGTCATAAATCCGGTTCCGGTATAGTTACGGTCGTTAAACACATATCCATTGGTAGCACTATTCTTCAGATTGAGCCAAAGCGGTTCTCCATCGCGTATATTCGTGGCATACTGGCAACCGTCAAAAGCAATCCATGCATAGTAGCGGGCTTCTCTACCAACATTGAATTTGATAATGTCGTTCTTCACATCTTCCTTATCGATGTCATCCCTCTCCAAAGCCGGACTCGACGTACCCTCATAGAAGCGAGTATACCATTCACTTTTACGATAGAAGTCATTATCATCGGCAGGAAGTTTTCCATTTTCCGTATAAAAACGTTGTACGGTATTCAGCGTCGGAGCATTGAAAGACCATCCACTCATAGAGTGCCAGGTAGTTCCGTTCGTTTTGATAATCTTTCGGGGAGCTTGCGAAATCGTAGGCCAATAGTCCGACGGTCCCATACGCTTCGTGTTCACACCCCAGATAAGTTCGTTGTTTCCATCACTTTCATTCGAAGCGACCAAGTATTGGAACATACGGACACGCTCTTTAAACAAGGTGTTTTCCGGTGTATCTTCCTCTTTTCCGGGAATAAAAGGCAATGGAACTTTTTGCTTTTCGGCAATCGAATTGGCTGTTTCTATATCAAATAAATTATAACCGGCCTTCTTGGCAGCAGTGAGAGCCTCCTGACATGCAACCAACGCATTGTCCCATTTTTTTCGTTCATATTGAGAACTTACCAGTTCATTACCATATCCCGGAGTTTCGTATTTGCTATTTTTCCAACTCTTATCGTAGAACGAACCATTCCATAAAGGAGAAGCGGCATAAAGTAGCACACGGGCTTTAATACACTTACAAATAGTGGCATCAGCACGTCCCGCATCACTAAGTTCTCGTTTATCGGGAAGCAGATAGGCAGCCTGATCAAGTTTATCAACAATGTATTTCACACAATAATCAAAGTGCGAACGTCCCGGCATCTCATTCTTAGTTATGTTAGGGTCCATCATTTCCGAAACGATAGGAATGGGGCCGTAAGTATTCAGCAATCGGAAATGGTAATATGCATCCAAAAAGTAACACTCGCCTTTGTATTCGTCTTTATCATCTTCTGTCACTCCGACCGGATTTAAGATATCAATCTGTTGTAGGAAACGATGTACTTGCCCTAATGCAGAATACCATGTATACCACATTCCGATACCATCAGTTGTATTAGCTGTACCAAACTGAATTTTCTGGCATTGCCCTGACCACGTCAGTGGATAAAGTGTCTCGTCCGAACCATTTTCAAGATAATTGATATTATATGTATGAAACTCCAGTATTGGAGCATAGCAGGAAAATAAAAATCCCAGTGTTGCAGCTTTGTCTGTCATCGTATCTTCCATATCCGGTTGTGCTGGCGGAATGACATCCAAGTAATTGCATGAGGAAAAACAGGCCAGGCAGGTTATACCGACAAAACCTGATTTTATAAATCGATTGGTATACTTTAAAATGTTCATATCTGAATTATTTTTATGAATTGTACAGTGTTAGAATGTAAGTTGTACTCCAAGATTGAAAGTACGTTGCAATGGGTAGGCATTCCATGCAAGCTCCGGATCCCACAATTTGAATGGGCTGAACACTGCAAGATTGTCTCCATTGAAATAAACACGGCAATGAGGGAATCTATAACCGAATTCCAGTGTCTTGAACCGTAAGAAATTAGCATTGCGCATCCAGAAGGAACTCTTCACAATATTATTCTGAATGTCACTGATGGTTGTTCCCAAGCGGGGATAAACCGCATTTGGATTCGGATTATCTACCGACCAGTGCCCATCGGCAATCCATTGCATCAAGTTGGTCGGCAGAGTTTGCCCCGAATGTCCGTCACCTCCTCCGCTTTGGAAAGGAGCATATCCCTCATTAATCATAATCTTACGTTTGGCAGAACCATTGAAGAATACGCCAAAATCAAACTTCTTATAAGTTAGATTTAAGCCAAAACCGTATTGAATATTGGGAATGTCTGCATAGGGAGAAAGCATTACTTGGTCTTGTTCCGTGATTTGTCCGTCACCGTTAATATCCCGATACTTGATATCACCCGGACGCAGGTTGTTACCTCCCAATTGCGACTGGTCCGCCCAGTTGTCTATCTCTTCTTGACTGCTGAATAATCCGTCGGCTAAATATCCGGTTAGAGTATTCAACGGTTTGCCGGTTTTCGTCTGCCATACATACGGATAGTCCGGTTCGTCAGCATATTCATATTTATTACGGTTGAAAGTAAAGTTTCCGCGGAAATCAACAAACCAGTTCTTACCGAATTGTTTATTCCAGTTTAGGCTTATTTCCACACCTTTGTTGATTACTTCACCAATATTACTCCAAGGCACATACCCTCCATATCCCAATAAACTGGGGAAAGAAGCACGCTTCATCAAAATCCGGTCACGATGGTCATAGAAATAATCAAATGTAAGATTCACTTGATCGAAAAATGAAATATCAACTCCGACATTTAATTTTTTCACACGTTCCCAACCTGCGTTCTGTATGGCAAGAGTTTTGAATTCAGGTCCTTCACGGACAATCGTACTACCCGGCATACCGGTAGAGTATATTAATCTTTTGTCGTAGAACTCATTTATACCAGCATTAGGAGCGAAATTAATCTGATTGTAATAAAGGAAATGGGGAGCATCTTTGTTGAACTGATCGCTACCAACCAGCCCGTAAGAACCTCTGATTTTCAAATGGTTGATATACTTTGAAGCCGGTTCCCAGAAATCTTCGTTACTTACCACCCATCCGAGAGACACAGCAGGGAAAAACTCGAAACGTGTACCCGAAGCCAAACGTTCGGAACCGTTATATCCGAAGTTGAACTCTACAAGATATTTATTGGCATAGTCGTAAGTGATACGACCTGAATAACCTTGGTTACGATTAGGAAGTATGGAATTGCGATATTCACGCATCATGTACATTGCCATGGCGGTGAGATTATGATATCCGAAACTACGTTTCCAGTCCAACCGTGCATCCAAATAGAAAGTCTGGTCCTGTTCTTTTTTGTGATCGGACTCTTCAATAAAATATTTTCCGGTTTTCAATGCTTCCAAATCATACTCATTTGTTTCCGGATCGAAAGAGTTCGCTTTCATCTGATAATAGAAAGGGTCGATAGAACGTTTATATTTGGAGTGTGAATAATTTTTAAAGTTAACCAATACCTTCGCACTCAGTCCTTCTGTGATGAAATCTAATTTCTGAGCCACATTCAAAGAAGTGTTCATTGTATTATAATTGACTTCTTGAAACGACTTCAACATATTGGCATATGGATTCTCACCATATACTCCCGGGATTAATACTACATTACCGAAACGGATATGCCCCCTGTCCCCCTCTTGTGCTGGAAAAGCAGCAGGAAACGATACGGGATTGGTGGCCATTACACTTTTATACATATCAGCAGTAGAGTACTCAGGACCATTACGATGTCCCATTTGTGTCATGATACGCAGGTCTACTGTTGTTGTATTGGATAATTTGTAGGAGATATTGTTCTGAAAATTATATTCCCACGTGTTGAAGTTAGTGTCATAGAAATAGTTCTTTGGCGTATTCATCAAACCTGTATCGTGGTTGGCCTGCAAGCTTAGGAAGTAGGTAACTCTTGAACCACCCCCCTGTACATTAACATTAGCACGTTGGTTAAAATTTCCTTTTTTAAATATAGTATCATACCAGTCCACGTTTGGATATGCGTACGGATTGATTCCATCTGCAGTGTATTGAATTTGGTCGGCATTATAAACGTCATCATAATCACGTGCCTGACGGGCTTCGTTAAACTTGCGCATGTAAGTAGGACCGTCTGCAAACTCAATACGATTCATTGGCTGGAAATAAGAAGCTTCCAACGACACGTTCACGGTTGCTTTCGTATTTTCAGAACCGCTTTTCGTTGTCACCAACATGACACCATTCGCACCCCGGTTACCATAAATAGCTGTTGCAGATGCATCTTTCAGTATGGTGAAACTTTCAATTGTTTCTGCCGGAATCGTGTTCAAGTCGCCGGATGAGATTTCCACTCCATTGAGCAAAATCAAAGGTGTGGCTACGCCACCGAACGTATTGATACCACGAATATAGAAATCGGAAGCTGCTCCCGGCTCACCACTATTCGTTTTTGCAACCACACCGGACAATTTACCGGCAAGGTTGTTGGTCAATGAAGAAGATGGAGCCTTCAGGACAGTACCTTTCACACTGGCAATAGAACCTGTCACGGAGACTTTCTTCTGCGTACCGGCACCAATAATCACAACTTCGTCCAATACTTCATTATCCGACACCATTTTAATCTGAATAACACCCAAATCACCTACTATTACCGTCTGGTTCTTATAACCGATATAAGAACATTCCAATTCCGTTTTGTTAGTCACCTCTAATTTGAATTTACCATCAAGATCGGTGATGGTACCTCGGTCACTACCCTTAACGCGGATATTAACCCCCACCAATGACTCGCCACTGGTAGCATCAATCACTGTTCCATATAAAGTGCGTTTCAATGGAGTTTTGTTTTGCAAAACCTCTTGCACAGGAACATCACCATTCTCAGCTACGGCATCCAACGGATAACTGCCGAGAATACAGGCAAACAATGGCAAGGCTACCACCATTCTTTGCTTCTTTTTCAATGAATTTAAATCCATACTGAAAATTATTAAAGTTAACAATAGTTTTTTGATCATTTTATTTCATGTGAAGCCTGTCCGGTTCATATTAATTTAATCTGATCGAAAAAAATATTTTGATAAATAATTAATTTACTTGATCACTCCCACATATCCTCCGTTGCGAACCATCCTCAACGTCAATGTAGAAGTAGAGCGTATCTCTGACTCCTGCCTTATATAATCCATCGCCGAACGGTCGGCATTCATGCCGTCGGCAAAGCCGGTCAGATGAAAATCCCTATTGTGAGAAAGGAAATCGAGGTTGACCGTGACAGTACGCGGCTCACCATTCGTAATGGCCCCCACGAACCACTTATCTCCACTCCGACGGGCAATGACTATATATTCGCCCAACTTGGCATCCAGAACTCTCGTCTCATCCCATATCACAGGAATACTGGCTATGAAATCCGTACAGGGACGTTCGCGATAATACAACGTAGGACTGTCCGCCAACATTTGCAGCCCGCTTTCAAATACTACATACAGTGCCATCTGATAGGCACGTGTCCCCGAAGCGGCAGGATTTCCATGCGTCCATATATCAAAATGGTTTTCTTCCGGATGAACATTATTCATGGCTCCCGGAGTAAAATCCATCGGTCCTACAGTGTTACGGATGAAAGGCAGCCAAATGCTGTTCGCAGGATCGCAACGCTTGCCCATCTCCATACCTACCACTCCTTCGTACGAAAGCACATTGGGGTAACGGCACTCCAGTCCGGCAGGCTTGAAAGAACCATGGAAATCGATTACGAGTTTGTGTTTGGCTGCTTCTTTAGCTACACGCTCATAGAAATTCACCATCCACTGGTCGCTGCGTTCCATAAAATCTATCTTTAATCCTGCTACTCCCCATTCGGCATACTTGGCGAACAATTGGTCAAAATGTTTTTCTACTGTAAGCCAACTCAGCCAAAGCAGAATCTTCACATTATGCTCTTTGGCATAGCGGATAACCTCCGGCAGATCGATTTCCGGATGAGGAGTCCAAGGATCACTGGCGGCTGCCATCCAAGCACCGTCCATCAATGTATATTCCAACCCCAACTCCGCTGCAAAGTCTATATAATATTTATAAGTCTGCGTATTGGCACCCACTCTGAAATCTACATCATAAATACGGGGATTCCACCATTCCCAACTTGATTTACCAGGTTTTACCCAACTATAATCGGCAAGTTCACAGGGTGCTGAGAGTTTATATACCATTTCATTCTCAACCAATACCTTTTCGTTTTTCGCAATCACGAAGAAACGCCAGGGGAAACTTCTTTTTCCTGACGTCCGGGCAATATACGAGGCTTCTTCCAAAATTTTGAATTTGTAATCATTATCGTCCTCGAAACGGACAGGACATTTGGGAAACAAGGCATACATTCCATTGTTACCTGTACTTTTCAGAAACATACAGGGATAATCGGTAAGGTCGGCTTCCGATATCAAAATCTTACAACCACCGGGCGTTTCAAGCAATGCCGGCAAATAAGCCATGATATCATCCTTCCGGTAACTTTCCGTCTGCATACAGGTATAAACAGACTCATAAGAGGTGGAGAAAGCATGTGCTTCACCCAAACAGGCACGATAATCGGTAGGAAAGTTGATATTGAAATCTTCTCCGACTACCTCTATCGGAGTTTTTCTATCAGTAATGAAACGATAGGCTACACCGTCATCAAAAACACGAAATTCTACAGTATAATCTCCCGCCATATTCATGCGCAAATAATTATAATGATTGCGCACCGTTTCATTTTTCAGGGGAATCTCCCGCTTCCTGCTTTCATTTACCGTGCCTTTCCGCACTTTTCTCAGCACAGGTTTTACTCCCAATGTACCATCGGAAAGGGTCATCCCCATCGTACACCTATCTAATAATATATCATCACCGGTAAAGACTGAATAATAAATCTTATCTTTCAGCTCGATGCTGACTTTTACAGTACCGTCGGGAGAATATACGTTCAGTACTTTCCCGTAGACAGCACCGCTGACTGCAAGTTGAATGAGCACCCCTATCACTCCAATGAGTATCTTCTTCATTTTATCGATTTTTTTTATCAACATAACTTAATTTTAATGTTTGCAAAATACGATATTTAAATTTACAAGATAGGCGATTATTTTACCTAAAAAAGACAAAATTTTGCCTTTTGTATATTCTACGCTATACTCAGAACTCCTTTCACAAACCTTCTACCTCTACCCCTGTCTACAAATCCGTTTGGCAGAATTTTAGCCTTTATAGGCAAAATTTTAGCCTTTATAATCCTAGGCAATTTATACATTTGCACATTATTATATTTATTAAAATTGCAAATTTCTTATGAGGACAATCACCAAAAACGCATGGAGAAGTTTCTGTATGGCGGCAGCTATGACAGCAATTTGCTCATGTACCCCGTCCACTCAAAAAGTAGACAGACAAACTGAGAAACAAGATGACTATTATGTGGCAGCTTATATCTGGCCGTCATGCCACAACGACCCGATGGGACAAGACACTCTATGGGGAGAAGGCATCGGTGAATGGGAAGTCATCAAAAAAGGTAATCCCCGTTTCGAAGGACACTACCAGCCGAAGGTACCTTTGTGGGGATATGAAATGGATGATGACACGCAAGTAATGGAGAAATGGATTGATGTGGCAACCGCCCATGGCATCAATATGTTTATCTTCGACTGGTACTGGTATGATGGACAGCCTTTTCTGGAAAGCACCGTCAACAACGGATTCCTGAAAGCCAAGAATAACGAAAAAATGAAATTCTACCTGATGTGGGCCAATCACCACGTGGCACACAATTATTGGAATGTACACCGGTACAAGGATGACAAATCGCGTCTATGGAACGGTACGGTAGACTGGGATAACTTCAAAATCATCGTAGAACGGGTGATACGCCAATATTTCCACAAGCCAAACTATTTCAAAATAGACGGTTGCCCGGTATTTTCCATTTTCGGTTACTACGAATTGCGCGAGAACTTCGGTGATGCCAAAGGAGTGAAGAAGGCGATGGATTACTTCAGAGAGGAGGTGAAAAAAGCCGGATTCCCGAATTTACATCTCCAGCTTATCGGTGATGGCTTCCCCTTCCCCGAATTTATGGAAATGGTGGCTACGGTAGGCGTCAACAGTGTAACAAAATACAACTGGGGATGGCCTTTCGAAGAAGACTATGTATCATGGGGAACAAAAGCCATGCAACGCAGGGAACAGTGGACGCAAGCACTGGATTCGCTCGGAGTTCCTTTCTTCCCGAATGCATCTATCGGTTGGGATGATTCCCCCCGGTTCCCGAACAAAAAAGCCGATGAAATCGTGCATTATAACGATTCGCCCGAAAGTTTTGCTGCTTTCTTGCAAAAGACGAAAGAGTACGTAGACCAACGCCCTGGACGTCCCAAACTGATTACAATCAACTCTTGGAACGAATGGGTGGAAGGCAGCTATCTCCTGCCCGATATGAAGAACGGTTTCGGTTACTTGAACGCCGTAAAACGAGTGATGAACGGTGAATATGAGAATTTTGGAAATAAAAACTAATCAGTACTATATTATGATGAAACGAAAATTTGGAATGTTAGGACTCCTGTTTCTGTCGCTAACTTTCGGTGCATGCCAAGATAGCAATGAGAATGAAATAATTGAGCCGGAACCACAGCCACCTGTAGCTATGGGTAAGGACACGACATTAGAGTCACCCGATGGAGGGCTAAAAGTGGAAATTTCGACTGAAGGAAATATCACGTATACCGTCTCACACAATGGTGTAACAGTGGTAAACGCATCCCCCGTCTCCATGACACTGGACGACGGACAAACCTGGGGAAAAGGTTCTACTTTCATCGGTTCTACCAAAGAATCGGTCAACACAACCATTGATTCGCCGTTTTATATCCGCAAATCGGTGAATGATATCTACAATGAACTGACATTGCACTTCTCCGAAGAGTTCCGCATCGTGTTCAGAGCTTACAACGAAGGAATGGCTTACCACTTCGAATCAGAGCGGAAAAAGAATTTCAAGGTCCTATCGGAAGAAGTGGATTTCAGTTTCCCCTCCAGCTTCACTATGACAGCCGCTCTTAGTCCGGGAGCTACAGATACGTGGCAGAAAAACGCAAACAACAGCTACGAGAATTTCTATCAGTATGATATCAAGGAAATCTCCGGCGGATGCCAGTTGGCTATGTTGCCGTTGATGGTGAAATGCGAAGGGAAAATCTTGTGTATCGCTGAAGCGAATGTCAAAAACTACCCAAGTATGTTCATTCGCAAAATGCCGGGCAACCACTTGGCAGGTTATCAACAGGAACGTGTCAGAAGTGCCTATCGTGACGGTTCATACAAATGGCCTTCCGAATGGTATAAATATATTGCCAGTTGCGAGGGTTCCATGACATTCCCCTGGCGCATCCTCATGGTGATGGACAAGGAGTCACAGTTGCTGGACAACGACATGATATACAAATTGGCACCAGCACGCAGCAAATTGTTCGACACATCGTGGATTAAACCCGGCATGAGCACATGGGACTGGATGACAGCCTATTCTCTTGATGGAGTAGGTACTCCGGGTATCCATTTAGAAAATTATATATACCACATCAATTTTGCCAAAGAAATGGGTATCCCTTACATTACTATCGATGCAGGAAGTATCAATATGTGGGAAAACGATTTCTCTTATGATTCTTGCTTAAAAGATGTCATCGAACAGGCTAGAAAGAGTAACATAGGTGTATGGGTGTGGATGGAAGCGGCTTTCTTCTCCGATGTATTGGAGAAGGCAGGCAACAGCACGTTTGAATACATATTCAGAAGGCTGAGCAATGACGGTATCAAAGGTATAAAAATAGACTTCTTTGAACGTAGCGACCAAGAATATATTGACCTGCAATGGAAAATAGCGGAAATGGCAGCTAAATACAAACTCCTGCTCAACCTGCACAGTTCTCCTGTTCCCCACGGACTGCACCGTGCCTATCCGAACATACTTGCATACGAAGCAGTAAAAGGACAGGAACATCTGAAATATGAGGGCGGCAGAAATGGCGACTGGATAACTTATGACGTCACTTTCCCCTTCCTGCGCGGTATGGCAGGACCCACCGACTACACTGCGGGGCTGATGCGTAACGCTTCTCATAGCAAGTGGACAGTAAACCACGACCGTCCGATAAGCAAAGGTACCCGATGCCGACAAATAGCAGACTACATCATATTCTTCTCCGGATTAGGTACGCTGGCGGATAACATCACAACGTACGAGAAAGAGAAAGAATGTGCCCGATTCCTAGCTTCCATCCCCACCGTATGGGATGAGACAAAGGTACTGACCAGCAAATTAGGAGAGTATATATCCATTGCACGACAAAACGGTAAAGACTGGTTTGTAGGTGCACTGAATAATCGGACAGATTCGCGCAGTCTTACACTTGACCTTTCTTTCCTTGATTCAGGCACATACGAAGCTGAAATATTCAAAGACGGCGATAACGCCAACACGGATGCTACAAGCTACAAACGAGAGCTCATCACTATCTCCGATAGCCGTCAGTTATCAATAGAGATGAAGAATGGCGGTGGATTTGCAGCCCGTATCTACAAGAAATAAGTTGAACTTTAAATAACAAATTAAATAAGGTATATGAAGAGATTTATTTTTCTGTTTTTTATATTGTGCGGTTTATTAACTGAAAGTTGCAGTAAAAACGATTCGCTGATAAACGAACCGCCAAAGGAGACTCCAAGCACAGACAATAAAGACGATGACGATGACAAAGAGGATACCTCCAATGGATTAAAAGTATTATGCTTGGGAAATTCCATCACACGCCATGAATACGCCCCAAGTATCGAATGGTTCTCTGCCTGGGGAATGGCAGCTTCGAAAGAAGAGAACGACTATTGCCATCAACTGGAGAGAATGTTGTGCCAACAGCGTCCCGGCTCAAAAGTGACTCCACTAAACATAGCCGATTGGGAGCGCAATCTGTCCATGAACCTGAATACATTGCTGGACCAGCATTGTAAAGACAAAGATGTCATAGTCATTCGTTTGGGAGAAAATGTAGAAGATAAGACGGCTTTTAAAACGGCAATAGGCCGGTTGGTGAGTTATTGCAAAAAACAAGCGAAGCATGTGTTTATTACCGGCTGTTTCTGGAAGGACGACGAGAAAGAGGCGGCTATCAAACAAGCGGCAACAGCTTACGGAATTCCTTATGTAGACCTTAGAGGAATCGACCAAGTGGGTGTCACTCGCCCTTCTACAGGAGATATTCTGTATGATTTAGACGGAAAACCTTATACGATAACGAAAGATTTCATTATAGCCCATCCCAATGATAAAGGAATGAAAAGAATAGCGGAGGAAATTATGAAAGCGTTCTTACTTCATATCAAAGACGACGAAACAGCACCCAGCTATGCCGCACGTTCGTTCACATTAGATAATCCTCAAACTTTTGTTTTTCTACCTGCCTCCCACACTGCTACGGGACGGGCCGTTGTGGTATGCCCCGGCGGTGGATACGGGTATTGCAAACCGGAAGACAATTATGAAGGGAATGGCTGGGCTCCATTCTTCAACGAACGGGGAATCGCCTTGATTGTGATAAAATATACACTTCCCGAAGGTAACTGCCAATTGCCGATCGCTGACGCAGAAACAACCATCAAACGTGTTCGCGAACATGCGAAGGAATGGTATGTCAACAAAGATGATGTGGGAATTATGGGATTCTCCGCAGGAGGACACTTAGCTTCAACTATTGCCACTCACTCCACAGGAGATGCACATCCCAACTTCCAGATCCTGTTCTATCCGGTTATTACAATGGGAGCCCAAGGACATGCATGGTCACGTGAAAACTTCTTGGGTAAAAACCCTTCAACGGCACAAATGGAACTTTATTCTAACGAAAAACAGGTAAAAACAGATACGCCACGTGCTTTCATTACATTCACCGAAGATGACACGGAAGTTCCTCCCACTGTAAACGGCAAAGCCTACTATCAGGCATTGATAAATAAAGGGATACCGACAAAATTAGTCAGCTGGCAAAGCAGCAACGGATGGGGCGCCGGACATGGATGGGGAAATCTAGACTCTTTTGTACATCATGAGGAATTAATGTCTCAACTTTCAGACTGGTTGAAGTCGTTTTAAAATGTAAAAAATAATATATGAAAAAGAATAATTTATGTTTGTCTGTCTTATTGTCCGGCTGCGTGCTATGCAGTTGCAACGGACAGCGATGGACGGAATCCGTAGCAGACGGATATCATCTGATAACACAAAAAGACGGCGCCACATTGGGATACAGCCCGATGTCAGGAATCACCATTATCCAACAGGATGGCTACGCATTCAAAGACTTGAACCGCAACGGCCGACTGGACGTGTATGAAGACTGGCGGCAACCGATAGATGCGCGTGTGGCGGACTTGACCGCCCAACTCAGCATGGAAGACATCGCAGGGCTTATGCTGTACAGCAGCCATCAGACCATCCCCGTGAACAGAAACGTCTACA
>ERZ791695.96-NODE-96-length-86764-cov-26.6705_pt1 | contig 86764 bp, 79 predicted proteins | sample MGYA00509956_ERZ791695 | MGnify/ENA primary metagenome ERZ791695 (study PRJEB30046, sample SAMN00715234) | human gut metagenome | study: EMG produced TPA metagenomics assembly of the A metagenome-wide association study of gut microbiota in type 2...
TGGATTTATAGATGCTGATGATATTCGTTATCATAAAACAGTGAAAGCCGTCAAGCAATCCTTGTTACACAAAGGGTTGATGTACCGCTATAATACTCATGATGATTTTGGCTGTCCTTCTTCGGCCTTTACCATCTGTACATTTTGGCTGATCCGTGCACTTTATGTCATCGGGGAAAAAGACGAAGCCCGCTGTCTGTTCGATGAAATTTTGCAATATTCAAACCATTTGGGGCTGTTCAGTGAAGATATTGATTTCGAGACAAAAGAACAATTGGGCAATTTTCCACAAGCTTATTCTCATCTGGCACTGGTAAATACTGCTGTGTTATTTGCGGAAGAAGATAAAAGTCTAATCTTTAAATAAAGAAAAATTTGGAGAATGACTGATAATCCGGTATCTTCGTACAATTAAAATCAGGAAAATGCGTATAACAAAAAAACGGAGCCCAAGGTTAATCTTGCAGTCTTTAGTAAAAAACGGATATCCATATATTATTATATGTATATGGTGTGTGTTGTCTGGCGGATGTGCTCAGAATAAATCCCAAGATTCATTGAAAACATTAAAAACAGAAATTCGACATATTATTAAAGATAAGAAAGCAACTATAGGAGTGGCTTTGATACTGGATGGAGAAGATACGCTGGCCATAAATAATGCCGAAAAATATCCCATGATGAGCGTTTATAAGTTTCATCAGGCATTGGCTGTATGTGATTACCTGCAAAAACGGCATATTCCACTTTCCACTTCCCTATATCTTGATAAAAAATATTTCAAACCGGATACATACAGCCCTTTGCGTGATAAATATCCCCAAGGCAATTTAGAACTTCCGATTAGTGAACTTTTAGTTTATACAATGCAGTCAAGTGACAATGTAGCCTGTGATATCTTATTCGATTATATAGGTGGTGTAAACGTGGTGGATGAATACATTCATTCATTGGGAATAAACGATGTTTCCATAACTGCTACCGAAGATGAGATGCATCAAGACATGGATGATTGTTACAAAAACTGGACAACACCAATGGAAGCAGCCAATCTATTGGAACTTTTTATGACTCAAGATTCCATGAAAAATGAATATACAAATTTTCTAAAACATATTATGATAGAGTGTGAGACAGGTAAAGACAGACTACCTGCTCCCCTTCCCGAAAGTGAAGTCAAGATAGGACATAAGACAGGAACTTCCGATAAGAATGACCGGGGAGAATACATTGGCATCAATGACATTGGCTTTGTAATTCTACCTGATGGAAGCCGATACGTAGTAGCTGTATTTGTCAAAGACTCAAAAGAAAATATGGAAACGAATGCTAAAATAATCTCTGATATTTCGGCTGCTGTTTACCGATATGCCGGGAATCGTTAAAATAGTGCTGTTTTGCACTATCTATAGAGACAAGAATGTTATAAATATAATATTATGGATTATCACATCATTAAAATATCTAGAAATAAAAAGCAATATCTGGACTTATTATTGCTTGGGGATGAACAGGAAACAATGATAGACCGGTATCTGGAGCGTGGTGACTTGTTTGTATTGGAAGATAATGGGATAAAAGCCGTGGGCGTTGTAACAAAAGAAGGTCCGGAAATTTGTGAATTGAAGAATATAGCGGTTACCCCTATTGCCCAGCGACAAGGATATGGAAGAAAACTAATAAACTACCTGATAAATCATTATTCAAAAGAATATACTCAGATGATAGTGGGAACAGGAGACGTTCCCGGTGTTCTTGCATTTTATAAAAGTTGCGGCTTTGAATATTCTCATTGTATAAAAGGTTTTTTCACGGAGAACTACGATCATCCTATCATTGACAATGGGGTTTTACTAAAAGATATGATTTATTTGAAACGTAAAATAGGTTTTTAAAAGAGTGGAAATTGCTGGATAGAACATTATTTCGCTCCTCAAGCTAAAGCCGAGGAAATATTCAGAAGAAAACATGCAGGAAGCAGAATCGTAGAAGAATTGATAACATCCAATCATCGTGAGGCTGAGCTATATAGTAAGTATAAAGCATATTATGGCCATGCATTCTTTATCTGCAAAAAAGGATTCTCACTGAGAAGGTGAGCGAATGCACGATACACCTTCTTTTGCTTTGTTTGCTTAAATATTTTATGTAGATTCTCTATAAATAGTCTCAGCTTCTAATATAATGGTTTTATCAGGTAGTTCCGGGTGCTCTACTTTTTGTACAATTAGTCTTGCTGCTTCTTCCGCCATTTGTTTTACTGGTTGTTCGACTGCTGTAATGGATGGATGAACTAATACGCACAAATCCGTTCCCGAAATACAAGCTATGGCAACCTCATCAGGTATTTGGACTCCATGCTTTTGAAGATTGCTTTTTGCTCCGAGAGCAGACATTTCCGTAAAGCAAAATAGTGCATCGAAAGCAATGTGTTGTTTCAATAATTGTTCCACTGCCTGCTCACCTCCAGAGAAATCGACTCCAGCATCAATGACATACTCTGGACAATAAGGAAGATGAAATTTTTCCAAGGCATCCCGATATCCACGTTTCCTTTCTTGGGAGTTTTGAATATAGTCGGGTCCTGCCAAGTGAACAATTCTTCTTTTTCCTCTACGTATCATCTGTTCGACCAAAAAGAACGATTTTAGATAATCATCGATTTTCACTTTGGAAATTGGCAAAGAAGACAAGGTGCGGTCAAAAAAGACCATAGGAATGCCTTTTTTCATAATTCGCTGATAAGTTGCAAGATTCTTTTCTGTATGACAGACACTGATGAGAATACCCTCTACCCGATAGTCTTCAAACATCTGTAGATTGGCCAGTTCTGCATTCGGATTTTCATGTGACTGAGCCAATGTAACCCGATATCCCTGTCTATTCAATTCCTGTTGGGCATAGGTAATGAAATTCATATAAAAAGGAGTCAGCATTTCCGGAACCACTATACCGATAGTGCGCGTGCTTTGTTTTCGCAGATTGACGGCCAGTTCATTGCGGGTGTATCCCATTTTCTTGGCCATCGCCAAGATTCTTTCCCGTGTTTCTTTACTGACATTTTGCTTATCGCCCCGTAAGGCACGCGACACGGTCGATTTGGAAATACCCAAAGCTTGGGCTATGTCGATGATGGTAGTGTATTTCATGGCGGCATTTTTTATTAACGCTACAAAGATATGAAAAAAAAGCAAGTTTTTGGGAACGGTTGCGGATTTTGGGAACGGTTGCGGGAACGGTTGCGAAAGATAAATGTATAAAATTTATTTTTCATCTGATTTCCAGTGTATAGTTTTGTTTCAGAAATCATTAAAATCTAATAAGCAATACACATGAAAAACGATTTGAATCAATCGAAAGTTCCTTTCATAAGCAAGTTGGCTTATGGCATGGGAGATGTTGGCTGTAATTTCAGCTGGATGTTTGTCGGGAATTTCCTGATGATATTCTATACCGATGTTTTTGGAATCAGTATGAGTGCCGTAGCTACATTGATGTTATTTTCCCGTTTCTGGGATGCCATCAACGACCCGATTATTGGAGGGCTAAGCGATAAGACGCATACCCGATGGGGACGCTATCGTCCTTGGCTCTTGTTTGCTGCTCCGTTAACCGCTTTAGTTCTGATTCTTACTTTCTGGGCACATCCGGACTGGAGTCAGACGCATAAAATCATTTACATGGCTGTGACTTACTGTATTTTGGTCTTAGGATATACCTGTGTAAATATTCCCTATGGAACGTTGTGTGGTGCAATGACTCAGAATATGACCGAACGAGCACAAATCAATACTTCCCGGTCGGTTAGCGCTATGATAGCTATTGGAATTATCAACATCATTACGATTCCATTGATTGAATGGTTGGGTAATGGAAATGCCCGGCAAGGCTATCTGCTGATTGCAATTCTTTATGGAACTATCTTCGCTGTCTGTCATATCTTTTGTTTTGCCAAGACAAAAGAGGTGGTAGAAGTGCCTGTTTCCCAGAAAATTCCGTTACGATTGCAACTGCAGGCCGTTGCTAAGAACAAACCTTATTTGTTGGCGTTGTTGGGACAGGTGCTGTTCGGATTTATCCTTTACGGGCGGAACGCCGATTTACTCTATTATTTTACCTATGTGGAGAATGATGCTGTATTGTTCACCTATTATTCTATGGCCATCATCATCCCATCCATCATTGGAGCAGCCTGCTTTCCGAAGGTATTTCAATTGACTTCCAACAAGGGTTGGGCAGCCTCTGTGTTTGCCTTTGGTACGGGTATCACCATAATTGCACTATTCTTTTTCAGTCCTGTGACCTCCCCCATACCTTTCTATTTATTTGCGGCACTTTCCCAATTCTTCTTCTCCGGTTTCAATACCGCAATCTATGCAATTATTCCTGACTGTGTGGAATATGGAGAATGGCGTACAGGCATCCGGAATGATGGTTTCCAATATGCTTTCATTTCTCTCGGTAATAAGATTGGCATGGCATTGGGTACTGCGTTACTGGCATTGTCATTAGGATGGGCCGGCTATGAAGCTAACACCACACAGAATGAAGCCGTTGTAGCTATTATGAGGCATTCATTCAGTACCATACCAGGAATATTATGGGTAGTGACTGCACTTGCGTTGTTCTTTTATAAACTTGATAAAAGAAGCTATAATCGAATTCTGGCAGTAATTAAATATAGGTTCCTGAAACGCAAAAAGAATCAGCGAGAATATGATGTTATCGCTTTAGGCGAACTGTTGGTTGATTTCAACGCCTTGCATTCCAATGATTTTGATAGTGTGGTGTATGAATCAAACCCTGGTGGTGCTCCCTGCAATGTCTTGGCCATGTTAAGCAATCTGCAGAAACGAACAGCTTTTATAGGAAAAGTCGGAGATGACTTTTTGGGACATGCTTTGCAACAACGCATTGTTAGGATGGGTATTTCTACGGAAGGGCTGTCGAAAGACAAGAAAAGGAATACTACTTTGGCTTTTTTGAATGACTCGAAAACTTATCCCCACCAATATCTTTTTTACCGCAATCGTACGGCCGACATGAATCTGGATGAAGGGGATGTGGATGCAGATATGCTGTCACGCACTCGTATTTTCCATTTTGGTTCCCTTTCGTTCACACATAAACGATGTAGAAAAGCTACGCGTAAAGCTATTAAAGCAGCCAAATCAAAACATCGGTTAATATCCTTCGACCCCAATTACCGTCCTGTGTTATGGCCTGGTGAAGAGGAAGCCCGCAAGTGGATGTTGTATGGATGTTCTGTGTGTGACATTTTAAAAGTGGAAGCTAGTGAACTGGCATTTATTACCCAGCAAACTACTATTCAGAATGGAGTGGACTTTTTGCAGAAACATTATTCTATTTCTTTGATTCTTGTGACATCAGGAGAAGCCGGCAGTCAGGCATTTATGGGAAATCGAAAGGTATACCAGGAGGCATTTCTCACCAATCGAACCATAGATACAACCGGTGCAGGAGATACTTTTCTTGGATGCTGTTTGGCCTATATTTTGGAGCAAGGCATGGAGCTTTCTGACCATCAGCTACAGGAAATGCTGTTTCGAGCTAACGCAGCTGCATCACTGGAAACTACTCGTAAAGGAGCTATTCGAGCCATGCCTACTCAAGCGGAACTTGAAGACTATCTAAAACAATTGACATCATTTTAATTTAAATAATAGGAGATTACATTATGAAAGGTACAATGAAGGTAGCCGTTATGAACGGCATTGGTCAAATGGGTTATACAAACAGAGATATTCCTCAGCCCAAAGACAATGAAGTATTGGTTAAATTGGAATATGTTGGCATTTGCGGATCAGACATGCATTATTACGAAACCGGACGTATCGGTGATTATGTGGTAGAACCTCCCTTCGTATTGGGACATGAACCGGGTGGAACAGTGGTCGAAGTGGGAAAGAACGTGAAACATCTGAAAGTGGGTGACCGGGTAGCTTTGGAACCTGGAAAAACTTGCGGACATTGCGAGTACTGTCGTGAGGGAAAGTATAATTTATGTCCCGATGTGGTGTTCTTTGCTACTCCTCCGGTAGATGGCGTGTTTCAGGAATATGTAGCTCACGAAGCCGATCTTTGCTTCAAATTGCCCGAAAATGTCTCTACTTTGGAAGGTGCATTGATCGAACCCTTGGCTGTAGGCTTTCATGCAGCCAATCAAGGGAATGCACATGCCGGACAAACAGCCCTTGTTTTCGGTGCCGGCTGTATCGGATTGGTATCCATGATGGCTTTGAAGGCAGAAGGTGTGTCTAAGGTTTATGTAGTCGATATAATGCAGAAACGTTTGGACAAGGCATTGGAACTGGGAGCGACTGGTGTCATCAATTCTAAAGAAGAAGATGTGTTGGAAACTATGGCAAAACTTACCAACGGAAAGGGGATAGATTTGGTGATTGAGACAGCAGGAATGGAGATAACCACCCGTCAAGCCATTCACGTGACTAAAAAAGGTGCTACCATTGTATTGGTGGGATATTCCAAGAGTGGTGAAATGACTCTTCCGTTGAGCTTGGCATTGGACAAAGAACTCACATTCAAGACAGTGTTCCGATACCGGCATATTTATCCTATGGCTATTGAAGCCGTAGCATCGGGTAAAGTCAATTTAAAGGGAATCGTGACCAATGTCTTCGATTTCGGTGATATCCAGCACGCAATGGATAGCAGTGTACAGGATAAGGCTAATATTGTAAAATCAGTGGTGAAATTTTAATTGAATACACTTTTAGAGTGTGCCTGTCAAGTACAGGCACACTTGCAAAATCCTTAAATAATCATATCATGAAAAATTTAGTAATAGGTATCGGAGAAGCTCTTTGGGATATATTGCCAGATGGAAAAAAGATAGGTGGGGCACCTGCTAATTTTTCTTATCATGTATCTCAGTTTGGTTTAAATAGTCTTGTCATTAGTGCAGTAGGCCATGATAAGTTGGGTAATGAAATTCTCAGTGATTTCGATGGGAAGCTTTTGAATCATCACATTTCAAAAGTAGAATATCCAACCGGGACAGTTCAAGTAGAACTGGATAACGAAGGAGTTCCCTATTATGATATTCGGGAAAATGTGGCATGGGATAATATTCCTTTTACAGATTCAATGAAGGGGTTGGCTCAACGTGCAAAAGCTGTCTGTTTCGGTTCGCTTTCTCAGCGAAATATAGTGTCGCGCACTACAATTCACCAGTTTTTGGATGAAATGCCGGATGAAGGGACTTATAAGATTTTCGACATCAATCTGCGTCAAGGATTCTATACCAAAGAAATCCTATGCACTTCTATGCAAAAATGCAATATATTGAAGATTAATGATGAGGAATTGATTGCTGTCAGTCGTATGTTTGGTTATCCAGGTATTGACTTAAAGGATAAGTGCTGGATTCTATTAGCCAAATATAATTTGAAAATGCTCATACTTACTTGTGGAGTCAATGGAAGTTATGTCTTTACTCCTGGAGTTGTTTCTTTTATTGAGACTCCCAAAGTAATAGTGGCAGATACTGTAGGAGCCGGAGATTCATTTACAGCCAGTTTTATTGCATCAATATTAAAGGGAAAATCTGTAGAGGAAGCTCATCGGTTGGCAGTAAATGTTTCGGCTTATGTATGTACACAAAATGGGGCAATGCCACAATTACCAGATTATTTTATCAAATGATAGATTATGAAAAAATACATAGGTTTATTACTAATGTTGTTTTCATTGGAGGCAACTGCACAACTTCATATGAAGGCGAATTTACAAACGAACCATCTGTGGCGTGGAATAGAGGTAGCAGATGGGCTGGTCATTACGGGCGATGTAAATTACTCTTTATGCAATGGATTGTTTAACTTAGGTTTTTGGGGTGGAACTAATACCCAGGGTACATACAAGGAATTTAATAATCACATTTCATTTCAGTATAAAGGTTTTTCTTTGGCTTTGTGGGATACATATAATTTTTCAACAGGTGCTACATATAATAATAAGGAATTTTTTAATTACAAAGCTCACAGTACCGGACGCTTTTTAGATGCAATATTGAATTACTACTGTGGGGAAAGATTTCCTCTTTTAATATCTTGGTCAACGATAGTTTTCGGTCGTGACAGAAATAAAGAAAACACCGCCAATAAATACTCTACTTTTTGTTATCTGGAATACCCCATCTATACAAAATCCCGATGGCATGCAGATGCTGGAATTGGCGGAGCATTTGCTTTGAATAAAGCCGGTAGTAAAACTAATTTTTATGGTAATACAAATGGGATTGTACATGTTTTGCTAAAAGTAACCTTTGATTGGACATTAGCGAAGCATACGATGCCGATTCATGCTTGTATGGTATGGAATCCGCAAGCAGACAGAGCCTTTTTTCAACTTGGTATCCAATTATTTAATTTATAAAAGGAAACATATATGGAAACATTGATTAATAATTACTGCATGGGGATACAACATATTGGTATTCCAACTATAGATATAGAGACTACGGTTAAATTTTATCAGCAGCTTGGCTTTAATGTGGTACTGCGAACCCAAAACAATAATCAAAAGGTTGCTTTTTAAAGAATTTGCTGAAAGATGCCATATCTACAAAATTCAGTTCTTCGGATATTTGCCGGATACTTATCTCATGATTATCCAACATGTCCAAAGCATGATAAATGATTTCTTTGCATATCATTTCGTGGGGTGTCTGTTTAAACGTTTCTTTCGTCAATCGAGTCAGGTGCTTGGTTGAAACACACAAGTAATCAGCATAGAATGTGACACTATGTTCTGTAACGGCATTTTCATAAATCAATTTCATGAAATTCATTAACAAGATGTCTTTTTTGTTAAGAAATTCAGGCTTTCAAAATAAATCTGTTTAACAAAGTAATAATCAATTCGTTGTAAATTTATTGATTTTTATCGAGAAACAAAACAGGAACAAGATTACACTTTTAAGCGATTTTACATTTTTTCGTTTTCATATAACAAAAAAAAGCGGAGCCAAGGTTAATCTTGCGTTCTTTAGTAAAAACGGATTTTGAGCTTCCTACGTCGTTTCATTAGCCGGACCAAGCGTTTTCGTCCTTTCGGTTATGCCTGTCTGTCCGTCGAATTACTACAGTCTCCGGCGGCGGACTGTATAGTCCGTTGCGGTGGACCGTACAGTCTGCTACAGTGGACTGTACAGTCCATTACCGCAGACTGTAATAATCTTCCGTTTAAAAGGCCTTGACCGCCCCCCGGGAACGGCTTATTCTTCCCTTTGTTTGTAATATGATATTTAAATCCCCAAGAATAACAAGTGACACAATAAGGGTTTTTAAAAGAGTGAAAAAGATCTATCTTCTAAATTTAAACATTGTTTTCTATTGTTTTTCAATGAAATAGGTGTATCTTTGCACTATGTTAAAAACTCGTATATCGGATTTGGTGTCGTAAACAATCTGTTCTCATAAATAGATTGTTTATTCGTGTATTCTCGGGATATTTTTTCGAGAGCAATTTCATATTACTTTAATTTTATTTTTTAATTACACAGGGAGTATGGCTATACTTTCAGTGTATGTTTAATATATTACGACAATGAATAATGACAACAATACAATTCTAGGATTCGATGTAAATTTGATTTGTGATTTTTTCTTAAATACGGAGCGACAAGGACCCGGAAGTCCCGAAGTAACTCTTAAAGCATTAAGCTTTATAGATAATCTTACCGACAAATCCCTTATTGCCGATCTCGGCTGTGGAACAGGGGGTCAGACAATGATTTTGGCACAACATGCGCCGGGGAAGATTACAGGCATCGACTTTTTCCCGGGATTCATTGAACGTTTCAACAAGAATGCCGAGAAACTGAATCTCCAGAATAGAGTGAAAGGCATAGTCGGTTCGATGGATGACCTTTCTTTCGAAAAGGACTCTTTGGACTTGATCTGGTCGGAAGGGGCCATTTATAATATCGGCTTTGAACGAGGCTTGAAGGAGTGGCGCAACTATTTGAAACCGGGAGGATACCTTGCCGTTTCTGAAAGTGTCTGGTTTACCGACCAACGCCCGGCAGAAATTCATGATTTCTGGATGAGTGCTTATACGGAAATAGATACGGTTCCCAACAAAGTAGCCCAGATACAAAAAGCAGGGTATATTCCGGTTGCGACATTCATTCTTCCGGAGAATTGCTGGATAGAACATTATTTCACTCCTCAAGCTAAAGCCGAGGAAATATTCAGAAGAAAGCATGCAGGAAGCAGAATCGTAGAAGAATTGATAACATCCAATCATCGTGAGGCTGAGCTATATAGTAAGTATAAAGCATATTATGGCTATGCATTCTTTATCTGCAAAAAAAAGGATTCTCACTGAGAAGGTGAGCGAATGACGATACAAAGAAGTATAAAAAGTGACTAACTCGGTTTAATAGAATAAATGATTCAACTTACTTTTAGGGAGACTGAAAAAGCTCCCTAAAAGTCTTTATTATAAACGAGAATATAAAGCAAAATACTTCCAAAGCGGTGCAGCCATCAATGATTGTTTCACCTCATCATTCAATAACAACGCTTTTACTTCTTCTTCATCCAGCAAATGCACTGTCAGATCTTCAGTTTCTTCCAAATGCTGGGTAGAGATTCGTTCTACCTCCGTAGCCAGATAACAATGAGTGATATTTGTCATGGTGCTGGCATTTGCTGAAACGGTCATAAGTTTTGTCCAATTTCCATTGCCATACCCTGTTTCTTCGTACAATTCACGTTGGGCAGAAAGCAAAGGTTCTTCTCCGGTTTCACAAACTCCGGCGCAAATTTCATAACGTGTTTCTTTTATTCCGTGACGGTATTGGCGTACTAATACAAATTTACCCTCTTTGGTGATAGCAATTACATTTACCCAATCAGGATATTCCAAAATATAATATTCAGGAATTTCAACTCCTGTAGGTAGTTTAACCCGGTCACGGCGTGCGGTCAGCCAAGGGCGGCGGATAAGATATTCACTTTCAATAATCTCCCATTTTCTATCGTCTTTTTCCATAAAGATTCTTTTTATTTGGATGAGAAGCAAAGATACTATCTTTGGAAATTAGAACAACTATAAAATAGTAGTTTTTATTCACCTACTTCCAACTTATAAATCTTACCTTTGCTTTCAATAATAATCCTGTCATCATAACACATAAATTATGGAAAACCATATTAGCAAAAACTCCTCTATGTGGAATCCTTGGCACGGCTGCCACAAGTTAAGCGAAGGTTGTCGTCATTGTTACGTTTACCGTGGCGACAGCCAACGAGGTCGAGATAGTTCCATCATTACTAAAACCGGAAAATTTGACTTTCCCATACAGCGCAAACGAAACAACACCTATAAAATTCCTCCCGGCAATCTGGTCTATACTTGCTTCACTTCTGATTTTCTGATTGAAGAAGCCGATGAATGGCGTGAAGAAGCATGGCAAATGATGCGGGAACGTCAAGACCTCCACTTTCTTTTCATCACCAAACGCATAGACAGATTAAAAGAGTGTTTGCCATCTGACTGGGGAGAAGGATACGAAAATGTAACTATTTGTTGTACTATGGAAAATCAAGACAGAGTAGATTATCGCCTTCCCATCTACAAGGCAGCTCCCATCAAACATAAAATCATTATTTGCGAGCCTTTGCTAACAGAAATAGATTTCAGAGGAGAGCTTGGTCCTTGGGTAGAACAAATTGTTGTAGGTGGCGAGTCAGGTAAAGAAGCTCGTATATGCAATTATGAATGGGTACTTGATATCCGTCGTCAATCAGTGGAAAACAAAATCAATTTTTGGTTCAAACAAACCGGATATCGCTTGCTAAAAGAAGGTCATGAATATTTCATTGCTCGCCGGTTCCAACATTCGCAAGCTAGAAAAGCCGGGATAAACTATACGAAAGATTAATCAGATGATATATCTAATCGCTTATTCTAAAAAGAACAGGCTTCACTACCCTTCCATTTTGACAATATTCTTTTCATTTTGAAAAGGAATCAAAGACAGAAATGAAAGAAATAATTGATTTATAGGAGTCTCCTCTTTTGGTACACAATTTGTTCTCCTCTTAGATAGAAGTATGTGGTAAAGATAAAATGGAAAGAGAAGAAAACGTAAAACACTTTTTGGATTTAATCAGGCGTTCGAGACGTGGAAAATTCAAAATCTATATTGGGATGATAGCCGGTGTAGGCAAGAGTTACCGAATGTTGCAAGAAGCACATGAAATGCAAGAAAACGGTCTTGACGTCCAAATCGGTTATATAGAGACACATGGAAGAACCGGAACAGAAGCTCTATTGGAAGGATTGACAATTATTCCTCGCAAAAAGATATTTTATAAAGGAAAAGAGATTGAAGAGATGGATTTAGACTCTATCCTTCGGTTACATCCCGAATTGGTCATTATAGACGAACTGGCACATACTAATATAGAAGGCAGTCGTAATGAAAAGCGTTGGCAAGATGTCATGGAACTATTGGATGCAGGAATCAATATCATTTCTGCTGTCAATATCCAACATATCGAGAGTCTGAATGAAGAGGTGAAAGGAATTGCCGGCATCGAAGTTAAAGAACGCATTCCTGACAAAGTATTACAAGACGCCGATGAAGTTGTGAATATTGACCTTACTGCCGAAGAATTAATTAACCGCCTGAAAGCCGGAAAAATATACCGTCCTGAAAAGATTGAATTAGCTTTGAATAACTTTTTCAAAACAGAGAATATCCTTCAATTGCGCGAATTAGCCCTTAAGGAGGTCGCTTTCAGAGTTGAAAAGAAAGTAGAAAACGAAATCGTTTCTATTGATAAAGGGGTACGTCATGAGAAATTTCTTGCTTGTATCAGTAGCAATGAGAAGACACCACGACATATCATCCGTAAAGCAGCACGACTGGCTTCCCGCTACAATACTGTATTCTCAGCCCTTTATGTGCAAACACCGGTAGAAAGCACAGAACGTATCAATCTTGCCAGTCAGCGACATTTGCTAAATCATTTTAAATTGGTTACAGAATTAGGAGGTGAAGTGCTACAAGTAGCATCTGCAAATGTTTTAGATGAAATTATAAAAACTTGTCAAAAGAAGCAGATTACAACGATATGCATGGGACAGCCGGCATTCAAAATGCCTTCTACCCTATTCAGTATCTCGAAATACAAAAAATTTCTAGCGTCTTTGGCACAAATGAATATAGATTTGATTATACTTGCATAAAAATAAAGTCTATGAATATAAAAACAAAACTTACCCTTACCATCGGCATATTGGTAGCTATGATTGTATTATTAGTTGCTCTATCAGTAGTGAATTTACAAATATTAACAGCAACAGATCCTGATAGTCCTGCTGCCGGTCCGGGATTACAAAGAGCATTATTGTGGATTTCCATTGTAGGAGCAGCATGTATTTGCGTAGGTATCGGTATATGGTTGCGCCTTCCTGCATCTATCAATAAGCCCATTAAAGAAATAACAAACGGCATCCAGGAAATAGCCAATCATAATTACGAAAAACGGCTTGATTTAAATGGCAATCAGGAATTTGCTGAAGTATCAAAGAACTTCAACCGAATGGCCAAACGGCTGGAAGAGTATCATGCCAGCACTCTTTCCGAAATGATGGCCGCTAAAAAATACATGGAAACTATCATAAATAGCATTAATGAACCCATCATTGGTTTAAATAATGAAATGGAAATTCTTTTTATCAATGATGAAGCCTTGAATGTTCTCAATTTGAAAAGAGAAGAAGTGATAAAACGATCTGCTCAGGAAATTTCGATGCGTAACGACTTACTCCGCAGATTGGTTCGCGAGTTAATAGACATTCCCTCACAAAAAATAAGAAGTGACAAAACCCAAAAAGAACCATTGAAAATATATGCTGATGATAAAGAAAGTTTCTTTCAAGTAAAATATATAAGTATCATTCAATCCGGCAAGAATAGTGCAACATCAGAAAAAAAAGGTCATGTCATTATGCTAAAGAATATCACGGAATTTAAAGAACTTGATTCTGCAAAAACGACTTTTATTTCAACCATTTCGCATGAACTCAAAACACCTATATCGGCCATCATGATGAGTCTACAGCTGTTGGAAGATAAACGTGTAGGAACACTGAATAATGAACAGGAAGATTTGACAAATAGTATAAAAGAAAACAGTGAACGTCTGCTGAATATCACAGGGGAACTACTTAATATGACTCAGGTAGAATCCGGAAAATTACAACTTAAACCTAAAATAACTAAACCTATTGAATTAATAGAATATGCCATCAAAGCCAATCGCGTGCAAGCAGAAAAATTCAATATTCAGATAGAAGTAGAATACCCGGAAGATAAAATAGGAAAATTATTTATTGACAGTGAAAAGATTGCATGGGTGCTGACCAACTTGCTTTCCAATGCTATCCGCTACTCGCCGGAAAATGGGCATGTAGTAATCGGTGCCCATCAAACCGATGACAATTATATTGAAATGTATGTACAGGATTTTGGGAAAGGAATAGACCCACGTTATCATAAAAGCATCTTTGACCATTATTTTCGTGTCCCCGGAACAAAAGTACAAGGAAGCGGTTTAGGACTTTCTATTTCTCGTGATTTTGTAGAAGCACATAATGGAACATTGACCGTGCAGAGTGAGCTAGGTAGGGGTAGCAAATTTATCATGCGCCTAAAAGCTTAATATAGATATCTTCTAATCTGCTATGGAGAGTTCTACTCTAAACAAGAAAACCCTCCATAGCAGATTATTTACCAATCACCTTTTATCATGTTTATGATTACTATTGATGACTACTCAATCCTGTGTACTGTTATGTCATGAAAATCTTGTAATAAAGTCAGCAACATGCCTTCGTCATTGTATTTTTTAGACTTTATTACCATCGTGACATAATAAGTAGTCATTTCCCCCACTGTTTTTTCTTCCAACTGATAAGATACGATATTATAATCTTTTGAATTAAATTTTTTCGCCATTTTATTCAATGTTTCTTTATTGTCAGTCGAAAACTCAACCATAGAGCTCTTCATACCGATACTCTTAAAAAGATAACTCAATGCCTCCAAACCTATTAAAGTAAGAATAGTAGCCGAAATCCCCAGCCAATACATTCCGGCTCCTACTGCGAGTCCGATACCTGAGGTAGCCCATATACCGGCAGCCGTTGTTAATCCACGCACTATTTGCTTCTGAAAAATGATAGTGCCGGCACCTATAAAACCGATACCGCTCACTACCTGCGCTGCAACACGACTTGGATCTAAATCTATCCCCTCTATCTTTATAATTTCCATAAAGCCATATTGCGAAACAATCATTATAAGTGCACTGCCCAGTGACACAAGAAAATGAGTGCGATAACCTGCTTCTTTGGCACGATATTCCCGATCCAAGCCTATTACTGCACCAAGTGCCCCGGCTACAAACAACCTTAAAATAAAGTCCCATGTCATACTCATATTTTTATCCTCCGCTTTTTATATATTAATCATCTTCACCTTCCATTAGATCGGGCAAATTCAGCATTTTCTGACTTTCTTCTGTCGGAAGAGCTTCCACTTGCCTTAGCTTACGTTCAATGGCCCGAGTGCGTTTACCCATTACCTCTTCCAGTTGGTCGCCGGCATTCTGCAAGTTTTTCTGAACTTTCTCCAATAGCCCGCCAAACTTTCCAAACTCTGTTTTTACGGCTCCAAGCACGTTCCAAACTTCACTTGTACGTTTCTGAATAGCCAATGTACGGAATCCCATTTGCAAGCTGTTAAGAATAGCCCCTAATGTAGTCGGCCCTGTTACTACAATCTTAAACTCCTTTTGCAATGTCTCTACCAGCGAAGTCCGACGAATTACCTCTGCATAAATGTTTTCAAATGGCAAAAACATGATAGCAAAATCGGTAGTAAATGGCGGATCTACATATTTGTCATGAATATCTTTCGCCATTTTTTTTATCGTCATTTCCAATTGTCGTGAAGAAGTATCTATTAATGCAGCATCACCAACTTCATAAGCATCTTGATACTGTTCATAGATATCCTTTGGAAATTTAGCATCAATCGGTAAATATACAATTTCATTATTATCTTCTCTCCCAGGCAATTTAACGGCAAATTCTACAAACTCTGTAGCGTTCTTTTTAGTTTTTACATTAGCTTCATATTGTTCAGGACTCAGCATTTGGTCAAGTAAAGCCCCTAGCTGCACTTCCCCAAAAGTACCACGTGTTTTTACATTACTCAAAACTTTCTTTAATCCACCCACATCTTGCGCCAGACTTTTCATCTCTCCCAATCCTTTTTGTACGTTTTCTAATTGAGTACGAACAATTTCAAATGACTGTCCGATTCGTTCATTCAATGTCTTTTGCAGTTTTTCCTCTACCATCATACGCATATCATCCAATCGTTTTTCGGTACTCTTTATGAGTGCATCCTGCTGTTTACCCATTGCTTCAAACTTCTCCCGTTGCATTTCATTACCTGTAAGCATGTTTTTATGTAAGCTATCTTGCATTTGCCGAACAGAGAAGTTCAAAGTTTGGTTCAACTCAGAACGAAGTTCACGGATATTACGCCCCAATTCTTCTCTGTTTGCTTTCATTTCTTCATGAAGCAATAATTCCAAACGTTCCGTTTGCAAACGGTTATTTTTAGTCAGTACAACTACTAAATTGGCAATCAGCAATATAAGGATAATTATTATTAAAACCAGTTCCATAATTCTTGTTATTTATAGCAAATGTAGCAAATAATAAACGATATTCATTATATTTGCCTCAAAATTCACCTTAGCACTTATGAAGTATAAATTACTGGCATTAGATTTAGACGGAACACTGACTAATACCAAAAAAGAAATTACTCCTTACACACGACGGACTATTATTAAAGCTCAACAAAAAGGAGTGAAAATAATATTAGCAACAGGACGTCCCACTTATGGGGTGGCTCCTATTGCCGAACATCTTTGTTTAAGAGAATACGGTGGATACATACTTTCTTATAACGGAGGAAGAATCATCAACTGGCAAACAGGAAAAGTAATGTATGAAAACCTGCTTGAACGCTCCGTTATTCCATTTTTATATAACTATGCCAAGAAATATGGTTTTACTATAATTACATATCATAATGAGTTTGTCATTACTGAAAACCCATATGATGAATACGTACAAAAGTTGGCATTGCTAAATGTTATGACAATCAAAAAAGTAGATAATTTCCTGTCAGCCATTGACTTTCCTGTTGGGAAGTGCATGATTGTAGGCGAACCGATTAAACTTGCGACCTTAGAAAATGAAATGCATAATGACTTAAAAGAGCTTTTGGGAGTTTATCGTTCTGAAGCCTATTTTTTGGAATTGGTTCCCAAGGGAATTGATAAAGCACAAGCTCTATCTGTTTTATTGAAAGAATTAGGCAATAAAAAAGAAGAACTAATAGCAATAGGAGACGGATTTAATGATATCTCAATGATAAAATATGCAGGTTTAGGAGTGGCAATGGCGAATGCTCAAGATATAGTGAGGCAGAATGCCAACTTCATCACCGCCTCCAATGAAGAAGACGGTGTGGCAGCTGTTGTGGAAAAATTTATTCTTCACAACAGTTAAGGAGTGCAAAACTTATTATTGCTATTTTTTTAACATTAGAGTCTTAAAGTTTACCGGATACGGAGTTTCAAACTGCATCAGTTCCCCTGTTATGGGATGATAAAAACAAAGTTTGAAAGCATGTAGTGCCAATCGGCCTAGCGGATTACATTCGCTACCATACCGTTCATCGCCAATCACCGGATGTCCAAGTTCTGACATATGAACGCGAATTTGATTTTTACGTCCTGTTTCCAAATCCAACTCCACCAGAGAATAACCATTCGCGCGTTTTATTGTTCTATAATGTGTAACAGCATATTTTCCCTCTCCATCATCATAAGGACTGGAGCTGACATATAATTTATGATCGGTCAACCACGACTCAACAGTTCCTCCATCTTTCTCCATTTCTCCCGAAACAATAGCTACATAACGGCGATCGGTTACAATATCCTGCCAATTATCACGCAACGTATTTTGGGTCTTTTCATCCTTGGCATACATCATCAGTCCCGATGTTTCACGGTCTAACCGATGAACAACAAATATACGGTTGTTACGATGCGAACGTTTTACATATTCGTTCAGGATATGTTGTGCTGTACGCTCCTTTTGATGCTCAGTGCTGACCGAAAGCAGTCCTTCTTTCTTCTCTACCACGATAATATAAGCATCCTCATATACCAGTTTCAACATCGGATTCTTGAATTCACGATTGTTTTTGGTTTTGCTCACCTGAACTTTCATGCCGGGTTTCAGTTCAAAATTATATTGTGTAGTAATTGTATTGTCTACCAATATAACCCGGTTAGTCAGCATTGTTTTTACTTTGCTACGACTGATTCCTGCCATTTTCTGCATCAGAAAATCCATCAATTCAGCAGGTTCATTAACATTATATACAGTATACTTTGCAACAGCCCGTGCAACGGGCTTGCCTGATTTATTATTTTTACCTCTTGACATAATTATCTTCTTTCAAGTAAAACCACATTCTCTACATGATGTGTATGAGGGAACATATCTACCGGTTGAACGGCAACCACTTTATATTTAGTATCCAGCAAAGACAAGTCGCGTGCCTGCGTTGCCGGATTACAACTGACATAAACAATACGTTCGGGTTCGGCAAACAGAATCGTATTTATTACATCATTGTGCATACCTGCACGCGGCGGATCGGTAATGATAACATCCGGACGACCGTGTTCATTAATAAACTCCTGAGTAAGAATATCTTTCATATCTCCCGCATAGAACAATGTATTGGTAATATGGTTTATCTCCGAATTTACTTTAGCATCTTCAATCGCTTCCGGCACATACTCTATGCCAATCACTTTCTTTGCCTGACGAGACACGAAATTTGCAATTGTTCCGGTTCCGGTATAAAGGTCATAGACAAGCTCATTTCCGGTCAGACCTGCAAAATTGCGTGCTACCTTATATAAGGTATATGCTTGCTCAGAGTTAGTCTGATAAAAAGATTTCGGACCAATCTTAAAGCGCAAGCCTTCCATTTCTTCAAATATATGGTCATTGCCCTTAAATACCACTACATCCAAATCGTTAATAGTATCATTGCATTTATTATTGACCACATATAATAAGGAAGTAATCTGTGGAAATTTGTCAGCTATAAAAGCCAATAACTGCTTCATTTGCTCCATTTCGCTCTCTTCTGTAATTTTGCATTGAAGCAATACCATCAACTCTCCGGTACTTGATGTGCGAATCATCAGATTGCGGAGCATACCCTCCTGCGTACGAAGATTAAAGAAAGAATAATTGTGTTCATATGCGTAGTCACGGACAGCGTTACGGATTTGATTGCTGATATCGTCCTGCAGCCAACATTTCTCAATGGCAAGCACTTTGTCGAATGCACCCGGAATATGGAATCCTACAGCATTCATCTGATTATACTTCACATCCGCCTTCACCTCTTCTTCGGTCAGCCAGCGCTTATCAGAAAATGTAAATTCCAATTTATTACGATAGAACTCTGTCTTTGCAGAACCCAGAATAGGAGAAATTTCCGGTAATTCAACTTTCCCGATGCGAACCAGATTATCCGTTACCTGTTTTTGTTTATACTTTATTTGTTCATCATAGGGCAAGCATTGCCATTTACAACCACCGCACACGCCATAATGCTGACAAAACGGGACAGCTCTTTTAGGAGAATATTCATGGAAATTCACTGCCACTGCTTCTGCATAATGGTTTTTCTTACGTTTTATTTGCAAGTCCACCACATCACCGGGAACAACATACGGCACAAACACTACTAAATCATTCACTTTCGCCAAAGCTTTACCTTCGGCAGCTACATCTGTTATGGTTACCTTCTCTAATAGAGGGAGCTCTTTCTTCTTTCTAGCCACTTTCTAAATAAGTTAATTTGGGGCAAAAATAAGCATTTTCTCCGAATTTCTCCCTATAAAACGAAATATATTAAAATTGCAAAGTAGAAATTGCAATTTCTGCTGTTTTTTTTCATTAATTCGTTTGGAAATAAATAAAATATGTATAGTTTTGCGATTACAATTTTTGAACGAGTTAACTTTAAATACATTATTTATGGAGAAAAAAAGAGTTTATACCTTCGGAAACGGAAAAGCAGAAGGTAAAGCAGACATGAGAGAACTGCTTGGTGGAAAAGGTGCTAACCTGGCTGAAATGAATCTGATCGGTGTACCCGTTCCTCCGGGTTTCACAATCACTACCGAAGTATGTACAGAATATTATGATTTAGGAAAAGATAAAGTTGTAGAACTACTCAGAGAAGATGTTGAAAAAGCTATCGCCAACATTGAGAACCTGATGAATTCTAAATTTGGTGATGTAGAGAATCCCTTATTGGTTTCTGTACGTTCCGGTGCTCGCGCTTCTATGCCGGGTATGATGGACACTATTCTGAATCTGGGTTTAAACGATGAAGTAGTAGAAGGGTTAACCCGTAAGACCGGTCGTCCCCGTTTTGCATGGGACTCTTATCGTCGTTTTGTCCAAATGTATGGTGATGTGGTTTTAGGTATGAAGCCCGTAAATAAAGATGACATTGACCCATTTGAAGCTATTATCGAAGAAGTAAAAGAAGCCAAAGGTGTAAAACTGGATAACGAATTGGAAGTAGAAGACCTGAAAGAGTTGGTAAAACGTTTTAAAGCAGCTGTTAAGGAACAAACCGGCCAAGACTTTCCGACTAGTGCTTACGAACAACTTTGGGGTGCTGTCTGCGCTGTATTCCGCAGCTGGATGAATGAACGAGCTATTCTTTACCGCAAAATGGAAGGTATTCCTGCAGAATGGGGTACTGCAGTAACCGTTCAGGCAATGGTGTTCGGTAATATGGGAGACACTTCTGCAACAGGTGTATGTTTCTCTCGCGATGCCGGTAACGGTGAAGATCTGTTCAATGGTGAATATTTAATTAACGCCCAAGGTGAAGACGTGGTTGCCGGTATCCGTACTCCGCAGCAGATTACCAAAATCGGTTCTCAGCGTTGGGCCGAGCGTGCCGGTATCTCTGAAGAAGAACGTGTAGCCAAATATCCTTCTATGGAAGAGGCTATGCCGGAAATCTATAAAGAGTTGGATGCGCTTCAGACTAAATTGGAAGACCACTACCGTGATATGCAAGACATGGAATTTACTGTACAAGAAGGAAAATTGTGGTTCTTGCAGACTCGTAACGGTAAACGTACCGGTGCCGCTATGGTAAAAATTGCCATGGATTTGTTGCGTCAGGGAATGATTGATGAAAAGACAGCGTTGAAACGTTGTGAGCCTAATAAATTGGATGAACTACTTCATCCCGTATTCGATAAACAGGCGTTAAAAGAAGCCAAAGTATTGACTCGAGGCTTGCCCGCTTCTCCGGGTGCAGCTACCGGTCAGGTTGTATTCTTTGCCGAAGATGCTGCTAAATGGGCAGCAGATGGTAAGAAAGTGGTCATGGTACGAATCGAAACCTCTCCTGAAGACTTGGCAGGTATGGCTGTAGCACAAGGCATTTTGACTGCACGTGGCGGTATGACATCTCACGCAGCCGTTGTAGCCCGTGGTATGGGAAAATGCTGTGTATCCGGTGCAGGAGCTATCAATGTAGACTATAAGAACCGTACTGTAGAAATAGAAGGTATCGTACTGAAGGAGGGTGATTTCATCTCTTTGAACGGTACTACCGGTGAAGTATATAAAGGTAAAGTAGAAACCAAAGCAGCAGAAGTGTCCGGTGACTTTGCCGCACTGATGGATCTTTGCAACAAATATACCAAATTAGTTGTCCGTACTAACGCCGATACTCCGCATGATGCAGAAGTGGCCCGCAGTTTTGGTGCATGCGGTATCGGTCTTTGTCGTACAGAACACATGTTCTTTGATGCAGAGAAGATTGTTGCCATGCGTGAAATGATTTTGGCTCCCGACGAAGCAGGACGCAGAAAAGCATTGGCAAAACTTCTCCCCTATCAGAAAGCTGACTTTAAGGGTATCTTCAAGGCTATGGACGGATGTCCGGTGAATGTCCGTTTGCTCGATCCTCCTTTGCATGAATTTGTTCCCCACGATTTGAAGGGACAGGAAGAGATGGCTCAGGCTATGGGAGTAACTGTACAGGAAATTCAGAAGCGTGTAGAAAGCTTATGTGAACACAACCCGATGTTGGGACACCGTGGTTGCCGTTTGGGTAACACCTATCCGTGTATCACAGAAATGCAGACTCAGGCTATTTTGGGTGCTGCCATCGAACTGAAAAGAGAAGGTTACGACCCGCATCCCGAAATCATGGTTCCGCTGACCGGTATTCTGTATGAGTTTGAAGCTCAGGAAAAAGTGATTCGTGACGCTGCTGCCGAGTTGTTTGAAAGAGAAGGAATGGAAATTCCGTTCAAGGTAGGTACCATGATTGAGATTCCTCGTGCCGCGCTGACAGCCAACCGCATTGCCAGCCGTGCAGAATACTTCTCATTTGGTACAAATGACCTTACCCAAATGACTTTCGGTTACTCTCGTGATGACATCGCTTCATTCTTACCGGTATATCTTGAAAAGAAGATTCTGAAAGTAGACCCATTCCAGGTACTTGACCAAAACGGTGTAGGCCAACTTATTGAAATGGCTGTGGATAAAGGCCGTTCTGTTCGTCCCGACTTGAAATGCGGTATCTGCGGTGAACACGGAGGTGAACCTTCATCTGTTAAGTTCTGCCACAAAGTCGGTTTGAATTATGTATCATGTTCTCCGTTCCGCGTGCCTATTGCCAGATTAGCGGCGGCGCAGGCTGCCATAGAGAACGATAAATAGCAAGCGAAATAAAAGCTAATTATCAGATAGTTAGGCGGCAAGTACTTGTTTATAAAGGCTTGCCGCCTATTGCTTTTGAGGAAATTTGCGTGCATTTTGCACGCTTTTTGAGCAGAATGCACGCAAATGTTGTACAATAGTTGGACAGTTTTGACAACGGTGTTGTACCAATGTTGTACAAACGTTTCTCCTGCACAGTCAGCGAGTTGCGGATAAACGGCTGGAACTTTATTGGAACACGGATTAGGCTCATTGGTACACGGAATGGAAAAACAGAAAGTTTAACTATAAAAATGACATGATATGGCAACATTGAAAGCAGTGGTAAGAACAGAACGGGCAGATGGATTCTACCCTGTGTACATACGGGTGACTCACAAGCGTAATACATCGTTCATCAAGACGGACAAGATGGTTTCAAAAAAGGAACTGACCAAAACGAACGAGATAAAAGACCCCTATGTCCTGCAATATTGCGCACAGAAGATTGTAGAATACACGGAGCGGCTCAACAAAAAGGACATTGAGCATTGGACGGTCAAGGAGGTGGTTGAGTTCCTGACAAACGGAGACAACGACATCTGCTTCTCCGAATATGCGAGGATGCATATCGACAGGATGATTGACCGGGGGCAGGAAAGGAATGCCAAAAACTATAAACTTGCCCTACAACATCTGGAGCGTTTCACGGGTACTGACAAGGTCATGTTCTCCCAACTCACCTCAGCAACGGTGAATAGGTGGATAAAATCTCTTGAACAGACCCACAGGGCAAAAGAAATGTACCCAATCTGTATGCGTCAGGTGTTCAAAGCTGCCATTTTGGAATACAACGACTATGACAACGGCATCATCAGAATAAAAACGAACCCTTGGGTAAAAGTGGAGATACCGTCTGCGGACAGGACGGAAAAACTTGCCATCACCCCAGAAGCGTGCCGGGAGTTCTTCTCGTTCCCCATTCCCGACAGCAAACTGAAACTTCCGCTGACGGAATTCGGACGTGATGTGGCTATGATGGTGCTTTGCCTTGCAGGAATCAACACCGTTGACCTGTTTGAACTGAAGAAACAGGACTACGAGAACGGAATCATTCATTACCAACGTGCCAAGACGAAAAAGTTTCGGGCGGACGGTGCATACATGGAAATGCGTGTGCCGGCAATCATACAACCGCTATTCGAGAAATACATGAATACTGCAACGGACGATGAACGGTTGTTCAACTTCTATCAGCGCATGAGTACGTCCGACAGTTTCTGTGCCAATGCCAACAGTGGAATCAAGCAGCTGTGCAAGGCGATGGGTATGCCCAAGGAGGAATGGTATTCGGTCTATACGTTCCGGCATACGTGGGGTACGGTGGCTCAGAATGATTGTGGGGCAACGATTGACGAAGTGGCGTTCGGGATGAACCACAGCAACGGCCACAAGGTAACACGCGGGTATATCAAGATTGATTTCTCCCCTGCATGGGAACTGAACGAGAAAGTGATTGATTTCATATTTTTCTCCGGCAAGGCTTCCGTACGTGAGCAGAAGCAGGAAGAAGTACATTTCCGGTTGTCATACCGCTACATGGTAAATGCGGCAGCATACCACAACGGGTATAAGGTGGCGGAGCTGACGGATGTGGGCTTCAACAACGTGGACGAGGTTATAGCCCGGCTCGTAACAATGCTGCCGGACGATATTCCGAACCGCTCGATGGTGATGTTCAAAATCGTCAACCTCGACAAAGACCAGACGGTGGTGTATCAGCGGCAGAAAGGGAAAGGTTTTTAACCCCTACTCAAATCGACTTGAAGATGTCCGTTGCTGATGTTCGCCAATGTTTGGACTTCGGCAAAGGTAAGATTATCTCCGACTACGAGTGTAATCGTTGTTTCGGAAGACGCAGCCAACCGAGCGATGTCCGATAATTCAGAGAACCGGTAACTGTCGGATTGAAATTTGACAGGGACGCTGTTGCGCAAAAGTGCTTTGATATTTTCTGCTGACTTTTTCATTTGGATTTATGTTTTCAACAAAAATAACGGGTGGGAGTTTTTCTGCCCGTTTATCTTTTTACACCCGAAGCCTGCAAGGAAGTTTTCTCTTTGTGGGCTTTCTCTTTTTCTTTTTGGCGCAACTTTTTCTTTTTCTCTTTAGACTTCTACCTACCTTACAAAAAAAATCAAAAAATCTTTTTCTCTCACGCGCGTATGCGCGCGGTTGATGTAGTAGTAGATATATTCTTTTATGGAGTATATACTGTGTATATACGTAATAAAAGAAAAGGTTTTCCGAAGAAATGGCGATAAATGTGCAGTTATGACCCTTTTCTTCGGATTTATTCAGAAGAAATACACTTTTCTTCGGAAGAAATAGCAATAAATGTACAATTATACCCCATTTCTTCAGAAGAAATAAAGTGCTAAAATAGGGCATTTTGGGGCTGTTTTTACCCTATTTCCGTATGTTTTCCGAAGAAATGGGCATTTTTGCGGAGGAAATAAGCATAAATGTACAGTTATACCCCATTTCTTCGGATTTCCTCAGAAGAAATGCCCCATTCTTGTACATTTATATCACTTAAATGTACATTAATCCTTATTTCTTCGGAAGAAATAGCAATAAATGTACAATAAAAATAGCGGTGTGAGCAATGAACACCGCTACAAACAAACTGTATGTATTTACCTATTATGAGGGGTTGTTAATCATCCTCGTCAGGTTCTTCACTGAGTTCAAGTAGCTTGTCCTCAATGGTATGCGTAACCTTTGCCGTAACCTCCATATCTACCGATTTCATTTTTGGTGCTATGTATTGTGCATACCGCTCCATAACCACTGCACGCGTTTGTGGGTCGAGCGCATCAAGGTCTTTCTTGAATTGTCCGCTATCTTGATAGTGCTGCCAATGTTCTGAAATTATCTCACGCAAAGATGATGTGGATTTATTGGGTGTGCCTTTCTGTCTTCCACCAAGCCGTCCCCGACCGTCATTCTTCTGTCTTGCCATACTAAAATAGTTTGAAGTAGTGATTTTATGAATCCTTACATACTTGCCGTATATTCGACCGTAAAAGGATAAAACAATGGCTCAAAGATATGTGGTTAGTTTTGCATTAGAAGTATAACTATTAACAATTCACATACATATGGGACTTATTGGAAGTGCGATAGGTGCAGCAGGCAGTATCTTCGGAGGTATCTCTGCATCGAAAGCAATAAAAAGGGCAAAGAAGAATGTAGAGGCGCAGCGGCAGAAAAACCAAGACTGGTATGACAGACGCTATAATGAGGACGCTACCCAGCGTGCCGATGCACAGCGAATTCTCACGCAGACCGAAGAGAGTATCAAACAGCGAAACAAACAAGCGGCAGGTTCGGCGGCTGTGATGGGCGGCACGGATGAGAGTGTGGCTGCTGCAAAAGCGGCAAACAACCAGGCACTCGCCGATGCGACATCGCAGATTGCAGCCAATGCAGAAGCACGGAAAGACAACATAGAGGCTACTTATATGCAAAACGACAACGCATTTGTAGAGCAGCTTAACCAACTTGAACAAGGAAAAGCACAAGCAATCGGTCAGGCTGTGCAGGGTGTTGCCAATGCCGCATCATCCATGCCTTTCTAAATTCTACGACTATGGCAACATTAGACGAGATATTGGGTGGCACTTCTTCAGGTAACGGAGGATATGCACCAAAAGGCACAAAGGAATGGACGGAACAACATTCAGAGAATAATGCACCGGTTTCCTCTCCCCCGACTGCACCACCGGCTCCGGCAAAGCAGAATGGCACACCGCCGACAGACGGAGGAACTCCGGCAGGTGGAGGTGGCTATGAAGCATTGTTCCGGCAACTTAACCCTTATACCCCACCAACAGCGGAGGAACTTGAAAAAGAAAAGAAGAAACAGCGAAGAAATGAAATCTTTGCTGCAATTGGGGATGGCGTTATGGCTCTCTCCAATCTCTTTTTTACGACACAGGGCGCACCGAACATGTACACAGGCAAGAACACCATGTCGGAGCGTACAAAAATCCGATATGACAAGTTGATGAAAGACCGAGAGGAAAAGAACAACGCATATTTCAATGGCTTGATTAGGGCGAAACAGGCGGATGCAGAAGAAGCACACCGTGAACGTTCTTGGCAAAGGCAACTCGGTCTTGACCAAAAGAATGATGACCGATACAATGAGAGCATTCAACATCGTAACGAGCGGGAGAAAATCGCTGATGACAGATATGATGCAGAACAAGAATACAAGAAAGGTCGAGATAAAGAAGCCGATAAGCGTTGGCAAACGACATTTGACGAAAACAAACGTCAAGCTGACCGTTCCTACAATTTCCAAGTAAAGAGGCATAATGACAATGTGGCTGTAGAGCGTGATAAAGCGAGAGCGACAGCCGCACGTGGTGTCCGTGGCAAACAACTCGGTTTTTCTGACGGTGACGGAAACCAAGTAGCCATTTACGAGAATGTTTGGAAAGGGTCGATGCAGCAAGTGTTTGATGCGATGATAACGGATGGAGTAGAAAAAGGAGACCTGAGCGATACAAGGTACAAGAATAAAATCAACAAGATGTCGGCAAGAGATAAAGACGATTTTGTGAAACAGAATTGGCACAAATCGCCGAAAGCCTCTGCAATCATGCTTTCTCTCTCCAAACTTGACCCTGCCACCATGACCTCAGAACTGAATAATGAGGTTGTGGACTATGTTCCCGGTGGCGGCGATGACGATGTGATTGATTATACACCCGGTAAAAACAAATAACTATGCCAATATTTGAATACAACGGAAAGAAATACAATGTGCGTGATGAACACATTGACAGTTTTATGAAAGACTTTCCCGATGCTTCTACAATCATGGAGCGTGAGGGAAAGAAATATCGTGTAAAGTCGGCAGACTACAAGACTTTCATGTCGGAGCAGCAACAGCCCGAACAGACTACCCCGGACTCTACACCCGAAACTCCTGTAATCTCTACAGCAAAAGAAAAGCCGCTGACGGAACAGGACAAAATACGCTTCAGTGCAAATATGGGGCAAATGAAACGCCGCACAGAGCAAATGTTGGACGGTTTCAGCGAACAAATGGAGACCATGCGTGAGTACCAAGAAAATGCACCATTGGGTGGAGGACAGACAGCAGAAGGGAAAATGCAGTTCAACCCAGAGAGCGGAAAGTTGGAGAAAACCTACATTACCCCTCTTGGCAACAGATACACCAGTAAGGGACTTGCGGACATGGAGAGTTTCAGATACCGACAGGCGGCTGATATGTCTGTAAGCGGACAACTACGCCGTGCAAAGCTGAAACTTGCAGAGTTGCAAGAGAAACGAGAGGCAAGTGCCAAGAGAGTGCATGAACAATGGGAAGAAGATACAAAAAAGAATACAGCTCCTCTTGGATTCTTGCTTGCAGCAGATACCTATGTTCCTCGTCAGATGAGCGACAGGGAAAACAGTACCTTGGATGTCGCCATTCGTCAAACAGAGGAACTTATTAAAGACCTTGAAGAGCAGAAAGACCGTGAACAAGGTGTAGATGTAGGCTTTTGGCGTGGTTTCGGTCGTGTGGCAGGAGATTTCCGCACTTGGGATTTCGGCATAAGCGATATGCGTGACGCTTTGACGATGATGAACGCCGATGACCTAAAAGGAGAGAATGCCACGGATGGAGAGCGTGAAGCCTACAATGAAATGATGGGCGCACTCTACAACAAAGGACAGGCAGAGCAGATGTATGGTGGGAACGCTGGCTTTTGGAACAGAGCCGGTATGATGACCGGCCATATGCCTGCATTCATGCTTGACTTTGGTATTACAGGAGGTGGATTCAACGGTATCAATGTTCTTTCCAAAGCCGGAACGAAAGCTGCCACAAAGGTGGTGGGCAAAGAAGTAGTAGAGCAACTGGCGGAACAGGGCTTCAAGACATACCTGAAAAACAACGGCGTGAAAGGTTTGGGACAATATGCAACCAATTGGACCATTAAGGCTCTCGGTACGACCGCTGATGACCTGCTTCTCCGTGCTCCGCTTATGACCAATACGGTACAGGCAGGGAAAACCACAGCCGACATTATTGACAGAAAACTCGGTGATGTGGTTGTCGATGAGAACGGAAACTATGATTTTTCCAACGACAAGACTTGGGGAAATGCCATTTGGCAAGGAGAAGCCAATGCCATCGTTGAAAATTATTCGGAAATGTTCGGTTCGCGCCTTGACCCTGTAGTTACTCTTGGAAATATGAGTAAGCTCGCCAATGTGGTGGGTGCAAAGCGTATCGGTGCAGTGCTTTCAAAGGCTGATGCAGGTGCGTTGAACGGTATCATGGGACAGACACATCAGTTATTCAACAAAATGGGTGTGAGTGACTATTTTGGAGAGGTAACGGAAGAATACTATGGGCAATTGTGGCGCACCATGCTCAATCTGGACGATGCGTACCAGCATAACCCGGATGGCACACGCACCAACTTGCTTGCAACAGGACAATTCCACGGCGACATTTGGGGCGGCATGGCTCTTTCTATGGGATTGATGGGCGCAGGTAAGGCTACATTGTCGGGAGCGCAGTATGCTTCAATGAAGCACGGAGTAAACAAGGCTGATGCCCGTGCAACAGAATTGCTTGGCAAAGAAATATGGGAACCGTTAAGGACGACTATCGACCTTACGACCAATGATGACATTGGCAGCGTGGCAGATGGAATTGTAAACGACAAGGATTTCTCTGACGATGAGAGAGCCGCAATCCTTACCTACATGGAGCGTTCGTTGATGATGAGGGGCTTTAACCTTGGTACACTCGCACAGAAGCGTGGACGCAGACAGGATGAAGATGTACAGTCACTGGATGAAAGCTACATTGATGGTTACAATATCGCAGACCCACAGGAAATGACCGATGCCAAGAATATGCGTGACTACCAACGGCAGAGGGTTTCTGCCATAGTGGATGAGGAAACGCTTGGCTTTTTGGATGCTCATCCTCTGAATGTATTGGAGGAAATGCGGAGAAATGGCATTTGGGGAGAAAGCGAGTTGGAAACAGTTCTTGACTACCTAAATGCCAAGCAGGTATATGACGGCATGATTCAGCGTGTGCGTGATGACATAGATGCACGTGTGGAGCAAAGCAATGCCATGGTCGATGCCCGTACGAACCGCACCACCGGCATGATACAGGGGGCAACGATGAAACAGGACGACCGCCGCGTGTACGTCGTGAATGGAAACCTTGTGCCATATGCAGACGGTAGCGGCATTGACAATCAGGCTTCGGACGGTAGCATCATTGTCCGTGATGCGGAAACAGGCGCACTTGAACAGGTGTCGCCAGATGCCGTATTGAACATTGATGAGCCGTTGAACCCGTCCGATGAGAAAATGACAGCAGAGGAGGCTATCATTCAGCAGTTCGCGCAGGAAGCATCCGACAAGATTGACGGCGTGGTCACATTCAACCCCGGCGATACATACACCATTACAGGAGATGACGCACAGATACAGATTCAGATTGTAGCCAACGAAGACGGTATTGTGGATAATGGGGACGGCACAGTTAACGTATCGGACGGCGTGAATATCTTCCCGTTGGCAAAAGAAACCATACAGCAACAGGCTGATACGGCAAATTTGACACGTGTGGCGCAGTTCGAGCAGCAGAGAACCATTGAGAATACCGAACGGAAACAGGAAATGCAAGAGGCTGAAAGACCACAATACGCCCTCAATGACATTGTTTCGCTTACCGATGAGAACGGTGTTACCGTCCGTGGCAATATCACAGCAGATGCCGATGCGGACGGCAAGTATGAGGTATTTACCGAAGCTCCTATCAACGGCAAGCGTGTGAACCTGTTCACTCGTGATGAACTTGACAATATGCTGTTGGAGCATAACGGAGTGACATTTGAACATCCTGCCGAAAATGAGAGCAACAATGGTGCGGAAAATATTCCCGAAAATGATAACAATGCCCCTCAAAATATTCCTGCAATGCAGAGAATACCAAAGGATGAGCAGGGAAATCCACTATATGAGCAGGCCGACAGCGACACAGCTTGGGATGCCATTGTGGAGCAGACTGAGGGTGATGAGGCTATGGCACAGACTGTGGCTGATGGAATGGTAGCTGACAAAGAAGCTGCTTTGAAAAAGTTGGAGAAAACAAAATCAAAAGGTGGCAACTCCATTGCTGAAAAGATTGCTTCCGAGAAAGAACGCAAGGCAGCGATTGATGCAGCGAAGCAGGAACTTGATATTTGGAAGAAGATTGCCGGTACTGCCAACCGTCGTAAGATGGAAGCCGATGCAGAGCGCAGACGCATCGCTGATGAAGCAGCCGCACTCCGCAAGGCAGAGGAAGAAAGACTGCGTGCTGAACGTGAGGAGGCAGAACGCATCGAGCGTGAAGCCCTCAACGGTGTTCCCGATATGGTGGACGATACTCCGCAAGATGCACGAGCAAGAGGTTACAGACGTGTCAGCGGACATAAGATTGACCGCCAAGAGCCTGTGCAGGGCTTGCAGGGTAAAGAGGTGTCAGTTCGTTTCAGCGATGATGCCATTGCCAACGGACGTGTCGCCGTTATCGAAGCAGAGCAGTTGCAGCCGAGCCATGTTCAAGGTGTGCGCAATCCTCTCCACTTCATTGATGAGGCACAACCAAAGGAGCGTAACGATGAGGCAAGTGTGCTTTCGGCACGCAAGATTGCCGGAAACATTCGCCCCGAGGAAATCACATCGTCTGTTACCGCCTTCACAGGTGCGCCTACCGTGAACGCACGAGGAGAAGCCATACAGGGCAACAACCGAAGCGATGCACTCCGTCAGATGTGGGAGGGCTACCAAGACCAGGCAGCCAAGTACAAGCAGTATTTGATTGACCACGCAGAGGAGTTCGGTTTGAATGCCGATGATGTTGCGGCTATGCAGCACCCTGTCCTCGTTAATATGCTTGACGTGGAAGATGCAGAGGCTATCACTCTCGGTCAGTATGTGGCGCAGGATACAGAAAGCGGCGGCATTGAGCGTATCAAGCCAAAGAACGCTTTGCAGAAGATGGGCAATGACATACGTTCGTTTGCCAACCTGCTGTTGAAGTCTGCCGATGAGGATACATCATTTGCAGGGCTTGTCGATAGCAACGGTGTTGATGTTGTGAAATGGATGAGCCAAAGAGGTTACATTACCCCTACGCAGTACAAGAGTGCTTTTGACAGCAAGGGCAACCTTACAGCCGAGGCAAAGAACGATTTGCGAGGTATTATGTATCAGAGCATCTTCAAGGGCGGCAGCACCCGACTTGAAGAAATGTTCAACGCTATGCCTGCAAAGGCACAAAAGGCTATCCTTGCCACAGCGTTCAGAGACTTTGACAGCCCGAGTGCAGAGCGTATGATTGAGGAGATACAGAACTCAATCCGTGCGTTCTATGCCCTGTCGCAAAGTGAGGACTTTGTGAATGCCAAGACGTTCAAAGATGCACGTTTGGCAGTTGAGGGTTGGAAAATTCAGTATCAGATTGATGATGTTACAGGCGAAAGTTACCTACCTGCCGAGAATTTCAGTAACTTTGCACTGCTTTTGGCAACAATGTACAAGGGCGAGAACCAAAGCATCATTCAAGGTACATTCAACAAACTCTATGACCTTATTCAAGGTACACAAGAACCCAACCTGTTTGAGCAGCCGGACAACACGCCTCGTACGCTTGCACAGGCTATTAACGAAACATTAAACATTACCTACAATGGACAACAGCGAAGCAATGTATTGGTTGGCGATAGTTCAGCAAGCCAACGAGGGCAGCAAGGAAGCACAGGAAATGCTGCGACAAGAGAACGAATTGAGAGTACAGAACGGACAGCCGACAGTGCAGGACGCATTGAAGCAGAAAGCACAGCAGGCAGCGAAGCCGTACATCAACCCCAATCCGAACGAAAAGGACTTGAACAAACTGCTGATGGAGGACGGAAAGCAGACAGCACAGGAATGGCTGATGACACAGCCCGAAGCGTGGAGGGAAATCGAAACAGCAGCGATTTACGAGTGTTTGAAGAGGGGTTGGACACTTCATACAGGTCATATTCAGATGATAGCGAGAGAACTCGCCGTGCCGGGGAAACCGAACGGTTGGTAAATATCGCCAAGCAGCACGGTTTGTTTGTTCCTGCCGAAGTTACCAAGACTTTGACAGGAAAGGTAGCAAAGCGCACAGGTGAAAGTGTTGTTTACATTGACACAGCAGCAGGCAAGGTTACAAAGGTAAAAGACCCATACGCCAAGTCTGCAATGAAAAGCGGTGTTCAGCCCGAGGACGCAGCCTTTGAGCATCTTGTGCATAATCTCCTGTTCCCCGAAACAGAGTACACATTTGAGGGTATTAGCGAGGAAATGGGCGATGTTCGCATTGTTCTATCGCAGAACTTCATCAATTCAGCAGGAAAACCTACTCCCGAACAGATTGCGGAAGCACTTGCCGCACGTGGATTGTTCCCGGAAGATAACTACTCTTTCGGTAATGATCTTGTGTCTGTAACTGATGTAGAGGGCGACAATGTGATGTTGGGCGAAGATGGTACGGTGTACTTCATTGACCCTATTATCCGTTTCAAGAAGCCGTTGAGAGAGATTTTAGCGGCTCTTGGTGGTGCTGAACAGAAAACACCTACCATTGGCGAGCAGGTGCAGGCAGCAGAGGCAGGTGTAAATGTCAATCCTACCGACAAGCAGAAAGAAGCAGGCAACTACAAGAAAGGACACGTGCAGATTGGCACATTCAACGTAACCATAGAGCAGCCGAAAGGCTCTGTGCGTAGCGGTGTGGATGCCAACGGCAATAAGTGGGAAACAACCATGCAGAACACCTACGGCTACATTCGTGGCACGGAGGGCGTGGATGGAGACCACATAGACGTGTTCCTCTCTGACGATATTGACGCTTGGAACGGACGCAGGGTGTTCGTGGTGGACCAGTATAATGAGGACGGCAGCTTTGATGAGCATAAGGTAATGCTTGGTTTCAATGAGACTGACGATGCCGAGGCAGCTTACTTCGCGAATTATGACAGTGACTGGGCAAATAATCACAAGACAGTGGTAACTGCCGTAAATTTGGAGGATTTCGAGAAATGGATAGATAGTAGCCACCGGAAGACAAAAGCGTTTGCAGAATATAAGTCAGTCAAAAATGTTGAGGAACAGAGTTCAGGTACACAAGTCGACAGACTTTCTGAAATCAAGTCACGCATTGAAGAACTGCACAAGGAACAAGAAGCCGCACATGGTCAGAGTGATATATTTGAGGAAGCCCGCATTATTTCCGAAATAAACGACCTCTTTGCTGAACAGCGGAAGTTAGAACAAAGCAATTCCAATGAAGAAACGACAACACCGACTGATGCTGCATACACCATTACTCCGGCACAATACACCACCAAAAGAGGTAAGGTGTTGGATATGCACCTTGTGAAGTTCAATGATGAATTAAGAGATACTGTTCGGAAGCACACCACAATGTTTGCCAAACAACTGAAAGGCTGGTGGGACAAGGAAAAGCAAGGCTTCATGATGCGCAGCAAGGAAGATGCTGAACGATTAGCAGAATATGCAACTGATGCACAATCACAACCGCCTGTCTCAATGTCTGATATACAGGCTGTCAATGACGGTAATGTGCAGTTTGCAGAACCTCAACTTTCGGGAACATCAAAGCCGGAAGAAAGACAGGAATACACCCCTGTATGGCAATATTCTGTTTCTGTTGATAAGGAAACGGGATTAACCACATTGAAGCGTGATGATGTGAGCGGACCTATCCCTATCGGGGATGGACGTTTCAATTATACGGCAAACAGTCCTGAAGAAATGTTGGAGATTGTACGTAATCCCAAGAATTTTAATCAGGAACTGCGTGACGCTGTTGAAACCATTCTTGAAAACAAGGTTAAGATTAGGGAGATTGTACGTACAGAAAAAGCGGAAGCCACAGAGCAAGAATCTAAGTCGGAAAATAATCCGAGTGGCAATCGTCTTGTTACCGATGAACATTATGCAGAACTCCGTGAGCGTATGCGTAAGAAGTTGCTCGGTCAAATGAATATGGGAATAGACCCGGAAATACTTGCCATCGGTACGGAAATGGCCGTCTATCATATTGAGAAAGGCGCACGCAAGTTTGCCGAGTATGCAACAGCCATGATTGCAGACTTGGGCGATGCCATACGCCCGTACCTCAAAGCGTTCTATAATGGTGCAAGAGATTTACCAGAGGTGGCAGAGAACGGACTGGATGCAGACATGACTCCATACGATGAGGTGCAGAAGTTTGACGTGGCGAATTTCGACAAGACAAGCATTGATGCACTTGCCACCGCTGAAACCATAACAAGAGAGGCAGATGTGGAGCAAGAGGCAGAGATTGCACAGGAACGTATCAAAAAAAGCCGCCCTGCACGTAAAAAGAACGAGAAAAAAGCAGTAAATTCACAGCAGTCAAATGAGTTGGGCTTGTTTGACGGTCTAATTGATAACAATAAAAACAGCGAAAATGGATTACAGAGAACTGATGCGGAACGCTCCGAAAGAGTGTCAGCCAACGGTAATAGACACGAGCAAGGATTATCAAGAGGCTCTGAAACAGGTAGCAAAAGCGAACAACAAGACAGTAGAGGAACTGACAACGGAGGAGAAAGAACAGGCAATGCAGTCGATAGGACTGTGCGACCTCGACTTTCAGATTCCTTAAATGAACAAAGCATTAATGGTAAGCGCAAGAAAGAGATTGAAAAGAACCGAAAACTTGCCGATGAACTCAAAGGTGTTACATTGCACTTGAACGACAAACTCGGAGGAGAACATGAGATTTCCGGTATTGTCTATTACGAACTTGCCAACGTATTCCATTGCAATGACAATATAAGCGGACCATTCCAAGCGACACGCAAGGAACTTGATGCTATTCTTAAAGTTGCACGCAAAAACGATGTCAGGAATACATTTACTCCCAAGAATACCCACAACAACCATTCGGAACGTGGCAAAGACCACGCTCCTACATCGGTAGATGCACGTATCGAAGCCAACATCAAGGCTATTGAGTTGGCAAAGCAGTTGCTTGAAAGTGGCGAACAGGCTACAGAAAATCAGATGCAGACTCTCCGCAAGTTTAGCGGTTGGGGCGGCTTGGGTAAGGCATTCAGCGAGGGTACATCGTATGCACCTAATCCTATCCAAAGAAAACTTCGTGAACTGCTTGGCGAAAGGGCGTATCAAGAGGCTGTAATGAGTGCGAACAGTGCTTATTATACCCCTGCATACGTTGTTGATACCCTTTGGGATATTGCCGAAAAAATGGGCTTTGAGGGTGGAAACATTCTTGAAGGTTCGGCTGGTATCGGAAATATTTTGGGACAGATGCCTACGCACATCAGTGAGCGGAGCGACATCCATGCCATAGAAATTGACGGAACTTCGGGAGAAATCCTCTCGCTCCTCTATCCTGATGCCAAGGTGGAGATACAGGGCTTCGAGCAGACACGCATACCGAATGGCAGCGTGGATTTGGCTATTACCAATGTTCCGTTCGTTACAGGACTCCGTGTGAACGATACCACCGGCGATAAAGACCTGTCGAAGAAATTCCACAACATACATGATTTCTGTATAGCAAAGAATGTGCGCAAACTGCGTGAGGGCGGTTTGGGTATCTTCATCACATCCAACGGCACGCTTGACAACAGCAAGAAGCTCCGTGATTGGATTGTGAACGAGGGAGGTGCAGATTTCGTGGGTGCTTTCCGTATGCACAACAAGACTTTCGGAGGCGCCGGAGTAACCTCCGACATCGTTGTTATCCGCAAGCGTGTGAACGGGCAGAAGTCAGTCCACGCCATTGATGTAAGCGATGTGAGCGGAGAGCGCATGGCAGAATATGACACCGGGGAAACACGCAAGGTCAAAGGCAAGGAAACGCCGGTCATCAAACAGCTTTCGATGGACTACAACCGCTATTTCATTGAACACCCTGAAAACATGGCAGGTGAAATGCATTTTGCATTTGAGAAAGGTGATACTTTCCGCCCGACAAGCAAAGGCTTATACCCTAAACAGGATAAGAAGCAGGAAGAAATGTTGGCTGAATTTGTCCGTTCGTTCCGTGCGGAGGAATTTGGTGAGCGTAACACAGAAGTTATCACTGATGTAATGCCCGGCAAGAAGATTGGCGAAGTGTTTGTCAAAGACGGAAAGCTGTACATCAACTCGACAGCAAGCGCACAACCCCTCGAAGTAAATGCTAATAAGGTAAAGGGGCATACGAAAGTGGAATGTTTCGAGGCGTACACCGCTATCAAGAAAGCCCTTGCAGAAGTCCTTTCCTATCAGACCGAGAATGAAAGCGATGAGGGGCTGAAACCCTTGCTTGACAAATTCAACAAGGCATACGATGATTTTGTCAGCACATACGGACACTTCAACAAGAATACCGCCATTGCGTTTCTTCGCAATGATGTGGACTATGCCAATGTATTTGCCCTTGAAAAGTTTGAAGAAACGGCAGATGAAAAAGGAAACCGGATACAGAAATTTGACAAGACCGATGTATTCAGAAAACGTGTCGTTGAAAAAGAGAAAGAACCCACCCCTGCCAATGTCAAGGACGGTATCATTGCAAGTATCTTCAAATTCGGTCGTGTGGATATACCTTACATCGCTGAACAACTTGGTACAGGCATTGAGGATGTGAAGAAAGAAATCGTTGAGAACGGATACGGTTTCGAGAATCCTGTAAGCCGACAGATGGAAGCATCGTATCAGTACTTGAGCGGAAATATCCGTGAAAAACTGCGTCAGGCAGAGGAAAATAACGAGAATGGGGAATTTGACCGCAACATCAAGGCATTGCAGGAAGTCATGCCAATGGAAATTCCGGCACATTTGATTGACTTTACTCTCGGTAGTTCTTGGATTGACCCGAAACTGTATGAAGATTTCGTAAAGGAACGAACGGAGGTAAATGTCCGGTTTACAGCAGTAGGCGGTACTTGGTTTATGAAAGAACCATACTTTACCAACTACGAAAAGAACCGTGCCATGGGCGTGACCAGTGAAATGCTCGGCAGAACCATTATGGGGCACACTCTCATAGAAGCTGCCATTCAGAACAGAAGCATTACAGTTTCCACCACCAAGAAACATTATGACGGCACAACAGAAACAATAACCGACAAGGAGGCTACACAAGCTTGTGCTGCCAAGATTGATGAAATCCGTCAGGACTTTAAGGACTGGGCAAGGCAGAAGATGCAAAGTGACCCGGAAATGTCGGCATTAATTGAACGTATCTATAATGACACGTTCAACAACTTTGTGCCTATGAGCATACCGAACGAGTTTGTGCCGGAGTATTTCGGAGGTGCTTCACACAAGTTCAAGATGCGTCCTCATCAAGGCAAAGCCATCGTAAGAGGTACACAGCAACCGTTGTTGCTTGCCCATGAGGTAGGAACAGGCAAAACCTTTACCCTTATTTCCACAGCAATGGAAATGCGCCGTTTAGGTACTGCCCGCAAACCGATGATTGTTGTACAGAATGCCACGGTAGGTCAATTTGTTGCAAGTGCAAAGGAACTGTACCCGAATGCCAAGATACTGACACTCGAAGAGGCAGACCGTAGCGCAGATGGTAGAAAGAACTTCTATGCCAAGATACGCTACAACGACTGGGACATGATTGTCGTTCCGCAATCAACCTTTGAATTTATTCCCGACAGCGAGGAAAGGGAAATGGCTTTCGTGCAGGACAAGATTGAGGAGAAGATGCTCATTCTTGAAAAAATGAAAGAGGAAGACCCGGACGGAAAGAACATGATTACCCGGCAAGCCGAACGTGAAATCGAATTGTTGGAGGAACAGCTTGCCGGACTTGCAGACAATGCTTCAAAGAAACGCACCGCTAACGATGAGAAAAAACGTGCCGTAGCCTTGCAGAATGCAGAAGTCAAGGCAATGGAAATGCTGGACCGCCGTACTGACGATGTGGAGAACTTTGACGATATGGGCATTGATGCTCTGCTTGTGGATGAAGCCCACGAATACAAGCACTTGGGATTTGCCACGGCCATGCAGCGTGGAGTCAAAGGTGTGGACCCGTCATACAGCAAGAAATCACAAGGGGTATTCCTGAAGACACAGGCTGTTTTGGAAAAGAACAACGGACGAAACGTAATCTTTGCCACAGGTACGCCTATCAGCAATACCGCCGCAGAGATTTGGACGTTTATGCGCTATCTCATGCCTGCCGATACTATGAAAGAGTATGGTATCTATTACTTTGATGACTTTGTACGCAACTTCGGTAACATTCAGCAAATGTTGGAATTCACCACAAGCGGAAAGTTCAAAGAGAACAATCGCTTTGCCGGATATGTGAACCTGCCCGAACTGGTGCGTATATGGTCGGGAGTGTCCGATACCGTCCTTACCAAAGAAGCCGGTGGCGTAAAGGACAAAATACCTGAAATGGAGGGAGGAAAGGCACAAGACCTTTATCTGCCACAGACACGCGCATTGCGTAGCATCATGAAGTTCGTAAAGAGCGAACTTGAACATTATGAGCAGATGAGCGGCAAAGAGAAGAAAGAGAACAGCCATATTCCGCTCACGATGTATGGTATTGCCAAAGCTGCTGCCGTGGATGCCCGATTGGTGCAGTCAGATGCAGAGGACGACCAAAACAGCAAGACCAATGAAGCCGTGCGCCAAACTTTGCGCTCACTGAAAGAAACAGCCGACTACAAAGGTACGGTTGCCATTTTTGCCGACAATTATCAAAATAAGCAGAGCGGATTCAATCTTTATGATGACATCAGAAATAAACTGATTGCAGATGGTGTTCCTGCTGATGAGATTGTAGTAATGAGGTCGGGAATGACCGTCAAGAAGAAACTTGAAATCTTTGAAAAGGTAAATCGTGGTGAAGTTCGCGTGATTCTCGGTTCTACCTTTACGCTCGGTACGGGCGTGAACATTCAGGAACGACTGCACACGCTGATACATTTGGATGCGCCCAACCGTCCTATGGACTATACCCAGCGCAACGGACGCATTTTGCGACAGGGAAATTTGCATAAGGACATGAACAAGCCTGTACGCATCTTGCGTTTCGGAGTTGAGGACAGTTTGGATGTTACCGCCTACCAACGCTTGAAAACAAAGGGAGCGATTGCCGACAGTATCATGAACGGCAAGCAGATGATGAACAACAGCATGACCAACCGTGTGCTTGAAGAGGAAGAAGATGTGTTTGGCGATACCGTTGCGCAGCTCTCCGGCAGTGAATATGCCATGCTGAAAAACAATGCGGAAAAGAATGTGCGCAAGTATGCAAGCCGCAAAAAGCAATGGGAAACAGACCAAACCTATATCCATAATGCCAAGCCAAGACTGAAAGCCTTTATCAAGGATGCGGAAAAGCGCATTGAGGACAACGGCAGGTACTTGGAGGCAGTACGCTCGTCATTCCCCGATGAACAATTCAAGGAGATTGTAATCGGCAAACATCGCTTTACTTCTGTTGATACAATGGATGATTTTTTCAAGGAATACAACAAGAGTGTCCTTGCAGAAATGAAGCAGATGAAAGACGGTGAAATTTCAGGAGAACAGAAACGGGAACTGATTATACAGATAGGCGATTTTTCATTTGTGGTCACAACAAAACTGACAAGGAAAACCATGAGTGACGGTGCAACACTTTTCAATGATGTTGAGCGTAGAATGACCTACTCTTGCCTTGAACTCGGCATTGAAGATGTGCCGGTACGCCAAAACCTGCTTCGCAATGCCATTGAGGATATTACAGACAATGTGATTACAGGAAAGGATTTTGCCGAGAGATTGAGTGCCGGAGAGCGAAGCAAAAAACATAATGAAGCTGAATTGAAAGAACTCCTGTCAAGAGAGGGCAAGCCATTCGAGTATGAAGAAGAATTGGCACAGGCGAAAGCACAGTTAGAGGAATATGCCGAACTGATGAAGAAAGAGTTGGAGGAAAAGGAAGCCAAATACGCTGAAATGGATGCAAGCGTGGAAACGGCAAATAATATTTCCGCCTCGGAAGAAGATGATGAATTAAAACGCGAAGGTGGTGGTGCCTACACCGATGATGAAGTCAGTTATGAGAATGACCCAGTGGCAAAACTGCTCGGTCAATCAAGGAGAATGGCAAAGCAGCGGAGGGAATTTGCACAGCGCGAACGCCAAAGAATGGCAGAACGTGTGGAAATCCTTGCCGAGAAGCTGCATCTTGACAATGTGGAGATTGTTACTGATGCTTCCGTCTTGGATGGAAAGAAACAGCGTGCAAAAGGCTTCTATTCGAAGAGTACAGGGAAGATAACCATTGTCATTCCCAACCATACAAGTGCGTTTGATGTTGAGCAGACGCTGCTACATGAGGCTGTGGCGCACTATGGTTTGCGCCAGTTGTTCGGAGAACATTTTGATACATTCCTTGATAATGTATTCAACAATGCAGAAGAAAGCATTCGCAGACGCATTGTAGATATGGCTGCAAAAAACGGTTGGGATTTCCGTAAGGCTACCGAAGAATATCTTGCTTCGCTTGCAGAAGATACTGAATTTGAGAACATCAACGCAAGTTGGTGGCAACAGATAAAGGATTTCTTCTTGAATATGCTTCATAAGATAGGCTTTGAGGATTTCAGAGGGGTTACTCTATCGGACAACGAACTTCGCTACATCTTGTGGCGAAGCTACGAGAACCTTGCAGAGCCGGGCAGATACAGGAGCATCTTGGGTGAAGCTGCTGATGTGGCAAAACAATACGAGTTGGAGGTTGGTAACTATTCGGATACAAACCGTAATCCGAATTTTGCAGCAGAGAGCGATGATGACCTCTATCGTGACGGCAGCCCCGAAATACACGAAAGAGAGTTGGCACGAGACCGCTACGAAAGACGTGTTAAGACAGGAATGTTCCAATCACAGGAAGCATTGCAGGATAGTATGCTCGGACTTAAAGAGGCTATGCAGGCTATCCTCGGTCAAGGAACGAACATTGAGGATGTGGACGGATTTGAAAACGCATACTTGGGAGAAAACCGTCTGTCAAGTGTGAACAAAGCCGAAGCAGATGCCTTTGCCCACACCCTGTTCAAGCCAATGCTTGATGAAGTTGCCAAACTCGCCCGGACTGAGGCAGAGCGTGAGGAATTGACCGATTACATGATGGCGAAACACGGACTTGAACGCAATACATATATGCGTAATGAAGCAATCAATAATGGGGCAACCAATGCAGACCAAACCGACTATGCCGGACTTACAGCCCTTACAGGTATGGATAATGTTACCGATGCTGAAACGGAAGCACAGATAATGGTTAACGATTACGAACAGGCACATGACACTGCCGACCTTTGGAAAAAAGTCAATGCTGTGAGCAAAGCAATACTATCAAAGTCATACGAATGTGGCATGATGAGCAAAGCGACCTTTGACAAGATTTCAGATATGTATGATTTTTATATTCCGTTACGTGGTTTTGATGAAAAGACCAGTACTGAAGCATACGCATATCTGACGCACAAGCAAAGTGCATTCAATGCTCCTATCAAGAAAGCGGAAGGACGAAGGTCGAAAGCGGATGACCCTTTTGCCAACCTGCAATCAATGGCAGAAGGTGCTATCATGCAGGGCAACCGGAACAAATTGGTAAAACAGCGTTTCCTTAATTTCGCACTTAACCATCCGAGCGACCTTGTCAGTGTGAGCGACATTTGGGTAGAGTATGATACGGTGACCAACGAATGGAAGCCTGTGTTTCCTGACAACATAGACAGTACAGACACCCCCGAAGAAGTAGAACGGAAGATGCTGGACTTTGAAACAAAGATGAAATCGTTGGCACAGCAATACCCTGACCGATACAAGCATGGAAAAGATACCGTGAATATTCCTTACCGTATTGTGGAAAGCCGGGATATGAGGCAGCACCAAATTGTAGTGAAGCGTGGCGGCAGGGACTATGTGATTACCATAAACGGCAATCCCCGTGCGGCACAGGCATTGAACGGACAGACAAATCCCGATAACGACATGTCGGGGGCAATCGGGGCTATTCTCCGTGCAGGAGAAAATATCAACCGACAGTTGAGTGCGTTCTATACCACACGAAACCCGGACTTCATCGTGTCGAACTTTATGCGAGATATGTTATACACCAATACCATGACTTGGATAAGGGAAAGCCCGAACTACGCACTGCGTTTTCATCGCAATTATATGTATGCCAACCCTGTAAGAATAAAGCAACTCTTGGCAAAACACCGCAAAGGGACACTTGACATGGGCAACAAGACGGAAGCGATGTTTCATCAGTTCATGATGAACGGAGGTGAAACAGGCTATGCCAATATCCGTGACATTGAACAGCATAAAAACGACATACGCAGGGAACTGAAAAAATCGAGCGGCAAGATTCCTGTAAAAAAAGCATGGGACTTGTTGGGCGAACGTTTCGATGAGTACAACCGAGCCGTTGAGAACTGCGCCCGTTTTTCCGCTTTCATGACATCACGTGAAATGGGCAGGAGCATTGACAGGTCCATTTATGATGCAAAGGAAATAAGCGTGAACTTCAACAAGAAAGGCAGCGGAGCAAAATTCTATGACAGTACAGGGCAGACAAAGGCAGGTAACGCCAGTGCATTGGTATCTGGGCTTGGTCGTAGCGGTTATGTATTTTGGAATGCCGCCATTCAAGGTACGACAAACTTTGGGCGACAGGTGAAACGCCATCCAGCCAAATCCTTTACAGGCATTGCGGCGATGTTCCTTCTTGGTGCCATTGTTGCCTACTTGGGTGGCGATGATGATGACGATGATGACAAGAACGCATACTACAATCTTCCCGAATATGTAAGGCGCAGCAATATTCTTTTCCGTGCAGGAAACAGTTGGGTATCCATTCCTCTTCCGGTAGAATACAGGGCAGTTTACGGCATGGGCGAACTGATGATTTCCATCCTTAATGGGAAGGAACATCTAACAGGTGGCGAAATAGCCGAATCCATAACAGGACAGGTTACACAAATATTGCCGATTGACCTCTTGGAGGGCGGAGGCGGACTGAACGCTTTTGTGCCGAGTGCCTATAAACCCCTGTGGGAAGCCTACGTTGCGGAAAAGAGCTGGATGGGTATGCCTTTGTACAAGGACACCCCTTGGAATAAGGATATGCCCGAATGGACAAAAGCATACAAGAGTGCCAACAAATACATTGTCGGGCTTGCAAATGTCATGAACGAAGCTACTGGCGGTGATTCTTACACAAAAGGTGCTATCGACTTCAATCCTGCCAAGATTGAATATATGCTGAACGGTTATTTCAGTGGCGTGTTCGGAACAATCGACAAGTTGAGCAAGACAGCAGAAACCGTTACAGGCAACCGTGAGTATGACCCTCGTAGCTTCTTGTTGGCAAACAGACTGGTCAAAGCCGGGGACGAACGCACCGAGTACAGGGCTGTGAACAATGAGTATTTCCGGCTGAAAGAGGAGCATGACCGATTGAAATCCCGATTGAAGCACTATGAGGAAGATACCGACAACGGTATATTTGACTATGCGGAAAAGATTGATTTCCTCTACAATTCGCACGAATACGAGCGTTACGAAATCTTCGAGGATTACCGTGAAGACATTGACGGCCTCTACAATGAATTGAAGGAAGCAATCAGTGACGAGGAACGCAAGGACATCGAAGCCGAGTTGAACGAAGTCAAAAAAGAGATGATAGATGAAATAAACCTCACCCGTAAACGTAAATAGTTATACTTGAAAGGAATGCTTTGGATAGTACCTTTGTGTCTATCCAAAGCATTCTGATAATATTCAACGATTATGCATAATACAAAAAATGGAAATAAAAGACTGCTGTCCATGAGCCGTGTCGCACCCAAACGTGATACGGAGGAAATGGATACCGTAATAATGTCTTCACAGCAGTCGGGCGACCGCAGGGCGTTTGATATATTGATGGAGGCACAGCACTATTGGAATCAGATGGAGGATTTCCGAAAGGACAGAGAGCGCAACAAGCGATATACCTACGGTTTTCAGTGGGATGACAAAATATGTGTGGACGGTGAGACCATGACGGAAGAAGAGTATATCAAAAGGCAGGGCAATGTGCCATTGAAGAACAACCTTATCCGCAGATTGGTAAAAAGCGTACTCGGCGTGTATCGAAGCCAGAGCAAAGAACCGACCTGTACAGCACGTGACCGAGACGAGCAGAAATTGGGTGAAACGATGAGTACAATTCTGCAATGCAATATGCAACTGAACCGGATGACGGAGGTATATGCCCGGACAATGGAGGAGTTTCTTATCAGCGGCTTCATTGTACATCGCAAATCATACGGTTGGCGTAACGGAAAAGAAGATTGTTGGACGGACTATGTACAGCCAAACAATTTCTTCATAGATAATAATATGAGAGATTTTCGAGGGTGGGATGTGTCGGTTCTTGGCGAGATACACGACATTTCATTCGGACAGCTTTGCGAACAGTTTGCCTCTTCACCCGAAGATTACCGCAGACTTAGGGACATCTACAAGTGGGCGGCAAAGAAAGAATACATCGCCTCGTATGCAGAGCGTTTCGGCTACAGTCGTTTGGAAAACTACGATTTTCTGTTTACGAGTGAGCCGGGACGATGCAGAGTTATCGAAGTGTGGCGCAAGGAGCAAAAGCCAAGATACCGGTGCCATGACTACCAAAACGGGGACATCTTCAAGATTGACGTGGAGGATTACCAAAAGTGTGTGGTCGCCGTCAATGATGAACGCATCGAAATGGCAAAGTCAGTCGGTATGCCCGAAGAAGAAGTGCCGCTCGTTAAAGCCACGTGGTTTATTGACGACTATTGGTATTTCTACTATCTGTCGCCATTCGGAGATATTCTGAAAGAGGGAGAAACGCCATACGAACATGACAGCCACCCATACGTATTCAAGGCTTATCCGTTCATTGACGGTGAAATCCATTCGTTCGTGGCCGATGTCATCGACCAACAACGATATACCAACCGACTGATAACCCTCTATGACTGGATTATGCGTGCAAGTGCAAAAGGTGTACTCCTAATGCCGGAAGACTGTCTGCCTGACGGTGTGAGCATTGACGATATTGCGGAAAGTTGGACGGAGTTCAACGGTGTCATTGTCTATAGACCGAGCAAAAACGGGCGTGTGCCGGAACAGGTGGCCAACAATTCGACCAACATCGGCATTGCTGAACTGCTGAATATGCAATTGAAGTTCTTTGAAGACATTTCAGGTGTAACAGGAGCATTACAAGGCAAGCCTGGATTTTCGGGTGAAAGTGCCGCCCATTTCCAACAACAGACGCAGAATGCCACTACCACTTTGCTTGACCTGTTGGAATGCTTCAGCGGTTTTGTGGTAGATGGTGCATACAAGGATGTAAAAAATATACAGCAGTTCTATGACAGTAAGCGCGTGTTCAACATTGCCGAACGGAGCGGTGCGCAAATCGAATACGACCCGAAAAAGGTACGAGACGTGGAGTTTGACTTGAGCATCACAGAAAGTACAACTACCCCTGCATACAGGCATCTTGCCAACGACATACTCATGCAGTTGTGGCAAGCACAAGCTATCAGCGTGGAACAACTACTTGAACATGGCGACTTCCCGTTTGCCGATGAGCTGTTACAGAGCATCAAGTCGCAGAAAGAGCAATTGGAACAGGGTAAAATGCCTGACGGTCTTTCGCCCGAACTGATGGCGCAAGTGCAGCAAGGAGCAAATATGCAGGCCGTGAACAAACTGAATAATGCAATGAGGCAATAATTTTATAAACTAACGACATCATGGAACAGAAAACTATTTGTATAGACTTTGACGGGGTCATTCATGACTACAGCAAAGGTTGGCAAGGCGAGGATGTGTTTGGGCAGATGATACCGAACGCAGATACAGGTACAGCCACCCTAAAGAAAAACGGGTGGACTATCATCATCTTCACGACACGCAAGAAAACTGAAAAATTAGAAAAGTGGTTGGAAGAAAACAATATTTCATACGACCATATAAACGAGAATCCGAATCAACCGGAACATGCAAGTGGAAAAATCATTGCCGATGTGTATCTTGATGACCGGGGTATCTGTTTCAGGGGACGGTGGGATTCATGGCTTATGAGAGATATTATAGAATTTGAGCCTTGGCAGGAACAACAAAAGAGAGAAATAGAGCAGCTTGCGACATATGGCCAAACCGAAGATGACATTTGGTCAAGAGGCAACGAGAAAAGAATCAAATTAGCCCATGTTTAGCGGATAATATATGAGGGTGTATCAAAATTGAAAATATTGCACACCCTCATATATTTATTCTTTGGACAGTTGGAAATTTTCTATCCAAACTTCTTCTTCTCCATTGTCGAAATCAACGACACAGGCTTCATTCGGAATATCCAATTCCTTGACTGTACCAATAACACCGTTATCATTGCACATCACCCGGTCGCCTACTTTAAACTTATTGATGTTGTCAAGTGCGAGCGGGTCGTTGGTAAGTGTTGCTATACCGTCAATGTTTCCGTACTTTCCCATTTTTCCTTGATTTGTCGATTGCTTCCAACCATGAGTAATACTGATTACGTTTTTTCGCCATTACAGCCGAAGATAATTTACCTGCCCCGTTATTGTACGGAGTGCAATAGAAACACTCAATTTCGAGGTCTCTGACGAATGTATTGTAGTTGATATAGTGCTTCTGCTTGAGTTTACGGAAATTGTTCCTATCCATAATCACAAGCTGTCCACTTGTGCCGGTTGTCGGCATGACATAATAGCGTCCGCCATTCTCCTGATGTGCCTTGTCGGCTTGTCTTACTGCCTCACGCAAACGGAGTGAAGCACGGATTTTCTTAAAGATGTTCATCTTTCCTGTTGTTAAATTGTTAAACTATATTGTTGCGGCTGATACCGCCTTTTTCTTCCTTCTGATGTATCTTCCCACACGAGGAACGAATTTGGGCATATCCATTTCAAAGAAACAGATGTGCAGACCAATGGCACGGGTCATCAACAAGTCATCGTGTTTGCCGATAATCGCCCCGAACGCTCCGTTCGGTTTCTTCTCATAACACAGATATTCGTCCAAACAACGGGCGTCACGCTCGACATACAGGCTCTCACGGATGACTTTCACGAGGGTAGAGATTACCATCGGTTTTGTGGCTATGTTGGTGTGGAAACCGTAGTTCACTGGCAAGCCCTCCCGAATAGCCTCCTCCGACTGCTTGCGTGCGTACAGGTTGGGATAAACATCCTTAATCTGATTGAGAATGAATTGGGATTGGTCTCCGTCCACCTGCCTTTCCTTGTCATGTGTTTCAAGTGTGTTGCTCTCAATCACAAGCATGGAATTGTCATAGAAAGCCGCTATCTGTGCCGCTTTCCACGCCAAGAGGTCAATATCTATATGTCCGTACCATTGCGCCACAACAGTGGGTTTTCCTCCGTCATTCATGAAGAGACGGTCGAACACGACAATGACGGACCAGTCAGCCTTATTGGAACGCCCACCGACATCGACCACCGTCAAATATCTGTCGGTTACCACTTCGTCATCGTAAATCTCAGGCATTTCCCAAATATGCAGCAAGCCTTGGCTGTCACCAGCAAAACGGAGGTTTTGCAATGCTTTCTTCCCCTCATCACCATCGGCATATACTTCGCCTACATATCGTGGAGGCTTGCATGATGCTTTAAGTTTCTCGACCTTGTATTTGTCGAACACACGTGCGCCGGAATGGACGAACGCCTCAACATCATCGGAAGGAAACTCTGCCGCCATCAATCCGTGTTCGGTATATTTGGCACGTTCCTGTATGTACCAATTGATAGCTTCAAGCGTTGCGCCCTTCTCCCACAGCCACCACAGGTATTTGCCGTTTTCCTCACGGGATGAAGGTATGCCGTCATTCTCACGGTTTGCATACAGCATTTGTGCAAAAGCCTCCACATCGTCAAGAGGCAACGAATACTGCTCTATGTCAAACCACGACACGAACATTGCCTCGAACTGGGATTTCCCGTTCTTAGCATCGTCATACTCCTTTTGGAAGAAATTGCCTGTACCATTGGCTGTACTTTCATATACAATCATCGTATATGGGCGCAGCAACACGCCAGAACAGGCGGAGCGCACTATGTCTTCGGGCTTCTTTCCATCTGTCGCTTTCCATAGTCCTACCTCGGACAGATGTACAAGGTTGTAGTCTCCACCACGGCAAGAGTCCGGTCGTTCGGCAGTACCAATCTTAATCTTGCAGTTGCGTTGCGGTACACGATGAATACTGCCCGACTTACCGACCCCGACCATTTTAGGCTCATTCTCGCTGTATGTTTCACCCAGTTTGTGCAGCATATCCACCGGATAGTTCTTTATCATACGGTCGAACATATCCTTGATTTCATCCGAACCAGCACCTTGATGGGCGATGATAAGTGAGTTCAGTCCTACTTTATGAACCAACTGCAACCATGCCATATATATTTGCGAGGTGGTAGAACCTCCCCATTGCCGTGCTTTCAGCAAGACAAGGCGTATAGGCTTACCTGCTTTTCGCAATCGTTCCAACCTTTCAACGAAACGGCGTTGCGGTCGAGTAAGGCGAAATAACACATCTTCGCCGCCCCCCTTGTTCTTGATATAGACGAATGTTGCCGCCCAAAATGGGAAGTCATATTTGTTACGTATGCGCACAAACTGGCTTATTACTTTGAGCCGGTCGCTTTCATAATCTTCCTCTTTAGCATTTCCAAGTTCCTGCAAGAATGCCTTGACAGAGCCACATTCGACAAGTTGCCGAACAAGCGGTACATCCATCATTTCGACAGGCAGATATTGGGTGCGTATCGGAAAGTCCTCTATACAGACCTTTACACGTTCCCCGACCGAACCGAACCCGCCAATTGGGTCAAAGCGTGCATACACCTCTGCGTTGCGGCGGTTGTTTTCTTCGATGATAAGTCTGATTTCCTCCTGCATATCAACCGATTTTTACAGGTTTGTTCAACAATGCCGTCAAATACCCTGCGAGATAGCAGTACAGGTGTACCCACGCATTGGTGTCGGGAAAAAGAAAACCGATGACAAGATAGACAACCATCCATAATTGATAATAGACTTTTCTTTCCACCTCGAAAGAGACAGAACCGAACAGGGTAAATACAAGCCCCGAAAGTCCGACCGTGGGAACACAGGACAGACAGAATGCCGGAACAGAAACTGCGACAATGTATGCGAATGCCAACCGCCAAAGTGGCACTTTATAAATGAATACGACAGAAAGCAGACACCACGCATTAAGGGCAGCGTGAATCATATTCGCATGATAGAACGGATATGACAAACGACATCCCGGTCCGCACCCTGTGAAGATACCGACTGCCGACCAATCCTGAATATCCTGCAAAGCCAAGCAGCATACGATGATTGAGATTAAAAGCGAAACAGTCTTTGTCGTTTTCGTCTTATCCATTCTTTCCTTGCTTTACATACCATAATCTTTGCACTACCGGGAGTGAGATAGAATTTCGGTGCTGGCTGCATGACAACCATGGCACAAAGTTCCGAAACGGTCTTATCGGGGTAATCAGCGTACATGACCATGACACGGCGGTAGATTTCTTCGTACATTTCACGTTTGGACGGACACATCTTCTCCAAATGCGCCTTTCCCTTCATCATTGCTGAAACCACGAGAGCTGCCCGAATATCGCTTACCCAAAAACGGCGTGACGGCATATTGACAATGGTGTTGTACACATTCGGCATACGGATATAGTCGCACGATTCAATATATTCATCGTACGCTCTCATCAAGTCGTCTGAACGTTCTTGAAAGTACTCCATCAATGCCCCTTTATGTTTCATTCCTACAATAGATTACAGTCTTAACCGTGTATCAAAGTTACCTATTGGGGCGTAAAAAGATAAACATAGAATGCGTGTATCTTAGCTTATTTTTGCTTCAAAGTTTCAGACAACATTAATTATTTACAGTATATGCCTAAGAATACGGAAGTTAAAAGCAACCGAGACAGATACATGGAACGGTTGAAAACAAAGTATCCCGACAAGGAGTTTGCCGATGATGAAGCGTTATTTGGTCAAACCAATGACGATTACGACAGTTACGACAACGAATTGTCTGGATACCGTGAGCGAGAAAAAGCTCTCTCAGACTTATTTGCAAGCAACCCGCGCAGTGCCGCTTTTCTTACCGACTGGAGAAAAGGCGAAGACCCTATCATCGGTATGGTGCGTAAATTCGGGGATGATTTCAAGGCTGCACTTGAAGACCCCGAAAAGCAAGAGGCACTTGCAGCTGCCAACAAGGAGTTTGCAGAACGCATCGCCCAAGAGAAAGAGTACGAAGGAGAGTATCAGAAGAACATCAACGATACCTTGACCACCCTTGAAGTCATGCAGCAGAAAGAAGGACTGTCGGATGATGACATAGACAGTGCAATGGATTTCCTTGTCGGCATTGTGCGTGACGGAATCATGGGCAAGTTCACACGTGAGAGCGTGGCAATGGCACTCAAAGCCATCCGGCATGACAGCGATGTGGAACAGGCAGACCGTGAGGGCGAAGTAAGAGGCCGCAACACCAAGATTGAAGAAAAGTTGCGCAAGGGCAGCAAGAATGACGGTACAGCCAACCTCGGTAGCAAGAACGGCGGAGGCAAAGGCGGCTCACGAGAAATGCCAGATTTGGGTGTCATTGACCAAAACTACGGAACTCAGAACATTTGGGAACGTGGCGGAGAAAAACGCAGGACAAACAAGTAAAATCAATTCTATTTATTCACTTTTCAAAAATTAAAAGAGCAATGAAGAAAGCAACAAGTTTTCTGTGTCGCATCATGCTGATGGTATTGGCATTTGTGACAGGCGCATCAAGCGGTGTGTTCATGGCCAACGCCTCCGAACTCCCTGATGCAGGTAAAACAACAGCCGGAGCTGACGGTACGGGCGGAACAGACGGTATCGCAACGGAAACCGCAGGCAGAACGGATGGTGACTCAAATTTTTATTTGAGCGATGTGGACAAACGTATCGTGAAGATACGTCCGATGGCAACTCCTATCGACCAAATCAGCCGTTATGCAAAATCAAGTAGTACAAACTCTTTCGAAGTTAAGTATTACAGCGTAGGCACAAGAGAAATCAAGTGCAGTACCAACAAGAAAGTAGAAAAGATGCTGAACGGAGCCAGCACCTCCCTTCCGGTAGATGACCTGAACATGTTTACTCTGGATGATACCATTCGAGTAGTAGGTGTGAAAGCCATTACGAAGCCGGATGGAACAAAATACGGGCTGGAAGACAGCAATGTTCCCGACCTTGTATTATGTGTATGCGGTAAAGATAGCTCAACAAACTTACCAACCGTGTATGCTGTTAACGGTGACATGGATAGTTCGAGTAAGCAACCAATCCTTGTACCGGAGATTCCTTCAGGAACAACACTTGTTCGTATGGGTAAGGCTTGTGGTGAGTTAGATGTACAGACAGGACGCTTCAACAATATCCCGATGCCTGAAACCCAGTATTGTCAGAACTTCATGATTCAGGTAGAGCAGTCCACCTTTGACAAGATTGCCGCCAAGGAAGTGAACTGGAATTTCTCGGACATTGAGGAGGACGGTGTATATGATATGCGCCTCGCCATGGAGAATACCTATCTGTTCGGTGTCAAGAATGTCATCAAGCATATTGCCAAGGACGGTATGAACACTTGGTTTACAGGCGGCATATGGTGGATGGCTGGCAAAGACATCGAAGTGGGCGAATGGAATGCGGACAAGCAGTGCGCCATCATTACCGATGAAAACCTTGTGGATATTACCAAAGACCTCTTTGTGGGTACAGGTATCGGCAACAAACGCAAAATCCTTTTCTGCGGTAGCGATATGCTGTCTGCATTCTCGAAAATCAAGAGTGAGAAGTTCCGCCTGAAAGACACTGTTGAGGTTTGGAATTTGAAATTCAAATCTTGGGATACCGATTTCGGAGAGGTACTGACCATTCATCACGAACTATTTGACGTGAATGGCATGAGCGACTGCGGCTTTGCAATGGACCCGGAATACCTGTCGAAGAAAACACATATCTCTTGGGCAAGAAACGTACTTGACTTGCAGAAAGCCGGTATCCGCCGTACCGATGCGGTAGTAATCCAAGAAGTAAGCTGCTTGTACTTGCGCTATGCAAAAGCACATGCAAGAATGCGTCTTGCCAAAGCTCCTGTTGAAGAGCCTTAATAATCCACAAAAAGAAATCAATAACCGGGGATGGGATAAGGAGTCCCATCCCTTTTTAATTTACAAGTATATGATTAAAACCTATAAAGCGAACACCAACGTGAGTATCAACGTAGTGCTTCCAAGTAAGAAGAATCTGCATATTTCGTTCACACCTCTGTCTAACGGTAGCAGCCTGTTTACAACAGACAACGAGGACATAATGCGTGCCATCGAAAAACATTACAATTTTGGAAAGTTGTTCCGGCTACACAGTATGCAGGATGAAAGTGAAAAGATAAATGCAAAAACAGAAGAAAATCTGCAAGATAAAGAAATTCCAACTGTCGATAACCAAGTAACAGGAGAAGACAGTCAGGACGGAGAAACCACAGATGGAAATGACCCAACCCTGAAAAAAGTGAAAGTGAGCGACCTGTCCGCAGCAAAAGATTATCTTGCCGATACATTCGGCATCAGCCGAACAGCCATGCGCAGCATGAAAGCAATTACTGAACAGGCAGCCGCAAACGGAATTGAGTTTGAGGGATTGTCATAACCGGATAAAAGAGTATGACAGTCTATCAACTTGACGACATAGCGAAAGATGTCCGTATCGCACTTGACCAAAACATGGTAAGTGACACATTGGCAGCAATCGGTGATGTGGACACGCTTGCACTCAACGACATCATCAGGTCCAAGATTGTGGAAGCCGTGAAGCGTGTACACAGTTCCGCACCTCCCTATCTGCTTGACGGCGGACACAACTTCGGTGATGCTATATTTTGGAAAGAGCATGAAAGCGGATGGATACTGCTTCCGGAGGATTTCATGCGTTTTGTCGTTTTCCAAATGGATGACTGGGAACGTGCCGTATTTTATCCCATAAATACCGATGACCCGGAATATGCAAGACAATCTTCCCGATTCAAAGGTATCAGGGGAACGTACCAACGCCCTGTCTGTGCCATATCCATACGCCCAGAAGGAAGAGTGATGGAATTTTATTCATGCAAAACAACAGAAGCAAAAGTAAGCCGTGCCGTATATCTACCTTATCCGAAGATTGACAAATACGGTGCGATAGAAATTTGCGGACGATGTTACAATGCTGTGGTATATACCATAGCTGCATTAGTATTAACGACATTCGGTGATGCGGAGAAAAGTGCCGCATTGAACGAATTGGCAAAATCTGTATTAATATGAGTTACGAATCAAAGCATATAGATGGTGATGTATCAGTAGGTCGCAATACGGCAATAGGAGGCGATGCCACTGTCCAAGGGAAAACCCATCTGAAAGGAAATGTTGTCGTAGATGGTTGGCTTGAAGCCAAAAATATCAAAGGAGCAGGAAAAGGTCTGTACACTACCATTGAAAAGTTAAAAGCAGCTTATCCTTTTCCGCATGACGGCTGGTGGGCACTTGTAGGAGTTTCATTGCCAGCCCCAATTTATGTTGCAGATGGAGGAGAATGGGTGCCTACCGGACAGAGTGGAGGTAACCCGACCATTGACAGCGGAGAGTATAACGAAGCCATTGAAAAATTGCAGGGGGATATTACCAAGTTGCAAGACGATGTGACCGACATTGAGGAAAAAGACAAGGCACAGGATACACAACTGACCACTCTCGGAAACAGCGTCAACTCACTGCAAGGGCAAGTCAATACTGTCAAAGACACAGCAAAAAAAGCAAGTGACAAAGCCAATGAAGTCAGCGGTCAGCTGAATACATTCAAGAACTCAAAGGGGGAAAACGGCGGGCTTGCCCCTTTGGACGAACTGGGCAAGATACCGAGCCGACACCTGCCCGCATACGTGGATGATGCGGTTGAGTTTCAGGAAATCGTTACCGGTATTACCACCCAAACGGCAAGCCTTGACAAGAGTTCCACCGATGAGGGATGCAACGTCGTTTATGACAAGACCAACGGTTGCTTTGTCATCTCGTATGCTCCCAATACAGGGGAAACCGTTTCTGCCCCCACCTATTACAACAACTGGCTGGATGCCGACAATTTCGGTTCGGTAAGCATGAATGGGCGGATTCCTTATTCAGGAAAAGTTTTCCTCTGCAAAGAGGATGGAAAGAGTTACCGTTGGAGCGGCACGCAACTGACCGTCATCGGTTCAGACCTCGCTCTCGGACATACAAGTTCAACGGCATTTCCCGGCGATGAAGGTGCGAAGTTACAGGAAGACATCAAGCAGGTGGAAGAAAACAGGAAAACCATACTTTCGCAAAACAAGCAAATCGTGGCGCGTAGCATTGTGAATGTCAACCAACTGTTTGACCTTGCGGACAGGGAGATAACATTCTCCGTTGCCCTTGACCGGTGTTCCGCCTCCGAATATTCCCCGGTATTGAAAATACCAGGTGTTGTATTGACCTTCCTGACGGAATCCGGATGGGTTTCCAAACAATGGACTGATACATCGGACTGGTTTAAAGAAAACAACTGGAGCGATTTCGGAGCAGGTGGTGGCAAGGGCATAGGCGATATAATCAATGTAAATGCTCTGTGCGGAAATGTGGAATACACTTTGTCAACAGCCATCAAAGCCGTGTCAGACTTTGAAAAGGAGAATGGGGAAGTTTATCTTAAAAGCGGTATCATCCTTACGTTCAAGACTGCAGAAAGCGACAAGAACGGTGCACCCGTGTGGCTCACCTACCAATTTACACGTGAAGCGAGCGACATAACACCGGAGGACTTGAAACCATGGGTAGCATTCGGTGGCGGAGGAAGCAACGTGGAAACATCCGATAAACCGGAAGAAGGAGGGAAAGATGCCCTTTCCACAGGAGGCGCATACGCCATGCAGGAAAAATCAATCGGAGGATTTGACGAAGAAAGCGATGAGGAATATATCTACTACAAAGCCGTGAACCTGAACGGGGGACAGATAGAAGATGTAGTACTTAAGATTCCGAAAAATGGAGGAGGCGGAGGTTCGAGCGAGGACAGCACCCTGTCCATCTACTTTGAGGAAGCCGCCCCCATTGTGGCGTTCGGTTCCGAGATAAAAATTAATGTAGCTTTGCGTAGTGTCAGTTACCCGGACGGTAACGAAGTGCTTGGCGTTATCCGTAATGTTTCAATCATTGATGCAAGCACAGGACTTACCCTGTATAGCGAGGCAATGAACGAAACCGGCTCAGCAAGTGCAACGGACTACAAGTTTGAACTTGACTTTACTGAGTACTTCAGCAGTGCCGCATCCAAGAGTTTCTTTGTTCAGGCTACCGATGCGGACGGGAACACCAAGAAGAAAGCCATTACCATTGTTGCTGTGGATATTACAGTTGAACAGCCTATGCCGCTCAACTACACAAGCAGCACCGCATTGACCGTAGGAGGCACAGCAAAAAATATAGGACAGTTCTACAAATTCCCAAACAACACCTCATCCATACGTGCCACAGTGGAAATGCTCTACAACGGGGAATGGAAGAAACTGGGAGAGGCAACAGTCAATGACAGTTACACCAAGAGCATATCCATCAATCCGAGTAATGTATTCGGCGGCGGCGAACGGATGACACATGGGGCATACCCGGTACGCATTTACGGAACGGAAAACAAATCAGGAGTAAGGGGCAATACCATTTACTCTGCTATCATGTGTATTGATGCCGAGGACACCACTCCTATCGTGGCAATCCGGTTCAACGACACCAACAACGGTACGCTCCGCCTGTATGATAACCTTACCATAGAGGTCGCAGCATACACATCGGGTAAAACGGAAACGCACGTGGATGTCTTCTATGACGATGAGAAAGTGACATCCGTGGAAGCCATGATTGCCGAAACGCTTACCGTGAACAAGCAGATAAGCGGATACAGCACGGACGGAAGCCAGAGCATTACCGTACATGCCAAGAGCGGAAATGTGTCCACCAATGAAATCAAGGTAATTGTAAAAGGGAGTGCCATTGACATGGCCATCAAGGACGGAGCTTTGTTCGGATATGATTTTTCCGCGCGCAGCAACAGCGAGAGCGACCATACCATAGAAAACAACGGCATAACTATGGATGTAAGGGGCGCAAACTGGTCAAGCAACGGATTCGTGGACTACTTGGGCGAACGATGCCTTCGCATAGCAGAGAATGTGAAAGCGGAGATATTGGATTACTACCCTTTCGGGAACTCTGCCACCGAACGGACTACAGGTTGTGCCGTCCAATTCGCATTTGCCACCAAGAACATCAAGGAAGCAGATTCAAAACTCATAGAGTGCTATGATGCTGATAGCGGTGCAGGTTTCTATGTATGCGGCAACAAAGCTGCTATCTACTGTAAAACAGGACAGCCTGCCTTAGTTGAGCGCAGCTTTCGCTCTGGCGAGAAAATCACGATGGCAGTAGTTGTCGAACCGTCCACCATTTATGTATCACGGGGTGGAAGCAATTACTCCTGCATGAAGTTGTATTTGAACGGAGAAGAAGTGGGCTGTATCGGTTATATCAGTGACAGTGGTGCAATCCTTAACAACAGAACCGTTACGTTCAACGGTACGGAAGGAGACCTATACCTGTACTATATGCTTGCCTACGAGAGTCATTATGAATGGGCACAGGCGTTCCAAAACTACTTGTGCAAACTGACAGACACCACTGCCATGGTTGTGGAATACGAGAAAGAGAACGTGCTTGACACGCAAAACCGCCCCTCCATAGAAGCCCTTTCTGCCAAGGGAATGCCTTATTATGTAGTGGTGGCAGACCAGCAGACCTTTGACACATTTGACGGTGACATAGATACGAGCAAGAAATTCAAATGTACACTATTCTACTATGACCCGAAACGACCATGGAGAAGTTTCAAGGCAATCAATGTACAATGGAGAAGACAGGGAACAACATCGGCAAAGCGACCTATCAAGAACGACCGCTTCTATCTTCAGAAAAATGAAGGTTGGGAAGTTACACCTATCTACCCGGACTATGACAACGAAGATGCCCGAATTTCATACGAACTTATGAAAATAGGCTATGTGCGTGTAGGAGAAAATACTATTCCTGTGAAGATTATCACAGTAAAGGTGGACTATTCTGACAGTTCCGGGGCAAACGACTGCGGTGTATGCGACCTGATGAATGCCACTTTCCGTGCTCTTGGAAGTGATTACCTTACTCCGGCACAGCGTGCATTTGACGGCACTTGGACAAAAAGCGATGTCTCGTTGAAAGGATTGCAGATGAACCATTCGACAGCCAACCACCCCATTGCCGCTTTCCGTGCTACGAATGAAAGCCTTACAGATGCATGGTTTCATGCAAAAGGGAACTGGAAAGAAGACAAGGGCGAGCAGGTTGCACTCGGCTTCAAAGATACACCGGGCTACAATAAAGGCTGTGTGAACTATGGGGATTTCGTGGAATATTTCGGCAAGGAAAATGAAACACTTGACGAAATAGAGGTGCGTTTCAAGAATGATGCTACCACGGACAAGAGCAAACTCTATCTGTTGTCGTTGTATTGCGGACAGGATTATCGGTTCATGGCTTATGAAAGAGGTATGTGGACAAAACAGAGCGGAGAAATGAAACAGGTTGGCGGCAAATGGCAGATTACCGGGAAAGTACTTAACCCCGTGAGCGGCTACGAACTTCTGACCTATGATGCCATGAACTGGTGGCAGGGAGTGGGAAGCATTGCCGACATGATGGAGCCGACCACCGCCGAAGCCTCTTGGGTCACCAAACTGAAACTCGGACAGGAAACCTACCCGATGTGGACACGTTACTTCGAGTGTATGATTGACGATGACCAGTTACAGATAGATTTGGCCATGGGACGGAAAGTGCCGTTCGACCTGTATCAGGTGCTGAAATTCTGCGACAGCTGCGACTATGCCAAGGAAGAACTTGCAGGAAAATGGCAGGAGATATGGAAGACGAAGATGTGGAAATACATCAGTCCTTATTCGTTGGTATCGTACTACCTGTTTACCGACTACCTTGCCGCCGTTGACCAACAGGCGAAGAATATGCAGCCCATGTTCTTCTTGGAGGACGGATGCAGCGTGAAAGACGGTATATATAGCGGAGCAAACGGCATGGAGGCAAGACGAATGTACTGCAACAAGGTATATGACTGCGACACCTGCAACGGAAAGGACAATGACGGTGGACAGACCATTGACGCAGAAGTTGACCCCGGTGATTTGACAAACAGCGCATACGCAGGACGAGGTTCTGTGCTATGGAACGATATAAGAGGACAGCAGACAATGGAAGTTGACCAAAACGGCAATACCATCACCTTGCCGGCCATAGCAGATACCATGCGCTCCCTGCCAGACACGCTCGGCATAGGCGCAGGTCCTTTCTCGCCCAAAGGGGCTATGCACTATTTCGTGACAGAACGCTTGAAGAGATGGCAGAAAGTGGTATCAAGCTATGACGGAGAACGCAAGTACATCAACTATACGGGGTACAGCGACCTTTATTTCTATGCTCTGCAAGGATTGGGGCTGACCTCACTACCGGCATTCATTGAACAGCGTTGGCGCATCCGTGATGGTTATTACCGCTGCGGCGACTTCAAGGCGGAAAGTGGTTATATCGGCGGACGTATCGGTGCAAAGGACGGTGCCGTCATCCGTTTCAAGGCAGCAAAGAGCGGATATTTCGGCATTGGTAACGACAGCGGAAATATCACGGAAGGCATTTACCTGAAAGCCGGAGAAGAAGGCGTTTTCACCAACTTTCAACACGGGGAGAACATCATGCTATACATCTATCAGGCAGACCGCATGAGTATGCTTGATTTGAGTGAAATCAGTATCGACCCCCAATTTGGAAACACATTACCCAAGATGTCGTTGCTGCAGGAATTGTATGTGGGCGGAGAATCGCATGGTAACTGGACAATGTCGCCCGGCAACACAGGTTATATGACCAACCTTGATTTGGGAGATATGCCGTTCTTGCGCATTCTCGATATGCGCAACACGGAAGTGCAGACCGTCAATGCCTCGAAGTGTCCGCGTCTGGCATCCGTATATGCTGACAACACGGGACTTTCTGCCATCACACTTGCCGAAACATCGCCAATAGACAAACTGACGCTTCCGGAAACAATAACGGAACTCGTGCTGAACAACCTGCCCAACCTTACCTATCCCGGCGGACTGACACTCGGCGGCGTAGCCAAGGTAGCAAAGATATTTGTCAATGAGTGTCCGTATGTGGATGCCATGACCTTGTTGGAACAAATAGTCAATGCGAGTGCGCTCAAGACCGTCCGCATTCCCAATGTGAATGCAACCGCCAGTGTCAGACTGTTGCGTTCCATCAAGGAAAGCGGTGCAATCGGACTTGATGCAAACGGAAACGCCTACGATGAAAAGGAGCAGTGCAGCGGTATTACCGGGCGTTGGATTTTGAGCGAACTCGTGGAAACAGACGAAATAAAATCGTTTGCCGCCTATTTTCCCCAACTTGAACTTCACAACTCGCAATTCTCCATTGTAAAAATCAACGATGTAGTGGAGAGTGATTCTTGTGAAAGGTACAGCAATCCGGAAAACAAGACCGGGGCGGATTACGGGAACACCTACATTCCGAGCGGACATATGCTTGCCATACAGAAAGGATGCCATGCCTATAAATGTTCTTACAACACCAAGAAGAACCAAATGGAGGGCGTACAGGTAAGCGATACGGATTTCAACTACCTGAAAGACGGAAGCAGCTTTGATGTGTCCGATTCCGCTGGAGAGGGCTTTGACATATTTTGGCACGCCCCTCATCATTGGTACAAGGGAGTGAACGACTACAAGAACCAGACGAAATATTACATTCCGTCCGTTACAGAATCCGAACCGCTTTCAACTGCGTTGCATAGCAAAAAGGCGAAGCTGTCAGAACTGCTATACCGGGAAAATACCGGTGTCTATGCGAGCGATGCCGTTGTCGGTGAAATTCTGAGCGAGGATGTGATAGCCACCGCATCCAACACCAACAGTTACAGGATGGATGTGAAAGGCATGAAGCAGGTAAGATGGCCGGGATTGAATCATGCACGTCTCGGAGGTGTCTTCACGGATGAGAACAATCGGGCAATAAGCATATTCATCATGTCTGTCAGCCACACTTACTTTGACTTCTCCATTGGCGATTACATCTTCTGTGATGTGCCGAGCGGTGCAAAGTGGTTTTACTTCACTTCTTTCCGTGACATCGGAGATATAGAGTGCCTGACCGTGGACAGCGACAACATAGAAGCCATAGAACCTGAATGGACAGAACATACCGTAGGCGACAATGACAGCCTTATCGGTGTCTATCCAATCACCATAGACGGCTTGAAGATGCCGAGAAGCCTGTCCGGCGATGTACGTTCAAAGAAAGGCAACGGAACATCCGTAACCTCAAACGAATGGAAGTATGATAGTGAGGGCAACCCACTTGAAATGCCAATCGGCACATTGAACTACACCGCCAAGGACTTTCAGAACATCTGCCGCATGAGAGGACCGGGCTACCAGTTGCAGGACTACGAACAGCACAAAGAAGTCAGTAACTTGTGGTGGGCGTTGAACGGAACGACCAATGAGCAGTCAGTAGTCGGAAACGGTGTGCATGATGCTATCCTGAACAAGCAAGATAGCGTTGGTATGGGAGATTCCTATAATGTAGGGAACAACCTTAACTCCATTTTGGGATTGAAGCACTATGTAGGCTGTGATTCCGAATGGATGGACTACATTGCGTTCAATGTCCCGACTTATGAAGATTTTTATAAAGCCAAATGTACGGAGAATGACAGTTCATATCCGATTGATTACACCGCTCATATTTACGACCCTGTTACAAAAACGGAGCGCACAGTCAAAACGGTTGAATCATCCAACGGGAATTGTGTTGTGCGTATCGTACATGGAGCGAAATGTGATGTCCTTCCGAGTCGAGTTCACAAGACAGACACAAGCATGTATGTGACCCATTATGCTGCCGGTTTTTGGATGAGCGGCAGTAGAGGCCGCTGTGTTCTTCGGTCTGGCAGCAACTCGAATGCGTACTCCGGTCTCGCTTATGCGCACGCGCACCTCGCATCTTCGCACTCGAACTCGAGCTGCGGTGGTCGGCTCGCCTTCCGCGGAAAATTCGTCATTATAGAATAGAGCGGAACTCGTGAGTTCGTAAAAAGCGTCAGAGGGAGAGCCGTAAGGCTGCTCCCTCTTTCTTTATTCTCGCGAAGCGAGTCGATTATAAATCATTCATGTAAAAAGACAGCGAAAAGTTTCTTTATATGTAAACTATTTATTACCTTTGCAAAAGGAAATCAAGTTAATAATGGAAACGAGATTCAAAATAGTTTATACAGAAGAAGCTTATGAATTTATCCATTCTTTGCCGGAGAAGGTACAAGATAAAATCGCTTATAATATCTTCAAAAGCAGAGTTGTCATAGACAAAGAACTTTTTAAGAAATTGGAAGGTACGGATATTTGGGAGTTCAGAACGCTTTACAATGGCATCTGTTATCGGCTTTTGGCATTTTGGGATACAGAAGAGGACACTTTGGTAATTGCCACTCACGGCTTTATAAAGAAAACGCAGAAGACCCCATCAAAAGAAATTGATAAGGCAGAGAATATTAGAAAACAGTATTTTAACGATAAAAAGCAGAAGATATGAAACTTTACACTCACGAAGAAATGCTGGACAGCGTAATTGGGGTTAAAGGAACTCCAAGACGTGACGAATATGAAGCAAAGGTTGATGCGTTCTTGATTGGTGAGGCAATCAAACAAGCCCGTGAATCAAGAAACATCACTCAGGAACAGCTTGGCGAAATGATTGGAGTTAAGAAAGCACAGATTTCTCGCATTGAGAAAGGAAGCAATCTTACCATACAGACAATCAGAAAAGTATTTCGTGCAATGGGAATGAGTATCAACCTTGAAATAGTAGGTTTAGGGAAATTCGCCATTTGATACATAAAGGCAGACAACCCCGCGCGCCGCTGTGTTCTTCGGTCTGGCAACAACTCGAATGCGAACTCCGGTCTCGCTTATGCGAACGCGAACAACGCATCTTCGAACTCGAACACGAACTACGGTGGTCGGCTCAAATTCTGATGGTTAACTAATCGGAGACCCTATACGCCTACGAGTTGGGCAATTATATTCTCCGAGGGGTTCGCGCCTCGGCAAAAGCATTATAATATATTATTTATGGAAAGCCGGAACATATCTTTAACCACAAGTGAGGAGGGTTTCATATTCTCCTCACGAGACCGGAAGGCGGTCTATGATGATACGGACAATTTTATAGGACTGACCGGGGGAACACCTTCGGTCAGTTATCCTTTATACAACCTCATCCCCGAAATAATAACGGAAGAAAACCTGTTGTCGTCATTCAAGCGTGTGCTGTCAAACCTCAGCCAATCCTCTACCGAAGCAGAAAAAAGGAACTCGGTCTTAATTGATGGAAAGAAGTACACAGCACGCCAGGCACGATATGTACTCAACCGGGATACCATACTTGCAAAAATGAAAGAGCAGATAGGCAATGGAACTTTCCGAATCAACACGCTGAAATCCTTTGAAACGAAGGACGGTCCTAAAATACGGACAGTCCAAGCCCCTGCTGTCTTTGAAAGGATGGGCAGCAATGCCATTATGGAAATCATAGAGGAAAAACTTACTCCCATTCTGATAGAGACAACAGCAGCTTCCATCAAGGGAAGAGGACCACAAGGCTTGTTTCATGCCATTCAAGCCTCAATGAGAGCAAATCCAAATCTAAAATACTTCTATCAATCAGACTATCAAGGCTATTATGACAATATCGTTCATAGCATATTGATAGACAAAATCAGAAAATACATCGCTGACCCGATTTTGATGCCGATATTGGAGAATTTTGTCAAAGTGCTATATCCCGATGCAGATGCCGGTATCAGCAAGGGGCTTCGTTCTTCCCAGTTTTTCGGGAACCTGTATTTGAACGACCTTGACCATGCGATGATAGAACAGCACGGAGCATCGTATTATTTCCGATTTTGTGATGACACCTTTATCCTCGGCGAAAGCAAAAAGGAGTTGTGGAGACTAAGGAATTGCCTGCATGAAGAAAGTGCCAAACTTGGACTGACCATCAAGCCCAGCGAGAAAGTCGCCCCCGTTTCATCCGGCATGGATGCTTTGGGTTATGTGAATTTCGGGGAGTATTCCTTGCTAAGGAAACGGACGAAACAGAATGCGGCAAGAAATCTTGCCAAAGTCAAATCACGCAAAAGGAGGCAGGAAATCATAGGCTCATTCAAAGGTATGGCCTGCCATGCTGATTGCAAACATTTGTTTTACATACTTACGAATAAGAAAATGAAGAAATTTTCAGAAATGGGGGTTACATATACCCCTGCTGACGGAAAGAAACGCTTTCCCGGAAAAGTAATGAGACTGAGTGACATTGTAAATATACCTATTGAAATACATGATTTTGAAACGGGTATAGATACCAAAGAGGGAGAAGACCGTTATCTCGTATCTTTCCGCAATCCTACGACCCAAGAATGGGGAAAGTTTTTTACCGCTTCAGTTGAGATGAAAGGCATTCTTGACCAAATCAGCGATATTGAAGATGGTTTCCCATTTGAAACGGTTCTCAAATGCGAGGTATTTGACGGAGGAAAGAGAAAATACAATTTTACCTGATGGTAAAAGGATAACATATTAATCCACTTGGATTCCGCTATTTTTGCCTGAAATCAAAACTCACAAAAATGGAAAAGATTTACGGCACAAAGCAGCGGCAGGATTGTCTTGTGCGTACAGGACGCTCCAAGTGGATATTGTTTTTTGGCTTTTGGAAAGACGATGAAAAGAGTGAAAGCGGTTGGGAATACAGGCATACATTCAACCGCAAGCCTACACTTTCCGAGGTCAAAGAGATTGTCGTGTCCGCTATAAACAAGACAACGGAGGAGAAGATTATAAACGGCTTTATTTGGAACGGAAAGCCGATATACCTTTCTCCTGAGAACCAACTGAACTTTTCTGCCATAGAGCGAAGTGAAAACATCCCTTATCCGCTTACCCTAAAAATCAACGAACAGGAAGATGGTACGCCCATCTATCATACTTTCGAGAATGCAGATGATTTTATTGCGTTCTCCCAATCGGTGTGTGCCTATGTGATAAAGACCGTTCAGGACGGATGGAGGGAAAAAGACAGTGTGGATTGGACTATGTTTAATTTAAAATAGCGATGACAATGAAAAAGTTTATTGATTGGCTCGGAATGAGCAACAGGTGGAAACACCTCATTGGAGGACTGATTATCGGCATTTTTGCACTCGGTTGGTTTACCGGGGGGTATGCCGGAGTATTGACGGCAGGTGCATTGGAATATAAGGACAAGGCGCATGGCGGCAAATGGGATTGGATTGATTTCGGTTTAACGATAGCCGGAGTTTGTTTGGGATGTTTAATTGGAGGAACTTTGATATGGAGCAATTAAGCACGATTATCCAAGTTATCGGTTCTCTCATCACATTGGTGATATTACCCTTACTATTGATTAAAAGCAAGACAAAAAAAGCAGATTCCGAGGCTGAGAAAGCTGAGGCGGACAACATCACAGCTTATGCTGCGGAGTGGAAAGAATTGTACGAGAAGAAAGAAAAGCGGGTTGCCGAACTGGACGCAAAGATTGACCACCTTTATACTGAGATAACCCAATATCGCGACACTATCCGCGAACTAAGTGAAAAGAACAGCGAACTTGCCGTTCAGAATCAGGCACTGGAATTCCGAAAATGTAACAAACACGGTTGTGCAGACCGAATTCCGCCAAGCGAATACTAACCCAATAAATTACCAAGCATGAAGATATTGATTGACAACGGCCATGGCGAGAATACTCCGGGAAAGCGTAGCCCTGACGGTAAGTTCAGAGAATACAGCTACGCACGAGAAATAGCAAAAAGCATCGAGGGAGAGTTGAAATTTTTGGGCATTGATGCGGAGCGCATTGTAACCGAAAGCGAAGACATACCCCTTGAAGAACGAGTAAGACGTGTGAATGAGATTTGCGGGCGTTTTGGTGCTGAGAATGTGGTACTTGTTTCCATTCATTGCAACGCATCGAAAAACGGTGAATGGGGCAAGGCCCGTGGTTGGAGTGCCTATACAAGCAAAGGCAAAACCAAGAGCGATGAACTTGCCACCATGCTGTATGCCGAAGCGGAAAAGAATTTTGCCGGACTTACAATCCGTAAGGATTTATCGGACGGTGACCCTGACTGGGAAGAAGCTTTCTATATCCTGCGCAAAACAAAATGCCCTGCAGTCCTTACGGAAAACTTTTTCATGGACAATGAGCAGGATGTAGCTTACCTTACTTCAGATAAAGGGCGTGATGCCATTGTGCGAACTCATGTTACAGCATTGACGGATTGGGATTACAAGTATGGAAAGGACTAAAAACATATTGTTGTGCGTGCTGTTGATGCTGCTTATCGGCTCTGTTCTGTGGAATGGGGGTAAGGGGTTGAACGGACACAAGGAGAAATCAGCGGTGCCGGACACGGTCAGGGTGACGGTGTATGACACGATTCCTTACTATAAGCCTGTTCCCAAAGCGGCCTTGCCATTGGGAAATATAATCGCAAAATTGCCGGTAAGCGTTCCCAAATTACCCGAAACGCCCCCAAAAACGCCCGATTTTGTACCCAATACGCAGGATAGTTTAGGGAATTTCGACAAAAGCGTTCCAGATAGTGCGGACGTGTTTATACCGATTACGCAGAAAGTGTATGAGGATAGCACCTATACAGCATACGTGAGCGGATACAATACAAGCCTTGACAGCCTGATATTGCGTATGCCGCATGAAACCATGACCATAACCAAACGCCCAAAGTCCAAGAGATGGAGCATCGGCATACAGGTCGGCTATGGGATGACATTGAGAGGAACTCCACAGTTCGCCCCTTACCTCGGAGTGGGCATATCGTATAACCTATTTAGTTTTTAAATATGGAGATAGTATTGAAAATCAATAAAGAAACCGTGTATGAGGAAGTAGCAAAGACAACGGAATACACTGGGGCAAAGATGGATGATGAACATGCCTACGAAACCATTTCGACCACCGAAGAGGATAAATCCATCCTTGAACGCTTTTGGAACGAGTGTAAGAATATGGTTTGCAATAGTTTGAAAAAAGTACTTATATCGGAGAAAGAAACGGACGGTGAGTATTCTTTGACATTAGGTCTATCAACAGCATTCGATGACAGTCTGACTGCCAGTATGCAACGCAGCCTATTTTCATTCTTCGTGATGAACATCACGGCCAAGTGGTACACATTTACCAACAAGAATGAAGCAACCGGATATGCTTCGGAAGCCGCTACCTATTTGGAGGACATCATGCGCAAAGCGTTTTTCAAGAAAAAGCCAATGCGCCCTACATACGATACGAGTAACAATTAAATAAATGTATTATGGCAGAGAACAAAAAGACATTGACCGTCACGCAACAAGTCAAAGAACTTATCTATGACATTCAGAACAAGGCATACTTGACCGGGCAGGCACGAGAGGCAGAAGGCAAAAAGACATACGAAGCCGCCTCTAACATGCAAGCAAGTGATGACGATGAGAACAGCTACCAAATCCGCCGTTCCTTGGCCAACGCTTTCTCGGCTCTAAAAAGCCTGCTCGGAGAATATCTGTCGGAAGACAAAACCACGAGCGACAACCTTATTGCCGAACAGATTGACAATGACGGAGTGCTTGAACTTTCGTTTGAGTTGCCAAGCAACTACAATAACTCATCAGCAGACGCATTGGGAAACGGCATACATTCTTACCTTGTGGACATGGCACTTGGAGATTGGTTCGCCATTACAAACAAGGAGGATGCAGAAACCTATATTTCCCATTCGGGAGTGTCGTTGGAGAATGTGAAGCGTGCTTTGTATAAACGCAGTCGCCCGGAACGACCGACATACAATAAATAATGTATTGCTGTAATGATAATCAGCGACAGACTAAATCCGTAACGCTGACATTCAAACGGTCGGAACTGATATATGATGCCGAGAACTATTCGTTTGTTGAGGGCGACATCATGAAAACAGACGATGCACACGCCCGGCATCAGGTATTCGACATCGGTCAGAAAGGAAATATTGACCGGGTAACAAGGGTTCTGAATCTTGCCCATGCCGAATGCGTGGAAATGCTTTTTCCCTATACAAAAACGGAAATAGGTGACACGCAAGAAAATTTCGATAATATATTGACTGCTCCCGAAGCATACGATATTGTACTGAATTTGCCGGTTGGCTTTTCAATGACTACGGTGAAGCTGCTGAAGCATCTGATACACGAGTATCTTGTATGCAGGGTTCTTGCCGATTGGATGAGCATCACCAACCCAAGTAGTCAAGCAAATTGGGAGGGAAAGTTCAGGGAACTAAAAAGCAAGATACATACTTCCCTTGTTTCACGGAAAGGCAAGATAAGGCGAAAATGCAAGCCGTTTTAAATGACAAGAGCCGAGGTGCATCACGCATCCCGGCTCTTTCTCCTTTATAAACAATCTGTTTTACCTGAAAACTATCGTACTTGGTTTGTCATACGCGGCTCGAACACCACGGTACATCCATATATGCTTTCCGCTTTATCAAAACGGCAGACAAGAGCAAGACGGTAGGATTTATAGGGTGTACCCCTGAAGCCTCGCATAATGTTATTCACGCTGCTCCATACAACGTGCCAATGTATGAGGTCGTTTGAACCATACAGCACCTGCCGGACATGGGTAGAGCGGAACATACCACGCTGTATGACGGTGTTTATTGTCTTGAACGAATCAGGACTTTCCATTTTAAACGGACGAGTAATAATGAGAGCCGTTATATTCTCAACATTAGACTTGGAGAAATCGACCAATCTCGCCCCGTCTGCCATGGCAAGAGCTTCAGGATAGGAATTGACATTAGCCACAATATCGGAATACATCATGCCCCACAATCTTGACTTCAAGGAGAACACATAAGCATAACGCGCTGCACTGTTATATACGATGATGTGCTGGTGGGTATAATCGTACACCATACGGCAACCTCGTAGAAATTCGTTGAACGGCAACAACGTGATGTCAGCCTGAGTTATCTTTTCGCTTTCATCGGTTTTTTCATTGAAAATGTTTATCAGTGCATCAGGCTTAGGCAGGTCAGCAATATTGAACAAATCCTCTGTGTTCAGGCTGTCGGATATACACTGTGTGGACGAACCGCTGATGTGCATAATACCTCTATCGGTTGCAAACAGGACGGCAGTGTCAATCTGGGTAATGCTGTCGGGGTTGATGATCACATCACGTGTAATGGGCTGTTTGGCGGAATAGGTTCCGGTAGATGATACTTCCAAAGCCCATACTCCTTCCGAAGTAAAGGCATAAAGAGGAAACTGTCCAAACTGACCTTCAGACAATGCTTTCACAGCAGCGCAAATGCCGAGAATAGTTCCTGTTCCAACCGTATTGATGCCGAGTACCGGAAAATGAAACGGGTTGTTCACTTCCGATGTATATATTTTGTTGGGCAAATCAATGATTCTTTCCGCCAATGGGCTTGTAGTAGGATAGCTGCTACTACCTTCTTTCGGATTTTCCCAGCCGGCAAAATAGAAAGACCCATTGAGGAATTTATGTTGTTCCAATGTGACTTCATAATACATAGGAATGCCATAGTGAGTTACAATGACTGCTTTATATGCGTTTATATTGGGATAGAACAAAAATAAGAATGGAGGACTATAGAATGAAACCTGATAGGATTCTCCACTAACCACAATATCCCGGCCATCTTGTTTTATATAAAAGTAAACGGTCGCTCCCATCGTTCCATCCATGTGAGTAGGTGGCATTCCATTCCAGTTTGCGACATAACCATTGGTATATGGTATCATTGCCCCAATATTATATAAGTCATATAGTTCTTTCCTGATATTGGCAAGATTGAGCCTTGAGTTATACACAAATGAATAATTAGGCAACAATTTATCATGGCTATCATAATCGTCCGTCATAACCTCACGAGTGACAAGTGACTGCAAATAGTCTTCCTCAACAACCAATTTTGTCCGTGTCGTTGTAAGCTGCTCTACAGGAATACTCTCAAGCAAATAAAACTGTGATGTGGAACGAATATCCTCTTTGACATCATCAATGCTCCTACGAGGAATCATCAAACGTCCGGCAGGATATGTCAATCCGTTCGGGTCAAAAGTAAAAGCATACAGTTTATTGAATGTATGACGCTGATAACGAAGAGGGTATTTTGAAGTTGATGCAGCCTGGTTGGTATGCTTGCATACGCAATAAGAATTATAACTTTCTGATTGAGCAAACCGTGTACATTTCCCGTTTTGGTCGTATGTATAAATCGGTTTTGAAACGAACACATCAACCGAGCGAACAATATCTCTCCAATTCTTAATCATTTCAAGCCGTGAATTATGAATTACTGCATAGTCAAGGTCGTGTAGCATTCCGCATACACGCAGCTGTGCATCCGTATATTTCCCCTTTCCTGTTAGGTGCGTCCAAAAAACCTGCGGTGCGAGGTCAGATGAAGCAATCATCAGAATAGGGGCTGAATGCATTGTCAATGTTCCATCGTATAGACGATAGGCATATCGAACAAAGAACGGGAAAAGGAATTTTCCTTTATTGGTTGACCTCTCTGCAATGAACTTGTTTACATGTGCAAGTACTTGGTCTGTTATTCGTGTTTTATTACTATCAGAAAATTCATTCCAAATACTTCCTTCGTTAATAGCATCGAATGATATGGAGAACTCATCCGTGCGAACCATTTCCCCTTGCAAACCAAATGACAAAGGGCATTCGGGAATTTTAGTACCGAGGTACAAATACCCATCGTCATTTCCTTTCCATAGGAAATAATGCATACCATCTTCCGACAAAACGAGAAGTGTGTTTCCAATGGCATTTATTTGGTATATCTCCTTGAATGTACGAAGAGATACCTGTTCATGCTCATCTGTGCCGTTCCACCAACTAATCGCATTGTTTTTGAAGATGATGTAATGTTTTATGTTTGCCGTTTCATGGATATACATGACAGAAGCCCCACTTTCAAGCCGGAACACCTCAGACGGCGGCAATATGGGCTTAAGCGCACCATCTTCGGGAATAACGCCTATAGATGTCGCCAAATCTCCGTCCGGGCATTCGTAGTCGGACGGATTGGCGGTGTAACCATTGTATTTAATCTCTTTAATCATATTACAGGATGTATTTTATTATAATCGGCAATGCTTTACCATAGTGTTGTAATTCTACAGGAGTACCACAACACAACCGCACCTTGCCGCTTGCTCCGCACGTTGTAATTATGTAACGGCAGAGTATCACGGACGAGGCTATACAATGGTTGCCGTTCTTGTTGGAACGGAACACCATACCCTCGTGCCTACCGACAACCGGCGCACGGTGCTTGACATACAGATATATTTCGCCCTGCCCGTCCATTATATCAATTACATCACCGTTAGACAATTCCAACAACTTTGATACACGGGCAGATATATTGATACGTCCGTTGTCGTGGAAAGTAATGTCAGCCTTTCGTGTATTTCCTAATATGCTTTGCATTGGGTCTTTCTATTTGATAGTAAATTTTGCCATGCCCTGTACGGCATACGGAAACGGATAATTTGACACGCTGTGAAGCATTTAATCCGTATGTGTATAGAATTTGCCCGACAGATGGGCAGAGTGTTTCAAAACCAATACAACGGTATTTTCCATTGTACTGAATATCGCACATTTGCGTAGGCTGCTCGATTCCTGGGTTTATCATGAACCCGAAGCAGCCTGAGTCCGTAATCCTAAACACGAACACGCGAGCCTCATCGCCCTCGAAGACATTGTTCTTGATATGATTGAACAACGCCTTTGAGAGTGTCACGGAATTATCGGCAGGGTCGGCGATAATGTATAACCGAAGCGACTGCCACCATTTTGTTATATTGTTGAATATCATAGTCCAAATATAATATATGAGTGCTACCCGGATTGTTTAACTTTTAACTGTCGCTTCCAAACAGACCTTTCGGGAGCGGAACGATAGAGTTTCGATATACCGGAATGATAGAGTTGTTTCAATTTCATCCCGATGCCGCTCAGCTGCTTCTTTTGTAGCGAAGATGTAGGAACAAATTTCTTGTTTCGTTGTACCTCTTGTTGCTATAATATTTGCATAATACTTTCGTCCAAGTAAAAATGCCATAATTTCCTTTAATACTGTAGAGTTCATGATTGTAATGTTTTAAATTTTAGATATTGAAGTATATGCGAGACAACGGCTACAGTCCAGCCATTACCAAGCATTTTGTATTGCTGCGTTTCACTACATTGCCATTTATACCAGTCAGGAATGGTTTGCAGCCTTGCACATTCGGTCGGTGTAAGACGCCGGATGCGACACTCGCCATTTTTTACGAGGGTCATACCGTTTGACTCAGCACCTTTATACGATGTGGCAAGAAGAGTAAGACTTTTGTCATCGGTTCTACGCAGATTATCTTTAATACACTTGTTTTTGATTAGTACATTGATGGTCTGCCCTGCATGGCCATTCATTAACGCAGGAGATATGCCATCAATATCGAATACTCGATTCTGTTGATATGGTTGTCTGCCATTGCTTTCGTCTGAAATGTTAAGTTGGTTAATTCTTTTCATAAGCAGATTGTTCTGTTCCCAATGATTGGAAGTCAATGTGGGTGCTTTCTCAGTGAACTCTCCGCCTTGATTGTTTCCGCGAGGACGTTGCAGAATAAGATTGTCTTTCTGAACGCTTGTCAAACAATTTGTTTTTCCGTCCATGTTTGGCTCGATGCGTTGTTCGGTATGAATGCCGGATGTGCGGTTTGATGGATTGTCAGGGTTTCTGCCACGCATTGCAACACATACATAATTCGTAGAAAGGTTATTTTTCACTTCCGCAGTGGATGTAATACAACAAGCCTTATCTGTATCGGTAAATTTATGAAACGCATTGCCTGTTTTTGCGGAATGTTTTTCAAGCCATTCTATTTTCATGTCTGACAGGTAGTATTTTTCGCCCACATCTTCATCCAATATATCACGGAGTAATATCCCTTTATCTTCCGGTTGAGGAATATCAGAATACAAATCACCAAACAAGCCCTCTTGTCTTGTCTGTATGTTTGTCCAATAGACGCGTTTGCGGTTCTGTGCCGATACGAGTGCTGAATTGATATGTACACCATAAAGACCGATGGCATCACTCAATACCCGTTCCCATTTTTTGCCCATTTCCACATTTTCCAACAAGAAAAGCACATTGGGATTGTATTTGCGAATGTCGGTAAGGATGCGCATATATTCCCAAAACAAATAACTTTGCCCCTCGAATTTAAACCCATCCGCTTTCAACTGCAAGTATCTGTCAAGTGTGTAGATTTCCTCGTTTTCAGTGGTCTTCATTCCGGCACGCTTTCCTGCAAAACTGAATGATTGGCACGGTGAACCACCGATGAGCAAATCAACAGGCTTCAACCGGGACACATCCACTTCTGCGACATCACCCAATTGTATCGTGTCGGGGAAATTGAGCTGTGTTTGGGCTATGGCGAACTTGTCAATCTCCGAAGCGTAATAGGTTTCGGGGATTATTCCAAGTTCGTGCAAGGCTATCTGCCCACAACTCATGCCATCGAATAGACTTAACACAACCATTATTTAACAAACTCTTTATTGAAATATCCATTGGTAATAAGCCAATCAATCATGGAAATAATTGCATCAAACAAATCCTGTTTCATTTCTTGATTCTTTATGTCATATCCGAGTTCATCATAAGAAACAAACCAATACTGCCCATCACTGTTTATGTCTAAATCGACATTTGGCCTGTTGTTTTGTTCAATGTACTTTGGCATCAGTTCCAGCAGCCTTGACAGACTCCATGCAGGAACATCCTTTCCCCACAATTCATCAAACACCTCTTCACCGGTCATCGGTGTTCCATCTGGATGCTTATGAAAAGGAAATGCTAACTTTGCTATTCTTTGGGGTGTCCAAAACTCACCTCTTGATGTTGGCGGCTTAGTTTGCAACTCCCATTCCAATGCAGGTACTTTACTCTTAGTGTAATGATACACCATATCTGCCGTTCCCGGCTTTAGTCCCAATGCGAGCAATCTTTTTGACTGCTCACGTGTGGTACATATCTGTGATTTAAATTCCATTGTTCTTGTCTTGATCATTAGTTAAAATTGATTGTTACATAGCGATAAAACCGAATGTATCCGAAACAATAAGAGGGATTCTCTGTATTATCATCTATTTCAATTCTCACGTTATAGCCTTTCATCCGTAAAAAGCGTGCGGCTATTTCATCGGCTGTGTATCGTTTTTCATGAACATCCCAAAAGCTGCACTTCATTACTGTTTGAGGAACACCTTTTCTCAGAATCTTCTTAAAGGCTCTGATGGTTCGTATAATTTTTTTTCTGTTCATATGTTCTCCTTTGTCATTCTTTACCTCCACTAAATGTTACGATGACTTTCATTTCTCACCTCCTTTCAATAGTTCGGGGTTATTGTTATTTCTATAAGTCTTTTCAAAGTAAGGACACTGTTTAAGATTCTCTTTGTAGGCAGGTGGTATCCACCATAGCGGTACATCGGGAGGGTCGGGCAAATATCTTTTGCACTCGTTTCGGATGGGGCAGGTAACGCCCGAACAGTAACTGTAATCTTTGTTCATAGTTTCTATTTGTTTGATTTTAATTTTCTAAATGATTGTTCCGTACTGAAATTGATGATATGCATCATTTCACGAAAGCGGTCGGCAATACGTTCATCGTAATAAGTAGCAATCTCGGTAGCAGAAAGATTGGATGACACCAAAGTGCAGAATTGTTCCTCATAACGAAAAGAGATAATATCCATAGCCGCCGTAACGAAGTCGCCATAGTGAATGCTCTCCTTGGGTTCTTGACCAAGGTCGTCAATCGCCAGTATCTCAATGCTGCGTAATTTTTTGTACCGGTACACCTCACTCTCGTTCTCACGAGTGGGATTGTTGTATGCCTTGGCAAGCAGTACAAGGTCTTTCGCAGTGATGAAGGTATAGCCACGTGTGGGATAATCATCCTGCCTACTGGTATATGACTCATCGCTACGCAAGTAGTTTGTGAGATTTTGCAAGGCACGGAGAATGGTTGTCTTTCCATTACCGGCTCCACCGCAAAGGAACAGTCCGAATGTCGAATCTTTTGATGTCAGCCATTGGGAAATGTCCCAAAGATGTTTCTTGTATTCGTCAGTAACAACGAACTCCCGATGCCTATTAACAACCTCCACTTGACAAGCTGCATAGAGCATTGCATAAACCTGTTTGGCGGTATATGGCAGTCTAAAACGAGTCGCCGTACGTTTTCTGCTCATCAGCCGAGAGAACATTGCCTCTACGCTGATTTCGTCCTGTGCTTCTATCTTTATCATCTTTCGTCTTGTTTTTATTCACTATTCGTAACCATGAATTGAAATGCTGTTTGGCATCTTGCAATGATTGGTGTCCCCTCTCTTTGCCATCCGCCAGACATTGCACCCGAAAATCATCCAATCTGTTGCGAAGCATAGAAATTTCCATGCGATGAATGACCTGTAATTGGTCAAGCCAACATTCATCGCCTTTCAGTTCTTCAATTTCTTGGTCAAGCATAAGTGAATATGGTTCATAATGGGGCTGTGTGTCTTGTTGGGCAGTAGCAGTATTCTTCGGTTTCTGTTGTTTTGCCTTGCTGCTTAGAATCTTTTTCACTTTCGATTCAAGCAGACAATAATCAGAAATGTCGCATACCCTGCGGCATTGAATACAGATACGACTATACCGTTCTTGAATACCTTTTGATGTAAGCACTCCATCCGCATCGAACAGTCCTTTTGAAAACAACCCCAGTGTCAGGCAGGTTTTGATTACTTCCGATATATATGCCTCCTCAAATCCCGTCAGTTCCGAGCAAATGAAAGGCAACTCTTTATCCCACTTCATATAATACCCATTCTTGTAGATATTACAGAGCAGCAGAGCATATACCGTTATGGATTTTCCACCTTGATACTTGATTAGTTTCCTTATTTTAAGGTCGTTGAATATATCTATGTCCATCGGGAAATAGTCAAGACATTTCTTTATAGTCCGTGCCATAAGCGACATATCAATTAATATTCGTTTTTTAAGTAGTCGTCCACCTCTCGTTTGAAATCGTCAAAGGAGCGACACACCACATATTTGTATTCCTCATTGAAGCATACAGTTTTTTGCCATTTCTTTTGGCTCTCGCTCTGTCTGCCTTTGATGGTTTTCATTTCGATGAGCAATGCTCCGTAATCACGGTTGCTCTTTAACAGGATGAGGTCTGCCACCCCTGCCACAACACCATCTGCTCTGAGTTTTGCAGCTGTGACGGCATCCCGTCTGCCACCGTTGGGAACAGCGAACAGCCTGCCGTCAAGTTGTGGATATTGGAGGGAAAACCACCGTACACATGTACATTGTATGCGGTGTTCTTCATCCGATGGGCGTTTACGAGTTTTGGCTGCTTTCCTGTGCGCTTCCATCAACTCATCAAATGTCATTTTCTTCATACTTTGCAGGGTAATAATCCAATATCTGTGTCTCTACAATGGAAACTATTTCGTAATCTGACATTGTTCCTTTCATCCCCTCGGTGAAGCAGTCGTATGCGTTCTTGAAGTCTGATGCCTGTACGAGAATGAAACTGTTGGTCTTTTTCTCGGCACCTGTCTTTTCGTCAAGTGTGATGAACGCAACCTTTACCTTGTAGTAGCGGTCGGCTGCTGTATCATCAGACAGGAACAGTTCGGAGATACGAGGTTTCACTATCTGAGGAATACTAAATTCGCCACTCATAAAAGGTGTGAGTTCCTCAATTGTGCGTGCCTCTGCTTCGGTGAATGAGAGTGCATCAAAGAGGTACTGTTCGCTGACAGCCTTTTGTAGTCCGTTCTCCATTACTTTTTCGTAGCGGACTGTTGAGAGAAAATATTTTGCCATCATTTTTTCAAGTTCATACGTTCTTTTAATTCTTTGCTTAACACGAGTTTGGCGGAATGTTGTGCCGGAATAGTAACAGCCGTTCCTTTGTTGATATTACGAGCCTTTTTAGGGGCTGTAATAACCGCCTTGATGGTAGCAAAACCACGGATAAACACACTTTCGCCCTTAATGAGCGAATGGCTTATAGCCTCTATCACGCTGTCGGTAGCGTTAATTGCCTGTGAACGACTTAAAGTCGTGTTGTTGATTACGTAATCAACGATGTCAGTCTTTATCATTTCTTTTTTTGATTAATAGTGAATAATTTCTTTTGTAACTTTTTTATATGTTGTCTGATAACCCATGCCCGACACGTGTTACGTTGTCCGGGGAGAGTGTCATATACCTTGGCAGCGTCATCGAGATACTTGATAATCTTCTGCATATCTGTTTTACAAATCTCCATCACCCCGAAGTGTTTAAGAATGATTTTACCAACTCATTGAAATACATTTCATCGGTTGGAATTTCATCGTCAGCATTCATAATCTCGTTGGCAATGGATTTTTTGCGATGGATGAGGCGGTATATCGTATGGTCGATAGTGCCACGACCAAGCAGATAGTAACAGGTTACATTGTCTTTCTGCCCGATACGGTGAGCACGGTCTTCGCATTGACAGCAATCGGCATACGTCCAAGCCAGTTCGATGAACGCCACATCGGACGCTGCTGTCAGCGTAAGTCCGACACCGGCAGCTTTGATGGAACAGATGATGAGCTGCACATTGGGGTTGTTCTGAAAAGCGTCTACCGAAGCCTGTTTGCTTACTGCGCTGTCACGCCCTGTAACCGTGACGGCACGGGGGAATACCTTTTGCAATTCATCCACAATCTCGTGAAGCGAACAGAATACAATGAGTTTCTTTCCGCTGTCAAGGAATGTTCGGATAAAATCAACCGCCTGTGCTATCTTTCCCCTTGTAGCCAAGGAGCGCAAAGTCATAAACTTGACAAGAGCCTCCATGCGCATTTTGCGGCGTATCTCCCAATCTGTACATTCTGTGTATTCCTGCAAGTAAGCGGCAAGGTCTTCGGCTGCAAGATTATATTCCTTGTCATTTGAAATATCTACATACAAATCAACCCTTGTCTTGTCAGGCAATTGGGGAAGCACTTTTGCTTTCTCTCTGCGTATCATACATGTATCGTATAACTGTCTTGACAGTTCGGAAAGAGGAACAGCGGATTTGGCAGTCTTGTCTTTAGGGTCGGTACAATAATCAGCAATGAACTTGGCACGCCCACCAAACTCGCCCAAACGGTTCATGATGGACAACTGCGCGATTAAATCTTCGGGACGGTTAACCACAGGAGTACCTGACAGGAGAATGCACCAGTCCTTACCTACGGACAACCCTTTTGTGAAGATTGTCTGTTGTGCTGACGGGTCTTTGACACGATGGCTTTCATCTATGATTATGGACTTGAACGCCTGTATCTGCGGATTGAAAACAACATCCTTCAACCGAAACTGCTTTCCTCCTCGGATGTCCCATACAAAGAACTTACGCAGGCTTTCATAATTGACTATGGCGACCTGATGAACTCCCATTGAGAGAAGATAGCCCCAAGTGGTACGCACGTTGTTATCAAGCACAATGGCTGACTTGTCCGTGAACTTTTCAAACTCGCGCTGCCAATTAATTTTCAATGATGACGGACAAATGACAAGGCAGGGATAAGCATTGGCAGTATCGACAATGCCAATAGACTGCAATGTCTTTCCCAAGCCCGGCTCATCGCCGATGATTATGCGCTTATGCTCCAACCCGAAGCAGATTCCCTCACGCTGATACTCGTAAGGTTCGACACGGAGGTTATGTTTCAGTATGTTGCTCATTATTTAAAGTTCTCTATCTCTGTTATTAAATCCTGTTTGTCTATTCCTTTTATGTACTTGAACAGCACGAGGTCGATGCACTGATTGTAGAACTGTTCAAATTCGTATTGCTCCATAGCGGCAAAAGAAATTGAGAGGTATTCTATCTCATGCTCTCCGTATTCGTTGATTGTATTGGTGAAATATCCCAAATCACGTTTGAACCGGCGCAGCATATCGTATTCGTTGCGGATGTTCCATTTTTCAACCAAAGGGAGCGGAAGATTGTCGAACGTGAGCCGAACCAGCGCAAAGAACTTTTTATGATGCTCGTAGTTGCGAGGATTACTCACTTTGCACCTGACAACAGAACCGACACGAAGCCGTTTCTTCAAATCAAGGTCGCTGTCGTGGAGCGGCACAAGACCGCAAGGGGTTACTTTGCAAAATATATCCATAGGTTTAAGTTTGAGGGGTTAGACACCAAAACTGGAATGCCAGTTCTTCATATTTCTCTCGTCCACGCCTGTAAATCTCATCGTCACGGTTGATGAAATTCTTAAACACACGGCAGTTTTTCTTACTGATGGCGTAGATGAAATCATGGTCGGAATGAGCGATGTCCATATACCAGGCACGGCTTCTATCCCAATCGAAGAAATCAACCGCTTCCACGAACTGCTGCTCAGTAGAGGCAAATGTGGTTTTGAGGTCTCCACCAAAAGAACCGAGCCACCAATCCCATTTGCATCGGGTATCAAGCGAGAACGGAAAATCGCAATATGTGAATGGTTGCGACCTGTTGACCATGAACCGTTGCGTTTCAGCACATTCCAGAACTTTGGCGAGAAATGCATCTTTACGCGCCTCCATACGGATGGATTTCTGCATTTCCAGTGCATGGCGGAACTCGTCATCGGTATATTGCTCATCATCTACCGTAAGGTGATAATAGTCCACCCGAGCCGGTTCCGTAATAATCGCATCAACCAGAGAACCGAAACGAAATGCCGCCTCTTTATCTCCGTATTGCATACGTGGGTGCAGGATGTTTTTCAGTTCGGTGAGGTCAGAGTTACTGACCTCACTTCTGCTGTAATATGTATCCGGGTTACTCATAATAGTCATCGTAATCGGGTTCGTAATCTTCTTCGTATTCAATTTCACCGATACCACCGCACACTTCACAGGCTTCTTTTTCGCCTCGGCAATAGTGTTGTCTCTTGGCTTCGGCCACTTCTTCTGTTTCGGGCAGACAAAGCCACGCTTCTTCAGTGCATTCTGTTTCCTTGTCTGTTTCGATATTATAGGCATACCAATGATAACCTTTGCCGTTACAGGCTTCACACTTAACCATATTAGGTTCTTTCTCGTTCCACGGGGCACGCGAGTCATATTCTGCTCCGGGTGGGTAGTATCCGCTTTCGTACATGATTACTTGGCTTTTACATCTTCTACATACTCTACACTCTCATCACTGATGAACACGCCCTCTTTGGCAAGTTTCTCACAGAATGCAATCTGCTTCTTGAACATCTTGGAGAGTTCATCCACTGAAAGTTGACATCCCTCCTTGCTCCACCACATGGAGAGTATCGGCAAAATGCCTTCAGAGTTGAGAAGATTGATTTTTTGAGCAACTTTAACTTTGGGCTGATAGCCTTGCTGCATGACGGATTGCTGACCGAACAGTGTTTCCATTTCGGACTGCTGACGTGCCATTTCAGTTTTTTGCTTTTCTTCCTCTTCCTTGCGTTTGCGTTCGGTTTCCTTTTCTTCTGCCTCCTTGCGCTGACGAGCTTCCATTTCCGCCTTGATACGTGCAGCTTCGGCGGCATTAGATTGCGCGATACGCTCAAGATTTGCCTTTTTAGACGGTAAGCGGTCCAATATGAAATCCTTGTTGTCCTGTACTTCACATGAATACATCTCCTTGAATTTCTTGGCAAGACGTTCTTTCGTTTCAATCTCCACCTTTCGAACCTCATCTACCGATACTCCGGCAGGAATGCGGATAAGCGTATGAAGATTGAACAGCCAATCAGCAGGTAATTCTGTAGCATAACCTTTTATTGAATCAAATACAGCCTGATAGTTTTTGAGTGTCACGTCATTGTCCTGTTGGCTTAAATAGTTTATTGTCTGATTGAGGAATGTCGTGAATTGCGCATTGAAATCATCTTCAATGTCCTGCTTCATCTTTTTGCGAGCCGCTTCCGCCTGTTGGCGTTCATATTCTTTGCGGCGGCGTTCTTCCTCTTCGGCACGTTTCTTTGCTGCATACTGGTTTCGGAGCTGCTGCAACTTGAATGGAATCGTATCGACTTTAGTCGGGTCTATGGCATTCTCCATTACCGTGAACTCACGGCGTATATCGTCAAAGAGTTTGGTTACAGGTGAACGACGTTCGTTCATCTTGCGGACAGTCTTACGTGCTTTCTCAATGAAAACCGCCGCCTGTTGGTCGAGTTCGTCTGTCATGCCCTGTGCCTGTATTGTTTCAAGGAGGGCTTGTCCCGCTCTCGTACAATTGTCACGAGAGAGTTTGTTGTCTTGATATGATTGGGGAGCAGCAGATACGATGGTCTGAATGTTCTCCTGCTTTATGATTGCCAATTGGCTTTCGCCGAATGTTGTTTCCTGTGACATAGTGGTATAGGTTTTAGAAAGTGTCATCACCATTGTTATCTGATTGCTGTGTAGGGTCGATAGTTACTCCTGCGGACATATCCGGTGCCGGAGCAAAGGATTGTTCCTGATGTTCGGACTGTCCGTCATCCACACCGCCGTATGGGTCAAAGTCGGCAGGTTGATGTTGTTCGATAATTTCCGTTTCAAGTGCAGTACCACGCCCGATATTGAGTTTCGGATAGGTCTTGAAAGCGTGTTTTACGCATTTTGCCATCAGGAAGCCCGTATCAATCTGACCGTCCTTGCCGTAGAGTTCATTCGACTTGGTTACATACTGGCGTGTCTTGGAATCGTAGTAGGTGTTCTGCTTGTCGGAATAGCCTTTAAGACGCATCCAATCCTGTTCCGTCATCACGGAATAGTCGATAGTGCCGTCTGCACGAGTAATCTTCAGAAAGCAGGCGATAATCTTGTTTGACCTGCGAGGAAAAGCCGACATATAGTTCACAATCTTTTGACCATTTTGTTCGCCATATTGGAACGTGTCGCCTTCGTACACGATTACCGGATTGTCCGCGTGCCGTATCTGCCCGGCATTCTTGCGTAGTACCAACTCGCCATACCCTGATATGGTAAGGTTGCAGACTTTCTCCCATATATCTTTTCCGCTTTGGTCGATGCCGATTTTGACAGAGCGAGGAATGAGGTAGCAAAGAGCCTGTGCGCCCGTTGCAAGTGTCAGCCCCTTAACAGCAAGGTCTATAAAGGCATAGAAGATAGATGTACCGGAACACTCACGAAGGTTCTGCTTGTCACGTAACTGTTGGTTGAAATAAATAGCCTCCCTTTCGTACACTTGTTCGCCTCCTTCTTTCCAAATGGAGTTGTACACGCTGATGAACTGATTTCGCACACGTTCATTGCGTATCACATCAATGGCTTTCATTGACTGCAATTCTTTCGCTAATGATATTGCATTGCTCATAATGATAATACTTTAAGTTATTTAATACAGTTTGTTATGTTGAGGGAGTGGCAGGATTCGAACCTGCGACCTGCTACATCTTGGTCATTTGGGTGTACACCGCCGCTCTATCCGCTGAGCTACACTCCCTTATCTCGTTATTTGAAATAATCCTGTCGGGTTTTCTGCAAGGCTCTCAACTCCGCTGTCCGATATTCCACTTTTCCGGGACGTTTGTAAGGCTCAATTTTGCCCTGTCTGCGCCATCTGTCAACATTACCACGCCCAAACATTTCATACGCTTGTCGTTGACTGATTATTTCGGGGTCGTTGTGTGCTTCGGAGAGCATACGAACCACCGAACTTGCCACATCGTGGACAAAGGTGTCATAGGTTACTGATTTGTCGGAGAAATCGAGGGTGGGCATAGGATTACGGATTAAAGTGAATACTCTGCACGATAATTTTCATCGGTTTTAATGAAATATGTAAGCACTTTTATTAGGGAACGTTTAGAACCGGGCTTGGCAATAGAGTCAACCAGACTTTCTCTCTTTTGCTTGTCTGTAGCAATAAAGATGTAGCCGGAGCGTTTTGCCTCTGGCTTCCAAGATTTAATTTGAGATTTGAGTTTTTTGTAGTTGATAGTCATAATGTTATTTTTTAGAGGTTTGACAAGCGGGTTGTTTATCGTACTCTACAATTCGTTTCAACACGGTGCAATAGCGACCGTTCAGCTGCTCGTATGACTTAGGGCATTTGGTGCAGATTAGGTTTACGTGTGATGCCATACCGCTTATTTATTTTTATCCTGTTGATACTCAGTCCACACAATTTTGCACATCTGCCAAACGAGATAGGCTAAAAGTGCTACGACAAGAATGCCGATAAGTGAAAGGTTTCCCATTACGAGATGTGCGATTCCACCTGCGATGACACATAAAAACATGATGCCTGTCAGCACAAGCTGGGTTATGTTCGTGATATTTTCCAAGTGGTCATCCAGATAATCTTCTGCCTGTTCAATCCTATGTTTGAGATTGTTTTTTACTGATGATTTCATATAATTTCGTTTTTAATGGTTATGGTAACGGATTTTCTTTCGGTGGTACAATCGCCACGATTTGAGAACCTTTGTAGATGTAAACAGGGAATCCGCAAGTGTGATTCTTTGCTTCTTTTTTCGCTTCACGGAGGGTGTAAAATTCGTAATGGTCGCCGCACCAATTGTCGATGAATGTGTACATGGTTGATTAACTTATTCGTTTGACAATGACAACACGTCTTTCACGGTCGGTTTCTGTCTTGTACACTCTGTTCCATTTGAAACCAAGCATACTCGCCATACTTCTCGCAGTTGTACAGAGTGATGCAGGGAACTCCTTGCTCTCTCCGATTTTCATAGGCTCTAATTCGCCTGTAATCGTCTTTTTTTTAGCCATATCTTCGGTCGTTTGAAGTTTAATGTTTAACTTTATGGTGCAAGGCTATACAAAAATACAGACACTTGCAAATAATTAAGCCATAAAAATTATACTGTCTGTATTATTTTATAGTCTAAAATTTATAACTCTCTATATATTATGGACTTATCTATTATTAGAAATTTGAGCGAAAAAAGAGTTGGAGGCATGAGAAAATTAGCCTCCGACATAGGCATGAGTGAAGCCAACTTGCATAGATGCGTGAATAACAACAAAATTCAGGCTGCTGACTTAGAAAAAATAGCGTTGCTGTTAAAAATTGACATCCGTGTTTTCTTTGATGAGCAACTCTTTGAACGCGCAAATAATACAGTGCATACAAACGGAGATTTCAGCCCAGCCTCTATGAATGGGAATGTATCAGTCGGTGGCGATGCTATTCTTGCAGAGCGTGTGAAGCATTTGGAAGAGTTGCTCGCAGAGAAAGAGAGATTGATTAAAGTTTACGAAAAGATGGTGGAGGGAAGAAAATGAAATATGCTATTGGAATGCTATGTTTCTTTGCTTCGCTTGTATTGGCTGCCTGTAGTGAAGATGCCGATAAGGGTTCTGAACACTATTCGGGTGTGTTTTTGAGTATGGAGGCTATAGATGCTATTACTCCGGAAGATTTATTTTCTGATGTCATATTGCATAATGTTGAGTTTGAAAAAGAGGAAGTAGGAAAAGTAGAGCCTGTAGAAGTTGGTGGTTACACTATGAAGACAGAAACTACTTATGACTTAATCATGCGAGAATTCGAAGCTGACTTGTATATAAAAACAGAAAAAAGAACAGATAAAATGTTTGAGGCAACTCGTGTTTATAAATATGTTTTTAAACAGGGAACTTACGGAGTGATTCAAATATCAGAAAATGCTATTACGGTCAACGGATATCCATATTGTAAACTTCAAAAATTTACACTAATACGTACTGAACCAATTGGAGAAAAATACTCAAAACAAGATGTAGAGACTGAAAATTACAAGGGAATATTCTCCTGCAAAAGCAATGGTAGAAACATAACTCTGTCAAATAGTGATTATATGTTTGAAGCCGTTCTTGATGGTAATAAATGCAAATTGATGGAGTTATCTCCTGAAAATAAAAATATCGGCATATTAGAAAAACAATGAACGGAGAGTACCCATATTGCGGAACAGGTTCTTTTACGGATGAACTGAAACGAGCTGCATTTGAAGCCATCTACAAAGACGGCTGTGATGATTGCGGAGACTGGATAGACACATTGGTAAATTGCTATTCAGAAGAAGTGATGGACGCTCTTGGGAATAATCCCAATGAGGTTTATGCAGAGTTGGAAGATATATGGGAAACCGTGGATTACGAAGACCCTCGAACTGGTATTTGCCTAACCTATCAGAATTGGGCAGAATATTTCGCAGGAGAATTCGCCCACACAATCTATGATGAACTGGTTAAAGCGAAACAGACGGATGAACTCAAATAAGCGATTTACACGCACTCAAATCACGCAGACGATAAAAGTATTGGTTTTCGTCTTTGCGTTGATTGTAGCCTTTCTTTTTGCCCTTAATGGGCGATATATGCAGGTATCAGACGATGAGTTCTTTGATAAATGGACAAAAACCATAATTGCAATAGAAAAATATGAAATAATCAAGTAAAAAGACGCTGTTGTCAAATTGTTGTATGACAATTCACAAGTACCTCAGAAGTAGCTGTTATTAACAGCGGCGCAGGCTGCAATCGAGGAATAGCACGATATAGCTGATACTCAAAAAATAGGCGGTATGCTTTTCATTTACAAAGGCTTACCGCCTATTGTATTTTTAAAAGGTACGTTCATTCCGCACGGAAAATGAGCGTAATAAACGCAAATGTTTAGAGAATGTTGTTGTGCTTTTCGTTGGGTGTTTAGAGCGTGTTTAGAGCCGTAATTGATGATATGACAGAAAGTTAAGACATTGGAAGCTGTTTGGAATAAATTTAAAGAATAACATAATAAAGACATAGAACGATATAGCAACAATGAGACCTAACACGATGCCGTAGAGGATGAAGTCGTTTCCTTCTTGCTGTCCTTCGAGTACGTACCAGCGAAAGTTGCCGATGTGAAACACTGCGATGCAGGTAGCATCCTTCTTCTTTCCGTCCTGGGAATAGAGTTCGTGACCCGTGAACGTTGCCTGAAGCTCAGGAGTTATCAGGTGATTGTTGGTGAAATCTGTTGTTGCCTACTCATATAGTTGAAATACTACCCAACGGTGTGGAGATTTCTTCATGAACCGTAGGTATGTTCTTGCATTGCTTGAAGAATCATGTACCTTTGCAACATAATTTTATCAAGATCAAGAAGTAGATTTTGCTTCCA
>ERZ791695.117-NODE-117-length-77992-cov-27.5959_pt1 | contig 77992 bp, 75 predicted proteins | sample MGYA00509956_ERZ791695 | MGnify/ENA primary metagenome ERZ791695 (study PRJEB30046, sample SAMN00715234) | human gut metagenome | study: EMG produced TPA metagenomics assembly of the A metagenome-wide association study of gut microbiota in type 2...
CAATCCGTTTGGTACATCATCAAAAAAGCATCAATCACAATTCAAATCCGTTTGTAACGCCCATCAGCATATCCGTGTTTCGCTTGACATAATACATTTCGGTTATCTCCGAAGTTGTGTGTCCAAGTAGGTCTACATCATTTGGAGCTAATGCAGAAATTGTAATACCAAAACGTACAAATGAAAATAAATATCAAATTAAAATTCAGTTGCCGAATTTGGCTCCTGATACAAGTTCACCGGATTGTATTGTTTTTTAGACTGCCCTTGAAAAGGGAAAAGTAAAATCTCTACTTTATACTACTTTGTTGATAGACAATAAGGGTAAGTGAAGTTATGCTAACAGTGTCAAATTATTAGATAAAGATGTGGAAGACAATATTTATACTGTGGAATATAGCGTAGACGAAAAATTCCTTAATGATAAAAACAAAAAGTTCTCTGTAATATTGAACCAATCGGTTTATTTATATAAATCCAAGCAACCAGATACCTCAGCTTATGAAAATACGGGCGATGTGGCAAGTCACTATTTGTCGCCATATATTCTTTTGGTCGATAAAACACTTAAGGGTGGGGGATGGACTTATGTACGTTTACGCTGTATTTGCCTTCTAATTTCTTGATTACAGCATAACGATCTCTTAACGGTGCAGTGACAGTGCACTAAGCGATTTGCAATATTTCAATCATTTTTTGCTGTTGCTCTCGTTTTTGCATTAAAATGTGAATTTCTCTCATATCAATTTTCTCTGCCCATTTCGGCTTTCGCTCATTCGTTTTTATCCAAGCATAAATCGTACTTCTTGCAATGCCTGATTTATTTTACCAGTCGGTAGGTGTAACGCCGTTATAATAACGTTTAATAATATCTGTTTTCTGCTCGTTTGTATTTACTTTTCTCATAACCTGTCTCCTAAAACCGTTTCCTTAATGATAACACAATAGTGTGAAGCTGCAAAAATAGTGTAGACATTAATTTGTCGTTGTGATATAATATTTATGTAGATATGTATTTGGTATGCGTTTATTTTATATGAGTCATATATGCATGGATAATAAAAGGGGATAATAGAATGACACATAATCCATTAGAATTAATGAATACTAATACTATGAGAGATTTATTGGTTGATCTAGAAACGGCTTTAAATGCTGATGTATTTGTATATTATGGTGAAATGTTGTCCGGTGTTGAAAATGAGACAAAGAGGCTGATCGAGGAATTGGCTCATGACACAAACAAACATGAGGTATTATATGTTATATTAACTACACCGGGTGGAAGTCTTACTCCTGTACAAAGAATGGTCGATATTTTCCGACATTTTTACACAGAAGTTAATTTTATCATACCCGACTACGCTTATAGTGCAGGTACTATTCTCTGCATGAGTGGTGACAATATTTTGATGAACTACTATTCGGTTTTAGGACCTATTGATCCTCAGGTACAGAATAAAGACGGAAATTTAGTTGCTGCATTAGGGTATTTGGATAAAATAAACGAGCTTCTGCAAAAAGCAAAGGATAACACATTGACGCAAGCAGAATTTTTGATTCTTAAAGATTTCGACTTAGCTGAATTGCGATCTTACGAGCAGGCAAAAGAGTTAGCTGTAGACCTACTGAAAAAATGGCTAACTAAATATAAATTTAAGGATTGGACTAAACATAGTAACGGCACAGAGGTTACTTTAGAGCAAAAGCAAACAAGGGCTGTTGAGATTGCTAACTTGTTAAGTGATAACAATAAATGGAAATCACATGGTCGCCCCATTAATATTGATGTTATTCAGCAGGAACTGCATTTAAAAATAACTGATTACGGAGAAGATGAGCACCTAAATAATGCTGTCGATAAGTATTATACTCATTTATTAGAGTATATAAGAAATCATAATTATAAGCTATTCTTTCAAACGAGGTTATTTATATGAAAATTGTTGAATCGTTGATTACATTAATCGAGTTATACGATGAAAAAGATGAAAAATACTATGAATTGGAAAATGCTTTAACGCATTTTAATGAAAAAATTAAAAATGGTGAAATAACACCTAGGGGCAACAAATTAATTGGCAGTACAAATAATATGGAAATGTTGTTTAAATCAAGTAACATTCGATAATTGTGCTATTTCGTCCCGACAAATATGAAAAACGAATAGATATGTGCAATGAGTCGAAAAGTGCTTGCTTTAAGGGTTGAAGCACATTGTGCGATTTCGTCGCACAGTCACAAAAAAGCACCGATTTTTCGGTGCTTTTTTCCTTTATTTACGCTATTTTACGGCGATTTTACTTGCTTTTTCCATATAGATAAAATTACGGCGCACGGTCTTTTCCGTACGCCGATTTTTCATTTTCACATCGTTTTTTGTTCACTTTGTGCCACACAATCCACCCAATCCGTTTGGTACATCATCAAAAAAGCATCAATCACAATTCAAATCCGTTTGTAACGCCCATCAGCATATCCGTGTTGCGTTTGACATAATACATTTCGGTTATTTCTGAAGTTGTGTGTCCGAGTAAGTCTGCCACTTGCCTCGGTGTTAATGCTTTTACCGTTCCGTCCTCAGCTCGCACACCAGTTACGAGCTTTGTTGCGAAGGTGTGGCGCAAACTGTGTAAGCCTTTTTTCTCGATTCCTGCCGCATCGAGTATGGAATAAAACCGTTTTCGAAAGTTCAACGGTCTTGTAAAGTTGCCGTCTGCATCGGGTATCAACGGTGCGTCCTCACCGAAATATCGCTCGTTTCGTAATTCAATAATCGCTTGTATTGCCGTTTCGTTTAAGGGTACAATACGCTTGCTTGAAGCGGTTTTTAGCTTGCCCACTACAATTTCTCGTCCGCTTTTTCGCTCTGTTCCGTCACGCTTTTGCGCTTCTTTAACACCTCTTTGAATGTGCATCACTTTCTTTTCAAGGTCTATGTCGCTGTTGATTAAACCTAACGCTTCAGCGGTTCTCAGTCCCGTGTTCAGCATAAGAATATATGCTGCCGCTTGATTATGTTTCGGCTTGCCTGAAGGGTACTTCTTGTATGCTTCCGCTTTGAATTTTTCAATTTCCTCATCGGTAAATACGGTTATCGTTTCGCATACGGGTAGCACTTCTTTGTTTTGCTTTGCAAGGTAATTTGACTTTTTTATCGTCGGCACAGCGTTCATCGGATTCTTTTTTATGAACTCTTCACGCATAAGATAATCGAAGTATTCATTGAGCAGATTGTATGTTTGCTTGACTGTTGAGAATGAATATCCCTTGTCGGTCAGCGTGCTGATCAATCGCTTAATGTCTGCACCTGTTATGTTTGACACAATGAGTTTACCCATGTAAGGGACGATTTGATTTTTGTATATCTGCTCGTTGCGGTCATAGGTTACTCGCTCAACATTCGGGTATTTAAACACTTGCAGGTAATTAAGCAGGCTGTCTTTTACAGTTTTGTTACCCTCAATGGCATCAATGATTTCTTCTTCAAACTTGGATATGTAGTCAGTCATTTTCTTGTTGACTTCGGCTTTGGTCGTGCCGGAAAAGCTCTTGCGTTTTCGTTCGCCTTTCTCATCTTTGTACCAAACCACGCCGCCCCATCTGCCGTCCGTTCGTTTGAATGCGTTGCCGTTCGTCAGCAGTTGTTTTTGCATTTTATCACTCCTTTCGCACACACAATATCACAAACCTTTTTCAATATCCAGACCAAAGATTGTGTGTTTGTTTTAGCTGTTTTAGCTTCAAAAAGCCGTCACAAATCGCCTGTAAGCCGTTTTTAGTTTTAGTCCGACGAGTTACTCTGCTTTTGAGCGAACTCGTCAATTTTTGCTCACAGCGTTGTCAAAATTTCTTAATTTCCAATCATCATACCGCAACACCCAAGTGAATACGCAAAAGCCTTGATTTTCTGCGAAAAACACCCCTAACTGCATATGAATTTGGAATCATACGCAAAAGTATTACGATTTGAAAAGCCGACAGGCTTTGCCGGACGGCGTTTTCGGGCATTTCAAAGCCCGAAAATCATACCCCTTTATCCTGCTTTAAAATCGACGGCTTGAAAATTGCTCCAAAACCCACTCAAAAGAGCCGAAATTTCATCCAAAACCGAATAAAAATCAATTCAAAAAACGCAAAAGAAAAAACGCTGTTTTTTCGATTTTAGGCTTTTAGATTATTTGTCATCACCACTTACAGTGGGGTACACTAAATTTGATGAACTGCGTAGATATTACTTTGCTGTGTGTTTTCAAAAAATCTATGAGTAATATCTATGTAGCCTTTTTCTTCGAGTGACTTGAGCGTGTTTCTGCAAGTGGTCGGACACATATTGCACTTCTTTGCCATCTTCGGAACAGACCAAAAACTTACACCTTTGCTGTCGCCAACCGAAACAAGAAAACAGTAAATCATAAATTCGTGCGGCGAAAAGTTTTCATCAAAGATTTTGTTCGGCATATAGTAAACCTTGCCGTCGGTTTTGTAATTTTTATTTGCGTACATAATTTTTATCCTTTCTTAATTTGTTTTTGAATCCACAACTTGAACTCATCTTTCGGTACAACAATTCTTGTGCCGATTTTTATTTTTGGAAAACCTTTTTCATTCACAAGCTCGTACGACCTTGTGCGAGAAATTCCAAGCACCTTTGCAACCTGCGACACCGATAACATCATCGGTAGCTCATCAAAACTTTTATAGCTTTCTTTCATTGCGCTGCCTCCTTTCGTATTATTTGAGAGATACTTTTTCAAAAAGAAAAATGGAACGAAATTTGAAAACAAAAAATTCACCCACGAAAAAGTCCCTCTACTATACGGAGAAAAATTTCAATTTTGTTCGGGTGTTTTTCAAAATTCTTTACACCTTGTTTACATTTAATTTCACAAAAGAAAAAATACCCCTCTATAATACGGAGAAAAATTCAAGTTTTGTTGATGTGTTTTGAAAGAAAATTTACAAATTATTTTATAAAAACAAAAATCCTCACCGTTTTTATAGATGAGGATTCATTACCTGTACCATTATTTGTACCGTTATCAAAAATATTTGTATTTGTTCTGTAAATATGGTATATTTAATTTATAATAATATTCAATCAGGAGAATGAAAATTGACACTAAAAAGGAACAAGAGCGTGACGAGCTTCACCGTGCTATATGGCAATCGCAGATGATTTGCGTGGCTCTGTTGATGGCTGGGATTTCAAGTCTTATGTGTTAGGATTTATGTTCTATCGCTATATAAGCGAAAATCTTACGAACTATATCAATAAAGGCGAGCATGCTGCAGGCAATACCGATTTTGATTATATCGCTTTGTCGGATGAAGAAGCCGAGTTTGCAAGAGAAGACCTCGTAAATGAAAAAGGCTTTTTCATCAAACCGTCGGAGCTTTTTTGCAATATCAGAAAGAAAGCACCTAATGATGATAACCTTAATGAAACGCTTGAAAAAGTGTTCCGTAATATCGAGGAATCTGCTCAGGGTGCTGACAGTGAAGATGATTTTGCAGGCTTGTTTGATGATATTGATGTGAATAGCAATAAACTCGGCGGTACGGTTATCAAGCGTAATGAAAGGCTTGTTAAAATCATTAACGGTGTTGGTGATTTGCAACTTGGCGATTATCAAGATAATACCATTGACGCATTTGGTGACGCTTATGAGTTCCTTATGGGTATGTACGCATCTAATGCCGGTAAAAGCGGTGGCGAATACTTTACTCCTCAAGAGGTCAGCGAACTTCTTACCCGTATCGCAGTTGCAGGCAAAACCGAGGTTAATAAGGTTTATGATATAAAAACACCGAGATTGATACAATTTAATTATTTCTCCGCCGATTTTGCCGCTTGAGGGGTAAGTTGTGGAAGTCGTGGTGTCCCGTCTGTTTTTATCGGTAGAAATGTTCATACATCGCCGGTATAATAGACGGCGAAAAAATTGAGTTTTTCGGAGGACATGTGTATGCGAGCACCTTTTCAAATATTAGCCATTCCGTATAGAGTGGCGCCGGAATTGCAGTTTTGTGTGTTTCACCGTGCGGATATAGACCAGTACCAGTTTGTCGCTGGTGGTGGCGAAAATGATGAAAAACCTGTTGATGCGGCAATTCGTGAGATTTGTGAAGAGACGTCAATCAACACAGATAGCGTAATACAACTCACGTCGATGGCTTATGTTCCCGCAAATGTGATAGCCCAAAGACATCGAAAACTCTGGCCAGAAGACACTTTTGTGATCCCGGAATATGCATTCGCTTTTGAGTGCAAAAAGGATGTTGTGCTTTCAGATGAGCATTCAGGAATTGAATGGTTGAGCTATGATGATGCGATGCAACGGCTGACATGGGATTCAAATAAAACGGCTCTGTATGAACTGAACTGCCGCCTTCAATCTATGGACCAAAATGCGAGGTAACCGCCATGAAGCAAATCACAAACAAGGAATACGAAGAGTGGCAGAAATACAAAGCGGAGAAAGCGAAGGACCACATCCTGCTGCCGGATGCCGTCCAGTTCATCTGCGAGGCCAACGGCTATGACGCAGAAAAGATCGGTCAGCACTTCCTTGAGATTCTGCCGAAAATCACAGAACAAGGAGACGGTTTAAAACTATGAGTCTTTTTGAATTCTCTGACATTTCCAAAAGTGAAGAAGCCATTCAGCGAACATGGGCGGATTTTCGTTCAGCTTTAGCCACAGGTGTTTTTTCATACAACGAGCTTGATGCTGCAAAAACAAACACTATATTCTTAAAGGGTTTTGATGATCTATTTTCACACTGTCATCCTTTTTTTGATGTATCAGCAGAAAGCATATTAGCCTGCCCCACGACTCTAATGAGAGCAGGAAGACTTCGTCCCGTTGATCCCGATCCAACGTATGGCAGATTTATACCAAACAAGGACTATATAACGAAGCACAATCGGTTTAGCCCTCCGGGAGTAGAATGGTTGTATTTGGCCATAGGCGATCCGTGCGTTGCTAAGAATTGCGCCTTAAAAGAATGTCGAGCTGAAGCAGGTGAACTGTTCGGTTTGTGTCAGTTCCAACTTAACGAGGATTATTCAGAAAAAACGCTTGTTGACCTCACGATAGCAGAAGATGTTCTATATGAAGATCTAAACAGGCAACTTGAGAATTCTGCTAATGATATTCGTAACCGTGAAGTAAAGAAAGCCGTAGACGGCATCATGCGTAAAGGATATGCCCAGACGCCAGATGTCAGTGATATTAAGGAGAAGTTTACATGGTGGGCGGCTTATACTTATGCAAGGCTGCTATCAAAACAGATTTTTGTTCCTGTGGAAACTAAAGATAAAGAACTCATGTATTTGCCTTTCCAGTGCATGGCCCAATACTTTTTATCTCTTGGATATGCAGGTATCGTTTATTCAAGCACAGTATTCCCTAAAGGGAAAAATGTGGTACTGTTCGATAAAAATGCCGCTACCCCAATAGGCAAGATAAAAAAGATTAATGTATAACAACAACGCCTCCGAGCCGATGTGCTTCAGAGGCGTTATTGCGTCTATGGGCCTATGCTTTGATCTCGCTGCCGTCCTTGAATGCCACCCGGATGTCGTTCTTGCCATCTTCGGAACAGACCAAAAACTTACGCCTTTGCTGTCGCCAACCGAAACAAGAAAACAGTAAATCATAAATTCGTGCGGCGAAAAGTTTTCATCAAAGATTTTGTTCGGCATATAGTAAACCTTGCCGTCGGTTTTGTAATTTTTATTTGCGTACATAATTTTTATCCTTTCTTAATTTGTTTTTGAATCCACAACTTGAACTCATCTTTCGGTACAACAATTCTTGTGCCGATTTTTATTTTTGGAAAACCTTTTTCATTCACAAGCTCGTACGACCTTGTGCGAGAAATTCCAAGCACCTTTGCAACCTGCGACACCGATAACATCATCGGTAGCTCATCAAAACTTTTATAGCTTTCTTTCATTGCGCTGCCTCCTTTCGTATTATTTGAGAGATACTTTTTCAAAAAGAAAAATGGAACGAAATTTGAAAACAAAAAATTCACCCACGAAAAAGTCCCTCTACTATACGGAGAAAAATTTCAATTTTGTTCGGGTGTTTTTCAAAATTCTTTACACCTTGTTTACATTTAATTTCACCACAGCAAAAAAATACCCCTCTATAATACGGAGAAAAAACTCAGTTTTGTTGATGTGTTTTTAGAAAAAATTTATAAATTGCTTTAGGAAAACAAAAATCCTCACCTTTTTTATAGATGAGGATTCATTACCTGTAGCATTATTTTTACAATTAACAAAAAAATTTGTATTGGTTGTTGAAATATGATATACTTGTATTTGTATAATTGTATCTATTCATAGATTCAATTCATATCGCAACTTCAAGTTATTGTATGTTCACAGCAGGAGGATAAATATGGCTAACGGGAATAACGCCAATATCGGCTTTGAAAAACAGATTTGGGACGCAGCGTGCGTACTTTGGGGACATATCCCTGCGGCAGAATACAGAAAGGTTATCGTAGGTCTTATTTTCCTGCGTTACATATCAAGTGCATTTGAAAAGCGTTATCAAGAGCTTGTTGATGAGGGCGACGGCTTTGAAGATGACAGAGACGCTTATGTGGAGGATAATATCTTCTTCGTGCCGGAGGACGCTCGTTGGAGCAAAATTGCTTCGTCTGCTCATACTCCTGAAATCGGAACTGTCATTGATGACGCAATGAGAGCCATCGAAAAAGAAAATACAACTCTTAAAAATGTGCTTCCTAAAAATTACGCAAGCCCTGATTTGGACAAGCGTGTTTTGGGTGATGTTGTTGACCTGTTCACCAATATGGATATGGGCGATACAGAGGAAAGCAAAGACCTCCTTGGAAGAACTTATGAGTATTGTATTCAGCAGTTCGCCGCTTACGAAGGTGTTAAGGGTGGCGAGTTCTATACTCCTGCAAGTATTGTTAAAACAATCGTTGCTATCTTAAAGCCGTTCAAGAACTGCCGTGTATATGACCCTTGCTGCGGTTCGGGCGGTATGTTCGTACAGAGTGCAAAGTTCATTCAGGCACACAGCGGTAAGCGTGGAGAAATCGCCGTTTACGGTCAAGAGTCCAATGCCGACACTTGGAAAATGGCTAAAATGAATATGGCTATTCGTGGCATTGACGCAGACTTCGGTCCGTATCAGGCAGATACATTCTTCAATGACTTACATAAAACGCTGAAAGCGGATTTCATTATGGCAAATCCGCCTTTTAATCTTTCCAACTGGGGACAGGAAAAGCTCAAAGACGATGTTCGTTGGAAATACGGCACACCGCCTGCCGGAAACGCCAACTATGCGTGGATTCAGCATATGATACACCACCTTGCACCTAACGGAAAAATCGGTCTTGTACTTGCTAACGGTGCTTTGTCCTCTCAGTCAAGCGGCGAGGGCGACATCAGAAAGAATATTATTCAAGCAGACCTTGTAGAAGGTATCGTTGCTCTGCCAACTCAGCTTTTTTACAGCGTTACTATTCCAGTAACTCTTTGGTTCATTTCAAAGAATAAGAAGCAAAAAGGTAAAACCCTGTTTATCGACGCTCGTAAAATGGGTTATATGGTTGACCGCAAGCACAGAGATTTTACCGATGATGATATTCAAAAGCTGGCAGATACATTTACCGCTTTCCAAGAAGGTACGCCTGAAGATGTCAAAGGTTTCTGTGCTGTTGCCGACCTTCAGGAAATCGAAAAGCAGGACTTTATTCTGACACCGGGCAGATATGTGGGTATTGAAGAAGTCGAGGACGACGGCGAACCGTTTGAAGAAAAGATGACTCGCCTTACTTCCGAGCTTTCGGAGATGTTTGCAAAGTCTCACGAACTGGAGAACGAAATCCGCAAGAAACTGGGGGCGATTGGGTATGAAGTATAAGCTTTCTGATGTAATGGATTTAATTGGCGGTGGCACCCCAAAGACCAGTAAACCTGAGTACTGGAATGGAACTATTCCTTGGCTATCAGTTAAAGATTTTAATAATGGCTTTCGATATGTTTATGAGACAGAAAAAACTATAACAGAATTAGGTTTGGAAAACTCATCGACTAAACTTTTGCAAAATGGCGATGTGATTATTTCCGCAAGAGGAACAGTTGGTGAAATTGCTACAATCCCTTTTCCAATGGCTTTTAATCAGTCCTGTTACGGGCTTAGAGCAAAAAGCAAAATAGTTACAAGCGATTATCTGTATTACCTAATAAAACACAATGTTTCGGTATTAAAAAAAAATACTCACGGTTCGGTGTTTGATACCATAACACGAAAGACTTTTGACAATATCGAAGTTGAAATTCCAAGTATCGAAATACAAGAAAAGATAGCTTCAATATTGAGTGATTATGATGAAAAAATTGAACTTAATAATGAGATAAACAATAATTTAGAGCGGCAAGCTCAGGCTATTTTCAAGTCTTGGTTTGTTGATTTTGATCCTTTTGGCGGAAACAGACCCATTGACTGGATAACTGGAATTGTTGACGATCTTGGAGCCAAAATCATCTGCGGAAAAACACCATCAACTAAAAAGAAAGAATACTATGGTGGCAACACGCCATTTATAACAATTCCGGATATGCATGGTTGCGTTTATAATGTATCAACCGAAAGATACCTTTCTGCAGCAGGGGTGGCTTCACAACCAAAGAAAACGCTACCGCATAATACAGTATGTATAAGTTGTATAGGAACAGCCGGCCTTGTTACTTTGGTATCAGAAAAAAGTCAATCCAATCAACAGATTAACTCCATCATTCCCAAAGAAGGAATTTCCGCATACTATATCTACTTATTGATGCAAACACTTTCAGAGACCATTAATAAGCTTGGACAAAGTGGTAGTACCATTGTCAACTTAAACAAAACACAGTTTGGCAAAATACCAGTCACTATTCCGTCTGAACAAGTATTGTGTAATTTTGATACTTTATGTAAGCCATTATTCGAAATGATACTTTCTAATCAGAAAGAAAATATTAAGCTTGCAAATCTACGTGATACTTTACTACCAAAACTGATGTCCGGTGAGCTTGATGTATCGAACATCGACCTTTAAGCCGCTAAATTATTGTTTACAGGAGGAACATTATGAGATTTCACGGGATAGAAGAAGAAACCACTATCGACGGTTTCTGCCCTATTGATAATGGAACTGTTTCAATAGATATAAGCTATTATTCAATCCCTAATAAGAATTTTTCAGAGGAAAGAGTATTTAATAAACACAAAAACAAATGCTCTTATTTGTCTAATGGAAAATGTAACAAAAATAAAGATTGCCCAATATTTATAGAAGCTCCGAAAAGTTATACCAAAAAAGTTTCGGGCAAGTATTAACAATATAAGCAGACTCTTGTGGGTGGCAAGAGTTAAAGTAAGGGACTTCCGCCCCATAGTCGTTCTCTAAGAATAAAAAGGAGAATTGACTGTGAAACAAGATTTAATCAAAGATGTTATTCAGGGAATGTTACCTTACCTGAACAACGCACAAAATGAAAAATTGCAAGAGGTGTTGCAATACACTCTTGCAAAGTATGAGGTAACAGAAAAACAGAAACAAGAGAAAACATCGGAACGGGACTTTGTAGAACTGTTCCTATCGGCAAAACGAATAGAAGGCTGTTCCGAAAAATCTCTTAAATACTACAAGGCAACTATCGAAGCCATGCTCTGTGAACTTCAAAAAGATATTAAACATATAGTTACAGACGACATCAGAGGATACCTGACCGAATATCAGGAAAAGAAGAAATCAAGCAAGGTAACGATAGACAATATTCGCCGTATCCTCTCCAGCTTTTTCTCTTGGTTAGAGGACGAGGATTACATATTAAAAAGCCCGGTCAGACGCATACATAGAGTAAAAACCGGTACAAATATCAAGGAGACATACTCCGATGAAGCGTTAGAGCTGATGAGAGATAACTGCTCAGAGCTTCGAGACTTAGCGATTATTGATATGCTTGCTTCAACGGGTATGCGTGTTGGCGAAATGGTACTGCTTAATCGAAATGATATTGATTTCAACGAAAGAGAATGTATCGTGTTCGGTAAAGGCAGTAAGGAGCGAGTAGTCTATTTTGACGCTCGCACAAAGATACATTTGCAGAACTATTTGGAGAGCAGGACGGACGATAATCCGGCGCTGTTTGTGTCGTTGAAATCACCACACGAAAGGTTGAAAATCGGTGGTGTTGAAGTTCGCCTTAGAGAATTTGGAAAGCAATTAGGACTTAACAAGGTGCACCCGCACAAGTTCAGGCGTACACTTGCAACTGTAGCAATAGATAAAGGAATGCCCATTGAACAGCTTCAACAACTCTTGGGGCATAGAAAGATAGATACGACCTTGCAGTATGCAATGGTTAAACAGAGCAATGTTAAGATTGCCCACCGAAAATACATTGGATAGGAAAGGAATAATTATGATTTTATCTGATTTAGGAATTATTGTTACGGGGAAAACTCCTTCAACAAAGAAACCCGAATTTTGGAATGGTAATATTCCATTTGTAACACCAAAAGATATTCAAGGGACAAAACATATATTATCTACTGAAAGGAAAATAACTTCTTTCGGTCTTAATTCAGTCAAAGGAGCTATTTTACCTAAAGGAGCAATATGTGTATCTTGTATTGGTAATATAGGATATGTTGGCAAAACAATTACAAATTGTGTTTCTAATCAACAAATCAATTCCATTGTTCCGTCAGAAAATATAAACTCTGATTATGTTTTCTACTTAATGAAATGGCTTTGGCCATATTTCAAAAATTATGAAGGGCAATCAACGGCATTGTCAATTTTGAATAAGTCACAATTCTCAAAAATAGAAATACCATGCCATAGCAGAAAACAGCAGGATGATATTGCTAATATATTGAACAATATTGATGACAGAATAGAACTTAATAATGCAATAAACAATAATTTAGCGGCTTAAAGGTCGATGTCGGAGACATCAACCTTGCCGGACATAAGCCTTGGTAAAAGAGTATCACGCAAGGCTTCAAGTTTAGTAATTTCCTCAATGTTAGCAGAAATCTGCTGATATAGAGCAGTTACAAGTTCGTCCAAAGGCTTTAATGCAGAAAGGTCATCAGGTAGATATAGCTGATATTCGGGCAATGCTTTTTTACTTAAATGTAATACGGTTGTTCCATTAACATAGCCGAGACAATGTGCCTTAAATTTTTTATCTTGCAGAATAGCCGCAATGAGAAATTTAGATATATGATTGTTCTTTGGAACAACTTTAACTAAATCCATAGAAAAAACAATATCGCTATAACCCGATTTACTCATTACAGGTTCGGCATTACCGATAACCTCTGCGTTCTGTGTCAGGTCAGTATGTGCGACAAGTGTGTCAAACAATTCAGCGTGCTGAGTATCTTTCAGTTTGCTTGATGGTACTATTTCCTTATAACCATCAAGTTTGAAACCGCCTTTGCGATCAAAGTTTTTTATTGTCGCCATAGCAATATTTGATTCTGTAAGTTCGGTTCCTTTATAAGAATAACCACTAACAAAGTCTGCAATGGAAGATAAGGGTGTTTCTGACCAATCATCAGGTAACACACAGCCAAATGGAGCATAATCAGAAAGCCAAGCAGTACATATCGTTTTGATTTGCTCTGCTAAATTATTGTTTATATTATCTTTGATAAATTGTGTATTTTGTCAATGATATTTCATGTTGAAGGGAGAATATAAAATGGAGATAGGTTTATTAAAATATACTGTTGAACAAATAGAAAGATTAAAGTTTTTATTCAAAACAGAATTAAAATCTATTAATAAAAAATCAAAAAAAGGAATGAAAGATAATTATACTGGATATGCAGTTATTTCATATATTAGAACTTTACAGTATCAAGATGATTTAATAAAAAAATCAAAAAGCTATATAAGTTTTAAAAATTTTATTGAAAAGTTTATTGAAATAATTCCTAATGAAAGCACATCTGATAAATCTATTAAATTTATAATTAAAAACAAGAAAAAATTAGGTGTTGAAGATTCTTTTGACCCTGAAAAAGAAGCAATAGAATTTGAAAAGTATCTTAACATGCCACAATTATTTTGTGAAGAAACTATCATTATGTTAATTGTTAAATTTGAAGATGCAATTTCAAATTTACTATATTGTTTGTTTGAAAGATTCCCAGAAAAATATTTGTCTGACAAAACCATACCCTATTCTGAAATTGTTAAAATAAATGGTAATGATTTAGAATCATATGTTATTAATGATTTAATAAGTAAAACGATGAGAAAAGAATATGTTGAATGGTTTAAAATATTTGAAAGCCATGGAATGAATTTCAAAAAATATGGTGTTTTTGATGATTTCACAGAATTATATTATAGAAGAAATCTAATTGTACATAATAAATCCATTGTTAATGAGTCCTATCTAAACGGAATTTCAAAAACACATGTGAAAAAGCCTGATATTAATGAGTTGTTGTTAGTTGACGAAAAATATGTATTGCATGCCTTTGATATTGTTGAATGTGTGATTTCGTCAATATTTATTGAGTGCAGCAAATTCTATAAAAAAGAGGAAAAATTTTCTTACATTGATGAAATATTTAATGTCGGTTTTAAATTCCTATGTAATGAACAATACTTTGTTAGTGAATTTATATTTACACAATTAGAAAAAACGGATATAGATGAATGTACAAAAATGATGTCAAAAGTTAATAGATGGATATCTCAAAAAAATCTGTATGGTACAGATTCTGTAAAGAAAGAAATTGAAGAAACAGATTTTTCTGCTTTAAATGATGAATTCTTAATTGCCAAGTACATTCTTATTGAGGACTATAATAATGCAATACCATTGTTAGAAAAAATGATAGATAACGCCTTAATCGCAACATCAATAGAAGAATGGCCGTTGTATAAAGATTTTAGAAAAACTAAAGATTATGACAACTTTAAATTTCATCATAAAGATATATTTAATGTTAAAGAATTTGACTCATCTACTGACGATGGTCACCAAGAAATAAGTTACGGTGAGCTACGTTCTAATTTAGAACAATAGGAGAAATTTATGCCATTTACAGAAAATAATTATGAACAGGCAATAATTCAATTGTTTAGAAATGATTTGGGATACGAGTACGCATACGGTCCCGATATTGAAAGAGACTTTTACAGTCCGTTATATGAGGAAGTTCTGCTTGACTCTCTGTACCGTTTGAACAGAGGGTTGCCTGATGATGCCATTCAGGACGCATTATTCAAACTGAAGAATTTTGAAAACGGAGAACTTGTGCAGAAAAACGCCGTGTTTATGGACTATCTGCAAAACGGTATCCCGGTAAGATATTTTGTTGACGGTGAGGAACGCTCTTCTATCGTCTATCTTGTTGATTACAAAAATCCCGACAATAACTCCTTTATCGTAGCAAATCAATGGACTTTTATCGAGAACAGCAATAAACGCCCTGATGTAATTCTCTTTCTGAACGGCTTGCCGGTTGTATTGGTTGAACTGAAATCTCCGTCCCGTGAAGAAACGGACGCTTCCGAAGCGTACAGGCAGCTCCGTAACTATATGAAAGAAATTCCGTCTATGTTCATTTACAACGCAATTTGCGTAATGAGCGACCAGTTGACCTCAAAAGCGGGTACGATCACCTCCGGTGAAGACCGCTTTATGGAGTGGAAAACAAAGGACGGCGACTACGAAAACACGCAATATGCACAGTTTGACACTTTCTTTGAGGGTATGTTTCAAAAGGCACGACTGCTGGATATTATCAAAAACTTTATCTGTTTTTCAAATGAGGGTATCAATTCATTCAAAATTCTTGCAGGATACCACCAGTATTTTGCTGTAAGAAAAGCAATTGAATCCACAAAGCACGCTACCGTTACCGATGGTAAGGGCGGTGTGTTCTGGCATACTCAAGGAAGCGGAAAGTCGCTATCTATGGTGTTCTATGCCCATTTGTTGCAAGAAGCGTTAGACAGCCCGACGATTGTTGTTATCACAGACAGAAACGACCTTGACGACCAGCTTTACGGTCAGTTTGCAAAGTGCAAAGAATTTTTAAGGCAAGAGCCGGTACACGCTACTTGCAGAAAGCTGACAGATACTTCGGGTAAAAATGATGTCGGATTAAAGGACTGGTTGGACGGCAGACAGGCAAACGGCATTATTTTTACCACGATGCAGAAATTCGAAGAATCACACGAGCCGTTATCTGAACGCCACAATATTATTGTTATGGCTGATGAAGCACACAGAGGTCAATATGGACTTACTGAAACCGTAGATGCAAAAACCGGTAAGGTTAAAATTGGTACGGCTCGTGTTATCCGCAACACCTTGCCTAACGCTACATATATCGGCTTTACAGGCACGCCTATTTCTTCAAAAGACCGCAGCACCCGTGAGGTGTTCGGTGATTATATCGACATTTACGATATGACGCAGGCGGTCGAGGACGGAGCGACACGCCCTGTTTATTACGAAAGCCGTGTAATTAAGCTCAATCTTGACGAAGCAACGCTACGGATGATTGATACCGAGTATGATATTATGTCCGCCAACGCAGACGAAGAAGTTATCGAAAAGAGCAAGCGTGAACTCGGTCAGATGGAAGCAATACTTGGTAACGATAACACCATCAATTCGCTTGTAAGCGATATACTCGACCACTATGAGAGCAACAGAGAAAACCTGCTGACAGGCAAGGCAATGATTGTTGCTTACTCTCGCCCCATCGCTATGAAAATTTACAAGCGTATTTTAGAGTTGCGCCCTGCTTGGACGGAAAAGGTTGCGGTTGTAATGACTTCCGGCAACAACGACCCGGAAGAATGGCGTGAGATAATCGGTAACAAGCACCACAAGGATGAACTTGCTAAGAAATTTAAAGATAACAACAGTCCGCTTAAAATCGCAATCGTTGTTGATATGTGGCTCACAGGCTTTGACGTGCCGTCCCTTGCAACGATGTATGTTTACAAGCCAATGTCCGGGCACAATCTTATGCAGGCTATTGCCCGTGTAAATCGTGTGTTCCGTGATAAGGAAGGCGGTCTTGTTGTTGACTATGTAGGAATTGCTACAGCTTTGAAACAGGCAATGAATGACTATACTGCCCGAGATAAGAAAAATTACGGCGATACCGATGTGGCAAAGGTTTCATATCCTGAATTCCTTAAAAAATTAGATGTGTGCCGAGATAAATTCCATGGCTATGATTATTCGAAATTCACAACCGGAACTGACCTTGAAAGGTCAAAAACCATTAGTGGTGCTGTTAACTTTATTATTGGCAGAGAAAAAGTTGACGATAAAGATTCTTTTGTTAAAGAAGCACTTTTACTTCATCAGGCATTGTCTCTTTGTTCTTCGCTTGTTGATGAAGGCGACAGACTTGAAGCGGCTTTCTTTGATGCCGTTCGTGTGCTTGTCCTCAGGCTTACAAATACAGGCGTAGGTAAAAAAATCTCCTTGCCTGAAATGAACGCAAGAATAAATGAACTTCTCAAGCAAAGCATTAAAAGTGACGGAGTAATCAACCTTTTCTCAGATATCAAGGAAGAATTTTCTTTGTTTGACCCGAAATTCCTTGAAGAAGTTGCGAATATGAAAGAAAAGAACCTTGCTGTTGAGTTATTGAAAAAACTTATTGCAGAACAGGTGTCCATTTATCGCAGAACAAATATAGTTAAATCTGAGAAATTCAGCGAGATTATGAAGCGTTCCATTAACGCTTACCTTAACGGTATGTTGACAAATGAAGAAGTAATCGAAGAAATGCTGAAACTTGCAAAACAAATTGCAGACGCTCAAAAAGAGGGTGACCAACTCGGCCTTTCTGCTGATGAACTTGCTTTCTATGACGCATTGACAAAGCCACAAGCAATTAAGGATTTTTACGAAAATGACGAACTCATTGCCATTACGAAAGAACTTGCCGATACGCTCCGCAGAAACAAGACGATTGACTGGCAAAAGCGTGAGTCGGCAAGAGCAAAAATGCGTATGCTTATCAAAAAGCTTTTGAAGAAGCATAAATATCCACCCGAAGGTATGGAAGACGCTGTGCAGACTGTTATGACACAGTGCGAACTTTGGACTGATAATGTGATGGAAGCACGGGTAATTTGATAAAGGAAAATGAAACCGAACAAAGAAATAGCATAATTAAAATTACTGCGATATAACAAAACAAAAGGCTCAAGAAATTTTCCTTGAGCCTAAAAATTTATCCGCTTTAATTATTTCAACATACTGTAAATGCACTTCAAAAGAGTAAGCGCAAGAATTATATTTAATATTATAAAGTGCTTTTGATAAAAGCTTTGAAGTAATTTGCCCATGGCAATCCATATGACTATAGGTATAAATCTACATGAATGTTATTTTTTACGATTGAACGGATAATTAAATGTGCACTGCTATCGTTTAAATTTTACAAAAGCAAAACTGATAATGATTATCAATTTTATATTGACAATTTGATTTTGCTAAATTATAATAAAAATAAAAAGAGTTAAAATTATGAGCGAGAGAAAAAATTATTCCACAAAACACAATAATGAATTATTGAAATATTTGGAAGAACATAAAAATGAGCATTTAACAGTGTCGCAAATCTATAATGATTTGACTGCAAAAGGTATTTCAATAGGATATGCTACTGTCTATAGGCAACTGGAAAAACTTGTTAAGAATTCCAGCGTTGTAAAATATACAATCGACAATACCAGCAGTGCATGCTTTGAATATGTGGGAGAGGATAATCACTCCAAGCAGTCTACATATCACTTAAAATGTGAGCATTGCGGTAAAATCATTCATTTAAGTTGCAATGAAATTGAAGAATTTGAAAATCATATTTCATCGCATCATAATTTTAAGGTTGACCCTGCAAAAACCGTTTTTTACGGCTTATGCGAAAATTGTGCAAAGTAATACTAAGAAAGGAAATCACTGATGAAGCAGGAAGCTATAAGCAAGAAAAAGAGAATAATTACAATGCTTATAGCAGTTTTGTTTGTGATAGCGGCTGTATTTTCTGCTGCCTTTGTTATCAAAGAGGCAAATCATAAGTGCAATCATACTGATTGTCAAATTTGCCAAACAATGCAGCTTTGCATAAAAAACTTAACGGATTTAGGTTCAAAATCGGATGATATTGTAGGTGTAACCGTATTATTTTGTTTTGCGTTATTTATCATTCCTTTTGTTACTTATACATTCTCAAAGGAAACGCTTATTGATTTAAAAACTAAATTATCCAATTAAATATAATTATCGACAAGGGACAAGTCTGAATTTTTGGACTTGCATATGTTAAAAATAGGTCTGTTTAGCAGGCTTTGTTTTGCTATGCAAAAGTTCCTTGTATTTTTATGCCTATTTTTAAGATTATATTTGATTGGAGATACTTTTATGAAAAAATTTTTAGGCGTAATTGCCGCTGTTTTAAGTGTTGCAATTATTTTTGTTGCTTGCTCTAATGGAAGAAGCAACAATGAAAATGCAATAAAAAATAATGATGATAATACAAAGCTCAGCATTGTAACAACAATTTTCCCCGAATACGATTGGGTTAGGCAAATACTTGGTGAAAATCAAGCCAATGTAGATTTGACGATGCTTCTTGATAAGGGCGTTGATTTGCACAGCTATCAGCCGAGTGCCGATGATATGGTAAAGGTTTCTAAATGTGACTTGTTCATTTATGTGGGCGGTGAATCGGACACATGGGTTGATGATGCATTGAAGTCTGCGCAAAACAAAAATATGAAGGTTATCAATCTTCTTGATGTTCTTGGAAATTCTGTAAAGGAAGAAGAACAAGTTGAAGGTATGCAAGCTGAAGAAGAGGAAGAAGAGGGCGAAGAGGAAGGTCCTGAATATGATGAACATGTATGGCTTTCTCTTAAAAATGCCAAAACTCTTTGTTCTTCCATTGCTGATGCACTTTGCGAGATTGACTCAAAAAATGCAGATGTATATAAAAAGAATTTAAATGAATACACCAAAAATTTGGACGCACTGGATAAGGAGTATCAGCAAGCAGTAAACGGTGCAAAATATGATACCTTGGTTTTCGGCGACCGTTTTCCATTAAGATATATGGTTGACGATTATTCTTTGAAATATTATGCCGCATTTGTGGGTTGTTCTGCCGAAACAGAGGCAAGTTTTGAAACAATTAAATTCCTTGCAAACAAGGTTGACGAACTCGGTGTAACAACAGTGCTTACTATCGAAGATCCAAAACACAAAATTGCTCAAACTGTAGTTGAAAATACAAAAGAAAAAAATCAAAAAATCCTTGCACTCAATTCTATGCAATCGGTTACAAGCGATGATGTTAAGAATGGCGAAACATATTTGAATGTAATGCAAAGCAATCTTGATGTGCTTAAACAAGCTTTAAATTAAGGAGGACACTATGGCACAGATTGTATGCAAAAATTTAGCTGTCGGCTACGGCAACACAGTTGTAAAAAACAATATAAATTTTAATGTTGAAAAGAGTGATTACCTTTGCATAATCGGCGAAAACGGTTGCGGAAAAAGTACGCTTATGAAAACAATTTTAGGGTTGGAAAGCGTGCTTAACGGAGAAATTGTTTTTTCAGATGATGTAAAGAAAAACGAAATCGGATATCTGCCTCAACAAACACAGTTGCAACGGGATTTTCCGGCGTCTGTAAGTGAAGTAGTTATGTCAGGCTTTCTCAACAGAAACGGAATGAGACCTTTTTACACAAAAAAGCAAAAAGTCGAGTTTAAGAAGGTTATGAAAAATCTTAATATACAAGAGCTTGAAAAAAGATGCTATCGTGAGCTTTCGGGAGGTCAACAGCAAAAGGTATTACTTGCACGAGCACTCTGTGCCACAGATAAAATTCTTTTACTTGACGAGCCGGTTGCGGCTCTTGACCCAAAGGCAAGCGAGGACTTTTATAATTTGCTTGCTCAAATAAATGCAAACGGTACAACCGTAATTATGATTTCGCACGATGTTAATGAGGCTGTGAAATATGCAACAAAGATATTGTGTCTTAACTCGCCTTGCTTTTTCGGCAGTCAAAAAGAATATTTTGAATTTATCAAGGGAGGTGAGCAAAATGCTTGAAAAACTTATGGTTTATTTTGAATATCCGTTTGTAAGATATGCACTTATCGCCGCAGTTCTTATTGCTCTTTGTTCATCTCTTTTAGGTGTTACGCTCGTGCTTAAAAGATTTTCATTTATCGGCGACGGACTTTCCCACGTAGCTTTCGGCGCAATGGCAGTTGCAACGGTATTAAAGCTAACAAACAATATGCTTTTAATAATGCCGGTTACAATTGTTGCGGCAATTATTCTTTTAATCGGTGGTAAGAAAAAGATTAAAGGTGATGCTGCAATAGCTGTTATTTCCGTAGGAGCACTTGCAATAGGTTATTTGGTTATGAATTTGTTTTCAACCTCTGGCAATGTTTCGGGCGATGTTTGTTCAACGCTTTTCGGTTCAACATCAATATTGACCCTTACAATAAAGGATGTTTACCTATGTGTTGCACTGTCGATAGCCGTAATAATTATTTTCTGCGTGTTTTATAACAAGATTTTTGCCGTTACTTTTGATGAAAGCTTTGCCAAAGCAACGGGAATAAAAGTGGGGGCATATAACTTCTTGATAGCAGTTACCATTGCGGTTATCATTGTGCTTGCAATGAACCTTGTAGGTTCACTTCTTATTTCTGCATTGATTATTTTTCCTGCACTTTCGGCAATGCGACTTTTTAAAAGCTTTAAATCTGTAATTATCTTTTCTGCAGCCTTTTCCGTTGTATGTACGGTTGTGGGACTTCTTGCCTCAATTCTTGCAGGAACGCCGGTAGGCTCAACCATTGTTGCAAGCGATATAGCCGGATTTATAATTTGCTTGGCCTTATCAAGCGTTAAGAGAGGTGTAAGAGTATGAAAAAAATAATTGCAATTATATTAGCTTTAGTGTTGGCTTTGAGTTTTGTCGCTTGTTCAAAAAACAGTGATAAAAACGACAATTCTAACTCAAAGTCTACAACAAAAGCAACTGAAACAACAACCGAGGCGAAGTCTGTTGATTTGGATTTGACTAAACTAAGCAGCACTCTAGTCTACTCTGAAGTTTATAATATGCTTATTACGCCTGATGATTATAAAGGCAAGATCATAAAAATGAAAGGTCAATTTAATCAATACACGGATGATGAAACAGGCAAAATATACAATTCCGTGATTATTCCTGATGCAACTGCTTGTTGTCAACAAGGATTAGAATTTGAACTTTCAGATAAAACTAATCCTAACTTAAAACAAAATACGGAAATAACGGTTGTCGGCACATTCGATACTTATTCAGATGGTAAGTTTTTATATTGCCATTTAAAAAATGCAAAAATAATTAATGAATAGTTGATTGAATAATTGTATTTCATTAACGAAAAGGGTTTTGCTATTATTTGTCACTATTTCTTGCAGTGGGGTGCATTATATTTGAGTTATGATACTTCTCAATTTTCAAGAGCATCAAAAAAGCATCAATTTTCAACAAAAACTATAAAGACAAAAACGAACAGCACTTTCAAATCCTGAAAGTGCTGTTTTTATGCGGAATTTTAGAGGGACTGTATTTTAACACGCGGCTTAACTGAAAGCGTGCTTTTCGCTCCAAAACCGCGTGCCGAGGGTTCAAGTCCTTCTGCCCCTGCCAAAAAGAAACAGTCACCATTTTGGTGACTGTTTCTTTTTTGTTAGACAAAACTTGTCCGAGGCACGCGCGTGCCGGGCTTCGTCGCCGAGCGCTGCCGGTGGCAGATGCAGCGAGGCGAGGATGGCGCAGCGGTCAAAATGTGGCGTAACGCCGCCATATTTTGGGTACCGCAAGAGGGGTTGCGAAGCAACTTCAAGTCCGTTTGTATTTCTTGGGCAATCTTATGGGGATAATCATTGCTTTTGTTTTACGGCGATTTTACTTGCTTTTCCCATATAGATAAAACTACGGCGCACGGTTTTTTCCGCACGCCGATTTTTCATTTTCACACCGTTTTTTGTTCACTTTTTGCCACACAATCCATGCAATTCGTTTGGTACATCATCAAAAAAGCGTCAATCATAATTCAAATCCGTTTGTAATATCTTGCTATATTAAACCTCTCTTGTATCTTATTAACTTGTTTATCCTTTGTGCGAATTGATATATGCAGATCTAATGCTATTGGGTAATTCATCAGGAATCATACTTTTTATCCTATCTTCGTTTCCGTCTTTGATAGCCTCACTGTAATACCAACATTTGAAATTTAACATATCAAGCGTTTTATTCAACTTGGTAATCTCAGCTTCTACTTGCTTTTTTTGGTTTTCAAACAACTCTTTTCTTTTGGTATATGTTGAACTTCCTTCCATACACCAAGACATAAATTGCTTAATGTCTTTTATTTGTAACCCTGTTTTTTTCAAGCATTCAATCACACGCAATGCCTCAATTTCATTTTCGCTAAATTGTCTAATTCCCGATGTGCGATTTAATTCAGAAAACAGCCCTTCTTTATCATAGTAACGCAAAGTTGATACCGGTAAATCAAACATTTCAGATACTTGACCGATTGTATACATATTTTTTCCTCCAAAAAAAATAAAAAAACTCTTGACATAAAGTTAGGTTTAGGTGCTATTATCAATATAACAGAGATTAAAAAAATATTCAATAGCGAATTTTAATTTTTAGGAGGTTGAAATTTATGACAGTAAAACAAACAGCCGGTAGAAAAGAATTAGGAGAATTTGCTCCGAAATTTGCCGAATTAAACGATGATGTATTATTTGGTGAGGTTTGGAGCAGAGAAGATAAGTTATCGCTTAGAGACCGTTCACTTGTAACAGTTACTTCTTTAATGTCGCAAGGTTTAATCGATTCCGCTTTTCGTTACCATTTGGAAAGTGCTAAGAAAAATGGAATCACAAAAGAAGAAATCACAGAGATTTTTACACATAATGCTTTTTATGCAGGATGGCCAAAAGCTTGGGCTGCATTTCGTATGGCAAAAGAAGTGTGGAATGATAAGAACGAGGAAACTGAAGATAATACGATTGAAAAACATGCTTCGTCAATGATATTTCCGATTGGTGAGCCAAATGACGGCTTTTCACAGTATTTCAGCGGAAAGAGTTTTCTCGCCCCTGTTTCTAAAGACCAAGTTGGCATTTTCAATGTAACCTTTGAGCCGAAATGCAGAAATAATTGGCATATTCATCATTCTAAAAACTGTGGCGGACAAATTTTGATTTGCGTTGCCGGACGAGGATATTATCAGGAATGGGGCAAGAAAGCTATAGAAATGCTGCCTGGCGATGTTGTAAATATTCCTGCGAATGTCAAACATTGGCATGGCGCTGCTCCTGATAGTTGGTTTTCTCATCTGGCAGTAGAAGTTCCGGGAGAAAATACATCAAATGAATGGCTGGAAGCTGTGTCAGATGATGAATATTATAACGCAATAAATTCTTAAATGGAGAACTTAGTACATTATGCGATTTTACAATAACAAAACAGGTTTGCCCTAAAATTTTGGACAAACCTGTTTTGTTTGATAAGTTGAATATTTCTAATTTAATATATCCTTGGGCCAAGATTTTTTTAACGCCAAATAAGAAATGACAAAGTTTGCAAGCCAGCCTGCCGGTACGGCAAGCCAAACAAAGGCAATACCGAAACGGGGCGCAAAAATCAATGCTACGGACAAACGAATTGCAAGGTTAACAATATTTGCAATTAAAAACGGTCGCATATTTCCGATTCCACGAAGAACACCGTCTGTTGCCATTTTTATGCCCATAAATATGAAAAAGTAACCGAGCCATTTCATATAATCACCGGACACCTGATACGCTAATTGAGTTCCGTCTGTGCCTAAGAAAAGCGAAGAAATTTGAGTGTGCATCGTTTCAATAATTATAAATGCAAGAACGGCAAAGCATACATCTAACAGTAAAGCGGCACGGTAGCCTTTCTTAATACGCTCGATTTTTCCTGCGCCGAGATTTTGCGAAACAAAGGGTGATACTGCATTCCCGATTGATACAAATATCAGAGAAAAAACATTTTCTACTCTCATTGTTGCCGCATAGCCTGCGAGTGCTTGCGTGCCAAAAGGATTTACAACCGCTTGCACAATCATCATACCGATTGATACTGTTGATTGTTGAAGGATAGACGGAACGGCGATTTTAAGCATTGTACGCAGTTCTTTTTTGTCGAACCAATGAAACAAACCTGCATATTTTCGCATACGGTAAAGAAAAATCAAAAGCGAAAGTACGGCTGAAATACCTTGTGCAATAAGAGTTGCAAGAGCCGCACCGAATACTCCGAGTTTAAGACCTCCCACCATCCAAAGGTCCATAATGATATTCAAAACAGACGAAAATATTAAAAGCCATAACGGGATTTTTGATTCACCGATTGAAGTGAACATGGTTGACAGAATATTATACATAAATAAAAACGGGAAGCCAACAAAATAGATACGTAAGTACAGCACCGCATCTTTCATTATATCCGCGGGCGTTTGCAGTATACTCATCATCCAATGAGAAGTGCAAAATCCAAAAACACCGAGAAATACGCTTAAAAGCAAAAAACTTATTAAAGAAGTAGAAACGATTGTTTTCATCTTCCCGTAATCTTGAGCACCAAAATAACGGCTTACAAGTACACCTGCGCCTACACCTGCACCGAGTGCTATGCAAATAAAAACATTCGTAAGTGCGGCACAGGCACCGACGGCCGCAAGCGCAGATGAGCCTACAAATTGACCGACGATGATTGAATCAGCCATATTGTAAACTTGTTGAAAAAAGCTGCCTAAAATCATAGGCATTGCAAAAACAGTCAACGCTTTTAGGGGTGGGTCTGTTATTAAATATTCGTCCTTTGTCATTTTTATATTCTCCTGAACTTTGCTTGAATTATTTCTGTATAAGTTTTACTGAAATTACATCAAAAAACAATTATATTATCAAAAAGCCGAACAAGCTGCAGCTATCTCAGTCTGCACCCTGTTCGGCTTTTGCTTTTTACTGAACAATCGCTCCCTGAGCGAACGTTAAAATTATATCATTGGTATAAATGAAAGTCAATGAAAAGTAATAAATTGACAATTTTACTTGTATGCTGTAATATAAAACTATCAAAATTAGGAGTAAAATTATGAAAACTAAGGAAAAGGTTGAAAGCAAGAAGGGAAAAAAATTGAAAATTGTTTTGCTTGTTATTGTGGCAATAGTTATCGTAGCCGTTGCTTTTATAAATTTAACTACTTTGCCGAAATATGACGATGATAAAAATGTTATTTATGTCGGTTCTATGGTGAAGTCAAAAACAATAGATTATAAGGATAAAAGCGGCGAGGGGCTGACTAAAAATCCTATTGTTAAAATTATGCAAATGGTTTGGCGCTTTTGTGACGGTGGTGATAAAAGCAAGCACGCAAAGCAAAATCCGCCTCAAAATATTGAAATTATAAGCGATATTGCGTATATAGATGACGGAAATTATTATCATAAGCTTGATGTGATGTACCCTAACAATATTTCTGAAAATGATAAGCTTCCGGTTATTATTGATATTCACGGCGGCGGTTGGATGTATGGTGATAAAGGGCTTAATGAAAATTATTGCCGTGCGCTTGCCGACAGGGGATATGTTGTTTTTGATATTAACTACCGTCTTGTGCCTGATGTTAATGTTAATGAGCAGATTAAGGACGTTATGTCTGCGCTTAAATGGATAGGCGAAAATATTGACAACTATCCTTGCGAGCGTGAAAATATTATGCTTACGGGTGATTCGGCAGGCGGTATGCTGGCATCTTACGCAGGTGTTTTACTTCAAAGTGAAGAATTAAGAGATATATTTGATACCGAAAGCGCCAATATTAAGCTGACTGCTCTGGTTTTGACCTCTCCTGTTTCCTATATGAAGGACGGCGGTTGGTTCAGCGTTTATACAAGGCCGCTTTGGGGAAAAAATTATAAAAACAGCAAAACATACAATTATATGGATTTTGATGAGATTTTGCCTTTTGCAAAGGAAATGCCACCTACATATTTGATTACAAGCAGCGGGGATACTCTTGCAGAGAAACAAACCATTCAGCTTTATGAGCTTTTAAAAAAGAACGGCGTTTCGTGTGAACTTGCAAATTATGGTAAGGAATACGGCGAAACTTTGCCTCATGTGTTCAGTGTTTTGCAACCGTTTGAACCTGCCGGCAAGGACGCAATAGACAAAGCGCTTGCCTTTTATCAAAATGAAATGAAACAAGGCGTAAATTAAGATTTTAATTGCGCCCATTATGCTGTTTTGACAGCGACTCGATGATAAAATCATTTCGGTGTTATATATGACGAAAAACAAATTGCTTGATTCTAATCAGCTTAAAATAATTGCAATTGTCGCTATGACGGTTGACCATATTGCGTGGATGCTTTTTCCCGGTTATCCGAGGGAAGCGTTGCCTGTTATTATGCATATTATCGGAAGGCTTACTTGCCCGATTATGTGCTATTTTATAGCAGAGGGATATCATTATACTAAAAATATAAAGAAATATACTTTTAGATTGTTCCTTTTTGCATTTATATCTCATTTCGCATATATTTTTGCATCTAACGATTTTGTTGATGTTAAATCCTTTATCCCTTTTTATTACGGCAATTTTCTTAACCAAACGAGTGTAATGTGGTCGCTTGCATGGGGACTTGTTATGCTTCGAGTGGCTTACAGTAACAAGTTAAATAATGTTTTAAAAGTTTTATTTGTTATTTTAATATGCATAATAACTCTTCCAAGCGATTGGAGTTGTATTGCCGCACTTTGCATTATGGCGATAGGTACAAATAGGGGAAATTTCAAAAATCAAATGCTTTGGATGATTTTTTATGTGTTCCTTTATTCATTAGTTTATTTCTTTGCTATTGATAAGCTTTACGGTATTATTCAAATGGCGGTTGTTATTTCAATTCCTGTTATTTATCTTTATAACGGTCAGCGAGGAAAAAATGAAAAGGTCAATAAATTTATGAAATGGTTTTTCTATATCTATTATCCTTTTCATCTTGCAATAATCGGAGTAATAAATTTAGTATAAATATAAAAAAGACGTGATGCAAAACTGTATCACGTCTTTTAGACTGTCGATAAAGTGGCTAAAACGTGCCGTGCTTAAATTATCATAAACTAATGACGTAGAGCAAGGGCTTGCTCTTGCCGAAATAAAATCAAAAATACATTTATAGAAAAGTTGCTTGAACACTACGTTCAAGCAACTTTTGGCACTTTCCGTCTTTTGCTCGGGGGCAGTACCAACGTACAGCACCCGCTCGCAAAATACGAAATTTATCTCACTTTCTCGAAGTCTGACAGCGTGTAGAAATTTGTGATTTGACTTTTTCTACACGCTGAAAGACGTGATGCAAAACTGCATCACGTCTTTAATCTTATAACTGCGAGGCTTCGTAAGAAACGCCTAAAAGTGCCGAGTCGCTTTTTAATTTTGAGCGTACTATATTAACGTTTTTAAAATTATCCATAAGAAGATTATATATTTTCCTGTCAATAAGGTCGATAACATAATCCTCATTCATAATTCCGCCGCCAAGGACTATCAATGGCGGATTGAAAATATAAATAATGTTAATAAGACCTATAATCATTTCATCAATCCATTTGTCGATGACCGACCTTATTTCCGGTTTGCTGAAATTCTCTTTTTCAAAAATTTGAAATGCATTAAGATTAGTCGAGTTTGCCTTATTTACAGCTTCAATAAGCGCTTTTGCAGAAGCATAACATTCATAACAGCCTTCTCCGCCGCAGGTGCATTGCTTACCACCGGCATGAGTAATCATGTGACCGAATTCTCCTGCGGATGATGTATTACCTTTATAAAGCTTGTTGTTAAGGAACATTGCACCGCCTATGCCCGTTCCGTAAGTAAGGCATAAAAAGTCGCTGTGGCCCTTTCCTGCACCGAATCTTGCTTCACCGAGAGCAAATGCGTTTACATCGTTTTCAACAAAGGTGGGAATATTTGTCTTATTTTCAATAATCTTTTTTACCATCATTCCGGTGTAATAGGGAATGTTATCGGTTGAATATACTACTATACCGTTTTCACTGTCAACCTGACCGGCTGTAGAAATTGCAATTCGGTCTATGTTTTCATAGCTTTCGATTATGCATATAATTTTTTGAACAAGCTCCTGACCGCCTTTTTGTGCCTCGGTAGGTACTGTATGCCTGTCGGTAAGATTGAATTTTTCGTCACAAATAGCATATTTGATATTTGTTCCGCCGATATCGAATGCCAATATTCTCATAGTATCACTCCATATATGTATTGTTCTTTAATAATTATATCAATTTATTTTGTTGAATTCAATAGTTATTGAAAATACGTTAAATTTGTGATATAATTAAATAAATAATTTATCTTAAGGAGATAGGTATGGCTGATGAAATTAAAGAGGAAAAGCTTGACAGTCCTCTTGTAGTACACAAAAAGGGAGATGCTTCTTACCAAGAAGAAGGCAACGAGGTAAGTATGCAAAATACTCACGTTGATGAGGACTCTGATGCCCCTACACTTGAAAGGCATAGATTTAAAAAAGAAAAGAAAAAGAAAAAATGGCCATATATGCTTGCAGTAATTGTTGTAGCTGCAGTTGTTGTTATTGCCGTGCTTGTTAATAACGGTACAATTAATCTTTCGAAAAAGGAAACTACGTCAGCTTCCACTAAGTCGTATACAACAGATGTTGTTAATCCTTTTAAAGATACAATTACCATTAAAGGCACATATATTTTCTATGAAGGTACCGAGCTTGACGATATCGGCTCTCTTGAAAGGGAGATTAAGTATCAGGATGCGGATAAAACATTTACCGTTCAGGATGAGCATGCCGATTCTAATTTTTTAAATAAAGAGGTTTTGCCGCTTCTTACCAAGTATAAAATGAAATATAATGTCACTCATATACAGTCATCGGGTCTTATTTCAAAATATGAGGCAACTACGCAACCAGTAAGCGACACCGCACCGTCAAGTGACGCACAGGTGTCAGATGCTCAACCGCCGCAACAATGATTTTATGGATATTGAATTATTAGCAAATAAAATAAATCTTAATAGTGAACTTAAAAATAAAGTGCTTAGCCTTGTCGAAAGGGACAGGGCTAAGCTTATTTCTTTATGTAAAAAAGCAGATAACGATAATTTTAAATCTGTTTTCACTAAAAATGATATCATTAAGCTTGCTGTAGCACTGCTTTACAGTGTTGAATTTACTTATCCTAAATATCAAAAGGCAGTTATAAGCGATGAAATATATTTTGAAACAATGAAAGATATTGCCGTTTGGTGCGAAAACAATAACAATAAAGGGTTGAAAAATCTTCCTTGGATAAAAAATCATCTTAATTTTGAACTTTTCAAAATAGGCAGGCTTCAATTTCAAATTTATAAGTGTGATAATCGCACTTTGGATTATGATTTATTACCTTTTAATTTAGGTGAAAATCTTATATATGTTCATATTCCGCAGGGCGAAAAGCTTGTTTATGCCGAGTGTGTTAATTCACTTAAAAATGCTAAACGCTTTTTTGGCGAGTATTTTCCGAATTATGATTTTGATTATTTCTTTTGTGAAAGCTGGCTTTTATACGGTGAAAACTGGCAATTTATGAATAGCTCAAGTAATATTTTGCAGTTTTCGACTTTGTTTGATTTGGTATATTCGGTTGAAGATGACAGGCAAGCGATTGAACGCATTTTTGGAAAAAGGAAAATTATAAAATCGAAATATGAAGAAAAAACCACTTTGCAAAGAAACGCTAAACGCTTTATGCAAAATGGCGGTAAATTGGGTGTGGGTATAGGAATACTCTTTAAAGGCGATATTTAAAGATTTTTATAATAATTTACGGCTAATTCATCACAGCGCTCATTATATGGGTGGCCGTTATGACCTTTTACCCAATTAAACGTAGCTTTGTGTTTTTCGAGCAAAGGCAAAAGAGCTTTCCATAAATCGACGTTTAAAGCAGGCTTTTTGTCTGCTTTTTTCCAATTGTTTTTTTCCCAATTGTATACCCAACCCTTTGTGATTGAGTCGCAAACATATTTTGAGTCGGTGGTAAGATAAACCTCGCAAGGCTCTTTGAGAGCCTTTAATGCTTCTATAACCGCAGATAATTCCATTCTGTTATTTGTTGTTTCTTCACAGCCGCCGACAAGCTCTTTTTCTTTATTTCCATAGACGAGTATTGCCGCCCAGCCACCTTTTCCCGGATTTCCTGAGCAGGCACCGTCTGTATATATTTTTACTTCTTTCATATTTTTCACCAAAATGTAAATTTTTATATATTTTACCATTCTTTTTGGCAATAATCAATATAGAGTTTAGTGTCCTATTATTGGTGCCATGCGCTTTGAACACTTGACATTCAATCTATTATCATTTATTATATACTATAATTTCAGTTGAACGGAAAAAATAATTTTAATTCGGAGGTTTATATTTTAATGACAAATCAAAAAAGGCCTTACGGTAAGATTGCTGACGGAAAACGGAATTCCAAGAAGCGATATGTAACTTATCGTAAGACAAACAAGAAAAAGGCTCAAATTCCGCCTGAGGAGAAGGAGTCTGTACGTATAGCATTTTTAGGCGGTATTAACGAAATCGGAAAGAATATGACTCTTTACGAATACGGCAACGATATGTTTCTTGTCGATTGCGGTCTTGCATTTCCCGATTCCGATTTGCCCGGTGTTGACCTTGTAATTCCTGATTTCAGCTACGTTGAACATAATGCTGATAAAATCAGGGGTATAATCATTACTCACGGTCACGAAGACCATATAGGCGGACTTGCTTATCTTCTTAAAAAGGTAAACATTCCTATTTATGCAACAAAATTAACAATCGGCTTAATTAAGGGTAAACTTGAGGAGCATAGGCTTTTAAACTCGGCAAAACTTGTTGAAATTAAGCCGAGAGATAACATTACACTCGGTGCTTTCAATATTGAGATGATTCATGTTAATCACTCTATTCCCGATGCCGTAGGTCTTGCGATTCGTTGTCCTGCCGGAGTTATTATTCAAACCGGCGACTTTAAGATTGATACAACCCCTGTTGACGGCGATATGATTGATTTAAGCCGTTTTGCAGAATACGGTCGCAAAGGCGTATTGGCTCTTCTTTCGGATTCTACAAATGCCGAGCGCCCCGGATATACACCGAGTGAAAAATCAGTCGGCGACAGTTTTGAAAACCTCTTTAGAAAAGCAAATAAAAAGAGAATCGTTGTTGCAACTTTCGCTTCTAATATTCACAGGGTACAGCAGATTATTGATGTTGCGTGTGCACGCCACCGCAAGGTTGCCGTTGTAGGAAGAAGCCTTGAAAATCTTGTTAAAGTCGGAAGTGAACTTGGATATCTTAATGTTCCGCAGGGAATTTTGATTGATATTAATACTATTAAAAATTATTCTGATGACCAGCTTGTAATTATTACAACCGGCTCTCAGGGCGAGCCTATGTCTGCTCTTACGAAGATTGCTTTCGGCGCTCACACAAAGGTTACATTATCGCCTAATGATTATGTTATTATTTCAGCTACTCCTATTCCGGGTAATGAAAAAATGGTAGGCAATGTAGTTAATGAGCTTATGCGTCACGGTGTTGAAGTTATATATGAAAAAATGTATGATGTTCATGTTTCCGGCCATGCCTGTCAGGAAGAACTTAAACTTATGATAGGGCTTGTTAAGCCTAAATATTTCATTCCTGTTCACGGCGAGCAAAAGCATCTTCAAAAGCATGCTAAACTCGGCGAAGCAATGGGCATTGACAAGAAAAATATTTATATTGCAAATATCGGTGAAAAAATTGAACTTGCCGACGATAAAATAAAACTTGTTGAAAACGTTCCGTCAGGTGAAGTTTATGTTGACGGTATCGGTGTAGGCGACGTCGGCAATATCGTTCTTAATGACAGAAAGCATCTTTCTATGGACGGTATTATTATAGTTGTAGCAACTATTGACAGTTCAACCGGTCAGGTTATAAGCGGTCCGGACATTGTTTCAAGGGGCTTTGTATATGTTCGTGAAAACGAGGCTCTTATGAACTCGGCAAGGGATCTTGCGTGCAGAGTTATTGATGAAAACTATAATGTTAAATTCCATGATTGGAATGCGGTTAAATCAGGGCTTCGTGATGAACTTTCACGATTGATGTATGAGAGAACAAAGCGCAGACCTATGATTTTGCCTATTTTGATGGAAATATAACGGAGGATACAAAAATGAAGGTTATTTTACAGCAGGATGTTAAAAATCTCGGCAAAAAGGGTGACCTTGTAAATGCTTCAGACGGATATGCGAGAAATTTTCTTTTCCCAAAGGGACTTGCAATTGAAGCAAATTCAAGCGCTATGAATGATTTTAATAATAAAGAAGCTTCTAAGAAATTTCATAAAGCTGAAGAGATTAAAGCGGCTCAGGCTGATGCTGCAAAGCTCGACGGCAAAACCTTTAAACTTACGGCAAAAGCAGGTGCCAACGGCAAACTTTTCGGCTCTGTTACGTCTAAGGACGTTTCAAAGCAGATTAAAGACGAACTTGGAATTGATATTGATAAGAGAAAAATCGTTATGCCGGATGTAAAGGCGTTTGGTACTGTTCAAGCTGAAATCAAGGTTTATCAAGGCATCAGCGCAAAGGTGTTTGTTCAGGTTTCGGAGGCTTAATTTATGGCTGAATCGTTAAATGTTTCAGGCTCGGTTAATATGCCTTTTAATCTTGAAGCAGAGCAATCTGTTTTAGGCTCAATATTAATTAAGCCGGAATGTATAGAAGAGGTAATTGAACACGTTAATGCCGACTCGTTCTATCTTCCTCAGCATAATGCAATATTCAGCAGTATGATGGTGATGTACAGCAATTCAAAGGCTATAGACCCTGTTATTATTGCTGACGCACTTGCCAAGGACGGAAAATACGATGAGGCAGGCGGCAGAGATTATCTTTTGCAGCTTGCTCAATCAGTTCCTTCTACAGCTAATGTTGTATATTATGCAAAAATCGTAAAAGAACAGTATTATCTTCGCCAGCTTGTATCTCTTTCGTCAAAAATTATTGAGGATGCAACAAGCGGTGAGGCTGATGCGACAAGCATTTTGGAAAATGCGGAGCAAAGTATTTATAATATCCGCCAGGGCAGGGAATCAAACGGTCCCGCAAAGGTAAGCGAGGTTATAGTTAACGATGTATATACAAAGCTTGCACAAATAACAGGGGACGATAAGGAAAAATATAAGGGAATTCCGTCAGGCTTCGGTATGCTTGATAAAATGCTTACGGGCCTTAATAAGGGTAATCTTATTCTTATAGGCGCCCGTCCTGCTATGGGTAAAACAAGCTTTGCGCTCAATCTTGCTCAAAATATTACAATGGGTGCAAGAAAAAAGTGTATAGTTTTCAGCCTTGAAATGCAGAAAACAGAACTTGCCGAGAGACTTCTGTCTTCTCAGGCAGGTGTTGAATCTCAAAAGCTTAAAACAGGCGAACTTACCGATGATGAATGGGTAAGGCTTGGCAATGCTGCGGCAACATATAATGATGTTGAACTTTATCTTGATGATACATCAGCTATTACTGTTCCTGAAATTAAGTCACGTGTTCGCAGAATGAGAGGCGTTGATTGCATTATTATTGACTACCTCGGTCTTATTTCCTCTGCAACCAAAAAGGAAAACAGAGTTCAGGAAGTATCCGAGATTACACGTAGCTTGAAAATGATGGCTAAGGATTTGGATATTCCTGTTATCTGTTGTGCTCAGCTTTCCAGAGGTACCGAAGGTCACGGCAAAAACCATAAGCCACAGCTTGCCGATTTGCGTGAATCAGGCTCTATCGAGCAGGATGCCGATATAGTTCTTTTCCTTTATCGTGAAGCATATTACAGTACAGAGGTTGATGAGGATAAGCAGGACCAAATTGATGCCAATAAAACAGAACTTATTGTTGCGAAAAACCGTCACGGCGCAACAGGCTCAATTGAATTGACCTTTGATAAAGAATATACTCGATTTAGGTCTGTTGATAAATCTAATTATGAATAAAAAAGCAATTAACACCGTAGAAAAATATAATATGCTTTCAAAAGGTGATAGGGTTCTTGTTGCCGTTTCAGGCGGTGCAGACTCTATGGCTTTGTTAGAGTTTTTTATATCAATTAAAGACAAATATGATTTGAACCTTTGTGCCGCTCATATAGAACACGGCATACGTGGTGAAGAATCTTTGAGTGACGCTCTTTTTGTAAAAAAATATTGTGAAAAATCAGGCGTTAAACTTTATATGAAGTCTATAAATGCTCCCTATCTTGCAAAAAAAGCAGGTATGGGTGTCGAAGAATATTCACGACAGGCAAGATATGACTTTTTTAGTACAATACCCTGTGATAAAATTGCAACTGCCCATAATTTAACGGATAATGCGGAAACTCTTTTATTCAGGCTTGCAAGGGGAACAGGGCTTAAAGGGGCTTGTGCAATTCCGCCCGTAAGGGATAAAATCATTCGCCCTTTTATAGAAATTTCTTCTGATGAAATTCGTGCTTGGTGTAATGACAATAACATTGCTTACAGAATAGACAGTACAAATAAAAACGATACTTACAGCAGAAATCTTATTAGGCTTCAAATGTTGCCGCTTTTTCAAAGGTTAAACAACGGATATTTGGAAAATATTAATGATTTTATCAGCGATGTTAATGATGACTATTCTTTTATTATGAACGAAGCGCAAAAGGCATATAATATTTCGGTTGTTAACAATGAAATAGAACTTAATAAATTAAACTTGCTTGATAACGCAATAAAAAATCGTGTTATTAAATTATATTTTGAAAATAACAATTTGAATTTAGACCGTATTCATTTGCAAAATATCAATAAGATTACGCAAAAAAGCGGAAAAATTCAAATAAAAAATGATTTATACGCTATTAGTGCAAAGGGCAAACTTCGCATTGCAAATCTGAAAAATTCGCCTAAATTAGATGAAATCGTAACCGAAATTTTAAATATTAATGAATTTAACGATAAAAATGTTGATTTTTATTGTGACTGTGATAAAATTATCGGCAGCGTTACAATTCGCAAAAGATTACCCGGTGACAGCTTAAAACCCGCCGGCAGAAATGTTAACAAAACTCTTAAAAAGCTTTTTAACGAAGCGGCTTATCCGATTGAAAAAAGAAACGGCGATATTGTTGTTTGTGACGATAAGGGTATTATCGGCATTATCGGGCTTTGTGCTGATGACAGAGTCAAAAAGGATTGTAATACTAAAAATGTTTTTATAATCAAACTTCCTTCGGAGGATTAATTAATGAATAATATGTCAAAAAATTGGAAATCAATACTTGTTTATATTTTGATTCCTATTCTTTTAATAGGCGCTGTGATTTATTTTGTTAATTCGCAGACGTCTACGCAGTTGAAGTATTCTCAAGTTGTTTCTATGTTTAAAAATAACGAGGTTTCCGAGTTCAGTCTTGATTTATCAAGCGGTAATCTTGTTTATAAAACCTTTGCTAAGCCGAAGGAGGAAAAGAACTACTCTGTTCCGAATGTTTCATATTTCCTTGATGATATCAGGGAAAGTGTTGATAAATATAATGACGAGCATAGCGATAAGCCGATTGTTTATGACTATAGGGCAGGAACGTCAAATGCTTGGATTTACAGTATGATTCCGTCACTTCTTATGTTTGTCGTTTTGATAGCGCTGGGAATTTATGCGTTTAGGAAAATGAGCGGCGCTATGAATAACGAAACCAACCGTACCTTGGGATTTGGCAAAATTAAAACCAAAACTCTTGTTGAGGATGAAAAGCGCAAGACTACATTTAAAGACGTTGCCGGTTGTGACGAGGAAAAAGCGGAACTTGAGGAACTTGTTGAATTTCTCAAAAATCCCGAAAGCTTTACCGAGCTTGGCGCAAGAATTCCGAGAGGTGTACTTCTTGTAGGTCCTCCGGGTACAGGTAAAACCCTCCTTGCAAGAGCCGTTGCAGGTGAAGCGGGCGCACCGTTTCTTTCAATTTCAGGCTCTGACTTTGTTGAAATGTATGTCGGCGTCGGTGCTTCACGTGTAAGAGATTTGTTTGAACAAGCTAAGAAAAAAGCACCTGCAATTGTATTTATTGATGAAATTGATGCAGTAGGTCGTCACAGAGGTGCCGGCACAGGCGGCGGCAATGATGAAAGAGAACAAACTCTTAATCAGCTTCTTGTTGAAATGGACGGTTTCGGCACTAACAGCGGTATTATTGTTATTGCTGCAACAAACAGACCGGATGTCCTTGACCCGGCTCTTTTAAGACCAGGCAGATTTGACAGGCAAATTACCGTTAACAGACCCGATGCTCAAGGTAGAGAGGATATACTTAAAGTTCATTCTCGTAATAAGCCGCTTGGTCCCGATGTTGACCTTAAAGAAATTGCTAAAGATACAATCGGTTTTACGGGCGCAGACCTTGAAAATCTTTTGAATGAAGCTGCCCTTCTTGCAGTAAGACGTAAGAAAAAGGCTCTTACTATGCAAGAAATTTCCGATGCAACCTCACGTGTTGAAATGGGTACTGAGAAAAAATCGCATAAGTATTCCGAAAAAGCCAAGAAACTTACTGCATATCACGAAGCAGGTCACGCTGTTTCATCATATTATATTGAGGGCCACGACCCGGTTAAGGAAATTTCAATTATTCCTCGTGGAATGGGTGCCGGCGGCTACACTTGGTATACTCCTCAGGAGGAAAATTATAATTCGAAGGCAGATATGCTTGATGATTTGATTTCTCTTCTTGGCGGACGTGTAGCTGAAGCGCTTTCACTTAACGATATTTCAACCGGAGCGTCAAATGACCTTCAGCGTGCAACATCAATTTGCCGTGATATGGTTTCTAAATACGGTATGAGTGACGAACTCGGTCCTGTTGTTTACAGTGATGATAATAACGAAGTATTCCTCGGTAAAGATTACGGTCACGTAAACAATTACAGTGAAGCAACAAGTGCAAGAATTGATGAGCAGATTGAAAAGATGATGAGAAAAGCTTATTCTCAAACCGAGAGTATTCTTAAGACTCATTATGATAAGCTTGAGCTTGTGGCTGAAACGCTTATTAAGAATGAAAAAATTTCAGGTGACCAGTTTACTCAGCTTATGGAAAACGGTTTTATTGCCGATGAAAAAGTAAGCGAAAACGAGGACGTTCAGGTAGAAGATACCGAAATTGTTGATGTTGAAAATGTCAACGAAGACGATTTATCTTCAAATGATACGAAAGATTAATTTAATAAATAAAATCAGAGTGACGATGCATATAGTACCAGTATTGTCACTCTTTTTTATGTATTCTTGACTTTTATACAAGATATAGTATATAATAATATCAATTTTGAACTTCGACTTGGAGGGATAGTATTGGCAAAAAAACAAGAATATGGCAATGAAAGTATTAAGTCATTAAAGGGTGCGGACAGGGTAAGAAAAAGACCTGCCGTTATTTTCGGCTCTGATGGTTTAGAGGGCTGCGAACACTCTGTTTTTGAAATTATGTCAAACTCAATAGATGAGGCGAGAGAGGGCTACGGTAATAAAATTTGCGTAACCCGTTTTCTTGACGGCTCTGTTGAGGTGCAGGACTTTGGTCGTGGTATTCCTGTTGATTACAATAAAAACGAGGATAAATATAACTGGGAACTTCTTTTCTGCGAAATGTATGCAGGCGGTAAGTACGATAACGGCGGCGATAACTATGAATTTTCGCTCGGCTTAAACGGTCTCGGTCTTTGCGCTACGCAGTATGCTTCCGAATATATGGACGCAGAAATTCATACCGACGGCTATAAATATACTTTGCACTTTGAAAAGGGCGAAAATATCGGCGGCCTTAAGAAAGAAAAGTATGATAAAAAGGATACAGGCACACGAATTAAGTGGAAGCCTGATTTGGATGTTTTTACCGATATTAATATTCCTATTGAGTATTTTCAGGAAACTATTAAAAGACAGGCTATCGTAAACGACGGCGTTAAGTTTATACTCAAAAATCAAACCTCTGCTTCTAAATTTGAAACATTTGAATACTGCTATAATGACGGTATTATGGACTATGTAAAGGAAATAGCAGGAGATACGGCTTTCACAACTCCACAGTATTGGGAGTGCGAAAGAAAGGGTAAGGACAGAGAAGATTTACCCGAATATAAGCTTAAAATAAAATCTGCCATTTGCTTTTCTTTAAAAAATCAGCTTAAGGAATATTATCATAACTCAAGTTTTTTGGAGCACGGCGGTGCTCCCGAAAAGGCTTTCAGAAGTGCGTTTGTTAATCAAATTAACGCTTATCTTAAAGCTAACAATAAGTATTCAAAAAATGACGGGCAAATTAACATTCAGGATGTTGAGGATTGCATAATTTTTGTTGTGTCGTCGTTTTCTACTCAAACCTCTTACGAAAATCAGACTAAAAAAGCTATCACTAATAAATTTATTCAAGAGGCTATGACTGATTTCTTCAGAAAGCAGTTAGAGGTTTATTTTATTGAAAATAAAATGGACGCAGATAAGATTTCTAATCAAGTTCTTATTAATATGCGTGCAAGAATAAAGGCAGAAAATACAAGAAAAACGCTTAAAACCTCACTTCAGTCAAAGATGGATATGACAAATCGTATTCAAAAATTCGTTGACTGCCGTTCAAAGGACGTTAATGAACGTGAGGTGTTTATAGTAGAGGGTGACTCTGCTCTGGGTGCTTGTAAGCAGGCAAGAGATGCTTCTTTTCAGGCAATTATGCCTGTAAGAGGTAAAATTTTAAATTGCCTTAAATCAGATTACGATAAAATTTTTAAAAGCGAAATTATTACTGATTTGATTAAGGTACTCGGTTGCGGTGTCGAGGTTAAAAGTAAGGCCGCAAAGGATTTATCTCTTTTTGATATAAATAATCTTCGTTGGTCAAAAATTCTTATTTGTACCGATGCCGATGTCGACGGCTTCCATATCAGAACACTTATTTTAACTATGATTTACAGGCTTATGCCTAAGATTATTGAAGCGGGCAAGGTTTATATTGCCGAATCTCCGCTTTATGAGGTTACGTGTAAGGACCAAACCTATTTTGCTTATAACGAAAAGGAAATGGACGAGATTAAAGAGGAAATAGGCGACCAAAAATATACCGTTCAGCGTTCAAAGGGACTTGGCGAAAATGAGGCTGGAATGATGGCTCTTACCACTATGAACCCTAAAACAAGACGTCTTATTAAGGTTACACCCGATGATGCTCAAAAAACTTCCGAAATGTTTGATTTACTTTTGGGTGATAATCTTGAAGGACGTAAGGAATATATTTCGGACTACGGTCATCTTTATCTTGATGCCGCAGATGTCAGCTAAGGAGGTAATTTGTTTTGGCTAAGAGAAAAATTAATAAAGACGAAGCAAAAAATCAGCCTCTTGCAGATAACGTTCATATCAAAGGTGCAGGTTCTGTTCAGGATGAGGTGATTACAAACACCTTAACTGATAACTTTATGCCTTATGCTATGAGTATTATTCTCTCACGTGCCATTCCGCAGATTGACGGATTTAAACCGTCGCACAGAAAACTTCTTTATACAATGTATAATATGGGGCTTTTGCAAAGCGGAACAATTAAGAGTGCTAATATTGTAGGGCGTACAATGCAGTTAAACCCTCACGGTGATGCGGCGATTTATGAAACTATGATACGTTTATCCCGTGGTAACGAAACATTGCTTTATCCTTATGTTGAATCAAAGGGCAACTTCGGTAAAGCTTACAGTAAAAATATGGTGTATGCCGCTTCTCGTTATACCGAGGCTAAGCTGGCGCCTATTTGCCATGAACTTTTTGACGATATTAAGTCAGACACGGTCGATTTCGTTGACAACTATGATAACACAATGAAGGAACCTACTCTTTTACCCGTTACCTTCCCGTCAATTCTCTGTAATGTTACTACCGGTATTGCCGCAGGTATGGCGTCGTCAATTGCTTCATTTAACCTTAAGGAAATATGCGATACAACCATTGCTCTTATGAAAAATCCCGACCATGAGGTCAGCGATACACTCCTTGCTCCTGATTTTGTCGGCGGCGGATATATTCTTTATGATAAAGAAGAATTTGATAAAATTTATCGTACGGGCAGAGGCTCGGTTAAGGTTCGTGCAAAATATAGCTATGATAAAAAATATAACTGTATTGATATTACCCAAATTCCGCCTACTGCAACAAGTGAAGCGATAATTGATAAAATTGTTGAACTTGTTAAAACAAATAAAATTAAAGAAATCAGCGATGTTCGAGATGAAACAGACCTTTCAGGATTGAAAATTACAATTGATTTAAAACGTGGAGTTGATCCTGATAAGTTTATGGCTAAGCTTTATAAATCCACTCCTCTTCAGGACTCGTTTAGCTGTAATTTTAACGTTCTTATTAAGGGCAGACCTATGGTTTTGGGCGTTAGGGATATTCTTCTTGAATGGGTTGATTTCAGGCTTGAATGTATCAGAAGAAGAGTTACGTTTAATCTTAATAAAAAGAAAAATCAACTGCATTTATTAAAAGGTCTTTCTAAAATTCTTCTTGATATAGACAAAGCAATTAAAATTGTCAGGGAAACAGAGAGTGAGTCAGAGGTTGTGCCAAACCTTATGATTGGCTTTGGTATTGATGAAATTCAGGCTGAATATGTTGCAGAAATTAAGCTTCGTCATTTAAACCGTGAATATATCTTGAAGAGAATTAAAGATATTGAACAACTTGAAAATGAAATTGTTGAACTTGAAGATATCCTTTCAAGCAAAAATAAGATGAAAAAAATTATCATCAAAGAACTTGAACAAGTTACAAAGAAGTATGATAACGGCAGAAAAAGTGAAATACTTTATTCTATTGACGAAAGCGTTGAAGAAGAAACGGTTGAAATTCCCGATTATCCCGTAACTTTGTTTATTACAGAACACGGATATTTCAAGAAAATTAAAACCGCAAATCTTCGTATGAGCGGCGAACAAAAAATTAAAGAAGGAGATACTCTTCTTCCTGAAATTGAATGTTCAAATAAAGATGAACTTTTGTTTTTTACAAATCAATGTCAGGTTTATAAGGCTAAGGTTGACGATTTTGCTGATACAAAAGCTTCGGTTCTCGGCGAATATGTTCCCGGAAAGCTTGAAATGGCAGAGGATGAGCAGGTAGTATATACCGCAGTTATAAGCGATTACACGGGATATATGATTTTTGCTTTTGAAAACGGTAAGCTTGCAAAAGTTGATATGGCTTCTTATGCTACTAAGACAAACAGAAAAAAGCTTATCAATGCTTATTCGAATAAATCGCCTTTGGCTCAGGCAATTTACATTAAAGAGGATACAGAACTTGTTATTTGCTCGTCAAGCGGAAGAATGCTTCTTGTTAATACGGGTGCGATTTTGCCTAAGACGACTAAGGATACGCAAGGTATTTCGGCAATGAAACTAAAGAAAACTCACAAAGTCGTTTCACTCCATATTTATCAAGAGGGTGAATTTGAGAAAGCTTGGAGATTTAGAGCTAAAAATTTGCCGGCGGCAGGTGCGCTTCCGAGTGAAAATGACGTTGCTGAGCAGATAACATTTTAAAAAATAAAATAACACTTGCATTTTTATTTTGCTTGTGATATAATTCATTAGTAATTTATATAGACGGAGGAGATACTATGCTCTGGTATCATTATGTTTTCGGTGCAGTATTAATTGTATTTTCAATTGTAATTACTATCGTTGTACTTATGCAGGAAGGTCGTTCGCAGAATCTTTCCGGTGCTATTGCCGGCGGTGCTGATACTTTCCTCGGTAAATCAAAGGGAAGAACAATTGAGGCAAAGCTTGAAAGAATCACCAAATGGATGATTGTTGTATTTTTTGTTATAGTACTTGCTGCATTCCTTGTTTTTCTTTTTATAGGATAAGAATTAAAATGATTAACCTTGCGTAATGCAAGGTTAATTTTTTTGTGAGGAAAATATGAATTTTATTATTTTTGATTTAGAATGGAACAATGCTTATAACTATAAATTAAAGCGTGGTATGAATGAGATAATTGAAATCGGCGCAGTAAAGCTTGATGAAAATTTAGATGTAGTTGACACATTTAAGCAGCTTATTAAGCCGCAACTTTCAAGAAAACTCGGCTCAAGGTTTAAAAATCTTACACATATTACTATTGATGAAATTAACGATAACGGAATACCGTTTGAAAAAGCCTTTGACGATTTTGCAAAATGGTGCGGCAGGGGGGACAAACTGTTTTTAAGTTGGTCAACAAGCGACTTGTATACCTTGGTTGCTAATTTTAAATATTTTGAAAATACCGTTTATGTTGATTTTATGACTAAGTATGCTGACGCACAAAAATATTGTATGAGCTTTATTGAAAATGCGAGTGCTGCCAATCAAATCAGTCTTTCACACTGTGCTGAAATTTTTGGGATTGATACAGACTCTGCTAATTTTCACAGAGCGCTTGAGGATTGTATGATTACGGCTTTGTGCTTTAAAAAGGTTTATGACCACGATAAGCTTGCAAAATATATTCACACCTGCGATATTTCATTTTTTGAAAGGCTTGTGTTTAAGCCGTATTATATCAGGGAAACGGAATATGAGGATTTTAAGCTTAACGATGTTAAAATAATATGCCCGATTTGCGGCGGTACTGTTGCCCCTATTAAAAAATATGAATTTACCAATAATACTTTTAGGGGAGCCGGATTGTGCGAAAAATGCAGCAGAAAGTTTTGGACTTATGTAAGGGCTAAACAAACGTATGACGAGGTTGTTGTATCGTCACGTGCCGTTCCTATTAATAAAAAAAGAGCAAAACATATTAACTGATTTTAAAATTTACAAATTAATTCTTTATTTATTATAATTTTTGTAATATAATAAATTATATTTTTTGACGGAGGTACTTATATGGCTTCAAATGATTATGATGATTTATTAAAGTCTTTTATGAGTAATTCTACAAAAGCATATAATGAAGATAAAACTTCAAGAGAAAACGGCAGTAATGTTCCTGCGTCTTATTCTCTTTCTTCCGCCGATGACAAAAAGGCAAAGAAGATACAGCGTGGCCGTGATATTGAAAAAGAGCTTGTTCAAAAGCAAGAAAAAAAGCTTAAGAAAAAAAGAGCAAAGCAAAATAAAACTCCTGCTCAAAAAGCTCTTTCAAATTTCGGCAAGGTTATTTTGGGCGCAGTAATGGTAATCGGCGTTGTCGGAATTGTTTGCTTTTCGGTGCTTGCGATTTATGGCTACAGCGTTGTTTACGGCGACCCTGTATTTGACCTTACAACCGAGGCAAAGGTAGGTCAAAACCAAACTTCGTTTATCTATGGTTATGACGGCGATGATGTTGTTGAAATTACAAGGCTTCACGGTGAGGAAAACCGTATTTGGGTTAATCTTGATGATATGAGCAAATATGTTCCTGAGGCTTTTGTTTCAATTGAGGATAAGCGTTTTTATAAGCATCACGGCGTTGACTGGATAAGAACAATTGGTGTTTTTCTTAAAAATAATGACCAAGGCGGCTCAACAATTACGCAGCAGCTTATAAAAAACCTTACCGATGATAACAAGGTTACTTATGTTCGTAAGTTTAACGAGATTTTAAAGGCACTTAACCTTGAAAGAAATTTCAGTAAGAAACAAATACTTGAGGCTTATCTTAATACAATTTATCTTTCAAACGGTTGCTATGGTGTTAAAACTGCGGCGGAAACCTATTTTGGTAAAGAAGTATCGGATTTGAATGTAGCTGAGGCTGCCAGCATTGCGGCTATTACTCAGTATCCGAGTAAATATGACCCTCTTAACGAGCCTGAAAATAATAGGAAACGTCAAATTGATGTCCTTTATTCTATGAAGGATAAAGACCTTAAATATCTTACGGAAGATGAATATCAGCAAGCTAAAGCCTATGAAATGGTATTTACTAACAGTAAGAATTATAAAGGCTCGCAGATTAAGAGTGACGACAGCAAATCAAAGAAAAACAGCATTACCGATTATTATACAGACTATGTAATCACAACTGTTCAAGAGGATTTGCAGAAAATGGGCTACACAAGTAAAAAGGCGCATGACCTTGTTTACGGCGGCGGCTTGAAGATATATACCGCTATTGATTTTGACGTTCAGGATTCAATGGAGGACGTATATGAAAACTATAGGCGTATGCCTGACGAAACAGTTCAAGGCGCTATGGTGGTTATGGGATATGACGGACGTGTAATGGGTATTGTCGGCGGAACCGGCAAGAAAAAAGCTTCTATGGTCCTCAACCGTGCCACAAATTCCAACAGACCGCCAGGATCTACAATTAAACCGTTATCTGTTTATGGCCCTGCTCTTGAAAAGACAAAAGAGGATAACGAAACAGGTGTTTATTGGTCAACAATTCAGCAAGACAGACCTTTCAAAACCGTTGAAGGTAAGCCTTGGCCTGTAAATGAGGGCGGCAGCTACTCAGGCAGAAGTGTAACTCTTCAATATGGTCTTTCAAGGTCGCTTAATACTATTTCAGCAAGAACTCTTGATAAAATAGGCGTTGATTATTCTTACGATTTTATTACGGAAAATTTCCATATAACCTCACTTGACAGTGTTCGTGACTCTGATTACGGCCCCCTTGCTATCGGCTCTTTGACAAACGGAGCAACAGTTCTTGAATTAACTACTGCTTATGCATCATTCGGCAACGGCGGTAATTATTATGAGCCTTATTGTTATTATAAAATACTTGACAGCCAGGGTAATACTCTTATTGAAAAAGAGCCTGAAAAAACAAAGTCAACTGCTTTGAGCGAGAACACAAGTTGGGTTATGAACAAACTTCTCCAAACTGTTATGACAGAGGGTACAGGTACTACCTATAAGCTTTCAGGTATTGAATGTTTCGGTAAAACCGGTACAACTAATGATAATAAGGACCGTTGGTTTATCGGCGGTACTCCTGATTATGTTGCAGGCGTTTGGTACGGTTATGATAATCCTAAGGAAGTATTTTACAACCTTTCTCCTAACCCATCGGGTACTATTTGGAGCACGGTTATGAAGGAAGTATATGCTAAGCTTGATGAAAAGAATAAGAAATATACCAAGAAATTCCCTGAAAGTGACGGCATAGTAAGAAAATCTTATTGCAGAAGCTGCGGTAAACTCAGAAGCGGTACGGGTGCTTACGGTTGGTACGACGTTGATAATTTGCCGGGCAATTGCACAGGTAACCATTCCGACGGAAGCTATTATTATAATTCCGGCGGCTCGTCATCAAGCGAAACAACGTCTGCTTCAAATGGCAATAATTCAAACACAACAAAATCAAATGCAGATAAAACAACGCAGGCTCAGACTCAGGCGCCTCAAACAGAGGCTCCGACTGAAGCCCCTGCAACCGAAACTCCTGCTCAATAATAATTTAACATTTTAAATAAGAAAGGAAGGTCGATTTTCGATTTTCCTTTCTTTGCTGAATAAATCCTTTGAAAGGTATTTTTTATGAAAATAATGTCTGTTGACTATGGCGATGCAAGAACAGGAATTGCATTTTGCGATAAAAATGAAATTCTTGCTACAGCCTTTGCAACTATTAATGAAAGCTATCAGCCAAAATTAATAGAAAAAATTAAAGAAATAATATCATCTCAAAATCCTGAAATGATTGTTATTGGGCTTCCGAGAAATATGGATGGCTCATACGGTTTCAGGTGCGAAAAGTGTAAGCAACTCGGTGAAGAACTTAAAAAAGAAATTGATATTCCCGTTGAATATGAGGATGAAAGGCTCACAACCGTTATCGCACACGATATTTTATCGAATAATAACGTTAAGGGTAAAAAGAGAAAAGCAAATGTTGATGCTGTTTCTGCCGTAGTTATTCTTCAAAGTTTTATTGATAAAAGAAAAAGTAATTAAGCATTTTTAATCATCGTAATATTTAACGGTGGTTGTATGCACTTTAGAATTAAAAAATGCGATATATTTATTGATTATGCATTTATTCTTGTTTTAAGTTTAGCTGCTGTTTTTAATTCAAAGCAGGTTATTTATCTGCTGCTTTTTTCCGCTTTGCACGAAATAGGGCATTTGACGGCACTTCTTATTTGCAAAGAAAAACCTTATAAAATTCATTTGTCATATTACGGATTTGCTATAAGATATACTGACGATTTACCGAGATTTAAGGAATGTATAGTCCTTTTGTGCGGCCCTTTAGTTAATTTGGTATTATATTTGTTTTTTAAAGATGATATCAATTTGATTTTGTTTTTGCTTAATTGTTTGCCTGTTTATCCACTTGATATCGGCAGGATAGTACGTATTTTTTCTATAAAAGCGTCGAGAATATTAAGCGCAATTACCGTTATTTTAATTTGCATTTTATGTGTTTATATGTTAATTTATAATAAATCATATTCACTTATTTTTGTTACGATGTATTTGATTATTTACAGTATTAATTATAATTAATAAAACCCGAAAGGTTAAAAATTGATGAAAAAAGAAGTTGAAAAGCTGTTGCAATATGTTCAAAAGCCTGCAAGATATATCGGCGGCGAGCTTAATGCGGTAGTTAAGGATAAAGATAAGATTGATATCAGATACGCTTTTTGCTTTCCCGATACTTATGAGATTGGTATGAGTCATCTCGGTATGAAAATTCTCTACGGTCTTGTAAATGACAGGGAGGACAGTTGGTGCGAAAGAGTGTTTGCTCCTGATAACGATATGGAAGAGCAACTCAGAAAAAATAATGTTCCTCTTTTTGCTCTTGAAAGCGGCGATTATATTAAAGATTTTGATATGATTGGCTTTACTCTTCAATATGAGCTTTCATATACAAACGTTTTGAATATGCTCAATCTTGCTCAAATACCGCTTAAATCAAGCGACAGAAAAAATTTGACGCCACTTATATGCGTTGGCGGCCCTTGCGCCTGCAATCCGGAGCCGATAACAGATTTTGTCGATATCGTTTTTCTTGGCGACGGGGAGGAAACTACAAATCAGGTTATAGATTTGCTTATTGATTGCAAGAAAAAAGGACTTTCAAAAAAGGAATTTTTGCTTAAGGCTAAAGATATAACAGGTATTTATGTTCCGTCGTTTTATGAGGATTCATATAATGAAGACGGTACGTTAAAGGAACTTAAGCCGCTTTACGGCGCACCCGAAAAGGTGAAAAAAGCGGTTGTTTCTGATATGAACAAGGTGTTTTACCCCAAGGAATTTGTTGTTCCTTATATTAATATTGTTCATGACAGAGCAGTTGAGGAAATATTCAGGGGATGTATAAGAGGCTGCCGCTTTTGCCAAGCAGGATTTATTTACAGACCGATTAGAGAAAAAAGTGTAGAAACGATTAATAAGCAAAGCAAGGCTTTGATTGATTCGACAGGCTATGACGAACTTTCGCTGTGTTCTCTTTCAACTTCGGACCACAGCGAGGTTAATAATATGCTTACAACGCTTATAGATTGGACCGTTAAGGAAAATATAAATCTTTCTTTGCCGTCGCTTCGTGTTGATAATTTTTCCGACGAACTTGTTGAACAGCTTAATAAGGTAAGGAGAAGCGGTCTTACATTTGCGCCTGAAGCAGGCACTCAACGACTTCGTGATGTAATCAACAAGAACGTTACTCAAGAGGAAGTAATAAGAACTTGCACTAAGGCTTTTGATAACGGCTGGACATCGGTTAAGCTTTATTTTATGATGGGCTTACCAACCGAAACAATGGAAGATATCGAGGGAATTGCAAATCTCGGTATGGACGTTATTCATGCTTTTTATAATAACCCTAACAGGCAAAAAGGGACGGGTGTGCAGGTGTCAATTTCGTGTGCATCGTTTATCCCTAAGCCGTTCACTCCGTTTCAATGGGAACCTGAGGACAGTATGGAGTCGCTCAAAGCTAAGCAAAAACATTTGCTTGAATCAATACCAACCAAAAAAATTAGGGTTTCATATCACGAAACGCCGACCTCGCTTCTTGAAGGCGTTCTTGCCCGTGGTGACAGACGTCTCGGAAAGGTTATACTTCGTGCGTATGAACTTGGCTGTAAATTTGATTCTTGGGACGACCAATTTAATTTTGACGCTTGGATGCAGGCTTTTGAAGAAAACGGAATTGACCCCCATTTTTACACTCACAGAAAACGTGAATTTTCAGAACTTTTACCTTGGGATCATCTTGATTACGGCGTGAGCAGGAAGTTCCTCGAATTTGAAAATAAAAAGGCACACGAGAATAAAACAACCCCTCATTGCAGAATTAAATGTGCGGGTTGCGGTGCAAATAAGTTAAACGGAGGACATTGCGATGCGAGAGGTTAGACTTCGTTTTTCAAAAACAGGCAGATTAAAATATATCAGTCATCTTGATATTAACCGTGCAATGTCACGTGCTCTTAAAAGAGCAGGTATTCCGCTTTGGTATACCGAGGGTTTCAATCCGCACCCTTATATGAGTTTTTCGCTTCCGCTTTCTCTCGGCGTTGAAAGTCTTTGTGAAAGCGTAGACTTGAGAATTACCGGGGAAATTACTAATAAAGAAATTAAGGATAGGCTCAACAGCGTTTTGCCCGAAGATTTGAAAATTGTTGATGTTTATGACGATTTTCGAGATAACAGCGAAATTGTATATTCCGATTATGTTTATAAATTTGAATTTGCGGATAATGATTTAGCTTTAGAAAAAATTAAAAATGTTTTATCAAGTGATGAAATTCTTGCTCTCAAAAAAGGAAAAAAAGGAAAGAAAAGAATTATGAAGGAAACGAATATCAAATCATTTATTGATAAATATTCCATTTCAATTCGCAATGATGTTATAGTGCTGAATATTCGTTTGCTCGCAGGCCCTGAAAAAAATCTTAATCCGTCACTTCTGTTTGATACGATTATAAGGCTTATAGATATGGATTTTGAATGGAAAAGTATTGCAAGAATATCACTTCTTGATAAAGATTACAAAGAGTTTAAATAAATCTTTTACTTTTTGAAAAAATACTTGCAATTTCCAAAACATTATGGTATTATATATCAGCATTTAATCCGTTGTAACTCTTACAACGCGTGTAATGTCGGCGTTTAGCATTATAAGAAGATGGTCCTCTTTCGTTATTCGTTATGAACATCTCATAAAATTTAGGAGGAAGAAAAATGGACGCACTCAAGTTAATTGAAAAAGACAGCACAAAGGCTGAACTTCCAAAGTTTAACATCGGTGATACAGTTAAGGTATCGGTTAACATTCGTGAAGGTCAGAGAGAAAGAATTCAGATGTTTGAAGGCACTGTAATCGCTATTAAGGGTTCAGGCATTTCAAAGACATTTACCGTTCGTCGTCTTTCATACGGCGTTGGTGTTGAGAGAGTATTCCCAATGCATTCACCTAACGTTGTTGACGTTAAGGTTGTTCGCAGCGGTAAGGTTCGCCGTGCTAAGCTTTATTATCTTCGTGACCGTGTCGGCAAGGCTGCAAAGGTTAAGGAAGATATCCAGTAATTTAATATTACTTATTAAATACCACAGATTTTATTTCTGTGGTATTTTTTATTGATTGAAATATGAATATATGTTAAAATATATTTAGAAAATTTTTGAAAGGAGACAATATGGCTGATTTTCAAAAACAAACTGTTCAGTGGTTTCCCGGTCATATGGCTAAAACAAGGCGAATTATTAAAGAAAGTCTTACACTTGTTGACGGTGTAGTTGAACTTGTTGACGCTCGTATTCCGTATAGTTCGTCAAATCCTGAACTTGACAGTATAATTAAAAGAAAACCGAGAATTGTGCTTTTAAATAAATGCGATATTGCAGATTCGAATGCTACTAAGCTTTGGATTGAATATTATAAAAATAACGGTAAATATGCTATCCCTGTTGATTGCAGAACGGGCAAGGGGCTTAATGCTTTTATCCCGACTGTTAATAAGGCGCTTGCAGACGTTATTGAGAAAAATAAGGCGAGGGGAATGGAAAATAAACCGCTTCGCCTTATGGTAGTCGGTATTCCGAATACCGGTAAATCGTCATTTATCAACAGAATGGCAGGCAACAGTAAGGCTAAGGTTGCAGACAAAGCCGGTGTTACAAGGCAAAAACAATGGTTTGCGGTAGGTAAGGGTATTGAACTTCTTGATACTCCCGGTGTTCTTTGGCCTAAGTTTGACGATAGTGAGGTTGGCGACAAGCTTGCTTTTACAGGCGCTGTTAAAGACGAAGTTACCGACCTTGAAACATTATCATGCAGATTGCTTGAAACTCTTGCAAAAACAAGGCCTAAGGCTATTTGTGACAGATATAAACTCGATAGCGTGGATAATCTTCAAGGCTGGGAAATGCTTGAACTTATAGGAAAAAAACGTGGCTTTTTGATTAAAGGCGGAGAAATCGACTATGAGCGCACAGCAGTTATGCTTTGCGATGAATTTAGAGGAGGAAAGCTCGGCAAAATATCGCTTGAGTTGCCGTAATTATGGATTGGCTTGAATATGAAAACAAAGCCTATGAGCAAGGCTTTAATATTGTTTGCGGTGTTGACGAGGCAGGCAGAGGTCCTCTTGCAGGTGACGTGTATGCCGCTGCAGTAATACTTCCGAAAGGGCATGTTGTTGAAGGTGTTAACGACTCTAAAAAACTTTCTGAAAAGAAAAGGGAAGCGCTCTTTGATAAAATAGTTGATGAATGTATTTGTTATAGTGTCGGCACGGCAAGCGTTGAGGAAATAGACGAAATTAATATTTTGCAGGCTACTTTCCTTGCTATGAAACGTGCGGTTGACGGCTTAGAGGTTAAGCCGGATATTGCGCTTATTGACGGAAATAAAAAGCCGGGGCTTGATATTGCTGAATGGGATATAATTAAAGGTGACGCAACAAGCGCAAATATTGCCGCCGCTTCAATTATCGCTAAGGTAAGCAGGGACAGATATATGCGCCAAATTGCAGAAAAATATCCTGAATATCAATTTGAAAAGCATAAGGGATACGGTACTAAGCTTCATTATGAAATGCTCGATAAATACGGAATAAGCGATATTCACAGGAAAACATTTTTGAAAAAATATATGGATAAGAAAAATGAACAATAAGGGTAAACTTTGGGAAATTGAGGCGGCAAATTATTTAAGAAAGCATAAATATAAGCTTGTAGATGTGAATTATACAACACGCTTTGGCGAAATTGATTTAATTGTTCAAAATAAAAAATATTTATGTTTTGTCGAAGTCAAGCAAAGAAATATCAATTCAATTGCTTTACCGAGAGAATTTGTTACTTATTCAAAGCAACAAAAAATAATCGCAAGTGCAAAAATGTATTTAATGCAAAACAAGACTGATTTACAGCCGAGATTTGATGTAATTGAGATTTATACCGATAATAATAAAATAAAATCTATAAAACATCTTGAAAATGCTTTTCAGTTAGTATAAAATATTATAAACCTAAATTATAAGGTGAAAGGAAACAATATTATGCTTTATACATCTACAAGAGATAATTCAATCAGGGTAACGGCTGCTCAGGCTATTGCTCAGGGTATAAGTGAAGAAGGCGGACTTTTTGTTCCTGTTGAGCTTCCTAATTTTGATATTAACAAAATTTCTTCAATGACGACTATGAGCTATATTGACAGAGCTAAAACCGTTCTTAAGGAGTTTTTGACGGATTTCAGCGAAGAAGAACTTGATTATTGCGTAAGCGGCGCTTATGCTGCTCAAAAGTTTTCCTCTCCTCAAATTGCGCCGACTGTTAATGTTGACGGAAATAAAAATATATTGGAACTTTGGCACGGTCCTACCTGTGCATTTAAAGATATGGCTCTTCAGCTTTTGCCTTATCTTATGACTGTTTCGGCTAAAAAGACTGCAGACGGTAAAACAATTGTTATTCTTGTTGCTACATCGGGCGACACAGGTAAGGCTGCTCTTGAAGGATTTAAGAATGTTGACCACACTAAGATTTTAGTGTTTTATCCTGTTGACGGCGTATCTCCTATGCAGAAACTTCAGATGACAACGCAGGAGGGCGATAACGTTTCGGTTTGTGCAATCAACGGCAATTTCGATGACGCTCAAAGCGCAGTTAAGTCAATCTTTACAAACGCTGAGATTAAGAATGAGCTTGCAAAGAAAAATATGATGTTCTCATCTGCAAACTCTATCAATTGGGGCAGGCTTGTTCCTCAAATCGTATATTATTTCTCAACCTATTGCGACCTTATCAATATGGGCAAGATTAAAGCCGGCGACAAAATAAATGTTGTAGTTCCTACGGGTAACTTCGGCAATATTCTTGCAGGCTATTATGCTAAGAAAATGGGGCTTCCTATTAAAACTCTTGTTTGCGCTTCAAATTCAAACAATGTTCTTACCGATTTCTTGAAAACAGGTACTTATGATAAGAACAGAAAGTTTTATACAACAACTTCTCCGTCAATGGATATTCTTATTTCGTCTAACCTTGAAAGACTTCTTTATCATATGAGTGACGGCGACGATAAGCTTATTAATGACTTGATGAATCAGCTTTCAAATGACGGTAAATATACTGTATCGAATGAGCTTATTGCTAAGATTCAAAAAGAGTTTGACGCAGGATTTACTGCAGAACAAAATGTTGATGATACAATTAAATCTCATTTTGATAAATACCATTATCTTTGTGATACTCATACAGCGGTAGCCGTTAAGGTTTATGATGAATATGTAAAGGCAACAGGCGACGATATTCCTACAGTAATTGATTCAACTGCTTCTCCTTACAAGTTTTCGGCAAGCGTGCTCAATGCTATTCTTGCCGGCAAAGCACCAAAGCTTGATGAATTTGCTATGGTTGATGAGCTTCACAAGGTTACAGGCGCAGATATTCCTAAGCCGATTGCTTCTCTTAAGGATAAGAGCGTTCGCTTTGAAAATGTTTGCAATAAGGAAGATATGAGCCAAATGGTATTCAAACTTCTTAATTTATAATAAAAGGCATTAAATAACGGCTCTGCGCTTTACAGAGCCGTTATTTTGATTGATTTTAGCGACAACTGCAGCCGTCGCCGCATTCAAATGTCTCGCATTTTGTGTCAGTTGAGCTTGTTGCGTTGCTGTTACCTACTTTGATGTGACCTGCGTTGCAATTATTAGTCTTATCGTGATATTTGCAATTTTTAACGTCGCAGGAAATGCCTTTGATTTCCATATCCATTACTTTTTCACTCCCTTCGGTTATTATTATTTGATTAAAAAGATTTTTTATTCATATAATTTTTAATAAAATTTTCCTTTAAAAGAAAGGCGGAATATATGTCACTTTTCGCAATTGCCGATACTCATTTATCATTTGGCACAGATAAGCCTATGGATACTTTTGAGGGTTGGTCAAATTATACACAAAGACTTAAAGAAAATTGGAATAAAATAGTTGACTATAAGGATTATGTTGTCATTGCCGGTGATATAAGTTGGGCTATGAGTTTTAGTGAGCTTGAAGCTGACTTTGATTATATCAACAAGCTTAACGGTAAAAAAATCATTCTTAAAGGTAACCACGATTATTGGTGGAACACAATGAGCAAAATGAATAAGTTTATTGAGGAAAACGGTTTTGATACAATTTCAATTCTTCATAACAGCTCTTATGATTTTGACGGCTTTTCCGTTTGCGGAAGCCGAGGTTGGTTCTTTGACAGTGATGAAGAACATAATGAAAAAGTGCTTAATAGGGAAGTAATGCGCCTTAAGGCTTCGATTGAATCGGCAAAAAATGAAGAGAAAATTGTTTTTCTTCATTATCCGCCTGTTTATGAAAATCAAAATTGTAAGGAAATTTTAAATCTTTTAAAAGAAAAAGGTATAAAAAAATGTTATTATGGGCATCTTCACGGTATGGCGGCTAAATATGCCTTTGATGATAATTTTGAAGGAATTGATTTTAAACTTATTTCTGCAGACAGGCTTAAATTTGTTCCGCTTTTGATAAAAAAGTTTTAATTTGTAAATAATTAACAATAAGTTTAATATTAAATGAATATAAAAAACTTGATATTATCGGCATTATATGTTATAATACCGCTTCGGTGATTAGAATTTTTATTGATAGGAGGTCATTATTATGGCACTTAAATCATCTAATAAAGTAGATACTAATGTTTATGAAATTGAAGTAACTGTTACACCTGAGGTGTTTACAGATGCTTGTAAGTCTGCATATATGAAGCAGAGAAAGTCAATCCAGCTCCCCGGTTTCCGTAAGGGCAAAGCTACACAGGGTATGATTGAAAAAGTTTACGGCGAAAACGCTTTCTATGAGGAAGCACTTGAGATTGTTTATCCTGAAGCTGTTACAGCTGCTATTGAGGAAGCAGGTCTCAGAACTGTTGATACACCTTTCGACCTTGACGTTCCTGTAATGAGCAAGGAGCAGGGTGTAGAAATGAAAATGAAGGTTACAGTTTATCCTGAGGTTAAGCTTGGAGATTATAAGGGTCTTAAAGCAACAATGCTTCCTACAGAGGCTACTGATGAAGATGTAGATAAGGAAATCGAAAATATGCGTGACCGTAATTCTCGTCTTGTTACAGTTGAGGACAGAGAAGCTCAAATGGGTGATACAGCAGAAATCGATTTTGAAGGTTTTGTTGACGGCGTTGCTTTTGAAGGCGGCAAGGGCGAAAATTATCCTCTTGAACTTGGCTCAGGCTCATTCATTCCTGGCTTTGAAGAGCAGGTTGCAGGTCATAAGAGCGACGAGGAATTTGATGTAAATGTTACATTTCCTGAGGATTATGCAGCAGAACTTGCAGGAAAAGACGCTGTATTCAAATGTAAAATTCACGAAATCAAGTCAAAGGAACTTCCTGAGCTTGACGACGAATTTGCTAAGGATGTATCTGAATTTGATACTCTTGATGAACTTAAGGCAGATATCAAAAAGCAAATGAATGAAAGAAAGGCAGAAGAAGCTAAAAACGATTTTGAAAACCAGCTTATTGAGCAGGTTATCGATAATATGGAATGTGAAGTTCCGCAGTGTATGTTTGACAAGCGTGCAGATGAGATGGTTCAGGATTACGCTTACAGACTTCAAATGCAGGGTATTGACCTTGATACATACCTTAAATACCTCGGACAGGATAAGGATGCATTTAAGGCAACATTTAAAGACGGAGCTGAGAAGCAGGTTAAGGCTTCTATTGCACTTGAGGCTATTGTTGAAGCTGAAAAGCTTGAAGCTACCGAAGAAGAAATCGATGCTGAAATCGCTAAGCTTGCCGAGCAGTATCAAATGGAAGCAGAGCAGATTAAGAAGGCTGTTCCTGCTGACCAAATTGCTGCTGATGTTAAGACAAAGAAAGCAATCGACATTATTGTTGATTCAGCAGTTAAGGAATAATTTGATTTGTTTTAATTCTGCCCGTTTGCTACAGCGGGCAGTATTGTATTATTAAGTAGCAGAAAGGTCATGATAAATATGGCATTAGTACCATACGTACTTGAACAAACAAGCGCCGGTGAGCGCTCAATGGACATTTATTCAAGACTTTTAAATGATAGAATTATCGTTTTATCCGATGAAGTTAATTCAACTACAGCTTCTCTTGTAGTTGCTCAGCTTCTTTTCCTTGAAGGACAGGATAAGGATAAGGATATAAGTCTTTATATTAACAGTCCCGGCGGTTCTGTTACCGACGGTATGGCTATTTACGATACAATGCAGTACATTAAGTGCGATGTATCAACTATTTGTATGGGTATGGCTGCATCTATGGGCGCATTCCTTCTTTCAAGCGGTGCAAAGGGAAAGAGAATTTGTCTTCCTAATGCAGAGGTAATGATTCATCAGCCTCTCGGCAGAACAGAGGGCCAGGCAACAGAGATTGAAATTGCAGCTAACCACATTTTGCAAACTAAGAAAAAGCTTAATTCTATTATGGCTGAAAACTGCGGCAAAACAGTTGAGGAATTGACAGCCGCAACAGACAGAGATAATTGGCTTACTGCTCAAGAAGCTCTTGAATTCGGCCTTGTTGATAAAGTTATTGATAAAAGATAATTTGAGGTGATTATATGGCACACGACGAACCTAAAAACGGCGTTGCAAGATGCTCTTTTTGCGGCAAGCCTGAAACGTTGGTTCATAAGCTTATTGAGGGACCGGGTGTGTTTATTTGTGATGAATGTATCAATCTTTGTTATGATTTGATTGAGCAGACATCATCACCGGATATTCCCCATACGGTTAAGCAATCAGACAATAAGGTTCTTCCAAAGCCTGAGGAAATTAAGGCTAAACTTGATGAATATGTTATAGGACAGGATGATGCAAAGGTTGCATTGTCTGTTGCTGTATATAATCACTATAAAAGAATTTACTCTAATGTACGTGGCGATGTTGAGCTTCAAAAGAGTAATGTTATGCTTTTAGGTCCGACCGGTGTTGGTAAAACCATGCTTGCACAAACGCTTGCCAAAATTCTTGATGTTCCGTTTGCTATTGCAGACGCAACCACTCTTACCGAAGCAGGCTATGTTGGCGAAGATGTAGAAAATATACTTCTTAGATTAATTCAGGCAGCCGATTTTGATATTGAAAAGGCAGAACGTGGAATTATATATGTTGACGAAATAGATAAAATTTCCCGTAAGAGCGAAAACAGGTCTATTACACGTGATGTAAGCGGCGAAGGCGTTCAGCAGGCTCTTCTTAAAATTTTAGAGGGTACTGTTTCAAATGTTCCTCCTACCGGTGGAAGAAAACACCCACAGCAAGAATATATTCAAATAGATACTTCAAATATACTTTTCATTTGCGGCGGTGCATTTGACGGAATTGAAAAGATTATTGAAAAAAGAATCGGCGGTAAATCACTTGGCTTTGGCGCTGATATTGAAGCTGAGGATTTTGACGGCGACGATATTATGAAAAAAGCGGAACAACACGACCTTGTTAAGTACGGTCTTATTCCTGAACTTATCGGCCGTGTTCCTGTTATAACCGTACTGCAAAATCTTGATAAAAAAGCTCTTGTCAGAATAATGACTGAGCCTAAGAATGCTATTGTAAAGCAATATCAAAAATTATTTGAATTTGACGGCGTTAAGCTTGAATTTAAGCCTGATGCACTTGAAGCAATTGCTGATATCACTCTTGAACGTCACACGGGTGCAAGAGGGCTTAGAAGCGTTTTTGAGGCAGTTCTTAAGGACCTTATGTTTAAGGCTCCGAGCGATTATACGATTGAAAAGGTTATTATTACCGAGGATGCCGTAAGAAAGGGCGATGAGCCTATTATTCTTCGCAATCCTAATAAGACTCCGAAACGCCTTACTACTTCAAATTTAAAGAACGCATAATAATACAGTAAAAAAAGAGTTTCTTTTCAGAAACTCTTTTTTTACTATATTTAGATATTGCCTTTTTTTGTGCATTAGTATATAATATATACTAATTATTTATAATGAACTAAGTAGGTTTTAATATATGAACGATAATAAAGAAAATTTATTTTTAGAATTACCGATTATTCCGCTTAGGGGTATTGTAGTATTTCCGAAAATGGTGCTTCACTTTGACGTTGGCAGAAGGAAAAGCGTAAAAGCTCTTCAAAAAGCAATGGATGATGACCAAAGAGTTTTTCTCGTATGCCAAAAGGATGCATCGGTGGATGAGCCTAATATTGACGATATGTACGATACGGGTGTTATTTGCAATATCAGGCAAATGATGCGTATTCCCGGCAGCGACAATATGCGTGTTGTAGTTGAGGGCGGTGAAAGAGCAATTCTTTACAGCTTGACCTCCGTAAAACCATACGTTTTGGGACTTGTTGAGCTTGCAAGCGAAAATCCGTCTAATCTTGAAATAGATGAGGACGAAAATAGGGCTTATCAAAGAATAATCAAAAGAGAATTTGAACACTATGCCTCATTAATGCCAAAAATCAGTAATGAAGTAATCGCAAAGGTTATTTCTATTAAAGATTCGGGCGAGCTTGCAGATTTTGTTTGCTCAAATACTTTCCTTGATTATTATGAAAAACAGGATATCTTGGCAGCTCTTGACCTGGCAGACAGGATTTGTCAGCTTGTTGCTTATTTAAAAAAAGAAAATACCGCACTTGAAATTGAAAGCGAAATTCAGGAAAAGGTGCAAAATGAAATTGATAAAAGTCAGCGTGAATATTATCTTCGTGAAGAAATGAAGGTTATTTCCGATGCGCTCGGTGAGGGAGATAATCCGCAGGAGGAAGCAGAGGAATACAGGGATAAAATCAATGCGCTTAAATGTAACGAAGATATTAAAGAAAAACTTCTTAAAGAATGTGACAAGCTTTCAAAAATGCCGTCAGGCTCACATGAGGGAACGGTTGAAAGAATATATCTTGATAAATGTCTTGAAATTCCTTTCGGAAAATATACTAAAGATTCAATTAATTTAGAAAAGTCGAGAAAAATCCTTGATAAAGAGCATTACGGTTTAGACAAGATAAAGGATAGAATAGTAGATTCTTTGGCTGTTTATAAACGTAATCCTGATTTTACAGGTCAAATTCTTTGCCTTGCCGGACCTCCCGGAGTAGGTAAAACCTCTATTGTTAAGTCCCTTGCAAAAAGTATGGGGCGCAAATATGTACGTATTGCTTTGGGTGGCATACACGACGAGGCTGAAATAAGAGGACACAGAAAAACTTATATCGGCTCAATGCCCGGCAGAATTATCGAGGCTGTTATTAAAAGCGGCGTTATGAATCCGATAATTTTGCTTGATGAGATTGATAAGGTTGGTAATGATTTTAAGGGGGACCCGTCATCTGCTCTTTTAGAGGCGCTTGACCCAGAACAGAATAATTCATTTACAGATCACTATATCGAATTTCCTGTAGATTTGAGTAAAGTGCTGTTTGTTACCACGGCAAACGATACTTCGTCAATTTCTGAGCCATTATATGACCGTATGGAAGTTGTAGAACTTAATTCTTATACCGCACTTGAAAAATTTCATATTGCCAAGGAACACTTGATTAAAAAAGAAATGGCTAAGCATTCCTTAAACGGCAGGGAATTTAAAGTGAGCGATGACGCAATAAACGCTTTGATTGAAAATTATACAAGAGAAGCGGGAGTTCGTAAACTTGAAAAAGAAATTGCAACTCTTTGCAGAAAAGCAACTGTTGCCCTTGAGAACGGAGCAAAATCGTTTAAGGTAACAAATGACAATATAGAAAAATATTTAGGTAAGAGAAAATTTGAAAAGGATTTGGCAAGTGACGAAGACCAAGTTGGCGTTGTTAACGGTCTTGCGTGGACAAGCGTGGGCGGAACAATGCTTCCGATTGAGGTTTCGGCGCTTGACGGAACGGGAAAAATTGAACTTACTGGTAATCTCGGCGATGTTATGAAAGAAAGCGCTAAAACAGCAGTTTCTTATATTCGTTCTAAGTGTGATGAATACGGAATTGACCCTAATTTTTATAAAAACAAGGATATACATATTCATGCACCTGAAGCGGCAATACCAAAGGACGGTCCGTCTGCAGGTTTAGCAATCACAACTGCTATTGTAAGTGAACTTACCGGAATTTTGATTAAATCGAACATTGCTATGACAGGTGAGATTAGTCTAAAAGGCAAGGCACTTCCTATTGGCGGTTTAAAAGAAAAGTCAATGGCAGCATATAAAGCAGGCTGTGATACAGTTATAATCCCTAATGAAAACGTTAAGGACCTTGACGAAATTTCGGCAGAGGTTAAAAACGCAGTCAGATTTGTAAGTGTTAAATCATTTGATGAATTGTTGCCTGTTGCACTTGTTACGTTACCTAAAAGAAAAAAAGACGTTAAAAATAACAATGTTGTTATAGCGGACAATAAGTCTAAGGCAAATATTGTTACTCAGTAGGTGAAATATGAATTATAATAAAGCAGTCTTTGAAAATGCTTACGGAGTGCTTTCTCAATTACCGGAAAGTGACGAACCTGAAGTTGTTTTTGCAGGTAGGTCAAATGTTGGCAAAAGTTCACTTTTAAATAAGCTTTTCAACAGAAAAAATTTAGCAAGGGTAAGTTCCGTTCCGGGCAAAACGATAACTATTAACTTTTATGATGTTGATAATATTAAATTTGTTGACTTGCCGGGTTACGGATACGCCAAAATAAGCAAGCAAGAGTTAAAGCGATTTGGCGAACTTATGGAAGGGTATTTTAAAAGCGGACGCAATATCGCTCTTGTAGTTCTTCTTATAGATATGCGCCATCCTTTGACTAAAGATGATGAGGGTATGATTTGTTTCTTAAAAGAGATGGACATTCCGTTTATAATAGTTATGACCAAGGCTGATAAACTTAAGAAAACCGCTTACAAGGAAAGACTTGATTTATCAGGTAAAGAGCTTGCATTTGCAGGCAAAGTTCCCGTTGTTCCGTTTTCTTCTGTTACAGGGCAAGGAATTAACGGAATAAAAAATTATATAGAAAAATCAGTGATGTGATTTAGGAGGATAAATTAATGACTAAGATACCGTTTGTATCAAAGGAAAAGGTTGAGGAAATTGCGGCAAAATATCCGACGCCGTTTCATCTTTATGATGAAAAAGGAATCAGGAAAAATGTTGAAAATCTTAAAAAAGCATTTTCCTGGAATAAGGGATATAAGGAGTATTTCGCAGTTAAGGCTACGCCTAATCCGTTTTTAATCAATATTCTTCGTGAATATGGTTGCGGTTGTGACTGCTCATCTAAAACAGAACTTATGATGGCTAAAACCATCGGAGCTGTGGGTGATGATATTATGTTTTCATCAAATGATACCCCGCTTGACGAGTTTAGATATTGTAATAAGCTCGGCGGTATCATCAATCTTGATGATATTACACATATCGAGGCAGTTGAAAAAGCTTGCGGCAAATTGCCTAAAAAAATGAGTTGCCGCTATAATCCCGGCGGAATTTTCAAAATTTCCAATGATATTATGGATAATCCGGGCGATGCTAAATACGGTATGACTACCGAGCAAATTTACGAAGCTTTTAGAATCCTTAAGGAAAAAGGTGTTGAAGAATTCGGCATACACTCGTTTCTTTGCTCAAATACGGTTACTAATGAGTATTATCCTATGCTTGCAAAGCTTCTTTTTGAACTTGCTGCCGATCTTAAAGCTAAGCTTGGTGTACATATTACCTTTATCAACCTCTCAGGTGGTATCGGAATTCCTTACAAACCCGATCAAGAGCCTAATGACATTTTCGTTATTGGTGAGGGCGTAAGAAAAGCATACGAGGAAGTTCTTGTGCCTGCAGGTATGGACGACGTATCAATTTATACAGAACTTGGCAGATATATGCTCGGTCCCTACGGCGGACTTATTACAAAAGCTATTAACCAAAAGCATACACACAAGGAATATATCGGAGTAGATGCTTGCGCAGTAAACCTTATGCGTCCTGCTATTTACGGTGCATATCATCATATTACTGTTTTGGGTAAGGAAAATGAGCCTTGCGACCATAAGTATGATGTAACGGGTTCTCTTTGTGAAAACTGTGATAAATTTGCAATTGACCGTTTTCTTCCTGAAATTGAAATGGGAGATTATCTCTTTATTCACGATGCAGGCGCACACGGTTTTTCTATGGGATATAATTATAACGGCAAGCTTAAGAGCGCAGAAATTCTTTTAAATCAAGACGGAACGTTCAAACTTATCAGAAGAGCAGAAACACCTAAGGATTATTTTGCAACATTTGATTGTTTCGACTTTTATGATGAACTTATAAAAGAATAATTTTATTTATAAAATCTCCGATTATTTTATTATTGTCGGAGATTTTTCTTTACTTTCACGATTTAGTGTGTTACAATATGATTGCTTTAAATTATGAGAAATATGTCGAAAGGGCAGATAATATGAATAATAAATTAAAAGACGATAATATTGACTTTCTTTTCAGAGCTATTCTTGAACTTGAAACGGTAGAGGATTGCTATGACTTTTTTGAAGATTTGTGCACTGTTCAGGAGCTTAAAACAATAAGCCAAAGAATAGTTGTTGCAAAAATGCTTTCTGAAAAATGCGTTTATACAGATATAGTAAATGCTACCGGTGCGTCAACCGCTACAATCAGCCGTGTTAATCGTTCGCTTCAATACGGTTGTGACGGATATGACAAGATTTTTGAAAAAATTAAACTTGAGGACGAAAGCAAAGCGGAAGAAAACGATGAGTTATAATACATTTGCTAAGTTTTATGATAAGCTGACGGAAAATGTTGAATATAAAAAAAGAGCTGATTATATTTCTTCGTTTTTTAAAAAGTATGCCGATAAATGTGATACTGTTCTTGATTTGGCTTGCGGAACAGGCTCTGTAAGCAAATATTTGAGTAATTTGGGCTATAATGTTATTGGACTCGATTTGTCCGACGAAATGCTTACTGTGGCAAGCTCAAAGCAAATAAAGAATGCGATGTTTATAAAAGGCGATATGACGAATTTTGAATTGCCGCATAAGGTAGATTGTTGCGTCTGCTCTCTTGACTCAATTAATCATTTAAAGGATATTGTTGAGGTTAAAAAGTGCTTTGACTGCGTTTATAATTCTCTTAATGACGGCGGCGTATTTGTTTTTGATGTAAATACCGTTTATAAACATAAAAATGTTTTAGGCAATAATACCTTTGTTTTTGACGAAGAAGATTTTTTTCTTTCGTGGGATAATGAGTATTTGGGCGACAATACAGTCAGAATTTTGCTGGACTTTTTTGTTTATAACGGTAAAAATTATGACCGTTTCAGCGAGGAGTTTAATGAAAAAGCATATTCGGTTAATGAACTGAAAAGCGTACTTAATAATTTTAATATAATCGGAATATATGATGAACTGAATCTTGATGATATAAAAGAGGACAGTGAAAGAATTTATTTTGTTTTAAAAAAAGGTGATAATTAAATGGGAAAAATAGTAAGATATATTACAACTGACGGCAGTGCGTTTGTTATTGCTGGTGATACAACAGATATGGTAAGCAAGGCTGAAAATATCCACAAAACCTCTGCTGTTACTACTGCTGCTCTCGGACGTCTTATGACCGCAGCTTCTATGATTGGCGTTATGCTTAAAGGTAAGGATGACAGTGTTACATTAAGGCTAAACGGAGGCGGTCCGGCAGGTGTTGTTCTTGCCGTTTCGGACAGTCAGGGCAATGCGAGGGGCTATGTTGAAAATCCTGTTGTTGAAATTCCGCTTAATGATAAAGGTAAGCTTGACGTGAGAGGTGCTGTTGGTACAGACGGCTTTTTATACGTTATGAAGGATATGGGTCTTAAAGAACCTTATGTCGGCAATACGCAGATTGTAAGCGGTGAAATTGCAGAGGATATTACAAATTATTTTGCAGTGTCTGAGCAAACGCCTACAGTATGCGCTCTCGGAGTGCTTGTCAACCCTGATTTGTCTGTTGCAAATTCCGGTGGCTTTATGATTCAGCTACTTCCCGGTTGCCCCGATGAAATTATTTCTAAAATTGAAGCTTCCATTAAGGATATCGATTCTGTTACAACTATGCTATCGAAGGGTATGTCTCCCGACGATATTGCCAAGAGAGCAATGAGAGGGATTGATATTGAAAAGCTTGATGAAAGTGAAATCGAATACAGATGCAATTGCTCAAAAGAAAAGGTGGAAAATGCTCTTATTTCAACCGGCAGGGAGTCTTTACAGCAAATGGTAAACGATAATGAGGACGTAAATGTTGAATGTCACTTTTGTGATAAAAATTACAAGTTTACACCGTCTGAAATTGAGAAATTGCTGGAGCAAACAACCAAATAAAAAAGTTTAAAAAAGTTTCAAAAAAGTATTGACTTTTCAATTGACTTATAGTATTATATAACACGTCGCAAGTGCGGCGAATATGCGTGGGAGCATAGCTCAGCTGGGAGAGCATCTGCCTTACAAGCAGAGGGTCACAGGTTCGAGCCCTGTTGTTCCCACCACAAATGGCCCGGTAGTTCAGTTGGTTAGAACGCTAGCCTGTCACGCTAGAGGTCGACGGTTCGAACCCGTTCCGGGTCGCCATTTGTGCTTCTGTAGCTCAGTCGGTAGAGCAGGGGACTGAAAATCCCCGTGTCGATGGTTCGATTCCGTCCGGAAGCACCACATTTGCGGATGTAGCTCACCCGGTAGAGCGCAACCTTGCCAAGGTTGAGGTAGCGAGTTCGAGCCTCGTCATCCGCTCCAATTAAAAAGGCTTCATTATTTGAAGCCTTTTGCTATATGGCACCATAGCCAAGTGGTAAGGCAGAGCTCTGCAAAAGCTTTATGCCCCAGTTCAAATCTGGGTGGTGCCTCCATTATCCTGATTGCATTTGTTGTAATCAGGATTTTTCTTTTTTGTTTTTATTCTTTTTAATTGCTTTTTTATTATAAAGAATATATAATATATGTAAATCAATTTGATTTGAGGTGTGAATATGGGAGTTGCCAACTGCAATTGTAATATAACTGATGAAGAACTTATTAATGATATTAACTCTTCAATGTTAAGTTCTTCTCAAATAGACAGAATATCAACTCTGTTTAAGGTGCTCGGTGACTCTACAAGGGCAAAGATTGTGCTTGCTCTTGACAACAGAGAGGTTTGTGTGTGTACCTTAGCAAATGCCCTCGGTATGACAAAATCGGCAGTTTCACATCAGCTTGCCATCCTTAAGGTTAATAATATTGTGAAGTCACGACGTGACGGTAAACAGGTTTATTACAGCTTTGATGATGAACATATAACCGACATTATAGAAATTGCTCAGGCACATATAAAACATCAGCATGATTAATTTGTAAGACTGTCATTTGGCAGTCTTATTTTATATGCTTTATTGTTTTGATATCTATTATGTCGCCGCTTTTATTTTTAAATCCGATTTCTATGTTTTCAATTAATTTATTGTTATTAAAAAATATACTGTCCATAATTATGATTTTGTCATTTTCATACAGGTCTTCGACATTGATTAGTTCCAACATTAGTGTTTCCCCTTATTACATTCTTTGATAATATTATAAATCATTAATTTAATATATTATGTCGAAATCAGTTATATTTCAGATTTTTTCGGAGGTTGAAATGTTTAGAAAATTTACAAAGATATTAATCGCCTTTTCAATAACGCTTCTTATTTTATCAGGCTGTTCATCAAATGAAAGCAATTTTTTCAATGACCTTGATATTACTGCTCAAACAACAAGTGCATACACCGATTATGATTTAAATAATATTCCGCCATATAGCGATTCGCCTTATGTTGAAATTAATAATAATGTGCCTGAATTGAGTGAGAAAAAGAAAACGTCAACAACCTCGTTTGAAGAATACGGAACGCTCGACTCTTTAGGCAGGTGTACTTATGCAGTTTCTTGTATCGGTTCTGATTTAATGCCGTCAAAAGAACGTGGTTCAATCGGCTCGGTTAAACCGACAGGTTGGCATATTTCAAAATATAGCTTTGTTGACGGAAAATATTTGTATAATCGTTGCCATCTAATCGGTTATCAGCTTACCGGAGAAAATGCGAATGTTAATAATTTGATTACCGGTACAAGATATCTTAATATTGAGGGTATGCTTCCATTTGAAAACAGAGTCGCCGACTATGTTAAACTTACAAAAAATCACGTTTATTATGAGGTAACGCCTATTTTTGATGGCAATAATCTTGTTGCCGATGGTGTTCATATACAGGCATATTCAATTGAAGATGCAGGCAAAGGAGTGAGCTTTAATGTTTATTGTTATAATGTTCAGCCGGGTGTTGAGATTGATTATGCAACAGGGGATAATAAAGCGAGCAAAAGTGCAGCTTCTGAGTTCTCTTTAACTTCAACAACGCTTGATTCTACCGAGGTTAAAACGTATGTCGTTAATATTAAGTCGAAAAAATTTCATAATCCTAATTGTGACGGCGCTAAAAAAATGAATACCGCTAATAAAAAACAATACAAAGGAACAAGACAAAGCCTTATTTCAAACGGCTATTCTCCATGTAAAAAATGCAATCCCTAAAAGCTAAAAAAACGACTGTCTGTTGGGGCACCCTTCGTAAGGAAGGTGTGTCCCAATGGGTGGCTTTTGTAATTTAAAATAAGTATTAGATTTTTAACGGTGTAGCGTTTGCTGTGCCGTTTTTTGTTTGCGTTTTGACAGGTGTTGTTGAAACGCATTTTCCATTTCTTCGGTTGTAAGCTCTCTGAGTATGCCTACACCGTTGTAGTAAATGTCGATAACTTGTACTCGTTTTGAATTAAGGTATCTTGATGCATAGACTACGATTTTGTCAATAAATTCGTGAATGAGTTCTGGTGTGAGTTCCTTTAACTCCGTAATCTGCTTGACTTTATTGATAAATTTTTGTAAGTTTTCCGACTTATCGGTTTCAGATGAAAGAAAGGATTCAAGCTTTGGTATTTCAGCTTTAATCTGCTTTTGTTCTTCTTCATATGAAATTGATAAGGTTGCATAACGCTCATCGGATATTTTACCGCTTACATTATCTTCATAAAGCCGTTGTATTAAATTGTCTATCTCGTCTGTACGCTGCTTGAGCTTGCTTAACTCTTTTCGTTTGGCGACAAGTTCTCTTTTCTTGTCGTCTTGGTAACAATCCATTTGCTTGCGTGCAAACTCCTTTTCAAATGCCTGAACATTTAAAAGTATTCGTTGCATACTTTCTAAAACAAGCTGTTCAACAACCTTTTCTCTGATATAGTGTACAGAACACACATCGGAATTTTTGCGATAAGACGAGCAGAAAAAGTAGGCTTGTTCTCGTTTGTAATTGTTAGTGACGCTGTAATAAAGCTTTTCTCTACAATCGGCACAGTATAGAAGTCCTGAAAACGGACTGACTATTCCGCTTCTTGTAGGTCTGCGGCGATGCTTGCGTAATCCCTGAACTAAATCGAATACTTCTCGCTCAATAATGGCAGGGTGTGTATTTTTAAATATCTGCCACTCAGATTGAAGTCTTTCGATTTTCTTTTTGTTCTTGAATGATTTTGTTTTAGTTCTGAAATTTATGGTATCTCCACAGTATTCCTGCTTTGATAATATACTTGCAACGGTATCGGAACACCAACCATACGGAACAGTCGGTGGTTTAGAGCATTTCCTGCCTATGCTTATCCAATATTCTGTCGGAGTTAAAACCTTGTCGGCTTTTAATTTTTTCGCAATTTGCGACGGTCCGTAACCTTTAACACATAAATCAAATATTCTTTTGACTGTTTTTGCCGCATCTTCATCAATAATCCATTCGTTTTTAGCGTTTGGATTTTTTTCATATCCGAAAGGTGGGTTGGTAGTTAAAGGTACGCCTGACATGCCTTTGTTCTTAAATACATTGCGTACCTTTTGACTTGTGTTTTTGGCGTGCCATTCGTTAAAGAGGTCTTGCATAGGAACAAGGTCACTTAATCCGTTAGCCGTGTCGATATTATCCATTATTGCAATATATCTGACGCCTAACTCGTCAAAGCCTTCCTCCAACAGTTGACCGACAATCAAACGGTTACGACCAAGCCTTGAATGGTCTTTGACAATCAGTGTTCCGATTTTACCTTGATTTGCAAGCTCCGTTATCTCGATAAAGGCTGGTCTTGCAAAATTTGTGCCCGACCATCCGTTGTCAACAAATACTCTTGTGTTTTTAAAGCCGTTATCCTTTGCATACTTTTCAAGGATAGCTTGCTGATTCTTTATACTGCCCGATATTCCGTCTTGCTCATCATCACGAGACAGACGGCAATACAAGGCTGTGATTTTATCCGGTTGTTTATTCATAATTCTCCTTTCTCAGCCGGATATGATAAATTGTAGGTAAACTTAATATATCATATCTCGGCTTATACTTCAACACTTTAAAGTGTTGATTTTTGGATTTCTTATCTTTTTAAAATTATTCTTTCTACCTTTTCGGTTATGTTTTCGTTTGTATTGCTATTGAAGTATGTTCTTACTGCATAAGTAGTGTTGTCTATCTCCTTGATGAAGTTAAGAGGCTTTAAGTATATATTCTTTTTAAACCAAATCAAACGCTCTTCTTTTGTGAGTGTTAAAAGATAATCGGTAATATTTTCAATATGTTGTTTAATTTCATTCATCTTTCCATATCTCCTTTACTTTTCTTTTTCTGCCTGTATGTTTTTTCAATGTCCTTTTTCTTCGGCAAGTCATCAGGCTCTTTTTCAACGAGTCTGTATTTAGGCTCAATGATTTTGTTGATAAAACCCATAACCTTTTGTGGTGCAATTTTCAAAGCATCCAAAAATGGTCTGCACTTTTCTTTAAGCCAATACAATTCGTTTTTCAAATCTTCTACTTTTTCTTTGTAGAACGCTATATTGCTTTCAAGTATGGATACCGTTTTTCTGCTTACAAGGCATTCCTTTGCCAAGTTTGTCAGATATGTGTAATCTTCATTGCTCATTTGGACTTTGCCGGTAAAAGTCTTTTTGCCCATATTATCAATAGCCTCATTGCTTGCCTGAACGGGAAGTATTGTTGAAAGCTTTTCGTTCGCTTTTTTGATTTCTGTTTGTAAACTGCTTAATCGTTCTTTGTCCTTATCAATTTGATATTGAAGGCAGGTTTTGTATTTCTCATTACTTCCACGCTCACCTCGTTGAAAATCTTTAAATCCTGCCTTTTGCATATGTTCAAAAAATTCGTCTTGCAGAATACTGTAAGTTGGGATAAGTACAGGCTTGCCGTTTATGTCAAGAATTTGATTGCCGTTATCATCAAGCGCAGGCGGTGATTTCCATTTCTTTGAATGGCTGATTTGATTAACGGTTTCTTTAACCGTTCCCACAAGTGATTTATCCTTGCACCTCTTTGACCACAGTATATCTTTCTTTACCACAGGCAAAGCGACTATATGCAAATGGTAGTGATAGATAGGTCTGTAAAAAGCGTCGGACATTACAAGATTCAATTCATCTGCATGCATAACAGCCGATATGATATTCTCTTCGCCGTAAACCTTTTGGGCAAACCGATATGCCTCGGCATAAAATTCTTTTGCAAATTCATATCCGCCGTGCTCTTCAAAATAGTCGGTGTTCACATCAAGTATCATTTCGTCAAACACCTTTGCGTCCTTTTTCAGCCCTCGCAAAGATACTTTTCCTTCTGCAACAAGCTTATCAAGATACTCGTTGTAAGTTATATCACCGCAAGACTTGAAATGCACATTATTATGCGTTTGGCTCAAATCAACATTTGTGTTTTGATAGTATTCGTTTTTTCGTTCGTTGTGTCGTTCGTACTTACCGATACTGTCTCTTGTTCGGGTTTGTACTCTTGCCACGGTGTAATTCATCTTTGGCATAATTGCCTCCTTTCATTTGTGATACTTTTCTCAAATCACACGACTTTACTCGAAAGTGTGTAACCCACTATGACACTTTCAATCTTACGATTGCAAAGATGTCGTGGGCTCTTGCAGAGGGCTGAGAAAGTATCCTCATTTTATTAGTGAATATGAAAGGCTTTTAATTAAACAAAACATAAAAAAGCCGTTACACAGATACCAAAACAAACGAAAGCATTACTTTCGCTTAAATTGATTTCTATGTAACGGCTTTGATATTCAAAGACGGGTTTGTTAATTTATCCCCACCGAACAAACCAAAACTTAAATGAGGATAACGGTATTTTAACCTACCGTGGGTTTAGGCTGTTGCCTTTTCCTGTCTGTTATCGTTATTTAATTGTGTAACTTATATAAGCAGAGATTTTTGATTATGTCAAATAAAATTTAATTTTTAGGAGTTTCATTCTTTTCAATTTCATTTAACAAATTGTCAATTATTGATTTTTTTAATTCATATTCTGCATATTGAACTCTGGATTTTTTATTGCTTTTAATTGTATAAGATAAGCTAACGCAAAAAACAAATAAGATTAATATTAAGGCAATGATACTTATAACTATTGTTCCAATAAAAACTGATGCCTTGAATTCTTTAACAATAGAAACAGCTAAAGTAAAAACCGATATTATTACCGAAAGAACTGAAATGATATTATTAGGAAGGGGCTTGTTTATATTGTATTCATACATTTCGCATTGCTCTTTTTTTATTAATTCTTCCTTTGATAACGTTTTACATTCTTCTAGAAATTTATTGTAATTACAAGAATGTGATTTTTGTTTTTTATTTTTCATGTTTTTATTTTCCTTTCATCAAAAAATTATTATTTTAAATATTCAAAATAATACAAATAAACATCTTCAAGAGAAATATTATCCTTAACAGGAATATAACTGTAATGAGGTTTATCTGTTACAATTCTCAGAGAGATACCGTTTTGGTCATGAATAATATTGCCAAGTCCGACATTATGCTGAAGAGCTAACAGTTCTTCCTTTGTGCCTCTGATTTCAAATACCTTATCAGATACACTTTTCATCAGGGCTTCAGGCGTATCTTTTTTTACAAGATTACCTTTTTTCAGCAGTATAACTTCATCTGCAATACATTCAATATCAGACACAATATGTGTTGCAAGAAGAATAATTTTATCCTTTGAGAGCTCGGCAAGCATATTGCGAAAATTAATTCTTTCCTTTGGGTCAAGTCCTGCGGTTGGCTCATCAAGAATAAGTATTTTTGGGTCATTCAGCAAGGCTTGTGCAAACAGCAGCCTCTGTTTCATTCCGCCTGAAAAACTGCCCGCTTTTGCATTTCGCACATCATACAGATTAACCTTTTTCAATATGTCACTAATAAGCTCGTTATTGTGCTTTATGCCTTTAACAGTGCACATATATTTTAGATACATATATGCGCTGAAATCATTATACAGTGCCTGCTGTTGCGGCATATATCCTATTAAATCACGATACTTTGCACCTAAGGATACTATATCCTTGTTGTTAATCAAAATTTCACCCGACGTCCTTTTTACATTGTCGGTTAGAAGATTTATCAGAGTGGTTTTACCTGAACCGTTTGGACCGAGTATTCCGTATATTCCATCGGTGAGAGTAAGTGTCAGGTCATTTACAGCCTTATTATTTCCATATATTTTTGTAAGATTTTTAATTTCAATTTTCATAGCTATCTTTCCTTAGTTAAACACCATTTTCTGTTAGATAAAACAAGCATTACAATGCAAAATACGATTAAAGCATAATGCATAATGAAACTTCCGATATTGATGCCTTTATCTAAAATCAATGCGTTAAAATTAAGCAGATATGATGTTGATATTCCTTTTGCCGAATAAATATCTATCATATAAAGTGCACTCGGCAGTATAAACAAACAAGCAGATATAATGATTACTGCAAGCTGTGGCATAAATGCGGAGAGGGAAGTGATAATTAACCCAACGACTGTTACAAATATAAATTCAAATATAAAATTGAGAATTACATATTCTGCTATTGAGAGGTTTAAATTAATCTCCTGTAAACATTCCAAATTATGTATATTCGCATTCATATTGCCAAGCTTATAAAGATAATTATTTTGTAAAATCAATGATAAATAAGATACTAAAGTTAATATAAAGGTTTTGGGAATAACAGTAAATATCTTTTTAAAATATAACTGTTTCCTGCCGTTTTTTGAGCAATGATTGAGTATGAGCATATTTGAGCCTTTTTCAATGGAAAAGACAGATGAAAACAAGATGACAACAGCACATATCAAAATTAAGATTTGTGTTTGATTGCTTTGACTGTAAAACAAATTATTATACCCGAGTTCATTAACAAGCACAGGCTTAATCCCTTTTTGGGAAAGTGATTCTATTCTGTCAATTTGCTCCGTCAATTTATCAACAGCTTTTCTCTGTGTATCATACGCTTCGTTCTTTGCTGCTGCAAGCTCGTATTCCTCAAGTGAAATTTCGCCGCTTGCATATTGCTCGCTCTTAAAATTGTATTCGCTTTCAACGGCATCTGCTTCAGATCGCATTTTTTCAATATTTTTATAAACCTTTTCACTAAGCTCGCCGCCGTATTCTTCATAATAATCATTTAAAAAGGCCTCGGTTGACGAAAAAACAAGAGGATTTGTATTGAAATTAAATCCGATTATCAGGAGAAAGACAATAACTACTAAAAGCCCTTTTCCGATATGCATTATTTTAAATGTTTCAAATCTTCCTGCATAGATAACACTTTGAAGCTTTGCATAAAATTCGGATAATTTGTCAAAAAGAACGTGTAATACTCTGAAAGCCTTTTTAGGCGATTTTATAGGATAATTTCGATTTGCACTGATTAAAATTAATGCCGATATAATAAAAATAACTAACAGTACAATTATCCACACAGCTTTTTCCGCTCTTACAGGTTTTGAAAAAACGGAAACTAAGTTATATTCTGATATACTTCTGTAATCAAAAAGTGAAAATATATTGAAAGTTTTGAAAATTGACAAATTACTTTGTGCAGAAATGTTCTTGTAAAGCAACAGCTCAATCGACGTAATCACACCTGCAATTGCGCTTACGAGAATAATATTGCTGCTAAGCGAAATGAACAGCCATATTGCAAGTGCAATCATACTTGCGATAATTGCTTTAAACAAAATATGAATTGCAAATAATTGTAAAAAATTAATATGTAAAATACAGTCGGAAAATATATCTGTCGATTGTATCAAAGCATATAAATCCATCGGAGCATCATAAATCTTTAAAGATATGAGCATTTCGGATATATAAATTGCAAAGGAGAAGAAAAGCGAAAACAAAATCAAAATAGGAAGCTGCCTCATTTTCAATATCCGTCTTCCGTTTTTGCTGGTATTAATCAAAAGATTAACATTTTTTTCTGACACAAAAGATATTGCCATAAACACGCAAATTAAAATCAAAATGAAGTCGCCGATTTGATAATTCAAAACAGCACTTACAGGCAGATCATTAACTAAAGACAGTTTGATATTTTTATTTTTTGAAAAATCATTTGCCGATTTTTGAATTGATTTATATGAATATGAAGTTTTGTTTGAAAACAGCTTTTTTGATGATAAATTTTGAGCATTTTTAAGAATTGATTTTATGTATGCAGGGTAATCGTTTTGATATTCAAGCTGATACGCAAAATGAGAATAAAACTCAGCTTGTGTCGCAAGCTCTTCATAGGAATAATTACTGTTTTTATATTCTTGATATAAATCGGGATATTCTTTAATTTGCTGTGCTTTATCCTCGGTATTATCGGCAAAGCTTTTCAGAATTTCAAATTTATTGCTTTTTTCAATGATTGACTTCTTGTCGACTTCGGTAAAAATGTCTGCATTATCCTTGAATGTAGCCGAATAAGTGTCAATATTAATGCCAAAATCACTAAGGCTTTTTTGCTGTGTTATATAAAAAGAAACGCAGTTAAGCAGCAGTAATGTAATTACTGCTGCAATAAATTTTTTGTTTTTAAATATTCTGAATAGTTCCATAATATTATTCCATATCAATAAATTGTTTGTCAGGAAATTTTAACTGCGATTTGTCAAGCACATAGTAGCCCTTTGCACCGTCTGATTCTACTGTTTCGCCGTCAATATTTTCTTTAAATATCATCATATCATCACCGCCGAAATAACAGTCATCCTTTGGATTTTTTGGAGTAATCTCGGTTATGTATTTTCCTGATTTGTCATAAACAAATATTTTTCTGTCACTTTCTTTGCTATTGCCCACAATAATGGATTGCAAATTATCAAAATAAATATAATTATCATCTGCAGATATGTAGCAAGGTCCATCAATTTTGCAAAAAATTTTATGTTTTTGATTGCTTAAATCATAATAAGCTACCGTGTTTTCATCTTTGAAATAATAAACTTTTCCCTCATCTGCAAAATGTGAATATTTACGTTGCGGAATGGTTTTATTTTCTAAGGTGTGAATATCCATACAATTTAGAACAGTTTCATATCCGTTCCCTTGCAAGTCACTATATGATGATGTGTTAAAGAAAAGCTTATTTCCATAAGCACTTAATCTTGCGATAGATGCTCCTATACCGTTAAATTCAAAAATCTTTTCCGGTGAATTTTTGCTAAGCTCTCCTAATTTTGTTCGATACAGTGTAGCTTTTGTTTCTTCCATTTCTCCGCCATCGTATGAAAAATATACATATCCTCGGTGAATTATACAAACCACCGATATGCTACTTGCACTATCAAATAAATATGCAGCCTTTTTTTGCTTGAAATTTTCAAGGGATATTTGATAAATATAAACACTTTCTGATGATGCACCTTTTTTTTCTCGACCTAATAGATACAATGCATTATCATAATAATACATGCTCATTTCAGGATAAAATTTGAGAGGAGACAAATATGCTTGGCAATTTGAATCAGAATGGGTGCAATTCGTTTTATTGCAAACAGGGTATGCCTGATTGTTTTCAGTATCGTAATAAAACAATAAAGCGTCACTTGTAAAATAATATCCGTCCTTTACTTTAACAAAAGATGACATTTCACTTATATAATTTTGAAAATCCTCATTTGCAATATAATTATTTGAATCCTGATTGACATTTGTTTTTATTTGATTTGTTGAGCAAGAACAAAGCAATGAAAAAATCATTAATATTGCTGACAGCACAAATATCTTTTTAATTCGTCTCATTTTCTTCTTCTCCGGTTAATAAACTCAATTCAATTTCACCATCGTATGCAATCAACATATTATTTGGTGATTGTATTTGGTATTTCTTTACGATAATATACGGCTGACCTTTCAAAACATCAATTACATCAAGTCTTTTGATAGGAATACCTGTTTCGCTATCTGCCTCAAATATACTGCATTTGGTTTCTTCAGAAGCAACATTAGCAATTGCATATACAACCGTACCGTTTTGTTCAATCTCGTTATCAAGTGTTATTCCTGATACCATTATTTCAGTTTGTTTTCCCGTTGTTCCGCCTTGATATTTATATCTGTTTTTATAAAACTTATGCTTTGTGAAACAGGAAAAATAAGAACTATACTTGTTCTCTTTTGTTTTGACAGGATCGGTATATACAATCAAAAAACTGTTTCCGTATTTTTGAGTGGCGAGAATATTTATAGGATTGTTTTTGTTACTTGATAAATGATTTATAATTGATTTTTCGTTTTCAATATTTATCATTGTTGAACCGTAACCTACATATCCGAATACAAAGATCAGCACAATACTTAATACAATAATAATTAGTGTTGAAACTTTTTTCATCGATAGTTCTCCTATTTATTTTGTCTACTATAGTTCCTAATGTCGCTATATATAAGTATGAAAAACTTTTACCGTAATTAGATTTTCTTAATGCTCAACCGGTTAAAAGATTTCATATCAATATTCTGCATTCAATTGCTCTAACTCTACTATACCGTCATACGCAATTAATACACTGTTTTTTGACTTAGTTTTATACTCTTTAACAATAATGTATGGTTGATTTTTTGGAACATCAATTATATCCAACCTATTAATATATTGATTGGTTTCAGGGTCAATTTCAAATATACTGCATTTGGTTTCTTCTGTAGCTACATTTGCAATGGCAAAAACTCTTGTGTCTTTTTGCAAAGAAGCATCCTCGAGTTCTGTGCCCTCTACCTGTATTTCTGTTCCGTCACCCGTTCCTATGCTGGAAGCGCTATATCTGTTCTTATAAAATTTATTTTTTACAAAAGTTGAAAAACAAGAACTGTTCTCATTTTCCTTAACCTTTACAGGGTCGGTATATAAAACAAGAAATCTATTGCCATACTTCTTTGTTGCAAGAATATTTATTGGATTACTTTTATCAGTAGATAACACATTTATTATTGATTGTTCATTATCGGGATTAATCATCGTTGAACCATAACCAAAATACACGGCTGCACAAGCGCCAATAAAAACTATGAAAATTAAAAAAATAATAAATCTCTTTTTATTTCGTTTCATAAAACATACTCCGTAAAATTAATTTCCTCTGTTGAGTATGCCGGTATTATTACCGGCATACTGTTTTTTAATATGATGTGTTCAATGTTGTTGCGTTTTGAATACCATTTTTTTTGGCTATGTGAGCACTTGCCATTTTTGCATAGTAATATCCGGACGATGCTTTAAGTATAGGAATTCCTTCTGAAGCAGTTGTTGCATTTTTTTTAGGTGTACCGCTACTGCTTATATATTTAGGATTATCTCCGTTTTTATCGACTTTTGTTCCGAACATTGTAGCACACAAGGTGTCAAATTTGATTTTATTTTTATTTTTGTCCTTACTTGCAGAATCTGTTATTGCAGCACCGGAATATTTATTTGCAGTTACTAATGAGCAAGTTGCTTTGTAAGAACCGCATTTGATTGTTTTAGGTTCGGGACTTTTTGCATAAGCAGAAATCGAACCTGTAAACATTGTAATAGCCATTAATACAGCAGCAAATAAGGCTGCAAATCTTTTTGATTTTTTCATAATATTAATTCTCCTTAATTTTATTTTATTGAATGTTATTCTGTTTTTTATGTCGAAACATAAAGATATTAAATCATTTCAAACACCTCTTTTATCACAAATTTAAATAAAGTTTTATTTAAGAAAATATCCTCTCATTTATATAGTGTCGTTTTTGGGGAAAATGTGAACATTTTTTTGCTGTGTTTCTTTTTAAATATTCTGATTAGTTCCAT